>Ga0082335_1001025_pt1 | contig 54902 bp, 56 predicted proteins | sample Subgrocontami58m_FD_72375 | JGI IMG/M metagenome (GOLD analysis project Ga0082335, IMG submission 72375) | Subsurface groundwater microbial communities from S. Glens Falls, New York, USA - GMW37 contaminated, 5.8 m (SPADES assembly) (version 2) ... | reverse complement strand
ACAGAGTCTTAAGAGCCCTGGATCATCCCAAAATTAAGTTTTTGGCTCACCCCACCGCCAGGTTATTGCAGCAGCGGGAAGGAGTGGAACTGGACTGGGAGCGGATCTTTGATTTTTGCGTTAGAAATCACAAGTGGCTGGAAATAGACGGCTGGCCCACCCGCCTCGACTTGCCTGATATCCAAGTCCGGGAAGCCATTAAATATGGAGTCAAAATAATTATTGATACCGATAGCCATGCTGCCGGTCAATTGGAATTGATGCGCTACGGCGTTTCCGTGGCCCGCCGCGGCTGGGCTAGCAAACGTGATATCATTAACACCGCAAGCCTTAAGGAGGTGATAGATAAATGAATTTAACTTTAATTTTAGGACTAGTAGCCGTTGGCGTAACCCTGTACGTTGTTGGTGTTTATAACGATTTGGCTTCCATGCGCACCCGCATCGCCGCCTCCATTCAGGAAATCGGCAATCAATTAAAACGTCAATTCGAGCTGATCCCAAATCTTGAAACATCGGCCAAAGCATATTTAAAACATGAGAAAGATATCTTGAAAATGTTAGCCGATGCCAGAAAAATGAGTGATCCATCCGCGAAGGTCGCTGAATTACTGCCAAAGTTGCAAGTAATTGTCGAAAGCAACCCCCAAATGAAAGGGGCCGATGTGATTGGCAAATTAATGGATGAGCTGCGCGATACATCGGACAAAATTATGTATTCCCGCCGTACCATGATCGATCTGTCCGCCGACTACAATATTAAACTGGTGACTTTTCCTAGCAGATTGATTGCCAATGCTTTTGGTTTTCAGACCGAAAAGGGGTTTGAAACTGCCCCCGAAGAAACCAAAACGCCGAAAATTTCGATATGATTAATGTCTACGAGTCAGTTGACGCCAACAAGCGCAGGAGCTGGCTGGTTGTTGCCGGCTTTACGGCCTTTGTGGCTTTAGCCGCTTATTTTATTTCCCGCGCCTGGGGCGGGCCGGAAATGTTTGCCCTGGCCTTGATTATTTCAGGTGTCATGAGCTTTGCCTCTTATTATTGGAGTGACCGGATTGTTTTGGGAATTTCCGGGGCCAGACCGGCGGATAAAAAACGGGATTTTATGTTTTATACTGTGGCCGAAAACCTGTGCCTGGCCGCCGGCTTGCCCATGCCGAAATTATTTGTCATTGACGACACAGCCATGAACGCTTTTGCCACCGGCCGTGATCCGGCCCACGCCACAATTTGCGCTACTACCGGCATATTATCAACTCTTACCCGTACGGAATTAGAAGGAGTAATAGGACATGAATTGTCGCACGTCGGTAATTACGATACCCGGCTGATGTCTATTGTGACTATTTTAGTTGGACTGATTATTCTTTTGGGAGACTGGTTGCTGCGGGCCAGTTTTTTTGGTGGCAGGTCACGAGACCGGGAAGAGGGAAATACAGGAGTAATATTTCTGATTTTGGGTTTTGCTATGGCAATTTTATCACCTGTCATAGCCCAAATAATTCAACTAGCTATCTCCAGACAGCGTGAGTTTTTGGCCGACGCTTCCAGTGTCAAGTTGACCCGTCAGCCATCGGGACTGATTTCAGCTCTCAAGAAATTAGGCGCTGACCGTGAGCCTTTGGAAGCAGCCAACAAAGCCACCGCCCACTTGTACATAGTCAATCCGCTCAAAAACCGCCACGACGCCATCGGTTGGTTTGCCTCCCTCTTCAACACCCACCCGCCCCTAGCTGATCGAATAAAAATACTGGAGTCAATGCTTTAAAGGGGGACCCCCTTCAAACTTCATCTAGTATTAATTCTTTTACAAAGTCGATAGAGTCGTAATCGAGATTACTTTCTACAAAGTTTTCATAAGAGTTAAATCCGGATTTAGAAAAGTAATTAATGATATCTGTAAAATTAATCCATTCAGTTCTTTTTAAGCCTAAATAATTTTGGTAAGAGGAATGTGGATAACTTTGAAGGGGGACCCCCTTCACGAAAGGATTCTTATGAATATATCTTGAAAGATGAAGCAATTGGGCTTCTGACTCAATTAAAACCGCCTTGTATGTTCCTTGGAATAGATGTCCAACCCGTTTGTACCTTTTATTAAAATACATACTATATCTAGTAGACAGTGAATTCATAAATGTATCTATACTGTAAGCGTCAGTCTGTTTTACAAGTAAGTGAAAATGATTTGGCATGAGACAATAAGTAAGCAATTGGATAGTGTCGGTAAAATTATTTAATTTCAGCATTCTCAGCGCATCTGCTTTTTCTTTTGGATTTGAGTTGACACCAGTTAAGACCGAACGAAGATTTAGCTCGTTTTTGGGGAGGAGGTAATCCTTTAGGTAGGAAAGAAAAACGCCGTAGTCTTGGTCATCTATGAATATCAGTCGCTTTTCGACCCCCCGGTTGTAAATATGATAGTAAGAATTCTCTACAAATTGCTTTACTGAATTTTTGGCAGGCATATCTAATTTATTCTAGCAGATAGTAGTTTGAAAGGGGACCCCCTTCAAAGTTTTCCCGAAGATACAGTTAATTTTTATGATAAACTTGGAACATGGATGTAAAGCATGTGGCCAAGTTGGCCAATTTGACCCTCAAACCCAACGAGGAAGAAAAGTTTAAGAAGCAATTTGCCGAAACTTTAAAAACTATCGACGTCATTAACGAATTAGACACTTCAGATATTGCTCCTACATCCCAAGTTACAGGTTTAACCAATGTCACCCGGTTAGACAAAATCGATGCATCGAGAATTATCAAAATTGGGGATTATTTTAAAGTGCCCGCCATTTTTAATGCTCAATAAACTTTCTCTCACAGAAGCCATAGCTGGCTTGCGCGCCAAAAAATTTACCAGTGCAGAACTGGTGCAATCATGTCTGGACCAGATTAAAAAGCATAATAAAAAATTAAATGCGTTTTTAACAATTAACGAAAACGCCCTTGATGAAGCCAAAAAAGCCGATATATCTAAACCTTTTGGAGGAATTCCAATCGCTGTTAAAGACAATTTTTTGACAGTAGGCTTGCTCACTACCGCGTCTTCAAGAGTCCTCGAAGAATATATGCCTCAATATGAGTCTACTGTAACAAAAAAACTAAAAGAAGCAGGGGCGATTATTTTGGGTAAAACAAATATGGATGCTTGGGCTCATGGCAGCTCCACCGAAACCTCCGATTTCGGTCTCACTTTAAATCCCTGGAATACCGGTCATCTTCCCGGAGGCTCATCCGGCGGATCGGCAGCCGCAGTTGCGGCTGATATGTGTATCGCTGCTATCGGTAGCGAAACTGCCGGATCTATCAGACAACCCGCAGCTTGGTGCGGAATCACCGGTTTTAAACCCACTTATGGCCGGGTCAGCCGTTACGGTGTCATCGCAATGGCCAGTTCTACCGACTCCCCCGGTCCCCTGACCAAAACGGTAGGGGATTCGGCTCTCATCGCTCAAATCATCGCCGGCCATGATCCCTACGACGCCACGTCGTCGCCAAAATCCGTACCGGATTTTGTCTCAAATCTCAACGCTCAACGCTCAACTCTCAAAATAGGCCTGGCGAAAGAATATTTAGTCGGTCAGTCTAAATCTGTCGTTTTGGAAGCTGCCGAAAAATTTAAAGAGCTAGGGCACAAAGTAAGTGAAATATCGTTATTAGATCCTAAATACTCAATTAGTGTCTACACTATTGTGCAAAGATCTGAAGTTTCCTCAAACTTGGCCAGATACGACGGTATCCGTTATGGACGGGATAGATCTTTTTTTGGCGACGAAGCCAAACGTCGGATCATGCTCGGAACTTATGCCCTGTCATCAGGTTATTATGACCAGTATTACACCAAAGCCCAAAAAGTCCGCACATTAATCATCAAAGACTTTGAGCAAGCCTTCAAAAAATTTGATCTGATCATTGGACCCACTTCTCCCGGTCCGGCTCTTAAAGTCGGAGCCAGTGTCAACTCCCCTATGTTTGGCGAGCTGGAGGACATGCTTCTTGAACCTAGCTCCATTGCCGGACTGACCAGTATTAGTGTCCCTTGCGGTTTTGTCGACGGACTCCCCATCGGTTTACAAATCACTGGTCCCCAATTTACCGAAAGTTTAGTTTTACAAGCCGCTCACAATTATCAACAGACTACCGACTGGCATGTTCGCAAACCGCAACTTTAGACCAGTTTTGGGATTTGAAGTCCACATCGAGCTGGGCACAAAATCAAAAATGTTTTGTGGTTGTCCGGCCGATCATTTTGGCGTATCTCCTAATACCCAAGTTTGTCCGGTATGCCTGGGATTGCCTGGCGCCTTGCCGGTTCCCAATGCCAAGGCCATCGAATGGTGTATCAAATTAGGTCTGGCTCTGGGCTGTGACATTAATCTCTTCTCCAAATTCGACCGCAAAAACTATTTTTACCCTGATCTGCCCAAAGGCTATCAGATCAGCCAATACGATATCCCTTTCTGTAAAAACGGGCAGTTACTGGGTCACAAAATTACCCGGGTGCACATGGAAGAAGACACCGGCAAACTCCAGCATCAAGGTGATGTGACATTGATCGATTTTAATCGCAGCGGAGTGCCATTAGTAGAAGTAGTGACCGCAGCTGATTTTAAAAATAGTGATGACAGCGATGTGTTTTTGAAAGAATTGCAACAAATAATCCGGACTTTGGGCATATCCGGTGCGGATATGGAAAAAGGCTCGATGCGCTTGGAGGCTAATATTTCTGTCCGCCCGGCCAATTCGCCCAATTTGCCGAATTATAAGATCGAAGTAAAAAATGTGAACTCTTTTAGATTTATTAAGCGGGCCGTTGATTTTGAAGTCTCACGTCAAATCAAAATTTTGGAATCAGGCGCTAATCCGGCGCAAGAGACACGGGGATGGTCTGAAATTAAACAAGAAACTGTTTCTCAAAGAATTAAAGAGGAGGCTCATGATTATAGATATTTTCCCGAACCGGATATTCCTCCACTTCAATTCACTAAAGCGCAAATTGACACCTGGCGTTCCGAACTTCCCGAGCTTCCGGCTCAAGTCCGGCAAGAACTTATTACTAAATATCATCTGTCTCCCCAATACGCCGTGATAATAAGCAGCGATCAGGTCATGTATTCCGAATTTCTAAAAAATCCATCCAAAACTACAGTCGATGCATTGGTCAATAAGCGGCCATTACAAAACCAAACAACAGCCAAAGTCGACTCGGAAGTAGTAAATAAAATACTGGCCGCCAATCCCAAAGCTGTGGCAGATTTTAAAGCCGGAAAACAGCAGGCCCTCTTCTTTCTCATCGGCCAGGTTAAAAAAGAGCTTGGGAACATTGATGTGTCATTGACACAAAGAATAATTAATGAATATGTCCGCTAAATTCGTTCACCTCCATGTTCACAGCGAATATTCGCTTTTGGATGGCCTGCCCAAAATCTCCAGGCTGGTCCGCCGGGCCAAAGAACTGGACATGCCCGCCGTAGCTCTCACTGATCATGGAGTAATGTACGGAGCCATTGATTTTTATAAAGAATGCACTAAAGAAGGAATCAAACCTTTAATTGGCATGGAAGCTTATGTCGCCGATAAAAACAACAGAGAAAATAATCACCTCCTTCTTTTGGCAGCCGACCACGAAGGCTACCAAAACCTCATGAAACTTTCCACTATCGCCCATTTAGAGGGCTTTTATTACAAACCCCGCTTCGACAAAGAAACTTTGGCCAAATATCACCCAGGTCTTATTTGTACTTCCGCCTGCCCCAAGGGCGAGATCGCCCAACTCCTGTCTGACAATTCATATCATAAAGCCAGAGAAGCCGTAGAGTGGTATCAACATCTTTTTGGCGACAGATACTTTCTGGAAATTCAACGCCACCAGTATGCAGATTATTTCGACTCCGTTAAAGACAATTTCCGTCTCTTAGATAAGCTCAAAAGCCTGGCTAAAAGCGAAAAAACTTGGGTGGAAGGCATGGTCAAATTAAGCCGGGATTTAGGGATAAGGTTGGTAGCCACTAACGACGCCCATTACATCGATCAAGCGGACGCTACCGCCCAAGATGCCCTGGTGTGTATTTCTACCGGCAAAAACACATCAGACATCGACCGCCTGCGCTACATTGACGCTCCCACTTTCCACTTACGTTCGCCGGAAGAGATGAAAAATATTTTTCCGGATTTTCCCGATGCTTTGAAAAATACCTTGGGTGTAGCTGAAGGATGCGACGTCAAAATCGAGCTGGGCAAATGGTATTTCCCCAATATCGATCTCCCCGCTGACCAAACAGCCACCCAGGCATTACAAGATCTGGCCCGCACCAAGACCGACCGCCTGCACGCCAAACGCCTGGAATATGAGTTGGAAGTCATTTGTTCTAAAGGTTACGCTCCCTATTTTCTGATGATGGCGGATCTGGTCAATTGGTGTACTGACCACGGCATTATTACCAATACCAGAGGATCAGCCGCCGGCTCGTTAGTATCCTATGTCACCGGTATTACCACAGTGGATCCTATTCTTTACGACCTGCCTTTCGAACGTTTTCTTAACCCCTTCCGCCCATCGCCTCCGGATATCGATCTGGATGTCGCCGACGACCGGCGCGAAGAAGTTATTTCGTATATTACTCAAAAATATGGGCCGGACAAAGTCGCCCAGATTTGCACTTTTGGCCGCATGCTGGCCCGGGCCGCCGTCCGTGATGTGGCCCGGGTTCTGGGCCATCCTTACGTCTTCGGCGACCGCATTGCCAAGATTATCCCCCTGGGTTCCCAAGGTTTCCCCATGTCCATCGAGCGGGCTCTCAAAGAATCTCCGGAATTAAAAACCATGTATGATTCAGACCCGCAAGTGAAACAAACCGTGGACTTGGCCCGCCAGATTGAGGGCAACGCCCGGCACGTGTCGGTCCACGCCGCCGGCATAGTCGTCTCCCCCCAACCCATGACTAATTACTCACCCTTACAATTAGAGCCTAAAGGCAGCAAAATCATCACCCAATATGAATTTCACGCCTGTGAAGAAATCGGCCTGGTCAAATTTGATATTTTGGGTATCCGCAACCTGTCTATTTTAGGCGCCGCAGCCCGGAACATTAAAATTGATCTTAATCATCTGCCTATGAACGATAAAGCCACTTTTGCCATGCTGGCCCGCGGTGAAACCATGGGAGTTTTTCAATTGGGCGGCTCCGGCATGACCAAATGGCTCAAGGAACTTAAACCCAACCGCTTGGAAGATATTATGGTCATGATCGCTCTTTTCCGCCCCGGCCCCATGGCCAACATTCCCGAATACATCGCCCGCAAAAACAAGAAATCTCCGGTCACATATTTGCACCCCAAAATGGCTGACTATCTGGATAAATCTTACGGCATCCTAGTCTACCAGGAAGACATCATGTTTACCGGGCTGGCTCTGGCCGGCTACACCTGGGAAACCATTGACAAATTGCGCAAAGCCATTGGTAAAAAACTCCCCAAGGAAATGGCCCAACAGCACGAAGTTTTTGTAGAAGGTTGTATTAAAGCATCTGGCATGTCCAAAGAAGAAGCCGAAAAAATCTGGGAGCTATTCGTGCCTTTTCAAGGCTACGGATTTAACAAAGCCCACGCCGCTTCTTACGGCATAGTGGCTTACCAAACGGCATATTTAAAAGCCCACTACCCCGTAGAATACATGACTGCACTCTTAACGGCTGAATCCGGCGATACCGAGAAAATTGTGGAAGCCATTGAGGAATGCCGGCGGATTAAAATTCCGGTTCTACCGCCGGATATCAATCTGTCTAAAACCGCCTTTTCTATAGATTCCGGGTCCATCCGCTTTGGTTTATCCGCTATCAAAAATGTAGGTGTTGTGGCCATTGATGTTATTCTCAAAGCCAGACAAGACGGACTTTTCACTTCTTTTACCGATTTTTGCCTGCGGGTAGACAGCCAAAAGGTCAATAAAAAGGTTTTAGAAAGTTTGATTAAAGCCGGAGCTATGGACCAGTTTGGTAAACGGGCCGCCCTGCTTACGGCCCTGGACAAAATCCGCCAGCTGGGAACCAGCATCAGCAAGCTCAAATCCAGCGGCCAAACCACCTTCTTTGCTTCTTCTGAACAATCCGACCGGTCCGATCATCTTCCGGAAATTTCCGAATTCGCCAAACCGGTCCTGCTGGCTATGGAAAAAGAATTGTTGGGCTTTTATTTGACCGAGCATCCCCACGCGGAAAAACTAGCCCGGCTCGGCCAGCTCATCACCCACCGCATCAGTGAATTGCCATCCGGCAATCTGTCCGGGATGCGGGTCACTATCGGCGGCATCATCGAATCTTGCCGCAACGTCATTACTAAAAATGGCAACCAGCCCATGTGTTTTTGTAAAGTCTCGGATTTGGGTAAAAGCGTCGAGGCCGTGGTTTTCCCCAAAATCTACGCCGCCACCCCCGGCGTTTGGCAGGCAGACAATCTGGTACTGCTCACCGGCCGGGTGGAAATGCGCGATACTTCTGCCGAGGAAACTTCTGATGGAGCCCTGCCCGACGTGACTATTATTGTTGATTCTGCCTCCATTTTCAGCGGCGAATCTCCCATCGCCATTGATATCCCGTCCGGTTTGCCCCAGTCCAAACTGGTGGCCCTGAATTCTCTGCTCCAATCTCACCCAGGTTCCACCCCGGCCGATCTGGTTTTTCCTTCCAAAACTCTGCCCCTGCCCTACGGCCTGGATTGGACCCCGGAGCTTGGTGACCAAATCCGCGAGTTGTTAAAAAGTTAATTTGACTGTAAAATAGGCGGTGCAATGGCCATTTCAGCATTAATCAAAGAAGTTCAAGTTCACGTCGGCGATATCGTTCGGGTACACACCAAAATCATAGAGGGTGAAAAAGAGCGCATTCAGATTTTTGAAGGCATGGTTTTAAGCATCCGCGGCCGGGGCGATAACCGCACCTTTACCATCCGCAAAATTTCTTCCGGCAACATCGGCGTAGAACGTATTTTCCCTTTGATTTCTCCCTGGATCGTCAAAGTCGAGGTTAAAAAGAAGGGGCAAGTCCGCCGTGCTAAACTTTACTTTGTCCGTGATCAATCTTCCCGTCAAGTTAGCCGTATTACTGCTACTGGCCGGCCTGCTTAGGCTCTGGGATTTAGGCCTTCTTCCCAACGGCCTGCATTGGGATGAAATGGATACCGGCTACCAGGCATATTCCCTGTTGACTACCGGCCGTGATTACTTCGGAAATCTCCTGCCCTTCTTTCCCCATTCCTTCGCTGACTACCGTACTCCGGTTTTTATATATTCCGCCGTTCCCTTTGTGGCCTCCTTAGGTTTATCTGCCACCTCCGTCCGCCTGGTTGCCGTCGTCTGGAGCCTGTTAAGCATCATTTTAATTTATCTTTTGGTCCGCGACTGGCTGGCCCCGGCCGTCATGACTTTTTCCCAATGGCACCTCCAATATTCCCGCAAATCGGTAGAAACGATTGTCCTCATCACAACCTTTCTACTGGGCTTAGTTTGTTTCCAGAGGGGACTGCGCCAGCCCAGGTGGTTAATCCTCTCTGCCATTGGTTTCGGTCTGGCCATGGCTGCCTATTCTCCCGGCAAACTCTTCGTCCCCCTGTTTTTATTGGCCCTGATCTTTATAAACCGTAAAGCATTATTTCTGATTCAGCGGAAATATTTACTGACGTCGGCTTTGGTCCTGACTCTTTTTGGAGCGGCCGTCTTTGGCGACACTCTTTTTGGCAAGTCCGGCACGCGTTTCCACGATATCGCTATATTTACCGATCCCACTATCGCCACCGAAATCAACTACCAGCGCCAGCTCTCCGCCGAATCTTCCGGCCGGCCGCGGACGGTGGGCATGAGCCCCGGCCTGTTTGATAAATTACTGCACAACAAACCCCAGGTCTGGATCACCACTTTCCTTACTAATTACCTGCGCACTTGGGGTACCGATTTTCTCTTCATTAAAGGCGATCCCGAACCCCGGCATTCCCCCTCACCCGATTCCATCGGCATGCTGCACCCGATCGAAATCATTCCCTTCCTCATCGGGATATATTTAATTGTCCGCAAAAAGCACTGGGTCTTGGCTTCTTGGTTATTGTTAGCTCCAATACCGGCAGCTTTGACTCGCGACGGAGGTGTGCACGCCGCCCGCCTGCTCATTCTCCTTCCCGCCCTGGCCTGGGCTATCTCTTTAGGCCTGCGCCGCCTGCCTCTAAAAATTTATATCCCTTTATTTCTAATTTCCAGTTTCTATATCTACGGTTATTACTTCAGCCACTACCGTTTCGAAAGCGCCAAACCGTATCAATGGGGTTATTCCGATCTGGTCAAAACCGCTTTGGCCCGTCAGGATCAATATGACCGGGTGATTATCGACGTGGCCCGCGACTCACCCCTCATGGCCTATTTATTCACCACCAAGTTTCCCCCCGGTGAACTGCAAGCTATGTACCCGCTCAAGGAGCAAATTTTGGTGGGGGACAACCGGGCCTTAGTCTTTGGTAAAATCTGGCTGCTTCAGCCCGGCGGCCGCAACTGGACCAATATCTCTCTTCCCGGCCGCAACCTGATTCTGGCTTCTGCCGACCAATCGCTCCTGGACCGCCTTCCCGGTTCCACTCGTATCAATTACCCCGACTCCCTCCCCGCATTTTATACTTTCGAAAAAATTTCCACCTTAAAGATGGAATAACTGGTGGAATAACTTATTCTAACAGAACATTTGCGACAATTTGGTAAGGCGTTTTTCAGTTCAAGACTTAAGGTAAAGTAGATTTACACTGACGGTAACGATCGTGTACGATGATGTAAAAGTTTTGGGACCAGAAGGTTTGATTATTGTGACTCGACGGGGAATCGGACCCCGATTGCAGGGATGAAAGCCCTGCGTCCTAGCCGTTAGACGATCGAGCCAATATGTTAATTTTACCAGAAATTGGATATAATTGGGCCTGAGGGGCGGTAGCTCAGTTGGTAGAGCACTAGCCTTTTAAGCTAAGGGTCGTGGGTTCGAGTCCCACCCGCCTCACATGAGAATTTTGGGCATTGACCCGGGAACGGCCACCACTGGATTTGGGGTGATTGAAACCAGTAAAGATAGTTTTACTCTTCTGGATTACGGCCTGGTGTGCACCGATAAAAAGCAGGCCCATGGATTACGCCTCGATCTTATTTATAAAGGCATTTCCGAAGTCATCGCCAAACACTCGCCACAGGTAGTAGCCATCGAACGCCTATTTTTTGCTACCAACGCCCTGACCGCCATTGCCGTGGGCCAGGCCATTGGGGTCATCAAATTGGCCGTCCATCACGCCGGTCTGCCTATTTTCGATTACGCTCCAATGCAGGTCAAGTTAGTTATTGGCGGTTCCGGTAAAGCAGACAAGAAAAAAATTAAAGCCATTATAAAAAAAATGTTTAAAATCAGGGAGAAAAAAGGCCAAAAAACTCATTTTGATAATTCCGCCGACGCTCTGGCCATCGCCATCTGTCATGCTAAAAAAACTTCTGCTGTTTCTCATAGTTAGCGCCAGTGCCGTCGGATGGTTTAATCGGCCTCACCAGCTTTCCGTCGGACCGGTAATAATTGATATTGAAATCGTCGATACCGCAGCCAAACGTATTCAAGGCTTATCAAACCGCACTAGTTTGGCTGACCAGTCCGGTATGCTGTTTATCTTCCCCCAACCCGGACGCCATAGTTTTTGGATGAAAGACATGAATTTCCCCCTGGATTTCATCTGGATCAGAAGTGGCCGGGTAGTTCAGATTTCAACCAACGTTCCGGCCACCCAGCCTGCGGTAACACTCACCCCAGACAGCTTGGTGGACCAGGTTTTGGAAATTCCCGCTGGATTTATAGACAAAAATGGTATAAAAGTAGGTGATGAAGTCCGGAGGAGGTGAGGCGTATATCTAATCTCAAAGTCGGCGTCGTCACTCATTATTACGACAAGATCGGCGTGGCCGTAATCGATTTAACATCTGCACTCCACACCGGCGATATCGTGAAATTTTCCGGTTCCATCGATTTTTCCCAGGAAGTGACCTCTCTCCAAGTCGAGCACGAAAAGATCGCATCGGCCAAGAAAGGGGACACCGTGGGATTGAAAACAGACCAGGCAGTCAAGCCCGGAGATGCGGTTCTCAAAGCCGCGTAAACTATGGACTTGTCCCTGGCCCCCGATATTAGTCGGCGGATGTCCCGTCTGGTCAAAAGTTTGGATTTACCCCATATTAAGGCCCAAAATTTGGTCTGTTTTAGAAGCACCGGTTCTACCGGTCGGGCCCGGGCCCGCATCTGGAGCCTGCCTAAAATCTGGCAAATGGCCCTGTCTGTCGAAGCTCATTATTGCATCGAGGTTATTTCCGAAAAATTCGATAATTTATCCCCCGACGACCAGGAACGGACTTTAATTCATGAACTTCTGCACATCCCCAAAAACTTCTCCGGTGCTTTAGTTCCCCACCGCAACCACAAGCACCGCTCATTCCGCCACTATCATGATAAAGTAGAAACGTTATTCCAAATGTTAAAAAATGATCGTTCTTCACGGCGATAATCAGGTGGCCTCCAGGTCTGCGCTTTTGGCAGCTAAAGAAGGGAAATCGATTTTAGAATTTATGGGGTCAGATCTATCTCTAAACCAGCTGGTCAACGCAGTTGAAACCAACTCCCTTTTTGGCCAAGCTAACACCGTAGTTATCGAGAGAGCTTTTACCAAAAAAGAAATAGCTGAATATTTAGCCAAAAACCAAGATAAAGATATAATTATTTGGGAACCCAAAGACGTCTCTGCCAAAGTTAAGGATTTTAAAAATGTTCAGAAGTTTGATCTACCCAAATATATTTTTAAATTTTTAGATGCTCCGTCCTTGAGCACTTTGCGCTTAGCGCTGAGCGCTACACCACCGGAAGTGGTGTTTGCCAGTTTAGCCACCCGGGCATATAAACGCGCCCATACCAAATGGCTGCAAGAGCTATTGACCATCGACTACAAGATCAAGACCGGTGTCCTGCCTTACGATCTGGCCACTGCGCTGGAACTGTGGTGTGCTAAACTTTAGTTAATGCCTAAACTCTTCGGGACCAACGGTATCCGCGGTCCGGCCGATACTTTATTCACCAAGCAATTTTGCGTAAAACTGGGAGCTGTTTTCGGCTCTTGGCTCAAGTCTAAAGATAAAGAAGGCTATGTAGCTATCGCCATGGATCCGCGAGAGTCCAGTCCATTTATTAAACGCCACATCATTCAGGGATTGGCCTCGCACGGCTGGGAAATTTTAGACGAAGGCGTCATTCCCACTCCGGCCCTGACCTATTTTGTCAAACAGTCCCCCGCCGTCGGTGGGGGAGTTATGATTACCGGCTCTCATATTGCCGAAAGCTTAAACGGCGTCAAGTTATTTATTGATGGTGAGGAGGTCACCAAAGCTCATGAACTGGAAATCGAGCAACTATTCAACGCCGCCAGTTAGTCCAATAATTAAACACGAAAACGCGGCTAAAGAACTGTATATAGAGATATTAAAAAAATTGGCGAACACTCCATATCCAAAGTGGAAAATCATCACCGACACCGCCAATGGTACTCAAACTCAAATTATCAGAGATTTACTGCGGGACCTAAAATTGGATTTTATTTGCGTTGGCGATTGTGATATTCAGTCTCCCGATTTTATTCCCCGGGATACTGAAGCCCCAGGAGCCTTTGCCGAACTGTCCCGGCAAGTTCTTTTGCAAAAAGCCGACCTGGGTTTCGGTTTCGACGTCGACGGAGACCGGATTATCTTTATTGATGACCAGGGCCGGTACCTCCCCGGTGATTATTCGTGTACTTTAATTGCCCAAAGTGAAGACTCTACCGATATCGTTACTCCCATCAGCACCAGTTCAGTGATCGATTCAATTAATAAAACCGTTCACCGCACCCCCGTCGGAGCAACTTATGTCATCGCTAAGATGAAAGAAGTTGGAGCTACCTACGGATTCGAGCCTAACGGCGGCGGTATCAGTGGAGAAATTTTTTACGGCCGCGACGGCGGCACGACTTTAATCAAAATGCTCAACTTACTGAAGAAGAACAAAAAATCGCTGGCCGAATTGTATGATTCTTTGCCCAAATATTATTTATTTCGGGATAAAACAGATTGCCCTTTCGCTAAATACCCGCAAATTCTAGACGCGGTTCGAGAAAAATATTCCGGCCATAATATCAATGATCTGGACGGATTAAAAATTGATTTAGAATCCGGTGAGTGGATATTATTTAGAGGCTCCGGAAACGCCCCCGAATTCCGGGTTTTTGTCCAAAGTCCGGATGCCAAGCGCTCCCAAAAACTTGGGGCTGCCAGCCTCGACTTTGTCAAATCCCTGCTAACGCACAAGGTTGCACCTTGTGCGCCAAGCACAGACAGTCTCAATATTCTAGGTTCAATTCAGTCTCTTCCCTACCAATGCGCCCAAGTTATCTCCGAAGTGGCCCAACAAACTATTCCCCCCAACTGCAATTTGATCGATAACATCGTCATTTCCGGCATGGGGGGGTCGGCCCTGGGCGGCCGGGTCATTGCCAGCCTGGAACGCCAAACTATGCGTGTCCCCATTGTTGTTTCCACTGAATATCATTTACCCAATTTTGCCAACGCCAAGACTTTGGTGGTTATTTCCAGCTACTCCGGAGAGACCGAAGAAACCCTGTGTGCGTTGGCAGAAGCCCGTTCCCGCGGCTGTCAGATTTTCGTTCTCACTACCGGCGGTAAATTGGCTGAACTGGCTCGGCAATTCCGGCTTCCGCATTATATCTTTCAACCTAAATTCAATCCTTCACATCAGCCGCGTATGAGCTTGGGCTACGAAGTAACGGCTATGCTGGCCCTTCTAGCCCGCTGCCAGCTCATTCATCCTCTCAAAGAATTATCCCGCCTGCCCGAGTTTTTACGTAGTCGTCAATCTAATGAGAGCATACAACTTCTGGCGAAGAACTTAGCGGGTCGAATTCCGGTTTTTTTAGCGAGCGAACACCTCAAAGGTGCAGTTCATGCCATAAAAAATCAGCTCAATGAAAACGCCAAAACTTTTGCCGTAGTCTTTGATTTACCCGAAGCCAATCATCACCTCATGGAAGGTCTGGCCCATCCTTCCACTAATCCCGAAAATTTAGCGGTGGTTATGGTTGATTCGCCCCACTATCATCCCGAAGTCCGCCGGCGCTATCCGCTCACCCGGCAAATTATCACCAAACACCACATACCGGTTTTTGATTTCCCCCTGGCCGGCCCCAATCCCGTATTCGAGGCTTTAGACGTCATTCAATCCGGCGCGTACCTGGCCTATTATTTATCCCAAGAATACGGCCTTGACCCCGGCCCCATTCCTTGGGTAGACTGGTTTAAAGATGAATTACATTAAGTGGTTCAAGGAAATTTCAAAAGAGGATATCGCTATCGCCGGCGGCAAAGGAGCCAATTTGGGGGAGCTGACCCAGGCTGGCATTCCCGTCCCTCCGGGTTTCGTCGTTCTGTCTTCCGCTTACTATAAATTTTTGGAAGACAACAAACTGCGTCCGCAAATTCACCGCATTTTAGCCACCTGCGACGTTTTAGATCCGGCCCAGTTAGACCCGGCTGCCAAAAAGATCCAAAAGCTCATGGCCGCCGCACCAGTACCCGCCGAGGTCGCTCGGGAGATATTTACTTCCTATGCCAAACTTGGCCCCAAAACCGCCGTGGCGGTCCGCTCTTCCGCTACCGCCGAGGATCTGCCGGAAGCTTCTTTCGCCGGCCAGCAGGAATCCTATCTAAATATTATTGGGGACGCCAATGTGGTAGCTAAAGTTAAACAATGTTGGATTTCCCTCTTCGGCGCCCGCAGTATTTTTTACAGAGAGCAGCAAAAATTCGATCACTTTAAAGTCGGTATCGCCGTGCCTATTCAAACCATGGTCCAATCCGAAATCTCCGGCATCATTTTTACCGTTGATCCGCTATCTGGCGACCGGGACAAACTTGTCATCGAAGCTATCTGGGGATTGGGAGATTATATCGTTCAGGGCGTAGTCACCCCCGATCATTTCTCCGTTTCCCGGGCTACCAACCAAATCGTGGACAAAAGCATCTCTACCCAGGAAATCATGGAAATCAGAAACCGCCAGGGGGTCAAACAAGTCAAAGTCCCGTCCCGCTTGCGCTCCGTTCAAAAAATCTCCGATGCATTAGTTCTTAAATTGGCTGAATACGGCCAAAAAATTCACCAGCACTATTTCTTTCCCCAGGACATTGAATGGGCCATAGCCAAAGGTAAAATCTACTTCACTCAATCTAGGCCTATTACCACCCTTGCACAGGAACGCACAGAGTCTCTGAGACCCTCTTCACCGCCGATTCTTAAGGGTGCTCCCGCTTCCCCCGGAATAATTTTCGGTCCGGTGAAAATTATTTTAAATATCAAAAAAATCGGTCAGGTCAAAAAAGGCGACATTATGGTCACGGATATGACCACCCCGGATTTCGTCCCGGCCATGAAACGGGCCGCCGGCATCATCACCAACCGCGGCGGATTAACATCCCACGCTGCCATCGTCTCCCGCGAGCTGGGCGTGCCTTGTATCGTCGGCACTACCGTAGCCACTCATACCCTCAAAGACGGCCAGATCGTCACTCTCAACGGCTCCACCGGCGAAATCTTTAAGGGGGCTCTCCATCTTCCGTCCGTCCAACTTCAAGATCTAACTTCCAACGTCCAACCTCTGCCTTCCGATATTAAAACTGCTACCAAGTTATACGTCAACCTCGCCGAAACAGAACTGGCTGAAAAAATCGCCGCCGAACCCGTAGACGGCGTGGGTCTCCTGCGGGCCGAATTTATGATCGCCGGTATCGGCACTCACCCTAAGAAGCTTATTGCTGAAAAAAAACAGGAAGAATTTATTTCCAAATTAACAGAAGGATTGGTCACTTTTTGCCGCAGTTTCTCCCCCCGCCCCGTGGTGTACCGGGCTACTGATTTCAAAACCAACGAATACCGCTCCCTCAAAGGCGGCCAACTCTATGAACCTGAAGAATCTAATCCCATGCTGGGGTTTAGGGGCGCCTACCGTTATATTACCCATCCCGAAGTCTTTGAGTTAGAGCTGGAAGCTATTAAACGTGTCCGCAACCGTCACAAACTGACTAATTTACACCTGATGATTCCTTTTGTGCATACACCACAGGAAATGCTGGAGATCAAAAAACAAGTTACGGCTTCAGGATTGGTACGCAGCACTTCATTTAAATTGTGGATGATGGTGGAAATTCCTAGTAACGTCATTCTTCTGGACGAATTTATAGACGTGGGCCTGGACGGCGTGTCTATTGGCAGTAACGATCTAACTATGCTTATCTTAGGCGTAGACCGGGACAATTCCGAAGTCGCTTCAGTTTTTGACGAACGCCATCCCGCCGTCATGTGGGCCCTGGAAAAAATCATCAAAACTTGCCTGAAGCGCGGTATCACCTGCAGCATTTGCGGCCAAGCCCCTTCCCAACACCCGGATTTGGTGGAAAAACTAGTGGCCTGGGGCATTACCAGCATCTCTGTCAACCCCGATGCTATTGCCCGCACCCGGGAACTTATCTACAATAGTGAATTAAGATATGTCCGCCAAGCTTAAAACTTTATACGCCCGGGAAATTATTAACTCCCGGGCCATTCCCACCGTCGAAGCGGTAGCCATTTTGGAAGACGGATCCATAGGCGTTTCCTCCGTTCCTTCCGGCGCCTCTGTGGGCACTTACGAAGCCCTGGAACTGGTAGACAACGATCCCTCTCGTTATTTGGGTAAAGGAGTTTTGACCGCCGTGGGCCATATCAACGGCGAAATCGCTCAAAAGTTAATTGGCGTGCCTTTCGGCAGCCTGGCCGAAATAGACGAAACTCTCATTAAACTCGACGGCACGCCCAATAAATCGCGTCTGGGAGCCAACGCCGTCATCGCCGTTTCTATGAGCATGGCCAAGGCTATTGCCGCCAGTTCCAAAATGCCGCTTTACCGCTACATTGCCGCCATCGCCCAAAATAACCAACCGCTCTTTATTCCCGCCCCGCTTTTCAACATGATCAACGGCGGCAAACACGGCGCCGGCAATCTGGATTTTCAGGAATTCCACGTCATTCCCAATATGCGCCATTCTTACGCCGCGGCTCTGGAAACCGGATCCACCATCTATCAGACTATCAAAAAAATCCTCATCCGCCGCGGAGCTATTCATAGCGTCGGCGACGAAGGCGGATTTGCCCCCAATCTGTTCACTAATTTAGACGCCCTGGAAGTGCTTTCCGAAGCTATTACCGAGCTGAACCACAAAGTCGGTTCCGATGTTGAGCTGGGCCTGGACGTAGCCGCCAATTCTATTTACAAAGATGGCCGCTACGTCATCAAAGACAGAAGCTCGCCTTTAGAAACAATGGAATTTATTGACTATCTCAAAGATCTGAATAACCAATACCACTTACGTATTCTCGAAGACCCCTTGGCCGAAGATGATTGGAAAGGCTGGACCACTATTACTTCCACTTTAGGCACTTCGCTGACTGTTGTAGGAGACGATCTTCTGGTCACCAACCCCGAACGGGTCAAAAAGGGCATCGCCGAAAAAGCCTGTAATTCCATTCTTATTAAACCCAATCAAATAGGGACCATCAGTGAAACTATCGCCGTTACCAACCAGTCCCGGGCCGCCGGCTGGAAAATTGTCGTTTCCCACCGCTCCGGAGATACCAATGACGCCTTCATCGCCGATTTTGCCGTCGGCATCGGGGCCGAATATGCCAAATTCGGCGCTCCCGACCGCGGCGAACGGGTAGCCAAATACAACCGCCTCCTGTCCATCGAAGTGGAACTGAAAACGACCACTTAATATCACCCTCTAAGGAAAATAAAATAACAACATAACTTTCTCACGGTCGTAACAATATTATGTTGTTATTTTAGAAGGGGATTACAGGGGTGATATTTGTACTTGACACCGATTCCACACGTAGTATACTTCCGCCAAATGGTGGAAAGCCCAGTAGAAGGAAGATTGGTGGCAACAAATATTTCTTTTAAGTTGCCTTGTTGGGGTTTGTGTGTTTTTGGGAGACGTTGCAGTACCAAATATCACGATGGGGAATGTAAACCTAGAATCGACGAGTTTATTGAAAAAAATGTTTACGGTGAACCAGGAAAAATGGACCTCACAACCGGTGAAATTAAATTTATGACTACAAATCCGGAAGGGAAAGTAAGTATAAATGAGGGGATCGTTGGCATAATACGTTAATGCGTTAGCCTTGAAAGGCCACGCCCTTTTGATAAATACTCCAAAATATCCCCTCTTAAAGTAAGAGGGGATTACAGGGGTGATATTTTAAGTTACAATAACTTCATGTCCTCTTCTGCTCCCAAGCCCATCGTCCTGGCAATTTTGGACGGGTGGGGATTGGCTCCTGCCGGTCCCGGCAACGCCGTTACGGCTGCCAAGACTCCGAATATTACCTCCCTGTGGAACTCTTATACTCATACCCAACTCATTGCCCACGGCGAATCGGTGGGCCTGCCTAAATCCGAACCAGGAAATACCGAAACCGGCCATTTAAATTTAGGCGCCGGCCGCATTGTCTATCAGGACCTGCCCCGCATCAACATGAGTATCGCCGACGGCACCTTTTTTCAAAATCCCCAGCTTTTGGGTGCTATGCATTCGCCCCGCCTGCATCTGCTAGGCCTGGTCGGTGGCGGGGGAGTCCATTCCGATTTAACCCATTTGTTTGCTCTGCTGCGTCTGTGCCACGAACAGCATCTCACCCAAGTCTACCTGCACCTTTTTACCGACGGCCGGGATTCACCCCCCTCGGCGGCCATGACCTATATTAATCAGGTTCAGGAAGTTATGGCCCGGGAATCTGTAGGTAAAATTGCCACTGTCATGGGCCGTTATTACGCTATGGACCGGGACTTCCGCTGGGACAGAACTGCCAAAGCATATTTTTGTTTGACGCGGGGCGAAGGAAAAAAGGCCGCTTCCATCAATATTGCCATCAGCCAATCTTATGCGGATAACAAAACTGACGAATTTATTGAGCCCACCCTTATCGATCCTGCAGGAATTATTGAATCCGGCGATGCCGTCATTTTTTACAACTTCCGCATCGACCGCCCCCGCCAATTAACCAAGGCCTTTGTCCTCCCAAACTTTGAGGAAACCGCCAATCACGTCGGTTTCGACCCATACACCGTTAAATATACAGCCAAGCACATCGAAGATGTGACCGGCAAGCCCCAGCCTTTTACCCGCGGGCCGCAAATCCCTAATTTATATTTCGTGACCATGACCGAATACGAGCAAAACCTGCCGGTGCAAATAGCCTTTCCGCCTCAAGTTGTTGAATATCCTCTGGGCCGGATCGTATCCGACGCTAACCTGCGTCAACTCCGCTTGGCCGAATCCGAAAAAGAGCGCTTCGTCACCTATTATTTTAACGGCCAGCGGGAACAGGCTTTTCCCGGAGAAGACCGGCTCATCGTGCCCTCGCCCAAAGTTCCCACCTACGACAAAAAACCGGAGATGTCTGCTGTGGAAATTACCCAAGCCGCTATGGCCAAAATCCAATCCGGCACTTACGATCTGATTATCATCAACTATGCGCCTCCGGACATGGTGGGCCATACCGGAAATCTCAAAGCTACAATTAAAGGCTGTGAAATCGTGGACACATGTATAGGAGATCTGTCCCGGGCAGTTTTAGCCGTCGGCGGGGTCTTGATTATTACCGCCGATCATGGTAACGCCGAAGAAATGATCAATCCGGCCACTCACGGCACCGATACCGAACACAACGCCAACCCCGTGCCTTTTATTTTAGTGGGCAACGACTTTCGTACCGCCTCCCAAATTTCCCAAGGCATCTTAGCCGATGTCGCGCCGTCTATTCTGTCTGTGCTTAAAATTTCGGCTCCTTCTTCGATGACGGGGCGTAATTTACTACGATAGTAATTTCTCCCCGGTACACTCCATCATCCGGCCCAATATACTCGTGAATTTTAGTCAATTCCCGGGCCACTACAATATCGGCGGCGGGATATTTTTCCCTAAGTAACTTAAGTGTCTTAGGTACCCTAATGGGGGATTCATAAATAATTGTCGTCATATTAGGCAAAATCCCATATTTATCATTCCAAAATCCCAAAAACATAAATCTATCGGTTGGCAAACCGGCCACCGAGAGGGCCGCCGTCAGCGCGCTGGGCCCCGGAACGGGCACTACTGGAAATCCTGCCGTCCTCACCACACTCACCACCTTATATCCCGGATCGGATATCAACGGCGTCCCCGCGTCAGACACCAGCGCCACGTCACCTTTTTGCAGTTCTTTAATCAGTGTTTCTACTGTTTTAGCTTCATTCCAGTCCCGAACAGAGACTAAACGCACAAGGTCTCTCCTTGTGCGCCCCAGAATCTTAATCAATTGCCCCGTTCTCCGCGTATCCTCACAGGCAATTACCGGAGTGTTTAACAAAATTCGCTTTGCCCTGATCGTAATATCCTCCAGGTTGCCAATAGGAGTCGCTACCACATATAATGTCCCCATTGTGCCTGATTATATCTTAACTCTCCTCAAACCCGAAGTTTTCATCACTTCCTTAGGTCCCTGGGCCCTGGCCGGCATCACGGCCATTATTTTTGCCGAATCCGGTCTATTTTTCGGTTTCTTTCTTCCCGGAGATTCCTTACTTTTTACTGCCGGTCTGCTCGCCTCCCAAGGCTACTTTAATTTCCCGCTACTTCTAATATTTACTTTTACGGCCGCAGTACTGGGAGACAACGTCGGCTATTGGTTCGGACACCAAGTCGGCCCCAAAATCTTCGCCCGCGAAGACTCCCTTCTTTTTAAGAAGCATCATCTGATCGCCGCCCAAAAGTTTTATGAAAAAAACGGAGCTAAAACCATAGTTCTGGCCCGCTTTGTCCCATTCATCCGCACATTTGCTCCCATTGTCGCCGGCGCCGCCCAAATGCATTATTCCACTTTTGTGATCTACAATTTTCTGGGAGGTTTTCTCTGGACAGTTGGCCTCTCATCACTTGGTTACTTTTTAGGCAACCTTCCTTTTGTCCACTCCAACTACGAAACAATTATTTTAATTATTATCTTCGCCTCCCTCGTCCCCGTCGCCTTCCACTTCCTCAAAGATCTCAAGCGGCCAAAGCGTATTGTCTAATGACCCCCACGCATTTGCCCTGAATTCTGACTTTGGTGGTGAAAATGGGGGACATAGAAGAATTTGCCGGTTCCAGGCGGATGCGGGTAGCTTCCTTAAAATAGCGCTTCAGGGTAGCAAAGCCGTTGTCCAGAAGAGCCACTACCACTTCGCCGTTTTTAGCTTCTTCCGTCTGCTCAATAACCACAAAATCCCGGTCCAAAATTCCGGCGTCAATCATCGAATCGCCTTTAACCTGCAGCACAAAAGCCCGTTTCTTGGACGAAACCATGGTCGGAGGAATTCCTAAGACGGCGCTGGGGTCCGTATATGGCTCAATTGGCGCGCCGGCCGCGATAAACCCCAATACCGGCAATTCTACTGAAGCCGGAGTCTGTGATCTGCGGGCCATATCTTTTTCCGTAATTTCAATCGCCCGCACCGTTCCTCCCCGGCGCTTGATCACTCCCTTTTTCTCCATCGTTTCCAGATGTTCATGGACTGTAGCCAGGCTGGATACACCCAAGGCTTGAGCAATCTCTGCTAAAGTTGGAGAATAGCCGTTCCTTTGGATATATTGAGAGATGAAATCTAAAATTTGTCTTTGCCTCTTGTATAGCGTCACCGGCATAGATATAATTTAACCCGAACAAAAACCAAATGTCAAGTACCAAATTTAAACTCAAAGCGCCCTATAAACCAACAGGTGATCAACCGGATGCGATTAGAAAATTAATAGCCGGGCCGGACCAGCAAGTTTTACTGGGAGTAACTGGCAGTGGGAAAACATTTACTATAGCTAATGTCATACAAAAAGTTCAGAAACCAACATTAGTTATCTCACATAACAAAACTCTGGCCGCCCAGCTGTATCAGGAATTCAGGGATTATTTTCCGGATAACGCCGTGTCCTATTTCGTTTCGTATTACGATTATTACCAGCCTGAAGCTTATATTCCCCAAACCGATACTTATATCGAAAAAGAAACCAATATTAACGATGCAATTGATAAATTGCGTCTGGCTGCTACCACCAATTTATTGACCAGAAAAGACGTCATCGTGGTGGCCTCCGTTTCCTGCATATATAATCTCGGTTCTCCGGCCGAGTACGGCAAGACCATATTAGAGCTGGTCCCCGGTCTTAAAGTTACCCGGAAGCAAATTTTTATGCGCTTAAACGACCTCCAATACTCCCGTTCCGATTATGGCTTTCACCGCGGCACATACCGCGTCCGAGGAGAAACCATCGATATTTTTCCGGCTTACGAAGATATTGCCGTCAGAATTACCCACGACGGCCAAAAAATCACTAAATTACAAAAAATTAATCCAGTATCAGGAGACCGAATACCGAATACTGAATACCGGTACACTATTTATCCGGCTAAACATTATTTAGCCTCCAAAAACAATCAAACACAGGTTTTCAAACAAATCCGTCACGATTTAGAACTGCAAGTAGCCAAATTTAAATCGGAAGGCAAAATGCTGGAAGCTCACAGAATTAATCAACGGGTTAATTATGACCTGGAAATGATGGCCGAACTGGGTTACGTCAACGGCATTGAAAATTATTCCCGCTATTTCGATGGACGGGAAGTAGGCGACCCGCCTTATTCTCTAATGGATTATTTCCCCAAGGATTATCTATTAATAGTTGATGAGTCGCACATGTCTATTCCCCAGATCCGCGGCATGTACGCTGGCGACCGCTCCAGAAAACAAACCCTCATCGATTATGGTTTTAGGTTGCCCGCGGCATTAGACAACCGGCCGCTCAAATTTGATGAGTTCATGCGCCGCGCCGGACAAACGATTTATGTGTCAGCCACTCCGGATGAATGGGAAGTTTCCCAGTCCGGAAATCATGTAGTTGAGCAGCTTATCCGTCCCACCGGTCTCGTCGACCCCGCCGTCTCTATCCGTCCAACTTCCGGTCAAATTCAAAATCTAATTTCTAATCTCCAATCTCTAATTTCAAAAGGGCAAAGGGCTCTCATAACTACTCTTACTAAACGCATGGCCGAAGATTTATCTGCTTATCTGGCAGAGCAAGGCTACAAAGTCCATTATTTGCATTCAGACGTAGATACTCTGGAACGCCTGGATATTTTAGACGACTTGCGCAAGGGGGCTTACGATGTAATTGTGGGTATTAATTTGTTGCGTGAAGGTTTAGACCTGCCGGAAGTGTCATTAGTGGCCATTCTGGATGCGGACAAAGAAGGATTTTTGCGCTCCAAAACTTCTCTTATTCAAACCATGGGCCGCGCTTCCCGGCATGAACAGGGGACTGTCATCATGTATGCCGACAAAATTACCGACTCTATGCGGGCAGCCATAGACGAAGTTACCCGCCGCAGGCTTTTCCAGCTAGACTACAACGCCAAACACGGCATCACCCCTAAATCTATAATCAAAGCTATCCGCCAGCGCATCGTGGAAAAAGAGACCGAGCCTGCCCAAATTGCAATTTCTCAATTAGTCCCATCTGACCTATCTCGACTTATTAGACTTATGACCAAACAAATGAATGCCGCCGCCAAAGATTTAGATTTTGAACTAGCCGCCCGCCTGCGCGACCGCATCAAATCAATTTCTAAGCTTTGATTCCAGCAATATATAAATTATTAACATAACTTTTTTACGACCGTGAGAAAGTCATGTTAATATTATTCAAAGTGCCGCCTGCCTGCACGACCGCATCCGCGAAATTCAAAAATTGCTTTAAACTTCTAGAATTCCAATTTCAAGATGAACCTGACTTGTTGTTGCCCTTTGTATAGCTTGTTCTTTAATACTCTTAAAAAGCGGTCCTGGCGCCTCTGTTGAATAATTCCAGACTTTATGACCCTTTAGGTTTTCATGCCCTCTCACTATTTCTACTCCCGTTTCTAAATCTTCTAATTCCTGCATAACCCGGCAAGTCAAACATACTACTACCCAATCTCCTCTCACAGTATTTTCATACTATCATGTTTGAATATATTGTCAAATGTATGAAAGGGGACCCCTTTCAAACACAAAATTCTGGAATTCGAGCTAGCGGCCAAAATTAGAGATAGAATCAAATTAATTTTAGAACTTTAACACTCAACAATATTCAATTAACACAATTTTCTCACGGTCGTAGAAAAGTTGTGTTAATATTATTCAGATCCGTTCTTATTCTTAACTTCCGACGATTTTAAAAATATCATGTTGTGTTGATTGCCCTTCTTTTATCATAAAATCTTTCTTTGGATAAAGACCATTTCCTTTTATATATCCTCCTAATGCTTGGCCAACAAGAGTGTAATAAAGAAAAGAAGGGCGATCATCTTGAGAATATGCACTAACTATAACTTCATCTCCATCATTCACAATCACTGGAAACTTCCCCAAATCACCGTTCACATAAGCACTACCCACAATCGCTTCTACCTTCAAAGTCATGGGGTGATTATACCAATCATTAATCAAAAGTCAACCTTGAACAAAACCCGAAACGCCCATATAATAAATTTTCATCCCGTTTCTCCCGCTTAGATTAAGAGGGAGATGCCCCGAAGGGGCAGAGGGTGATATTTACGTATGACCGACTTCATCAAAATTCGCGGGGCCCGGGAACATAATCTCAAAAACATCGATTTGGAAATTCCCAAAAATAAGTTGGTAGTTTTTACCGGCCTGTCCGGCTCCGGAAAATCATCACTGGCCTTTGACACTATCTACGCCGAAGGCCAGCGCCGCTACGTCGAGAGTTTATCCAGCTATGCCAGACAATTTTTGGGAATTATGGACAAGCCAGATGTAGACCAAATTGAGGGCTTGTCTCCAGCCATATCTATTGATCAAAGATCGACGTCTCATAACCCCCGTTCGACCGTGGGCACGGTGACAGAAATTTATGACTATTTAAGATTATTGTTCGCCCGCATCGGCCATCCCCACTGTCCCAAATGCGGCCGGGAAATTGCCCAAATGTCAACCCAACAAATCATCGACCACATAATTGCCATGGATAAATACACCAAGCTTCTTATCTTGTCACCGGTCGTCCGGGGGCGGAAAGGAGAGTATACAGAACTTTTCTCTGGCTTGCGTCAAAAAGGCTATTCCAAGGTCCGGGTCGACGGTAAGATTATTGGTTTGAATGAAGATATTCTTCTTCTCAAAAATAACAAACATGATATTGACGTGGTTGTTGACCGGGTGGTAATTGACAAAAAAACTGTTGACCGGACTCGTCTTTTTGATTCTGTCGAATCCGCCCTTAAACTCTCCGAGGGTTTATGCATTGCCGCAGTCGTCAAAGATAAAGCCTTTGATATCCCCGATAAACCCAAAATTATGGAAGATCACTTATTTTCCGAGCGCTTTGCCTGTCCCATAGATAACATCTCCTTGCCGGAAATCGAACCGCGTATTTTTTCCTTTAATTCTCCCCACGGAGCCTGCCCTGCCTGCACCGGTTTAGGTTTCCAGCAAAAAATTGATGCGGATTTAGTCTTAAATCCCCGCCTCACCATATCTGAAGGTGGAATTTTGCCCTATGCCAGGACTTTTTTATACGATTCCTGGTTTTCCAGAAAAGTGGCGGCCTTGGGATTTCCCATGCGTACTCTATTATCTGAATATTCTAAATCCCAAAAGCAGGAGTTGCTATCATACATCATATCCAATCTGGAACGCCGCTACCGAGAGACTCAATCCGATTTTATTAGAACCGAAATCGAGCGCTACATGCGCCGGGAGATCTGCCCGATTTGTCAGGGCCAGCGCCTAAAACCAGAATCACTGGGCATCACCATTGCCGGTAAATCTATCGTTGATGCCACCGGTAAATCCATCACAGAAACACTTAAATTCGTAGAGGATATTGAAAAAAATCCAGTTTCTACACCTATTCTTAAGGAGGTTAAAGCCCGATTAAGCTTTTTATTTTCCGTGGGTCTGGATTATTTAACTCTGGACAGATCGGCCGCTACTTTAGCCGGCGGCGAAGCCCAACGCATCAGATTGGCATCGCAAATCGGATCCGGCTTGTCCGGTGTCCTCTACGTTCTCGACGAACCATCAATCGGCCTGCACCAGCGGGACAATCAGCGCCTGATCGACACTCTCAAGCGCTTGCGTGACCTGGGCAATTCGGTGATAGTAGTCGAACATGACGCGGACATAATGCGCCAGTCCGACTGGATTGTGGATTTCGGCCCCGGGGCGGGCGAACATGGCGGGCATGTTATCGCTATCGGAACTCCACAACAAATCATGGCCAATCCCAAATCCTTAACCGGTAAATATTTATCAGGCAAAAAACAAATTATGACCATAAATGACTATCGTATGACTATGAATGACAAAAAACTTGTCATCAGGGGCGCCTCCGAACACAATCTTAAAAATATCGATGTGGAATTCCCCTTAGGAAAACTTATCTGCGTTACCGGAGTTTCCGGCTCCGGCAAATCCACTCTCGTCAACGACATTTTATATCATGCCCTGGCCGGTAAACTTGTTCCCGGACACAAAGAAAAACCAGGAACCCATCAAGCTCTCGAGGGAGTTGAAAACATAAACAAGGTTGTTTTAGTAGATCAAGCCCCTATCGGCCGCACCCCCAGAAGTAATCCCGCTACCTATACCGGCTTATTTACTTGCGTCCGCGATATCTTTGCTCTCACTCCGGAAGCCCGGGTCAGAGGATATCAACCCGGCCGTTTTTCTTTTAACGTTAAGGGTGGCCGGTGCGAAGCCTGCGAAGGTGACGGGCAAATCAAAATTTCCATGCAGTTTCTCCCCGACGTTTACGTGAATTGTGAAGTCTGCCGGGGTCTGCGGTACAATTCCGAAACTCTGGAAGTCCATTATAAGGGCAAAAATATAGCCGAAGTTTTAAACATGACCGTAGAAGAAGCCCTGCGGTTCTTTTCAGCTATTCCCGCGGCTAACGCCAAACTGCAAACTCTCACAGACGTGGGTCTTAACTATATTCATTTGGGTCAACCCGCGCCCACTCTTTCCGGCGGAGAGGCCCAGCGGGTCAAGCTATCTGCGGAATTGTCCAAGCGGGCCACGGGTAAAACTTTTTATATTCTGGATGAACCTACTACCGGTTTGCATTTCGCCGATTTGGAGAAACTATTAATAGTTCTCAAACGGCTTGTCACAACCGGGAACACGGTTGTGATTATCGAACACAATTCTGAAGTCATCAAAAACTCCGACTGGATCATTGATTTAGGCCCCGAAGGGGGAGACGCAGGAGGCAGGTTAGTGGCAGCTGGTACACCCCGGCAAATTTCCCAAGTCAAATCCTCATACACCGGCCAATTTCTCCACAAAGTACTTTAAAGGCTCGAAATAAAATTCTTTCCAATTTTTATTTATTTTGTCTTTATCTTTATCCGGTACGTCTTCATGCAGCAAATCTATATAAGTTCTTTGGTTTTCATAAGTCAGAGATATCTGCACCCGGGAAGGCTTTCTTTGTTTTCCACTCCAACAGTGAGCAACCAGCGATTTTTTGGGCTTAATCTCCAAATTTTTAAACCGCAGCATTTCTCTCAACATTTTTGTAGGACCGTCGGAATCCATCATCGCGTCCCACACCTTCCCCACGGCAGCATGGACAATATAACTCTGTCGGATTACGCTCACTCCCGCTATAATAACACAAAATGGGCAAGTTTTTCGTTAAACAAAATGTAGACTATAAATTTGATTCGGCCGGCCGCTCCAACATTACGCTGCATATTTCTCTGACCAACACCACTGCCGATTACTACGCTTCCAGATATGAATTGGAATTGGTAGGGGAAAACCCGCAAAATGTTTCCGGGACACTTCCCGTTACTACCAAGTCTCAAGGTCCGGATTCAACTTTAGTCACTGTCAGCATCGACAAACCGGCCATTGGCAAAGACAAAGTAACCGAGTTTTCTCTTAAATATCAAGGCCCACCGGCCGTCCGCAACGGTCAAATTTGGGAAATTAGCCTGCCCAAATTGGCCAATCCTGCGGCTGTCGATGAATATACCCTGAATTTAATTGTCCCGCCCATTTTTGGCCAGCCGGCCTATTTGTCTCCTCCCCCCGCATCATCTGAAGGGAATACTTACGTTTTCACCAAAAATGAGCTCTCCCAAACCGGCGTCTCTGCCACATTCGGTAATTTTCAAACCTTTTCCTTCCGCCTGAAATACAAAATCGACGCTCCGTCTCAAATCGCGTTACCCTCCGACACCGCCTACCAAAGAATTTTCTTTGATGAAGTCTCTCCTCTGCCCAATTCTGTGACCACAGACGCTAACGGCCGTTGGTTGGCCAGCTTTAATGCGGGGGAAATTACGGTCTCCGGTCAAGCGCGTTTGCTTGCCACAAAAAACATTGAATATGATGATGTGTCTATTTCCGATATTCAGGTTAGTTACGGATCTTACCGCGAGTATCCCACCCAACCTTTAGTTAGCACATGGCAACCCCCTTTATTTATTCTGCCATTTATTCCCAGCTCTTTCCGTTTGCAAATTACCAACCCTAACTCCCAAGCTATTTACTCCAATCCTGTCACTCTTCCGCCGTATGGTTCTATCGTCCTCACTACCCACTACACACTAACTCATCCCTTAAATTTCGATCCCCAATCTGTCACTCTACTCGCCGGTTCCACTCCCATGACTTATAATATTCCCCAGTCGTTATTTCTTCCTTGGCAAATCGGTTTTGCTGTCCTTATCTCACTTACCATTATCGCCGGGAGTCTATATCTTCAAAAACGCTTCCGGCCAAGTTCTATACGTCGGTAAAGCCAACCGGCTGCGTCAGCGTGTCCGCTCATATTTTCAACCGCCAGTTAAACTTGGACCCAAAACGGCTGCCCTGGTAAGTCAAATTTCCGCTATCGACCACATAGAAGTGCTCTCAGAAATCGAAGCCTTACTTTTAGAAAGCAAACTTATTAAAAAATTTCTGCCTCCGTACAATATTACTTCGCGAGACGATAAATCACCTTTCTATATCCATATAACATCGGAAAAATTCCCCAAACCAGTAGTTAATCACCAACCCCACGGGTCGTTAGCCGGTCCTTTCCTCACTGGTTTAGTACCTCGCCGCATTTTAAATACCTTTCGCCGCATAGTTCCTTATCATACCGAGAGTCCCTGTTTTTACCGCCATCTGGGGCTTTGCAATCCCTGCCCGGACGATCCCCATACCACACCTGCCGATTATCAAAAAAATATTACCCGCTTAAAAAAACTTCTCCGCGGGCAGTTTAAGCTGGTCATGCGCCAAGCTGTTAAATCTCTGGACTTCGAAACCGCCGCCGCCCTACGGGATCTGCTATATCAACCTCTTTCCCCGGAAGAATACGTCGTCAACCCAAATTTGATGGAGGATAAAAGATTGGAGGCCATAGAGAGCCTAAAAGGGATCCCCTTTTTGAAAGGGGACCCCCTTCACAGAATTGAAATGTATGACATTGCCCATCTGGCCGGCAGTGCCGTCACCGGAGCTATGACGGTGGCTATAGACGGCCAGCTCTCACCCCGGCACTACCGGCATTTCACTATCCATTCCGGCAATGATGACGTCGCATGGCTTAGAGAAATGCTCACCCGCCGTTTTAAAACCAACTGGCCAAAGCCAGATCTCATTGTTTTAGATGGGGGATTGCCCCAACTTTCCCTGGCGCACAAGGTGCAACCTTGTGCGATCATCGCCTTAGCTAAAAGAGAAGAAACTATTTACTTGCAAAGCGGCCAAAAAATCAAGTTAGATCGTCGTCACCCGGGCCTGCAGCTCTTGCAGCGCCTGCGCGACGCGGCTCACCGCTTTTCCCGTCGCTTGCATCACCGCCACAGAAGTTTAATAATCAAGTGATGTTGAGACTTCTTCTGCGTTCCATCGCTATTAACCTGGCCAGCATTTATCTGGCCGCCCAAATTCTGGCCGGAGTCATCACCTACATCGGCGGTTACCAAACATTACTCTTGGCCTCACTGGCCATCGCCCTGGTTAATCTCTTCGTCCGCCCGGTCATTAATTTGCTTCTTTTACCCATTCATCTGGTCACTCTGGGCGTTTTCCGCTGGGTAGCCAATTTAGTCACCCTTTACCTAGTCACCCTCATGGTCCCCAATTTGCAAATCCACGCCTTTACCTTTCCCGGACTGGACCTCAAATATGTTATCATTCCCTCCATGCATTTTACCGCTTTCGGCGCCTTCGTAGTAGCCACTATCACCCTGACTTTCACTTTCCATTTTATTTACTGGCTCCTGCAAGATTAATGAAAACCTGGCTGACACTGGCTCAAATTGTCACCGGCATCGTTCTCACCAGTTTAGTTCTTCTGCAAGCCAAAGGCACCGGACTGGGCCGGGCTTTCGGTTCTATCGCTTACCACTCCAAGAGGGGAGTAGAAAACCTGGTTTTCCGCTTAACCATTATTATTGCCGTCATATTCGTCATTCTATCTGTATTCAATGTCCTCACCTTTTAAACAGCTGCGTTTCGGATTGCGTCTGCTGGTAGCTTTCTTTAGCAAATACTACCTGGCGGTCTGCCTCGGCGGCGTTTTGGGCGCGGTGGCTTTAATTTTCTCACCCCGCCTTCTACCCTACTTGCCCAGCTACCGCCCCACCCAAACCATTGCCGTCGTCGGCCGCTACACTTCTACTGAAATTCCCTTATCTATCCAGCAAAAAATCAGTCTCGGCCTGACTACTATTTCCCCCTCCGGCCAGCCGGTTGCCGGGTTGGCAGCTTCCTGGACCGTAGACGCCACCGGCCGCAGTTACACCTTCAACCTTACCCCCTCTGGCAAATGGCAAAATGGATCTGCCATCAAAAGCCGGGACATCAACTACCACTTTAAAGATACAGATTTCGTTTATCCGTCCGACAGCCAAATTGTAGTCAACCTCAAAGAACCTTTTACTCCTCTCCCCGTAGTTTTATCCCGTCCCGTCTTTAAAGCCGGACTGCTCGGTGCCGGATCATACGCAGTTTCCCGCCTCAAAACCACCGGCCAAAGCATCGACTCCCTGACCCTCGTTCCCGCGGACGCTACATCCCGCCTGCCCCGCCTGCGTTATTATTTTTATCCCTCCGAACAACAAGCCCGCCTGGCTTTTAAGTTAGGTACGGTTAACTATTTGGAAGATATCCAGGATCCGGCCGATCTGGCTGAATGGCCCGCGGTCCGCGTTTCCTCTTTGGTGCAAAAAGACCGCTATATTGGTATCTTTTTTAACACTCTGCAACTTGAAAAAAGTCTGCGCCAGGCTCTGGCTTACGCTATCGACAAGTCCCGCTGGCCAAATAGGGCCTACGGCCCCCTGGCCCCTACTTCCTGGGCCTACAATCCCGATGTCAAGCCCTACGACTTGGATCTGGCCCGGGCTAAACAACTGCTGACAAAAATTGGCAAAAAACCCGACAAAATCATTTTGACTACCCTGTCTGTCTACTTACCCACGGCCGAGGCGGTAAAAGCCGACTGGCAAGCCTTGGGGATTCCTACCGAGATCCAAGTCGTCCCCGAACTCCCTGCAGATTTTACCGCCCTCATCATCGGCCAAAAGATTCCTATCGATCCGGACCAATACAGCCTCTGGCATTCCACTCAAGGTACCAATTTATCCCGTTTTAGCCACCCCCGGGCGGACAAACTGCTGGAAGACGGCCGTAAAACTCTCGACTCCCAAAAGCGCAAAGATATTTATCTGGAATTTCAAAAATTCATCAGCGAAGAACTGCCCGTCATCTTTCTCTACCACCCCACCACCTACTTCATCTCCCGCATGTAAAAGTTTAAAAGGCCACGCCTTTCAAACCAGGCCAACCCGGCGCCCCCTCCGTTTATCCTGAATTTATTGAAGGGCGCGCGCGATTTTGCGTTCGCTTCACAAGTAGTTGACTTGCACAAACAATCAGCTAAAATAGCTGAATGATTGAAAATAATGGACTAGACATTCGGGAACAACTGAAAAGGGAGGCAATCAAAAAACTTTTACTTGCCGGTTGCGATGTTTTGGCAGGCGGTTTTATGTCTACAGCCGGATTAATCATTGGAGCGCCAATTATGGGAGCTACAGGGATATTACTTGGAGGATTCGGTGTCCAAAGGGGTGCAGAAGATTTACACGACGGACTAAAGGCAATTGAGAAATATCGAAACCTAGGTTAAATAACACGAATAACTCCGATTAATAATTTGAATTCAATAATTGACGAATTATCTTTTTTATATAGAGTAATCGGACAACAGAAAGCAATTTCTTGTTGAGTCCACCGGTTGCGCCATTTAAGTTAATAAAAAGTTCTTTAAAATTTTTGCGTCCCTCGACTCTCTCTGTTCGCTCAGGATTATAATCTTGAGCGGAGTCGAAAGATTATAATTTTTTCAGTAATTGTATATCACCGTTGATCAATGCCTCTTTTTTGGCTCTCGACCAGTGTTTTAATTGCCATTCCCTTTTCATTGCTTCCGATCTGGTTTCAAATGTTTCTTGATACACCAATTTAAACAAATCAAAATAGCGAACATATCTTGCGGATTTACTGGTTTTGTCCTGGTGCTCTTTCAATCGCCTTTTGATGTCATTGGTTTGCCCTGTATATAAGGTATTTGTAGAAGTACGGAGAATATAAACGTAATACATATTGCCCTTCGACTCATGGTTCGACTCTGCTCACCATTCGCTCAGGATGATTCTTGGTCGCTGCTATAGCTGTGAGCGAGCGCAGCGAGTCGAATCAGCTGCGGGACTAGGATTCGGACCTAGATAAACAGATTCAAAGTCTGTTGGCCTACCCTTAGCCGATCCCGCAGTGTGTGGGCCCGGTGGGAATCGAACCCACAACCGCTTCCTTAAGAGGGAATTGCTCTACCGTTGAGCTACGGACCCAGATTTTTGTGCTCCCAGGTAGAATCGAACTACCATCTTCTCCTTAGAAGAGAGTTGCTCTATCCGTTGAGCTATGGGAGCAAACCAAGCTCAATTTTACTACACTTATCCTACGACTTCCTCTTTTTTGGCTCCCAAAAACTGCACCCAGCTGTCCAGAAAGCCCAAAATCACCTTAAACGGCGCCTCCAATATAAAATCCAAGGCAAAGGCCAAAAAGTTTAATTTAGACAACCCTTGACTCAACATACTTCCGGCTGTCAAAATCGGCAGCCACACCATATCCCACAGCGAAGACCGCAGTTTCCCCGGCCGCCTCACCCGGTAAATTCCCGCCGTTTGCCGGATGCGATGGGCAAAGAAAGCAATCACCGACAAAAAGAACACAAACACCAGCTGGGCCGCGAAGTTAAACCTGGCCTTATGCAGTCCGTAAAAAATCAATCCAAATGTAGCCACAAACACCACCGCGTACAATCCGGAAAAAATCATGTACCACAGGCTCTTTTTCCGAACCGGTTTTTCATACAGGCCATCCTCGTCCTTAGCCAACGATTCAAAATTGCTTACCACAGCCCAGGCTTTATTCACAATTTCCTCTTTTTCCCGGCCCTTAGGCAGGCTAATTTGTCTAGTCACTCCCCACATCAAAACCGGCGGAAACAGCAAATTGGCTACCAGCGGCCATTTGGCCACACTGCCAAACAGCCACACTTCCACCGGCATTTCCACTGCCACTGCCACCACCATTTTAGTCAAAAACACGTAAACCACGCTTCTGACTGCCGCCGTAGAAATCCGCTCCCCCATTAGCCTTAGCTGCTTATCCAGCACCCTTCCTGCTGTTTGCTTAAATCCCTCACCATCTGTCAACAACTGTCTAAATTCGCCGGGATTAGCAAAATAAATATCGCGAAGTAAAAGCAGTGCCCCCATTTGGCCACTCACAAACTTTTGCAGTCTGTTTAATAAAGGATGACTATTAGCCAGGTTAACCAGCCTCCAAGTTTCGTTTACATTCCCGTTCGCCAGTTGCAATACATGGTACGCCAGCTGTTCATCATCCGACTGGGAATAAATTCTATCCACCGCCATAAATATCAACAGGTCCAAATTTGGATCCTCCACTTTTACTTTTTGCTTAATCACTTGAAAAGCGAAATACGTAAACTTGCCGAAGTCTTGATTCAAATTAAACATCTCCTCGATTTGCGCCGAGGCCACCCCCACCAGCCACTCTCTGGACCCGCCGGACTCAAATACATTGATATAGCGCTCTAAAGTTTGCTTTAATTTTATTTCGTCCACCTGTTCCAATTCCGCGATTGAGACATATCTGGCCCATTTCAGCTCGGTCAGCAGCAGTCTGGCAAGTCCCGCCGGATCTTTTTCGTAGACCATCAGCCTTTTTAAAATTCTTTCAATCGCCGCCCGCCGTACCAAATGATCGGCCCGGTATTCCAGGGCATTGCGGGCTTTTTCATACACCCGGGCCAGCACGCTCACCACGCTGCGGTCGTCATCTCTGGCTCCGCCATCAACCTTGCCCCCGTAACTTAACTGCTCCAAAAAAATCTTTACCGCCGGATGCATACCCACGGATTATACACTCGATTTTTGGGGTGGTGTACGGGAATCGAACCCGCTGATTCTGCCTTCACAGGGCAGCGCCTAAACCGTTCGGCACACACCACCATAAATCCAAATCCATTTTACCATTGACAAGTGTATACTTCACCCATGCTCGTTGATGATATAAGTATTGTACTAACGGCCGGCAAAGGCGGTTCTGGAAAGGTTTTTACCACCAATCAGTTTAAATTTAGACCCATCGGCGGCAAAGGCGGCCGGGGAGGAGATGTCTGGGTTACGGTAACGTCTGATTTGTTGGCTTTAAACAGATTTTCCGGCCTGAAAGAAATCAAGGCCGAAGACGGCCATCCCGGGGGGAGCAACAACCGGTCGGGAAAAGACGGCCAAGACATGGAGGTCCAATTACCTATCGGCACTTCAATCATTAATCTGGAAACCAAAGACACCGTCGAGTTAACCCGTCTGGACCAAAGAATTTTACTGTGCAAAGGAGGTTTAGGGGGCCGGAACGGTCCGGGTCTGTCCGGAAAGTCGATGCCGGCCAGACTGGTCCTCAAATATTTAGCCAAGTACGGCCTCATCGGCCTGCCTAATGCCGGGAAAAGCAGTTTATTAAATGCGCTGACCAACGCCCATGCCGAGGTAGGTAATTATCCTTTCACAACTCTAGAAGCAAATCTCGGGGTCATAAACGGCCAGGTTATTGCCGATATTCCGGGCCTGATTGAAGGAGCCTCCGGAGGGCGGGGATTGGGAATCAAATTTTTAAAACATATCGAAAAAGTCAGTCTGCTCTTTCACTGCATCGCCGCGGATTCCCCGGATACGGTCAAAGATTATCACGTCATCAGTGTCGAACTGGAAAAATTTGATCCAATGCTCATCAAAAAACCCCAAATCATAGTTTTAACCAAAACCGATCTTGTAGATAGCAAAACTCTGCAAAAACACATCAAAAATCTAAAGAAATTCAAACATCCCATTGTCCCAGTCTCAATTTACGACCCGGAAAGTCTAGCCAAACTAGTGCCTCCGGAGGGAATCGAACCCCCAACCTACTCGTCCGAAGCGAGGCGCTCTATCCATTGAGCTACGGAGGCATCTTATACATTTTATCACCCATTGCAGAAAACAAGCGTTTGGTTGAAGACAAAACCTACACAGATATTTCCGCCGAACTCGACGCTTCCACCGCTACCATCACCAAAATCGGCCAAGTCATAAAGTATGGAAAGAAGAGTTTGGAGAAAGTTGTCCTCTAACTGACTTCTCCACTTCATTTTAAATTCGGCTGGAAGAAGAAAAAAGGAGTAAAATTGGGCAAACGTTGTATGAAGTTGAAAGATTTGCCAAAAGTTGACCGGCCGCGGGAAAAGCTAGAACGATACGGTCCGGAAAAATTGTCCAATTCGGAGCTGTTAGCGATCCTTTTAAGAAGTGGTCAAAAAGGGATAAATGTTGTGGAACTTTCAAAAAGAATTTTGAGTAAATTTAGCGCAGATGGGTTAAGCAAGGCCAATGTAAAAGAGCTGAAAAATACTTTTGGCTTGGGTAGCGCAAAAGCTTGTGAGATTGTGGCGTGTTTTGAACTTGGCCGGCGACTTCTTAAAAATGAACAGTCGATGATCCCTTTTCTTGCAAAAGGGGTCGAAAAATTAGAAGACTTCAGCGACGAAAAATATCTCGATGCGAAAAAAAGCAGAAAGGTCGCCGGAGAATACTCTGTAACTTCGCTATTTTCTGGTTGCGGGGGTATTGATTTGGGCTTCGAGCAAGAAGGCTTCCGGATTAAGTGGGCAAATGATAACAACCATTGGGCTTGCGAGACATACAAAAAAAATTTTGGCGATCATATTGTGGAAAGGGATATTGCGGATATTAGGGTAAGAGAGGTGCCTAACTCCGATATAATCCTTGGGGGGTTTCCCTGCCAAGACTTTTCGATGATTTGGAAAAGGGGCGGGATTGAAACTGAACGCGGAAATTTATATCGCCATTTTGTAAGAATTGTTAAAGCCAAGAAACCCTTAGTGTTCATAGCGGAGAATGTAAAGGGCTTGCTTACCGCCAATGAGGGAAAGGCTGTCCAGCAGATAGTGAGCGATTTCTCCGAGGCTGGATATCAAGTGGATGTAAAAAAAATTAATTTCGCTGATTATGGCGCTCCGCAAGTCAGAAAACGCGTTTTGATAATCGGCGTACGCAAGGATTTAGGCAAGACGTTCGAGATCCCTCCACCCTCCCACAACGAAAGCAGTTATATAACCGCTAAAGAGGCATTACAAGGCGTTGCGGGAGCTTCTCACAATAACGAGTTGTTAAACGTAAATCCCAAAACGGTAGAGATGTTAAAATTAATTCCGCCGGGAGGAAATTTTACTGCAATTCCGAAAGATTCCCCATATTATGTTAAAGGCATGATCAGCCATGTTTATCGAAGGCTTCACCCAGACAAGCCGTCAACCACAATTATTGCTGGCGGAGGAGGTGGTACTTGGGGCTATCATTATGATGAACCAAGGCCGTTGACCAACAGGGAAAGAGCAAGGCTGTTTGGTTATCCAGACGATTTTATTTTTGCTGGTTCTATAACCGAGGTTAGGCGCCAAATTGGCAACTCCGTTCCTCCGGCTGGAATAAGGCCGATTGCAAGGGCAATTTACAAATTTTTGCAGGCTATAAAATGATTTATTCGAACAGTCCAAATCATGGAGGCGCCCTGCTAGCTGAAGTCGAGCGGGAAATTCGAAGCGCGGATGATATCGCTATTGCGAGCGGTTATGTTTCAGATGATATTCTTGGCCGTTTCGAAAACGATTTTTATCGCATAGCGGAAAGCGGAGAAAAAATCCGCCTGCTCGTCGGCATGGCATTTTACGAGGGCTTAGCGGGGCGGAATCTAATTCGATTGAAAAATATTGAAAATAAATTGCGAGGCATTGGCTCACATAGCGGAATTTTTGTTTGCTATACAAGAAGGTTTCATGGAAAAATTTACAGCTTCGGTTGCCAAGACAGCGATAAAAGCGTCTATGTTGGCTCATCAAACTTCTCAAGGAGCGGGTTGTCTGAAAATCTTGAGTGTACAGCTAAAATCCAGGATGAACAGACAAAAAAAGAGGTTCTAGACTATCTCGAATACCTTTTTTCGCCTACTAACTCTGTTTCAATACTTAAAGCGGATATTACGGTTTTTGGTTCAAAGGAATATTTCGAGAGAATATCGTTGCAGACTCTCGATGACTTGCGGAAATATGATCCAGCGACTATAGACAAGGCTGAGTTGCCAAAGTTTGAATATCCGTTATCTAGAATAATTACATCTGAAAAGTCTAGCCTCAATGTTTATTTCGGAAAGGGTCGTTTGGCGCGAAGCACAGGAAAGATCACTCCAAGGCCGTGGTATGAGATTGAGTTGATCGCGCCGGTTGAAATAAGCCGAAATCCTCTGTATCCGCGCGGTGATTTCCTTGCTTATACCGATGACGGTTATATCATTCCGATGAAAACAAGTGGCGATTATTTCAAAAACATCCGCTCAAAAGACAATCTGCAGATTCTAGGCCAGTGGATAAAAGGCAAACTCCAAAAAGCGGGCGCGCTTATACCGCTTACCCCTGTAACACAGGAATCGTTAGATAAATACGGTAGCGACGCAATCCGTTTATATAAAATCAAGGGTGGAGAATACTATATCGAGTTTTAAGGCAACATTATGGCTGATGTCTTTTCAAAATCCGAGCGGAGCCGGATCATGGGGCTTATAAGAAGCAAAGACACAAAGGTTGAAAAAGATTTTCGCAAACTCATAAGTTCTACTTTTTACCCCAAAAGCATACGCTATCGAAAGCATTATGCAAAGCTGCCTGGAAAACCGGACATCGCTTTTGTAAAAAAGAGAATAGCTATTTTTATCGATGGGGATTTTTGGCATGGATACAAATTTAAAAAACAGAAACAAAGATTGCCGAGAAAATACTGGATAGGGAAAATCGAAAACAATATTGCCCGCGACAGGAAAATTGATCGCGAATTGCGAAGAATGGGCTGGCGAATTATGAGGGTTTGGGAACACGAAATTAAACTAAAGCCGGAAAAAACTATCGAAAAGATTGCTAAAATGATAACAGAGAAATAATGTAGCTTCCACCCCTGGGATGGAAAATCCAATAAGGTTATCTCAACGAGGCGGGGGGGGGCAGAATCGCTTCCCCACAGAATTCCAAAAAGCGAAACTTTGATATTAAATAAATACATCCTAATATTAGCTATTGACATATAATGAAGTTTATAGTATCATACACGTAGTTATTGTTAATTTAGCCTCATCCTTATGACAGAAACACGACAGGAAAGATTTAAAAGGCTAGCTATATTCCGAACCAATGCTGTTCTGGAAAAGATCCGTATTCTCGGGAACCTCTCTAACAAGGCTAATTATGAATATTCCGATGATGATATTAATAAGATTTTCTATGCAATAGATTCTCGATTAAGAGTCGCAAAAACTCGTTTTACACATAAAACCAAAAAGGAATTTACATTATGACCGGAAACTTATCAGGAATAGTTTGTAAAAAATTACTTGAAGCGAAAGATGAAATACAAGTTTCAAATATTATTGATAAAGCTATTCAAACACTCGATGGTATAGGCTGGCACCCGATTGGAGATACCGAAAATAATTTCGGCATAATTGAATCACAAGGCAAAAATCCAGAAAGGGCTTTAGTTGAAAAAATTACCAATTCTATTGACGCTGTTTTGATTAGGGAGTGTAAAAAAAGAGGAACTAACCCAGAATCTAGTAACGCGCCAAAATCTATAAAAGCTGCTTTGAACGATTTTTTTGGAATCATAGATAATGATTTGAGTGGTCTTTCAGAGGATAAGAAAGATTTACTAGCGTCACTCATTTACGTAATTGCTGAAAATAAAAAGAATAAAGAGGCCAATATTTATTTTCTCGACAGAGGTGAAGGAAGAAATCCAAATGAATTTAGGTCCACCTTTTTAAAATTTGGGGGAAACAAAGCAGATACATATTTTGTGCATGGCCGTTTTGGAACCGGTAGTTTTGGTGTTTTACCAAATGCCGGTGAAAACAAATATCAACTAATTATTTCCAAGAGTTTTCTTAATGAAGGAAATAGCAACAATCCATGGGGTTGGACCTTGATAAGAAAAAACCGTGATCGAAATTCACAGGCTAAGCATTCATGGTATGAGTACCTTACTATAAACAATGAAATCCCATGTTTCCAGGGAGGTGACTTGAGCGGTTTTCTTAAAAAATGCATAAACTACTCAAGAATAGATTTACCAAGTTTTTCTAGTGGTACTGTTATTAAGTTATATAACTATGACTTATCCAATTCTTCAGATATCGACAGAGATTTGAACCGTGTTTTTAATCGGTATTTATGTGAACCCGCCCTGCCTTTTCGTATCCTTGATGCAGGGTCGGTGGCAAATATAGGACCTGGGAAAGAGGTGGTTGGTAATTTAAATCGTTTACGAAAAAACAAAAATGAACTTATTAACCAAAGAAAAATTCAGATTCAAAAAGTTTTGCTTCCAAAGCTTGGTTATGTGGATATTGACATTTATATAGCCAATAAGCGTGAAGGTACTAATACAAGTTATATAGAGAGTGAGAAAGTTACAACAAAAAACGAAGCAGTATTTTTTATAAGGAATGGACAATCACACGGTGAATTTTCGAGGGAATTTATTAGAGACGATATTGGTTTAGAATACATATCCAAAGACGTGGTAGTTTACATTGATTGTACAGATGTTTCTCCTATGGATTTTGATGATGTTTTTTCCCCAACACGTGAGAGCTTAAGAGAAAACAAATACAGATCTGCCGTTGAGGGCGTTTTGCGGAACGAGCTCAAAAATAATGAGGAACTTAAAGAAATAAATTTGGATCGTAGAGACAAGATAGTATCAGAGAATTTAGAGAAAACAAAAGATTTCGAAACTCTTGTAAATGATCTTTACAATTTAGATCCGGCTTTAAGGAAGTTGATTAGCGGATCATTAAATGTGGCGGATTATGTAGTTCCGGGAAATGGCTCTCAGGAAGAATACCGTGGCAATTATTTTCCTACATTTCTAAAAATTAGTGATAGAGAAGTCATACAAAGTGGATTTAAAAGCATGCCAGTTAATTCTTTTATTCGTTTAGTTTTAAAAACCGATGCTCAAAATGATTATCTTTATCGGAAGAAGGATAAAGGCAGTCTTAACATTGTCTTTGGTGGACAAATAGGATCTAGAAAGTTATATAACGGCAGACTTACAGTAAAATTGCTTCCCCCGGAGAAAAATATAGTTATCAATTCCACCGACGTTCTAAAAGTCGAACTTACTAAACCCGGGGAGGAACCTCTTCGTCAAGAGTGCAAAATTAAATATGTTTCAGCCGTTAAAACTTTAGTTAATCCTCTTCCGCTACAACCACCCCATAAAACAAATAATATTTCAATTCCAAAACTTCGGACGTATTCAATGGAGAAATGGCTTGAGGCAGGTTATGACGAAAGCGAGGCTTGTATTCCTGTTGTTGAAAGGAACGATCAAAATAAGTGTTTTGTTCTTAAAGAGATAAATGTTAGTGAGGATTTCCCAGACTTTATGCGATATTTGAGAATGCAAAAAACTGGCGAGCGCAAAACAAAGGAAATGAAAAAACAATTTGTATACGCTCTTTATTTTTCAATCATGGTAATTCATAAAAATTATTCAACCCAACATTCTTATCAGCGAGACAAAGTTACATTGACTATATCGGAGGTTGCAAGGTGTCTCCCGTTCAGCTTATTTACATTACAAAAAAAATTCTTGAAAGAGTTAGAGCCGATTGAGGAGGAATAATGAAAAATTCCATCAAATGTCCAAAATTGGGCGAGTATTTGAGTCCTCTGGGGCGCTCAAACATCAAATTGACCGATTGGTTTATAAACTCTACGGCCTCACGCTGGAAGAAATAAGACTGGTTGAAGAAACCGGCGAACAAAATGATAAAAAGACTTAAAATTTCACACTACAAGGGTTTTTTTGATGAACAGATAATTGACTTCGCCACCCCCGATGGATCAAAAGACGGGAGTGGTTTAACTGTTATTGTTGGCCCCAACAATACAGGGAAAACTACCATAATTGAGGCATTGTTATTAAGTACTAATACTGGGTCAAGGAGATTTCGAGAGTCTGAAAGACACTCAAAATATAATCCAGTAATAGTAATCGAGGACAAAGCTGGAAATTCTAAATCATTTACGAATAGAGAGAAAGGGTCGGTTATTAAAGAGACAATGGTATTAGGGCCTAACATAGATTTTGAAGTTGAGCTTGTCCCATCTAGAAGATATTGGCAATATCAATTTTCAGGTGAGTCTGACTTATCGTCTATAGTTACGCAATCTACGCCGGAAAATATAAGGAATAGTGGGGATTTTGCTCTTGGACAGTTTCTAAAGAATATTCTAAACAGCACTGAGAAGAAAAAGAAGTTTGACAATTATTTAAAGCTCCTTATCCCTCATTTCACACATTGGACAATAGACACAAATGACAGCGGAAGCGATTTTGTCAAATATAAGTCTGGTGCAATTTGGCATCAGGCGAATCTTTTGGGAGAAGGAATAATTTCGCTGTTCAGAATCGTAGCACATTTAACAAATGATAAACCAACATCCACCTTTATTATTGATGAGCCCGAATTATCTTTACATCCTGCTGCGCAGAAAAGATTAGCTGAAGTAATATCTAAACTTTCAAAAACCAAACAAATAATCGTTTGCACCCATTCCCCTTATTTTGTAAATTGGGCAGATTTTATTAACGGTGGAAATATAATTCGCCTAAACAAACATTTAGGGAAAAAATGTACAACTAATTTTTTAAGCCATAACAAAAATTATTATAACTTCATTTCTCAAAATATATTTGAATATCAAAAACCCCAATTATTGGATACTGTTTCAAAAGAAATTTTATTTTCAGACAAAATTTTATTTACAGAAGGACAACAAGATGTAGGATTAATTCGGAATTGGCTTAAAAATAAAGACAAGATTAATGTGTTTGATATTTTTGGATACGGAGTAGGCGGAGAAGCAAATATGAAATTATTTTTAGAAATGTCAAGAGACTTGGGGTTAGTAAAAGTCGGTACTATTTACGACTTGAATTCTGGGTCATTCGGTACTGACACCGCAACTTACCCAGAGTATAAACTAAAACAATTATCGACTAATGATATTAGAGACAGGGGCAAAACAAAAGGGGTGTTTAACAAAAGTGGTGTTTTAAAGAGAAACCATCTCAAATCGTTTACATTGATGATGAATTCTTTCTTGAAATACTTTAGTTAAATGATGTTTATGAATAAATATAAACAAAGAACGGGCAATCTCTATAACTCAAAATTGGCAGTGCCATTTCAAATCTCACGGTTTCGAATGGAAAGGTTTTTGTCGTGTCCGAGATGTTTTCATCTTGATAGAAAACTAGGCTTGGATAAGCCTGGTTTACCGGGCTGGCCGCTTAATGACGCGGTTGACCACTTATTAAAGAATGAATTTGATTTGCTTCGTAAAGACGGCAAAAAACATGCGCTAATGGAAAAATACGGGATAGACGCAATTCCCTTTCAACATCCGGATTTACCGGAATGGAGAGACGACCATAATAGATTTGTTGGCGTTAGTGTCCTACATAAACCAACCAACCTTGAACTCTGCGGAATTATTGATGATATTTGGGTAACTCCGAAAAGTCAGCTCCACATTGTCGATTACAAATCTACCAGCACTACAAAAGAGATCAGTTTAGATGATGAATATAAACAGGGTTATAAAAAGCAGGTTGAATGGTATCAATGGTTGTTTAAGCAAAAAGGGTTTGATGTTTCGGATACGGCTTATTTTGTTTACGCAAATGGACTAAAAGGTGACAGGGTATTTGACGCCAAGATTGAGTTTGAGGTTCAAATAATTGCCCACAAAGGAGATGACTCTTGGGTTGAACCGACAATTTTTGCAATGAAGAAATGTCTTGATTCGGATACTATTCCCGACCCAAACCCCGATTGTGAACTTTGTATGTATCGAAAACTTATTAGAGCGCAAGAATGATAAATATACTTGAAAAACAATTTGATAAACTGGCGAAGAAGATTAAAGAGAAGTCAAGCGCGCTTCTTAAGGGCTTGGGCGCTTATCTAAAGCGCCTTCTTTTTCCTTTATATTTTTTCCCTATTAAACTCATTACTTATACCGCTTATTATCTGATCAAATCTTTGGTTAAATTTGTATTTGCCATAATTGGTCTTGTTTTTGAAACTATTATTTTCCCATTCAAAAGTCTCAAGGATTTCTTAAAATCAATCTTCATTTTTGGAATTTTTATTTATCTGGTAGCTTCTTTATTCGTGATAGGTGACTACTTGCGTACCCAATACGGCTGGTACGGTAAATTCTTGTGTTCGATAGGAACCAGAAACACCATTCAAAACTCGGTCGTTCGGGTTGTTGGCGGTTATTCGGAGGGCACAGGATTCTTCATCGCCCCCGATAAAGTGATTACTAACTTCCATGTTATTGCCGACGAGCCCAGTCCCAAAATTATTTTTCCCGATGGCAATTTTGTAACTCCTATAAAGATTACCGGAAATAAAGAGGTTGATTTGGCGGTTTTGTCTACTGAAAAACAATACGCCAATCTTGTTTTGCCTCTGCCCGATAAGATCGAATTCCGTGAGGACAATCCTCTTATGGCGGCCGGATATCCGCTGGGAACCGGTTTAACCGGTAAGGCAACACTTCTTAAGGGCAGGTTTATCGATTTTAGAAAATCTAAAAAAATGCCGATTGGTTATATCCAGACCGATATCAGCCTGGTCAAAGGCATGAGCGGCGGCCCCTTAACTGACCAGTGCGGGCAGGTGGTAGGCATCAACACCATGGGTCTGGCCGGGTTATCTTTATTCATTAACGGCGAGCAGGCAAAAACACTGGCCCCGGGGTTTACCGATCAGGGAATTACTAAGATCGCAGTTGATCCTTCGGTCTCACCCGAAGAAGCGGTGAAAGCGTTTTACACCTACCTTAAAGCCAGAAGAATGGAAGACGGTTTTAAACTTTTAAGCCGGGAGTACCTGCAAAAAACTAATTTTGAAGAATGGACTAGCAGGTTTACCGATATTTTGGACGTAGACGTCATCAAATCCGAAAAATTCGAAAATACTAAGGACACGGCCTTTGTAAAATTTTCCACCAAAAACTGGGTGGACGGCGAAGCGGAAATGCACTTTTACGGGGGAACATGGAAGACGACTAAAGAGGATGGAGTTTACAAAATGCTCAAAAGCAAGATTAAAGAAGTTGAAAATCCCGGCTGGGATTGGTTTTATGAATAGAAACGGAAAGCGAACCCCGCGGAGCGGGTAAGGGGAATCGGACCCCTGTATTCAGTTTGGAAAACTGACGTACTACCATTGTACTATACCCGCAAATTAAAAAAATTTTTAATCGCTATAGACTAGTGTTATTTTATCAAATTTTTGTGTGGTAGTAACCTTGTGTTGAAGATGTTTATTCAATCGCTTTTTTAAGTCTTTGCTATATCCAATATAGAAAATGCAACAGCTTTAGGCGGAGAAAACTGGCGCCCTACCATTGAATTACACCCGCTTTGCTCGAACCTGTCTGCCGCCAGGCAGGCTTATTTTACCAAAAATTACTAAGCGGTCGCAATGACGGCATATGATTTTACTCATGTAGTAACTGGCGGTACATTTCAAGAGCAATAAATGAAAGTGCGATGATGGTAGGTCCGAGGATAATGCCAAAAAGCCCAAAGAGCTGGACTCCGCCTAAAACACCGAATAATATAAACAAAGGGTGAAGACGGGTTTCCCCAGCCACAATTTTAGGACTTATGACGTTATCCATAAGCAGGTTGGATATAATGCACCACGCGGCTATCCCGATACCGCTTACGAGATTGCCAGTTACTATGAGATAAGCAGCTGCCGGAAGCCAAACAAGGGTAATTCCGACTACAGGTATAAGCGAAGCCAAACCATACAAAGCTCCCAAAAGTACAGGAGAAGAAAGACCAAAAATAGCAAATCCCACTCCTCCTAAAACCGCCTGAACTGCCACTATGAGGAGATTGCCGCGAACAGTCGCGCTCATCACTTCGGTAGCTCGGGAAACCAGGCGATCCGTATCGGTTTGACGCAGCGGGTTTACACTATAGATATAACGTAACATAGCCTCTTTTTGCGTCAGGAAGTAAAAAGTCACCAGAAGCGTAAGCAGGCCATTGAAAATAAGTCCAAAAGTTTGGGAGACTACCGCGGTCAGACTGGTGGATAGAAAGCGAAGAAAAATGACGATATATTTATTGACTTCAAACTCAAAGTTTTGGGTGGAAATTCCCCATTGATTAAGGTAGCCGTAGACGGCTTGTGCCAATTCATTCCTTGTTCCGGCATTAGCCTGAATAAAGGCAAGCACATCACCCGTCTCGCGGATAAGAAGTGTCGCAATAATAGAAAGCGGGATGGATATAACGAGAATAGATATAAATATCGCGATGGTAGCAGAGATTGTTTTGGACAGTCGCAATCTTTGGTGCAAATACGTAAATAGCGGGTCCAAGAATACGCTTAAGATAAAAGCGGCGAGAAATATAAAGAGAAATGGCTGGAGTATGCGAAAAAGAAGAAACAATAGCCCAAGAATAACGGTGAGTGTCGTCCCCGCAATAAGTACAGATTTCATTTCTTCTCCCCCACAATTTCTCCCTCCACGACTTGACTTTTATCGAAGTCAGACGAGTGAGATTTCCTTTTGGGTAAATGTTGCTTCTTGGCAACTTTTTTTAACAGATAAAAAAGCGCCAGCGGCACCAATGGTAACAACACTCTCCTGATTATGCTTAAGAGTAGCATCTTTTTTTATCCTTTTTCAGTTGTCGACATTTTGTCGACAACTCATTGTTATAGATCGCCCGGCGAATCTGTTTACCCCGAAAGATAGCCAAATGGATACCTGTCATAGTTCTTATAGTATATCAATTATGAAACGGTCTTTCTTTTGGAAACGAGGTACGTTGTGCTATATGGTAATCAACAATGTCCATAATGATTTTCTCACATAAACAAAGGCTCTCATTTTGGATAAATTCACTTGTATCCAATTCATTATGCCTATGTTGCATTGTAAACATCGGGTGATTTTTTCGATTGAAACGCAATAAAAGCCAATCTTTAATTTGTGATAACAAGGGGGCGCGTAACCAATGCACTAGATAATCCATGTCACTTTTAGGTAAAAGATTTAGAGATATTGCCGGAACACGCTTTATAAAAGGAACATGGTCTTCTGAAATAAGAGGGGGAAGATCAAACGAAAGATAGCGAATCTTCTGCCTATCTAAAAAGTTGAGCAGATACGCGGTGTATTTATCCGTTTTTTTCGCCAGACGGGGGCTAATGGCTACCGCGCTACCGGTTCCGACCATATCAATATTCAGCACAAAAGATACTTTGGAGAGATCAACATTTTTTACAAAATAAGTAGAACCATCCAGGTACGCCAGTCCATCTTCATGGTCAAAGAAGACGATCTTAATACCGGCATTCTCTGAAACATTTTTCGCCCTCAGGTTTTCTGCTATTTTTAGCAAAACCGAAACGCCGCTCGCATTGTCATTGGCTCCTGGAGAAGTAAAATATTTGTTTGTGTGGGCTGTAATAAGAAACTGATTTCGGGAATTAGGGGTACAGTATTGGTTTACAATGATGTTTTCACCCTTTAATAGTCTTAGTCGAAATGGCTGGCTTTCATACTGCACACCCTTTTCTTTTAGTACTTTTTTGACATATTCCACTCTTTCTTTGTTTGTACGTATTTCCAACGCTTTAACATAGTTCAACATTCTAGTACGCCATAAACAGAGATGGCAAAAAGCTTAACAACACCAGGGTGACGATAATGATAATCAGCCACTTTTTAAGATTCATGGTCGGAGTTTATTCAGGATTTCTCCCAATTTTCTAATTTCCTCTCCGTATCTGCCCCAGTCTCCCTCTCTTTGGGCGCGGATGGCGGCATCATACGCCTCGGCGGCCTGTTTCGTAAGATTACCTGTAGGAATTATTTCACTTGCCGGTTTGGATTGTTGGCCGATACTGGTACCAAAGAGTTTGGCCAGTCCCTCCTCCAATGTTTCTTCCATCGCAATCTTATTCTCATACGCGACAATTACCCGCTTAAGCTCCGGAATTTTGCCCGCATCTGCCTTAAGGTAGAGAGGCCGGACATAAAGAAGAGATTCCTCAATCGGGATGGCCAGAAGAGATCCTTGAATGACTTGAGAGCCGCGCTGATCCCATAAAGAGACCTGCTGGCTGACTTCTGCGTCCTGGTTGATCCGGCCGATGACCTGCTTAGGCCCAAACACCAATTTATCCTTGGGGAAGCGGTAGACGACCAGTTTGCCGTACTGCTGTCCGTCATTTCTGGCCACCATCCAGGCGGAAAGATTGTCTTTGGCCCGCGGGGTGAACGGCAGCATCAGAATATATTCTTCTTTCTTCTCGCCGGGAAGCTTCATTATCATGTGCCGGGGCGTCATAATCTGTTGTTTTTCCTCTTGAGCAATAGCCGGTATTTCCCACAGATCTTCCTTGTTATAAAAGATTTGCGGATCATCCATATGATATGTGGCATAGACAGCAGTTTGCAGGGAAAAGATGTCCTCAGGATAGCGGAGGTGTGAAACTAGACTTTTGGGCATGTCAGAAAGCGGCCGGAAGGTCTTTGGGAACATTTTGGCGTAGGTTTTGATAATCGGATCTTCGGAATCTGCCTGATACAAGGTGACCGTTCCGTCATACGCATCCACAATTACCTTGACTGAATTTTTAATGTAATTAACTTTACCACCGTTTAGGGGCAATGGCTGGGAATACGGATATCGGTCGGTTGACGTGTATGCATCGATAATCCAATAGAGCTTGCCTTCGGCAATAACAAGATACGGGTCCCGGTCATACGTGAGAAACGGCGCAACTTTTGCCACTCTCTCTTTTACGTTCCGGTTGTAAAGAATCCGGCTTTCGGAGGTCACATCACCCGATAAAAGCATTTTGAGTGAGCCAAAGCGGACGGCATAGAACAGCCGCCGTAAAAGAGAATTGAGCTCCACTCCGCCTTTCCCCGCATATGTGGTGTACACATTCTCTTCACCTTTGGGAAAATCGAATTCTTTGGATTTGGTTTTCGTAATCACATAGTCGTTCAGAATCTCGCCGTAGTAAATTTCCGGCCTGGTCACCGCCAGCTCTTTGACTTCCGATTTGGGCGGCAAGTCTTTGACAAATAACACCGGCAGCCCTTCCGGAGTCACTTGGTTTACCGGTCCGGCGGCCACACCGTAGCCATGGGTAAATGTCAACCGCTCGTTAATCCAGGCTTTGTTAGGAAGGCTGTCGGAAGCAAGTTCTCTAGGTGAAAGCATGATTTGGCGTACTTCCCCATCTATGATGTAACGGTCATTATCCACAGACGCAAACTCGTAGTAGGTCCTGATCTCTTGGATTTGCGAAAAAGTAGAAAGAAGCGGCGCCCGGTCCCATAGCCTCACGTTTTTAATGGTCAGATTATTGGCAGCAATGTCAGAGCTGGTAAGAGATTTATCCGCGGCGATTTCCCGTTCTTCGATCTTATCCAGTCCATACGCTCTGCGGGTAGCTTCAATATTATGTCTAATAAAAGGCGTTTCTTTGACCAGTTCATTGGGAGCAACCACTAATTTTTGAAAGACGCTCGGGATAATGCCGGAAACCAGTCCCACTATGACCGTCAGAGTTATTGCTCCCAGAAGAGGAGAGGCCTTACCGCTTATCCCGAAATATAACGCCAGTACCGCAGCCAAACCATAGACGAAAACAGAAACACGCAAGATGGGCACCATAATATTGGCATCGGTAAACGCCGCGCCAAACACCGGCCCGCTTTGGGCAGTAAGCAGGTTATAGAGCGAAAAATACGTGCCGATGGCCACAGTTACCAAAAAAAGGGAGAGAAGAATTCCTACATGGAGTCTTGCCTTTTGGTCAATCTTGAAAGGTAGTTTGATACTGCCGCGAAGAAGATAGATAGCACCGCTCGTAATAAGCGACAATAAAATAAGAATTCGCAGCAGGCCGAGTCCTAGAGAGTAGACGGGCAGGGAAAACACGTAAAACGCTATATCTTTACCAAACAGCGGGTCTGTTTGGCCAAATGGAGTCGCCGCAAGAAATTTCAGCACATCCTGCCAACTGGCCGCGGCGATAAGACCGATAAAAAAGGACACTGCCAAACACATTACAATTCCAAGTTTTTTAACGATCCGATCATTCAGGCTCAAGGGTTGGCCAACAAGAGCTTCGGGGATAGCCGCCATCCAAGGAATTTTCGACTGCATGGCAGCCAAAAAGTTAATGAGAAGAAACGCGGCTGCAAATAGACCTGCTGTGAGACCAAGAATGACTTTTGTGCCGAGTGACTTGATGAAGATTTCAGTAAAACCAACTTCAGAAAACCACCACCAATCCGTAACGAACCCAACAATACTCGAGAAAAAAATGAAAAACGCAACTACTATACCTAAAAATGCCCAGGAAAATATTTTTATCATATTCATCTACAAAAAAACCGACCCTGTCTTGGCCGGTTATAATTGATGATGGTTCTTCGTTCCAAGACGCAATCCGTTTGACCATTCGTCTTGTTACTCGGCATCACCCAAGGCGATGTTAGACTTGTTTACTTATACCATAAGCGGGTAAATTATGAAAGCGAAGATTATTTCTCTTAACCCGCTGCGTCCGGATGCCTCTGCCATCCGTGAAGCGGCTGATGTTATTTTGCGGGGAGGACTGGTGGCTTTCCCCACCGAGACGGTCTACGGACTGGGAGCAAACGCCCTTAACCCAAAAGCGGTCAGAAAAATCTTCGTGGCCAAAAACAGGCCGGCCAACAACCCGCTCATTGTCCATATTGCCGTCATATCCGAAATGAAACGATATGCAGTCAGCATCCCGGATATTGCTTATACGTTGGGAAAGGCGTTTTGGCCGGGGCCACTGACGCTCGTGCTTAGGAAAAGAAATTTGGACACTATTGCCTTACGCATACCCCGTCACCCGGTGGCCCTGGCACTTCTCTCTGTTTCGAAAGTTCCCATCGCGGCCCCATCTGCCAATCGTTCCACGCGTCCCAGCCCCACTACCGCCAACCATGTAATTGAAGATTTAGGAGGCAGCATAGATCTCATTTTAGATGCCGGACCCACTGCTATCGGCGTAGAGTCCACTGTCGTGGATGTGACGGTTGATCCGCCGGTCATTCTCCGGCCGGGCGGGGTAACACTGGAAGAGCTAAAGCAATATGCTCCGGCGATTACGTCCGGCGGATCAGATGTTAATAAAGGACCGATCCGCTCTCCGGGACTGCGGCACGCGCATTACAAACCAAATGCAAAAGTGATCCTTGTCGACCGCAATCACGCAAGTGGGTTAGTTACCCTTTGTCATGCGCAAAATCAGAGAGTGGCAACACTATCGGTAGGAGAAATTTTGGACACCAAAACGGACGCTTGTGTGATCGTATCCAACGTTCGTGAATATGCCAGGCAGCTGTTTTCCGCCTTTAGATTATTCGACGAACAGGGAATCGACGTTATCTTGGCTGAAGCTGTGCCTCCGGTTGGATTGGGGTTGGCAGTCATGGATCGGCTCAAACGGGCGGCCGATTAAGCTAATACTATTATAGAAGTTCTGTCAATCAATTGCACTGTTAATTACTTATTTTGGAATAACTTTGATTAACTTATCATCACCTTCTTTGGGATTTCCTCTGCCATCGGTATTGCTGGTGGTGATATACAAATAGCCATCAGGACCAAGAACGACTGCTCTGATTCGGCCAAATTCTTCTTGAAAATATCGCTTTAGGGATTTATCAGTGAGGTTGTATTCAAAAAGAGACTCACCGCGAAGTCCGCCAAAAAATATGCTCCCGTCCAAAAAGGCTGCCCCAGCAGGCGCCCAAGTATCAGTTGATCCGGACTGAATAACTGGACTTACCATTCCTTCTCGCATCTGGTCGCCCTGGATAATCGGCCAGCCGTAATTTTTGCCTTTCTCAATCAGATTTAATTCATCCATAGCTTGCGGACCGTGTTCTGTCGCCCAAAGCCTGCCTTGATTATCAAAAGCCAAACCTTGAGGGTTCCTGTGGCCATAAGAATAAACTTCCACCTTTCCCTCATCTGTGACTCTTAAGATTTTTCCGGCTAAAGAATTTTTGTCTTGGGCCAAAGACGGATTTTGCGCATCCCCGGTGGTAATATACAAAAAGTTATCCGGCCCGAATTTTATTCTTCCTCCGTTATGATTGACTGCTCCCGGAATAGCGTCAACCAAAACTGTCTCGTCTGTGAGCTTGCCATTTTCAAACTTAAACCTGACGATTCTGTTCAACGTATCGTTTTCGGTACTTGAGTAAGTGTAATAAAGATAAACATAATTATTGTTTTCAAAATCAGGGTGGACGGCGATACCTAAAAGTCCACCCTCGCCAATATGTTTTACTTTGGAAATGGTGGCAATCGGTGAAGGTAACAGATTGCCTTGATTGTCAATCATTCGCACTCTCCCCGGTCTCTCGGTAACCAAAATGCTTCCATCTGGTAAAAAGGTTATTCCCCAAGGGATACTAAGATTTTGGGCAATTACCTCTATGTTTTCTTGCGTTCTGGTTGCTTCCTTAATTTCCGGCTGTTTGCGCCGATAAAAATTCACTACGGTGATTGAGCCGATAAATACCACGAGCGCTAGTATGATCAGTAGGTTTTTATTCATATCTTAAACCACCACCTAAACGCTCAGCAAAATATTTTTGTCATTAGACTATATCTTTTATACCACAATGTAATGTAAAATAACAGAAGTTGCGCTAATTGACGGGTCTTTAGTCTTCTTAATGTTTTGAAAGTTTTGAAAGGCGTGGCCTTTTGAAGCTACCTATACTACCCGTGGGGTGAAGGTGAACGACATTTACTTAATACAAAGTCTTATCTTTTGGAAAAAGCCTGCTAAAATATTTTATTTCCGGTGTGAATGTTTTTACCGCATAGACTGTATATGGATCCCTTTCATCTCTGCCCATCGTTGGAACCAATCGGTCAAAATACTCTGGCTCATCCCCGTTAAAATCAACCCCCATTTCTCGTTCGCCCTGTCGGGTTTCGTGAATCCAACCTTGGCTGGACATATCATGCACGCTGATACTTTTGTCCCTTTCTAATCCGGTTGTCCAAATGTCAACTTCAGATTCAGAAGGGAAACGCGTAAAACGATGGTCAGAAAGCCAATACTGTATGTAGTCCTCTTTATCGGCCCTATTGAACTTGATGGTGCGTTCAGCCTCATATGGATCAACAACTGCGTACTCTTTATAACTTAGAAGGTACGGTCTATTGATTTTTAATTCGACTTCAACCTCTTTGGTTACTAAAGCTTCTCCCTCGCTTTTGGTTGACCTAAAAATTAAAGTCCCGAAGTAATCCCCTGTCTCCACTTTAAATACATCAAAATCACATCCTATTCTGCCATCAAGTCCTAGCAAATCCTGCAAGCCAGGAGGAATATGGTCTAGTTCGGCATGACCACGACCATTTGGCTCTGCAAAAACTTGCGCAATGGTTTGGTTTTTTAGAGACGGAGACACTTCTCTGATTAAGTCGTCTACGCCCCCCACAGAATTTATGTTCTCCCAGCACTTTTTCATCTGGAGTCCTCTCTCCTGATTTAGAAATTCGGGAATTTCTCTATTAGTAAATACTCTAGCCTCTGTTAAGGGAACTGTCTGGAAAGCTGTGCCTGTACTGTCTGTTTCTTCCATAACCTCATAATATCACTACACTCCTAATATCGCAAAACCTTTAGTCAAATCCAGTATACTGGAGAGGCTAGGGTCTTTTTTTGTTTATCCATATGAGACAAAACGTCGGATTATCAGACAAACAAGCGCAGAAGCTGCTCACCCAATTCGGGTTTAACGAAATTGTTGGTAAACCAAGGCAAACACCTTTTCAAATATTCTTT
>Ga0082335_1001277_pt1 | contig 54912 bp, 57 predicted proteins | sample Subgrocontami58m_FD_72375 | JGI IMG/M metagenome (GOLD analysis project Ga0082335, IMG submission 72375) | Subsurface groundwater microbial communities from S. Glens Falls, New York, USA - GMW37 contaminated, 5.8 m (SPADES assembly) (version 2) ... | reverse complement strand
TCAGCAGGGCAGCGAAGCGCTGTTCGGCTTCATGGTCGCTCCTTGGAAGATCGCCGCCCACCTGAGTCCGCAGGTACTGCAGCGCCCATCGCAGGTCTGCCGCGTGGCTGCGTCCCGCTTCCGCTAACAGCGTGAGATGCACCGCGTGCTGATCGCGGTCAGAGCGAGCCCGGTCAATGTGCGCCTTGACGGTGCGTTCCGTGCGGCCGGCAGTGCGGGCCAGGGTATCGATGCGGGCACCGTGCTCGAACTGTTCCAACCATTCCTTTGCCGCAGTGAGCGGCACTTTGGAACCGCGCGCCATGGTGGCCTCCTTTGTTTCTCAAGATATTCATAACTATTATGACCGATTCTAGCACATCACAGGTACTGTTCAATTAGATCAAGACCGAATCAATGCAATTTTCCTGGGTTGCTACGTTAAGGGTGGTCAAGCGAGCACCACCCTGGCAAGCAGCGACCGGCCTCGGCTCGGCCGGAGCCGTGGGCGTGACGCCCACGACGGCGCAGTCATTGGGGTAAGCCGGCGGCGGCGGCGCGGCTGACCAAGAGCGAAGGTGCTTGAAGGACACGCATCATGCGCAGACGCGTGCAGCTCATGCACCGCGTATGCGCAGGTCATACCAGCTTATGCACCGCGGAAGCCGTGCGAGGAGGAAAATCGGGATGTTGACACGTTTACGGCTCTGGTGGCGGCGGCACCGGGGAGCACAGCGCTTCGGCCACGGCCGCAGGACGCTCGCACGCTGGGAGGTCGAGGCGGTGGCCCAGGGTTTCCGGGAGGGCCGCTCGGACAGCGCCATCAGCCGCCACACCGGGCTGAACCGGCGGACGGTGGCGCGGCTGCGGCTGGAGGGTGACACAGTCGGCAGCCTCACTGAGGATTTGGGCGGTCGGGGGCAGCAGCGCTCCCTGCGCCCACGCCACGGTCGCGCTGCCGCCGTCTCGGGTGGCGCTGCCCGACCACGCATCCCGCTCCCAAGCGCGGTCACCCCCATGACTGCGGTGGAAGCGTTCCGGTACCGGGTGCTGGAGCAGGTGCTGCTGGCAGCGCTGGCGTATGTGCGGCGGCATGACCCGGAGCGGCTGATGCGTTGGGCGGAACGTGGCCTGCGCAGCCTGTGGCCCGAGCACGGTGACGTGCTGCAGCAGGCTGCAGCCGACGTGGCGGCCAACAATGACCACTTCCGCCGCCGGCTGGCTGAGGTCGAACTTCAGCGCCGCACGCCGAAACCTGCGCCCAAGGCGAAGCAGCCGGCGCTACCACCCATGGCCGTCATCGAGCAGCAGTTGCAGGCCGTGCTCCAGAAGAAGGAGAAGCAGCAGACCGCAACGCTGAAGGCGGTCCTGGGTCCCGTCACCGCAGCGGTCGGACGGGGCGGCGCGCTGACCACGCTGCTGAGTCAGCTCGGCGGTCCGGAACCGGCGGTACCTACAGCGAAGGGAAGCAAGGTCAAAGCGCCCACCTTCCTGGGCGTGTTCAGCGCTGTGCAGACGGCGCGCTTGGTGGAGGACCCGGCGGGCAGCGCCGGTGCCGCAGCCACCTGGAAGTGGGTGACCCGTCAACTCAAGGTCAAGAGCGTCAGGCACCGCAGCCAGACGCGTGCCCTGCTCACCTACGGGAGTCGCCTGACGGCAGCGGAGGTGACGGCGCTGTTCCAGGAGTTGGCGCAGCATTCTGACTGGATGACCCTCGCCACTGCACTCATTGCTGCGCCCGAACGCTTTGTGCCGGTCCAAGACCGCCTGCGTGCCCTGCTGGAGCAGCCTCCGGCGGCGGCGGATCCTGCCCCGCTACCGGCGGCCGCCGCTGGGGAAGGGCCCACGGCCGATGGTTCGCAGGAATTGGCAGGAAACTGCTCGCCGCTGTCTTGACAGCCTGGACGCAGCGAGCGTTCGGAGCTGGGCGCATGCTGCGTCACCGGCGTGGGCCTCGGTGCGTGAGACGACGCCAAAAGACGCCGTTTGTCACCTTCGTACGCTGGGGAGGTGATGAAGGAGCAGCGCAGCACGCCATTCCGTATCGTGGTCGTCTCAGTGACGAGTCCCGTTGCGGCGGCGCGGGTGCAGCAGGCCTACGACCTGATCCGGCGGGTCGCTGCGGCGGCCGCGGCCCAGCACCAGGACCCTATAGCTGCGGGTCCTCCCACCGGCACCGACCGGCCGGTGGACGGCGTTGGTACCGGAGCGACGACGCCATGACGCTGGCGCTGACGCCCTGCTTTGACGACGCGGGCCCTTGGGAACGAGCGCTCCAGGCGTTCCTGATCGAGAAGGAAGGGCGCTCCGGTTCCCGGCGCACCGTCGATGCCTATACCAGCATGCTCAAGCAGTGCTTCGCCACGGTCAAGCAGCCGCCGGACCGGGTGACCAGCCCAGCGGTGTTTGCCTGGGCGTACGGTACCGGTGCATCCGGCAGAGTGCCCTCGTCGGCAACGGTCAGCGCCCGCCTTGCCTGTCTCTCATCCTTCTATCGCTTCCTGATTCGCATGGGCCTGGTGACGGCCAACCCCTGCGACCCGCTGCAGCGACCAAGGGCCATCGCTTCGACCCCCCATGGGCTGACCGCCGCCGAGGTGCAACTGCTGTTGGCGGTGATTCCCACGACTCGCGAGGCCTGCGAGACCGCGCCATTGTGCTGGCATTGGTCCTGACCGGTCGCCGCCGGGCGGAAGTGCTGGCGTTGCGTCGACGTGACCTGCACACAGAGGGCGGCACGGTCTTCTACCAGTACCGCGGCAAGGGGGGCAAGACCGGCCGGCGCGAGCTTCCCGCCCCGGTGTACGCCGCCATCACCCAAGCACTCTTGGCCTGGGATCTTGAGTTGGAGACGCTGGCACCGGAAGCGCCGCTCTGGCCGAGCCGTGGCGGCAAGGGTTTGACGGCCGGGACCTTCTACGCCCGTCTGCAGGTGTACCTCGCTGCGGCGGGGCTGCCACGCTCGGGCGTGCATGTGTTTCGCCACACCGCCGCAAAGCTGCGACGGGAGGCGGGGCAGTCGGTGGAGGAGATCAGTCAGTTCCTGGACCACAGCAACCTGGCGGTCACGTCGGTCTACTTGCGGCGACTCGAAGGGCAGCAGGACCAGGGCTGGGCGCAGGTCGCCAGCGCCATCGGTCTGTAACCGGGACACACGCCGCCGGGCAGCTAATCCGCATTCATGAGGAGCTCGAGAATTGCCTCAGGCGATGTCCCCGACAGCATGGCCTCCACGGCGGCATACGACCGGGCCTTGATTGCGATGGCGCTCCGATGCGCCACCAGCACCTCTCGTACGGCCGCCAATCGCTCTGGAGCGCTCAGACCCTGGGCGCGGAGTAACAGGACAATCTGCGGGCTGAGAAACCCTAACTCCTGTAACGCCCGGATAGTCCTAAGGCGCACTGCGGCGTCGGGCGGGAAGAGCCAGTAGCCCGCCGCGGTGCGCTGCGGCTCGGGCAGTAGGCCAGCCTGCAGATAGTAATGCACCATCGCGTCCCGCTGGACGCCGGCGGCCAGAATTACTCCAACAACCTTCAACTGGTATGCGGCCATCACAACTCCAGCAAGCGTGCCCGCACCGATCTGGAGTATCGACGCCGCAATCAGTAGCAGGATGTGGTGTCGCCCGTTGGTACGGCGTCGCCCCAGGGACACCAGCACCTCGAACCTGACTTTTATTGCAGCACAAAGTCAGGGACACGATCGCCATTGCGAAGGGCAACGTCCTTCCGGCGACACCGACCTCAGGCGAGCCGTGGAAGCTGATTCAAGTTACCGAGCCAACTCATTCCTCCCGCCGGGGGGTCATAGCCATGGCGCATCCATGTCGGCGTCGAGCACGCCGCTACGAACGTGGAGCAACTGGCGGCCCAGACCCTGCGCGATTCCGGGGTCGTCATCAATCACGAGGTCGTAGTCATCGGGCTCTTTGTCCACAATGCGCACCAGGTCGCGGATGCCAAGCGCCATGCACTGCTCGACGGCGTACCCGCGCCCGCCGCTTGATGCCACATAGATCAGGTGGCCGCTCGCCGCCAGCGCCGTCAGCAGGTGCACCATGGCCGCCTTCGGACGGCAAACACCGTCGCTGCCCGAGCCGCTTTCGATCAGCGTTCCATCGACGTCAAACAGGACTCGCATCACGCTTCTCCTTGAAAACGCTGTTCGCCGCTGCACCGCCGCGTGCGTGGGCGTCGCTAGAGGAGCCCGTGCGGTGCTCCGTTGCCGGTGGGCCCTGGCAGTGTCTGAGAGTCAACGTCGGCGTGCGATGCGGTCGTCGGTCGCCGCGTCGTGAGGATCTGCCGAATCTCCTCCTCCAGCATCGCAGTGAGCCGAGTACTGTGCGTTGCAGCCTGCTCCTTCCGCAGCTCAAGCGCCTGCGAGTGCCAGGTCTGCCCTGAGTTCTTACAGATGAAAGCGTCATGCAGGTGACCAACACGGTACGTCGGATCCAGCCGCTGCCTCATTTTGCCCAGAGACTCGGCATAGCTGGTCGGCCCGAAGACATCGCGTTCCACCTCCATTTTCTCACCGCACACCCGACAGCGCATCGTGTCGCAAGCTCCCGGTTTAGTCATAAAAATGTCCCAACCGCGCTCATAAGAGGTCATTGGTTTCCCCCTTTAAGCGTCTGGGACTGCCCGAACCGATGAAGAGCTAAGGGGTAGGAGGAGAAGTGGCTGAGCCCCGCGGGGCCGCCGCGTCGCGGCCATCGCTTCCCCGGTGACCCCATAGGGCGACGAGACGAGCGCAACTCGGCGTGGCACGTCCATAGTCGAGCGGCCGTCGGTCGGGTGGGCATCGAGGACGAGTAGCGGCCGAGCATTCGGGGGCCATAGCGGATGTCGTCATCACGGACCAATAACGCAGGAGACCGGAAGCAGCGAGGTCTAAGCCTGCGGCGGATTGGCGACTGGACAGCAGGACGCCTTGAGCGAGGAATGGTTATTGCCAGGAGTCGAGTAGCCGGCCACCCCAGCACATCGGACTGAGATCCCCATGACAGACGACACCCTGAGGAGGATGGACCCGCCTCCGGGCGTTCAGTGGACACACACCCGCCACCGGGCTGCGGTTGTCCAGATAGGCGGTCTGGACGATGGCATAGATCCGCGTCCATGAGTGCTGGGAGGGGGAGAACCCGCCGATTGCGCTGCTGGAGGACGCTGGCGGATTCTTGGCCGCTTAGATGGACGGCCTGGGCACCAGTGCATCGTCGGTGCGGTAGTTCTTCCAAGCGCTCAAGGACCCGATGGATGACGATTACGCCTGACATACACAACCTCCATCGGTCTGGCATTACCACCGTGCCTGGCGGCCGGTTGGTCGCGCTTCATCGGGTCAGTCCCTCGGCGCTGTCTTGATGGACATCTTTAGTATGCGGGGATTGGCAGGTTCCTCCAATAGGTGAGGCAGGCGCCGAGCACTACCAGCGTTTGCTTGCGGGCGGGAGACTGCCGTGAGGCAAACGGGGACGCTGTGCGGCGGGCCTCGAGGGGGCAGCCCGTCTTTGTGCCCGAATGGTGGGGCCTTGGGAGGGCCTAGTTGAAGGTGCCAGCCGTTTGCTCTACGCTGCGGGTAGTCAAGCGCTATGTTTGCATAGCGTACGCTGAGGCGAAGACTAGGCCTCAGCAGAGCTTCTCCCAGTCGCGCGCATAGATGATGCTCGCAATCGCACCGGTCGAGCAAAAGCTTCGGTTACGTCTCCGACTCCGACGATCGCGCGAACGGCGCAGAAGTCTGCCCGGCGTCAAGGCTCACCCGCAGGTTGCCCAAAATGCGCAGCAAGTGATCTTGATCGTCGTCTGAGATCACGTCCCACTTCTCCATGGTCATCTCGAACAGGGCCGGAAACATCGTCTGCAAGCGGTCCAGGCCTTCCGGCGTGAGGCGCGCATAGATTACTCGCCGGTCGGTGGGATGTGCGACTCTCTGCAACCAGCCCCGCTGCTCAAGCCAGTCGACGTGCTTCGTCGTATGCGCCATCGTCACCTGCAATTTGCGGCTGATTTGATTGAGCGGGAGGGGGGCATTGGCTAAAAAGAGCGTCCGCACTGTTCGATAGCGAGCGGGCGTCAGCTTGTAGCGTGCCAGGAAGTCCTCCTGGCGGGCCAAAACCGCGCGTTCGGCTCTGTGCAAGGCAACACTCAACGCGGTCGCCTTCAGCATCGGCTCACTCGCCCATGAGAACACGTGCCGATATTCATCGAGCACGCCCTGAACGTAGGGGTCACTCGAGTGAGTCACGCTGCTGGCTATCGGCTCCGCCAAGCTCATTTCATGCCCCCTATCGGCGTTTGACATCGGATGCTCAGCAGTATAACCTATGGCAACCGTGGTCAATAGTAACCTAAGTATACTATAACCGGAGGTTGATATTATGCTGAGCCCGGAGATGAACGATAGGATCGCGCGGGTCGCCCCTGGCACCCCCTGCGGTGACTTGATGCGCCGCTACTGGATTCCCTTCTTCCCCGCTGCCAAGCTCGACGAAGACCCCGTGCAGAAAGTGCGCCTGCTGGGGGAGGATCTGACGCTTTACCGCGACAAGCGGGGCCGGCTGGGCTTGATTGGGCAGCGGTGCCTGCACAGGGCGGTGGACATGCAATGGGGCATTCCCGATGAGGACGGGTTGCGCTGCCCCTATCATGGCTGGCTGTACGACCAAACCGGTCAGTGCATCGACACACCGTTGGAGGCTGCTGACAGCACGTTCAAGGAACGGCTGAAGCTGACAGGTTACCCCGTACAAGAACTCGGTGGCCTCATCTTCGCCTACATGGGTCCGGCTCCGGTGCCGTTACTGCCGCGCTGGGATCTCTACGTCTGGCCCAACACCATTCGTCAAATTGGCATCAGCGTGCTCAACTGCAATTGGCTGCAGTGCCAAGAGAACACTGGCGACCCCCTGCACACCGTCTACCTACACGGCCATCTCTATAAGTACACCCTTGAAAAGATGGGTGCAGCGGGCCGCGTCGCTGAACTCGGGGACCGCTTCATTCGAGACGGCAAAGGGATTAAGGGCCTCTACGTCCACCCGACCCAATACGGTATGGAAAAGGGCGTCATCTACTCGAAGGAACTCGGCGCGCCGCGCGACTATGTGAGCCGCCACTCCACGGTGATCTTTCCTTTTTACACCCACACGAGCGAGGCTGGCTCGCCGAACAGTCAATTTCAGATTAGGGTGCCCATCGACGACACCCACACCTACCACATCGACTACAGCTGTTACAGCGCCCCTCCTGGAGTGGAAGCCCCCAGGCAGGACTCGATACCTTATTACGAAGTCCCTATCTGGGACGAGAATGGGAAGCCAATCCTCGACACTGTGCTAAATGGCGACATGATCGGGTGGTGGTCACAAGGGCCATTGGTGGACCGCTCGAAGGAAAAGCTGGGGCGGACCGACACGCCGATCATCTTCATGCGACGCCAGATCGATCAGCAGATACGGATTGTAGAGTCAGGCGGTGACCCTATGAACGTCTGGCGAGACCCTGCCACCATGCCAGAAGTCCTGCATGGAAGCGGCAAAGCCCCGGAGGACTGGACCGCTCCTGACTGGGCCAGCCGCCATGCGGGACAAGGGGACCTCGGCGCGAACTTCCACAAAGGCACCTATCTAATCCAGCAAACTGATCGCTTCGGCCCCGCTTCTCCTTTGGTAGCCGAGCTACACCGAAATATTGAGGAAGCTCAGAAGCGGGCGCTTTTGTCACGGGCCCCGTAGGAGAGCTCTCAGGAGGGGCAGGGTCCGCCAATTCAGAACCCTACTAGCGTAGCGGACTCCGCGGTGTCCCAGGGATATGAACGCTTAGGGAAGGGAGAGACGAGATGACGCTTTCGAAGTTCGTGCTGTTGTCTTCCGTGACGTTTACGTGCCTTTTTGCTGGCTGTAGTGTCGCGCAACCGGTCATTCCGCAGGACAACCGGCCCGCCACCGATGCGCCCAAGCTTGGCGGTATCCTCAAGACAGCCGGTGACGACCTGACTGACTTCGACCTTGTCTACCAGGGCAAGACGATTGAGAATGCCAGAGACCATGGACTGGTCTTCGATACCCTGTTGCGCTTCAAGCGAGGGCCGGAGGTGGAGTATATCAGCCAGATTCTACAGCCGTCGCTAGCTGAGAAATGGGAGGTGTCCGCAGACGCAAAGACGTTCACCTACCAATTGCGACGGGGCGTAAAGTTCACCAACACGCCGCCAGTCAACGGCCGGGACTTCACTGCGGCAGACGTGAAGTGGAGCATGGAGTACTACTCCCGCACGGGAGCATTCTCCGACAAGAAATATCCTCCAAGCCAAATGCAGCCTCTGTTTGAGGGTTTAGACGGCATCGACACGCCCGATAACCACACGGTGCGGGTCCGATTCAAAGAGCCGTTCGCTCCGTTCTTGAACTACGGCGCGTCGCAGTGGATGCCCATGGTCGCAAAGGAAACGTTCAAAGCCGAAGAAAACCCTCCCGCCCTTGGCACACTGGTGGGCACGGGCCCTTACATCTACGACGAGGCGAACTCCCAGAAGGGTAATCGCTTCGTCTTTACGAAGAACCCCAGCTATTGGGGTACTCGCCCCTATCTGGATAGTATCCAACGCCTGGTGATACCTGACGAAAGCACTCGCGTCGCGGCTTTTGCCGTCAAGCAGATTGATACCATCGCGCCGTCCACCTACAAAATGGCAACGCAGGTGAAACAAGCGAACCCGCAGGCAGTGCTAGCCGAGTCACTTGATCCCTACGCGTGGACGATGTTTACTTCGCAAAAACGGGGTGGGGCGCTTGCAGATATCCGAGTGCGCCGCGCTATTTCTCTCGCCATGGACCGCGACGAGTTCAACCAAGTGGTGAGCGGCGGGAAGGGAGCCTGGGCGCTGACCGGGTCCTGGCCTGGGCTGTTCACCGATGCCGAGACGCACGCGATGCTCAAGTATGATCCCGAGCAAGCGAAGAAGCTTCTAGCCGAAGCCGGCTACGGCAACGGATTGAAGTTGGAGCTCTTGCTAGTGACGGCCGATCACGTGCCCGACGAACTGTTTCAGGCCCAAATGAAGCGGGTGGGTATTGACCTTCAGATATCGAATCTTGCACGAGAGATTACCCGTTCCAAGCTTTACGTAGGCGACTACGACTTGACTCGGATCGGTCCGAGTGGTGGCGATGCCGACTTCGACGCCCGGCTCTTCAGCTTTTATAGCACCGCTTCGCAAAACTGGGCCCTGCTACAAGACCCTGACTTGGATAAGCTCATCCTCGACCAGCGTCGCGAGGGTAACCCTCAAAAACGGCGTGAGATACAACGGGCCACAGTCAAGCGGCTTACTGATATGGTCTGGAGCCCAGCTTACGCTTTCCCGGTGAAGACCATGCTCTGGCACCCCTATGTGAAGAACTACAGTCCCCATTTCACCGTGGGTGAGGATGATGCGTTCGTTTGGTTGGACAAATAACAGCAGGAGAGCCTCCTGTACTTGATGAGGTGACCGATGCAGTATCGCGAGATGGGGAATACTGGGCTGAAGCTCTCTGTGATTGGGTTCGGCGCCGGTGACAACGCTGGCCTCTTTAGCGCGCCGACCCCGGGCGTGGACAAGCCAGCCCCGTTCGAGGATCAATGCCGGGTGCTAGCGCGAGCCCTGGACTTTGGCATTAACTACGTGGACACCGCCGCCGGCTACGGAGACAACAATTCCGAGCGGAACCTGGGCAAGGTCTTCAAGGAGCTGCGGGTTCGACCTATCATCAACAGCAAGTTTGAACTGGTACCCGACGGCCTGAGCGACATTCCGGGGTTCGTCGAGCGATCGGTGGAGGCGAGTTTACAGCGGTTGGGGGTGGACGCCCTCGATATTCTGCAGATCCACAACCAGCCGGTGCTCCACCGGGCTCCCAATGCCAGGTTTACCCCGACCGGTCCGTGGTTGAACCTGGAGGTGCCGGAGTACCTGGAGGCGATTGAGGGGCTGCGGCGGGTTCGGAAGGCGGGAAAGGCTCGGTTCACCGGGTTTGCCGACGTCGGACCCGATCAACCGCTGCTCAAAATGATGTTCGCCACCGGCGAGGTATCGCTGCTCAACCAGCAATACAACCTGATCAATCCAACACCGGGTATGGCCAAACCGCCGGGGCTGCAGGTCGATCAGGACGACGCCAACATTATCACCTATGCCATGGAGCACGGTTGCGGCGTTTCGGTGGTGAGGCCACTCTTCGGCGGAGCGCTCACCGATAACGCGGTGGCGGGCGGCGCGAATCACCCACTGGCCCGCGACAATCGGGCGCGCAATCCCGCGGCCTACGAGAAGTTGGTCGGCCGCGCCGCCGCCTTCAAGTTCCTGTCGATTGAAGGGCGTACCCTGCAGCAGGCTGCGATTCAGTGGATATTGCTGCATCCGGGCGTGACCACGGTGCTGGGCGGGTTCGGGGCAGTGGAGCAGGTCGACGAAAACGTGGCAGCGCTCGACGCGCCCCCGCTCACCGAGACCGAACTGGCTCGTATTGACGTTGCATGGCGGTCGAATCTTGGACAGTGACAAGCTGCTCCAGTCGTTGTCGAACGGTCAGGTTAGCTGCGGCACATCTTCGTCTTGGCCGTGGTCGCGGGCAGAACGTTGGCGATGCGCAGCAACAACGCCGATAAGATCCCCATCGCACGCTCGCTGGGGTTACACCCGTCATAAGGAGTTCGTACATGGAAATAGCTGAGTTGACGATAGGCGCGAGAATTCTGCTGGAGAATGGGTCGGAGGGAGAAGTGGTTGCGATTGCAGCCGACCGCAAATCAGCATCACTCAGGCTGCTTGAAGCGCCCTTCGAGTCTGCTGCCCTGGGCACGGTTCGCGAGTACACGGCGTTTGACTTGGTGGCATTTGTTGGCGGAGAGGCCTATGACTCATCAAAACCTCCCGCGGTCAGATAGCCGGCGCTGCAGATATCGCACCTGAGTTTCGAGGAGGTGGAGCAATGCTGAGCACCGAGATGAATGACCGTTTGAGCCGGGTGGGGCCGGGGACTCCCGGCGGTGAGTTGATGCGCCGCTATTGGATTCCGTTCCTCCCCAGCGCCAAGTTGGACGAAGACCCTGTGCAAAAGGTCCGCCTTTTGGGTGAAGACCTCACACTCTACCGCGACAAGCGTGGCCGCCTGGGCCTCATTGGCGAGCGCTGCCTGCACAGAGCGGTGGACATGCAATGGGGCATCCCCGATGAAGAGGGGCTGCGTTGCCCGTATCACGGCTGGATGTACGACCAGACGGGCCAATGTATCGACACGCCACTGGAAGCGGCAGATAGCACCTTCAAACAGCGCATCAAACTGCCGGGCTATCCGGTGCAGGAGTTGGGCGGCCTCATCTTCGCCTATATGGGCCCGGAGCCCGCGCCGCTGCTGCCGCGGTGGGACCTCTACGTGTGGCCCAACACCATCCGGCAAATCGGCGTCACCATGCTGCATTGCAACTGGTTGCAGTGCCAGGAGAATACCGGCGATCCGGTGCACGGCGTGTACCTGCACGGTCATCTGTACAAGTACGCGTTGGAGAAACTGGGGGCCAAAGCCCGCCTTGCCGAGGAGTCGGAGGTGGGGTACAACAACTTCATCCGGCTCGGCGCCGGCATCAAGGGCCTGTACGCCAATGCCACGAAGTACGGCATGGAGAAGGGCGTCATCTATTCCAAAGAGCTTGGAGCCCCGCGTGACTACGTCAGCCGGCACTCCACCGTGATCTTCCCCTTTTACACCCACACCGGCGGCGCGGCGGGCGCCCCCCGCAGCGAGTTCCAGATCCGGGTACCGATCGACGACGAGCACACCTATCACATTCAGTACACCGGGTACGCCGGGCCGCCAGGGATCGAGGTGCCGAAGCAGGACACAATCCCGTATTACGAGGTGCCGATCTGGGATGAGCAGGGCAAGCCCATCCTTGACACCATTACCCACGGCGACATGGTGGCCTGGTGGTCGCAGGGCCCGCTCACCGACCGTTCCAGGGAGAAGCTGGGCCGCACCGATGTGCCGGTGCTGTTTCTGCGCCGCCAACTGGAACAGCAGATCCGCATTGTGGAGCAGGGCGGCGACCCGATGAATGTCTTTCGTGATCCGGCGGAAGCGGAGATTGTGTACGGCACCGGCTCGCCACCCGCCGAATGGGTGGACAAAGATTGGGCAGCACAACAGGTCAACTCTGGGCGGATGAATACCAACTCGGTCTCGCTGTACCACATGAAAGGCGCCCAGAAGAACACCGACTGGCTGGGGCCGGCGCTGCCAATGGTGTTGGAGCTGCACCGCAAGATCGATGAGGCCCAACAGCGGGCAAGCACCGCGGCGCAGCGTGAGGCAAGTGCATTACCTGCCTAACTATTGGCCCAAACGCGCGACAAACCGACGGGAAAGGATGGCAAACCCATGACCCTCTCAAAGGTTGCAACGCTCCTCTGTCTCGGATTAGCAGCCCTTATGGCTGCCTGCGGCACAACCCAACCGTTGGCCCCGGCGGCGAACTCAGGCACCGCAGCTGACACCCCCAAAATGGGCGGCGTGCTGAACACCGTGGGTGAAGATTTCACCGATTTCGACCTGGTGTACCAGGGGAAGACGATCGAGAATGCCAGGGACCATGGCCTGGTGTACGAACGGCTGCTCGCCTTCAAGAAAGGGCCGGGCGTCGATTTTGTCAGCCAAATCCTGGAGCCGCAGTTGGCGGAACGTTGGGAAGTGTCGGCCGACGCTCGAACCTTCACCTATTACCTGCGCAAGGGCGTGAAGTACGCCAACATCGCGCCGGTCAACGGGCGTGAACTGACCTCGGCCGATGTGAAATGGAGCCTGGAGTACTACTCCCGCTCGGGCGAGTTCGCCGACAAGAAGTACCCCGTGAGCCAGATGGCAGCGCAATACGAAGGCCTGGATGGAATCGATACCCCGGACAGCTACACGGTGCGGGTGCGGTTCAAGGAGCCATTCGCTCCGTTCCTCAACTACTCCGCATCGCAGTGGATGCCGATCGTCGCCAAAGAGACCTTCAGGGCCGACATGAACCCGCCGCGCATCAATACACTGGTGGGCACCGGGCCGTACATCTACGACCTGGCGGAGACGCAGAAGGACTCTCGTTTCGTGTTCAGCAAGAACCCGACGTACTGGGGCGGCCCCAACAAACCGTACTTAGAGAAGATCCGCCGCCTGATCATTCCGGACACCAGTACGCAGGCGGCGGCGTTCCAAACCAAGCAGATCGACATCCTCACCACGCCCGACATGACCGCCGCCGATGAGATCCGCAAGAACAACCCGCAGGCCGGCACGGTGGATGCGCTCGATACCCTGCAACTAGGCTTGATGACTTCGCAGAAGCGGGGCGGGCCGCTGACCGACATTCGGGTCCGACGCGCGGTTTCGCTGGCCCTGGACCGGGATGAATTCAACAAGCTGAGCCTTGGGCGGGGCATCTGGGCGCTGACGGGCTCCTTCCCCGGGCTGTTCACCGATGCGGAAACGCGGGCCATGCTGCGCACCGATGTCAATGAAGCAAAGCGGTTATTGGCCGAGGCAGGCTATCCCAACGGCGTGACCTTTGAGTTCTTGCCATCGAACGCGGTTCCTGACGCTCGAAATGTACTGGCGCAGTCGCAGCTCAAACGGGCGGGGATTGAGGTCAATTTCATGAACCTGCCGCGGGAGCAGAACCGGGCCAAGCTCTATGCCGGAGATTTCGACTTCTTCGGACTCAACGGCGGCAGCGGCGCACTGGGTGATGCTGACTTCGACGCGCAGCAATTCAGCTATTACAGCACCTCGCTGCAGAACTGGTCGAAGATCAATGATCCCGAGCTGGACAAGCTGCTGTTAGCACAACGTCGGGAGATTGCGCCGGAGAAGCGGCGCGATGCGCAGCGCGCCGTGGTCCGCCGCATCAACGACCAGGCGTGGAATCCCGGCTGGATGTTCGCACCGAAGACGACGTTCTGGCAGCCGTACGTGAAGAATTTCGCGCTGCACTTTGCCTTGGGCCAGACCGACGCTTTCGCCTGGCTGGATAAGTAAACGCAGCACCGTACGCGCAAGGCGGGCCGCGGGGCTGGCCTCGCCTTGCGCCGTCGGGCATCATCAGCGCCCGGCAGTGCGGCTGAGTCTAGTGACCCTAGGAGACCATTGTGACCACACCGCGTACCCGGTCGAACGCCGGGCTTGCCGATTCAGCGTTCACGTTCAGCCGAGCGGTGCGGGCCGGGGATCATATCGCCGTTGCTCTGACCCAGCCGAGTTGGGCCGACGGCAGTTGGAACGCTGACCCTGAGGCGCAGGCGAGGCGCTGCCTCGAGCTTATCGTCGAGGCCCTGAAAGAGATGGGCGCCGGGCCCAACGACATCACGCGCACCTGGGTTTGGCAGCTGCATCCCAGCCAAGCGGACGCAGTAGCGCGGGCCCATGCGGCGGTGCTCAGGGCAGTACGCCCAGCGATCACCCACACCATCGTGTCCGGGTTCTCCGACCCGCGCAGCCTGGTAGCGATCGAGGCTGAGGCAGTGATAGGCGCACAACGCCAGCGCATTTCGCTCAACAGCTATCCCGGCAACCAGGCGTTGGAGGCGAGTCTTGGCTGGAGCCGCGCCTTCAAGGTTGGCGGCCGGGTGCATGTCTCCTGCACCGCGCCCGTCGGCCCCGAGGGCCTTGACGGTGCTTACGACCAGAGCGCTGAGGTGCAGGCGCAGCGCTGTATCGATGTCGTTGAGCAGGCGCTGAAGCAGGCCGGTGCCGACCTGGACCACGTGATTGCGACCCGGGTCTGGGTGCGCGATCAGCGAGACTCCGCGGCGACCGGCCGGGTGCATCACAAGGCGTTCGGCGCCGGCAAGCCCGCCTTCACCCAACTGGTGCTGCCTCAATTCATGCGGCCCGAGTGGCGGGTGGAGATCGAGGTGGAGGCCGACACCGGCGGCGATCGCCAGAGCAGTATGTACAACAATGCGGCCGACTCGCCTTGGAGCCGCGGCGTTCGGGTGGGAAATCGGGTGGTGGTAGCCACCAGCGGCCCACGCTGGGACGACGGCAGCATTGACCCCGACCCCGGTAAACAGGCCGAGCGCGTGTGGGAGATCATTCTCGCCACCCTCAAGGAGACCGGCGCTGGGCCGGAGCACGTCACTCGCGCCAGGATCTATGTCCGGCACCACGCCGATTTCGACGCCGTCGCGAAGTTCACGCAGCAAGCGTTCGGCGAATCACTGCCAGCGCTCGCGGTGATCGCGATCCACGGCTTCAACCGGGCCGAGTGGCGCGTTGAGATCGAGGCGGAAGCCATCATTTGAGGGTTTCCGCGGCGTCAAGCAGGTGGTCGCCACGGAGCCGCCAGGGGCCTTGCAGCTCCGCCAGAATTAAGGAGGTTTAGGGATGACCACGGCGCAGCCATCAATGACAGGACAGGTACCCGAAGAGCAGTTGGTGCAGTTGTTTCGAAGGGCCATGCTCATCCGCAGAGTAGAGGAGGCGGCGACCACCCTGGCCGGCGGCGAGGTGGATGGCGTCAGCCATTACTACTTTGGGCAGGAAGTGACGGCGGTCGGCGCCACGGCGGCGCTCGAACCCGGCGATTGGATGTACACCACGCACCGCAACCGCGGGCACGTTCTTGCACGTGGCGGCGACCTCTTCAAGGTGCTGAGCGAATTGCTGGGTAAGGAAACAGGCTACAGCAAGGGCAAAGGCGGGAACCTGCACATTGCCGCGCCCGACCTGCACATCCCGCTGGCCTCCGCAATGCTGGGTGGCAGCCTTCCACTGGCGGTGGGCACCGCCATGGGCGCCAAGTTGGAGGGTACCAAGCGGGTAGTGCTCTCGTTCATGGGTGACGGCACCCTCTCAGAGGGGATCTTTTATGAGGCGATCAACCTAGCGGTTCTGTGGCAGGTGCCAGTGATCTTCCTGTGTGAGAACAACAGTGGGACTCCATCCAACCTCCGCGGTTCTGGCCTCGTCACGACTGACATCGCCGCGCAAGTGGCTACGTTCAACCTGACGTCGAGCGTCGTGGATGGCGGTGACCTCGAGGCGGTTCGGGGTGTCGTGTCAGAAATGGTGGATCGGGGGCGCACCACTTCCGCTCCCAGTTTCATCGAGGCCCGGATGAGCAAGGCACCGCTGACCCAGAGCACGAAGCCCGGCTATCCCGCACCACCGCTGGACGTCTCCGAGGCATGGCTGCCGAACCCCAACCACCCGCTCCCTGAATGGCGCGATGCCGATTCACTGCTCAAGTTGGCACGCACGCTCCTCGACAGGGGGGCCCTCAATCAGGAGAGTCTCCGTACGCTCGACAGCGACGTGAGAGCCGAAGTCAATCAGGCGCTTGCCAAGGCGAGGGCGGCGGCGTTCCCGCCCGCCGAAGCCGCTTTGGAAGATGTCTACGCCTAACAGTAAAAGGAACACGAATGCGCGAATTACTTTACGCCGAGGCCCGCTCCGAGGCCCTGGCGACCGCGATGACAGAGAATCCTCGACTGATCAGTTTCGGGGACCTGAACAGCCAGTACGACCCTCCGAACACCATCGCAAAGGATTATCCGGGGCGGGTCCTCCGCGTCCCCGCGTCGGAGGGCGCCTATTTTGGGGCCACGACTGGGTTGGCGTTGGCGGGTTGGCGAGTGTTCTGTGATACCGGCAACTCGGCTTTCATGCTGTCGGGCTGGGACCAGGTGGTCAACGAGGCTTCGAACTTTCGCTATATGTCTGGCGGTGTGCTGCGGGTGCCAACCGTGGCCCGCATCGTCTCGGGTATCCGCGGGGGCGGCGGCGCCCAGCACGGCCAATACCCGGAGCGCTGGCTGATGAGTGTTCCGGGAATGAAGGTGTTCAAGCCCTCCACACCTTACGACGTAAAGGGCCTCTTCCTTGCAGCGCTCGACGATGACAATCCGGTCATTTTCGTTGACCACGGGAAGTTCGTCGGTATGCGGGGGGAGGTGCCCGAGGAGTCTTACCGGATACCGTTGGGGACGGCGGCGGTTCGGCGCGAGGGCAGTGACGTAACCCTCGTTGGTATCGGCTGGATCATGCAGCGCGTCGTGGAGGCGGCGCACGCGCTTGCGACACAGGGGATCAGCGCTGAGGTGCTGGACATGCGCAGTCTGAAGCCGCTCGACAGCGAGGCAATCGAAAGGTCTGTGACTAAGACCGGTCGTCTGGTCATCGTCGACGAAAGCGTGGCTGCCGCGGGGTTCTCATCGGAAGTCGCCGCGATCGCTTCCGAGCGGTGTATCCCAGCATTGCGGGCCCCAATCCGTCGTGTGTGCATGCCCGACGTACCTGCGCCCTACAGCCCTCCGCTGGAGGAGTTCGTGCTGCCCAGCGTCGCGTCGATTGTGGGCGCAGCGCTCAGTCTAGTAGAACGGCCGTGACCGCTGCGCGAATTGCGACGACAAGCAGGACGGGTCGTGGCAAGTGCATGCTAGGAGGTAATAAATGGCGCTAAGCGACAACGTTGCCGTTGTGACGGGTGGGGCGCGAGGTATGGGCCGTGCCATAGTCGCAGGCCTGGCAGCCGAAGGGGCGAAGGTGGTGGCCCTCGATCGTTCATGGGAAGGGTTGGACGACCTAGGGAAGCCGGTGGCGCCCCCAGTCGGCGTGCTCGCCCTAACCGTCGACCTCTTTGATGAAGCCCAGATCGAGCGCGCCTTCCAGGAGACGATCAAAGCCCATGGCACGGTGGATATCGTGGTGAGTAATGCGGGCTACCGCCAACGCGATGTTGTGCCTTGGACCGTTATCAATACCCTGGACGTGCCCATAGAGCAGTGGCAGCGCGCATTCGCAATCAACGCGATGGCCCCTATGCTCATGGTTAAACATTTTGTCGCGCCCATGCGGGAGAAGCGTGCGGGCAGCATCGTCCAGATATCATCCGATTCTGGCGTGCGTGGCCGGTCGGGCAACCAGCCTTACGGCGCTACCAAGGCAGCCCTGACCAATCTCAGCCAGTCGCTGGCTGAAGAGCTCCGGATTGATAACATCGCCGTCAACTGCGTGTTCCCGGCAGGCACTCGCACTACGGGGTATGAGGAGCAGGTGCGGCTACGGTCCGAGCTGCGACGCAACGGCTCCGAAAGCGTCCCGTACCTGCCGGAGTCAGTTGTACCGCTGGTGCTTTTTCTTGCCCAGCGGGATGCAACGGTCACAGGACGGTGCTTTGGTGTAGCGGATTGGAACCTTGAACACGGCTTTGGAGGGGTGGAGACCTGGGCGGCCGTCGAGTCCGTGGGTGAAATGCGTCAGTATCGACACCCTGTTTTCTTGCGGTGAGGCTCAGTTCCCGCCCAACGCTCCAACCCCAACCAACCTCTTCGCCCTATCCAGAGGACGCGCACCGTCGTCATCCGGTGGGTGCGCGGCCCCAGACACTACACGCTGAGCACTGAAGCAGACGGTCCAGTAGCGATGCCGCAGTGCCGGGTTGCGGCAGAAAGCGGGCCTATTTGGCCGAAGGCACGAATGTCAACTCGAGCTAGGAGGGGGTTGAGCCGGCCACTTCCGAGAGCCAGTCTTACTCCTGGCCTACATCGGGAGATGAGCCGTGCCCTGACCGCAGCGTGGCCCAGGCACAGTTCTAGACACGATAGCCTTGCGCAAGCACTGGGTGTTAGTTGACTAGAGCTGCCTTGCATAGGCTACAACTGCGAGTGCTGCAATGCTTCGCTCGGTGAGCCACGACTGACAGGCAACACATGCAACGATTAACTGGGATTGACACTTCGGTCGCGCCGCAGACGTCCGTCGAGGAGTTATTGAACCTCCTCTATCAGATGCTGTTCATCCGCCGCTTCGAAGAGAGGGTAGGAGAGATGTACACGCGCGGCAAAGTGGGTGGCTACGTACATCTGAACATTGGTGAGGAGGCGTCGATAGTCGGAGCCTACAGCGCTCTCGCTGCGCGAGACGTGGTGTTCACCAGCTACCGAGAACACGGGCATGCCCTCGCCCGTGGCATTGAGCCGAGGCGCGTAATGGCCGAGTTGTTCGGGAAAGAAACGGGCGTTTCACGCGGACGTGGCGGCTCAATGCACATGATGGATCGCTCCAAGGGCTTCATGGGCGGCTGGGGTATTGTTGGAGGCCACTTGCCGTTGGCCGTAGGTGCTGCCTTTGCTCACAAATACCGAGGAGGCGACGGAATCGTTGCATGCTTCTTCGGCGACGGCGCCACCAACATAGGGGCTTTCCACGAATCGCTCAACCTGGCAAAGATCTGGCGTTTACCGATACTCTTTGTGCTGGTGAATAACCAGTACGGCATGGGCACAGCGATCGAGCGCGTGTCCGCTCTTGCAAAACCGTATCAAAAGGCTTCAGCGTACGGCATCGGCAGTGAGCGCGCCGACGGCATGGACGTGCTCGCCACCCGAAACGCTTGCGTGAGGTGCGTGGATATGGTGCGCACGAACAGCGAGCCGTACCTGCTAGAACTGCTGACTTACCGCTTCAAGGGCCATTCAGTGTCCGACCCGTCTCGGTATCGGGACGCAGCGGAGGTAAAAAGATGGACAGACGACGACCCGATCGGCCTGTTTCAGCTCCGGCTTCAGGAGGCCGGCATAGTCGATCCGTCAAGTTTCATGGCGATGGAACGTCGCATCGATGCTGAAATCGGTGAGGCGGTCACCTTCGCTGAAGAAAGCCCTTTCCCCTCGGTAGCCAGCTTGTACGACCACGTATTGTACCCGTGATCAGCCGCCTGGCCTGTTCCTCACTTGCTTGCGAGTTCCGCCGACCTTTTTTGGGGCCGTTGTGTGGCAGTGTCAACAGCGCCGGAAGCGCCTACAGCACGCAGGCGCTTCCGGCCCTTGACGGGGAGATGCTTCCTCGTAAGGCTTAACAGGCTGCTGAAAAACTCGCGTTCCTGGTGACCACGCGGTACGCTACCGGCACGACCCCGTCGGAGGTGATCCGGTGCGCGGCAAGCACGACCCCAAGTGACCATGCTGACCTTTGTGGACCTGGAAACCCGGGTGGCACCCAACCACCCGCTCCGGATCATCAAGCGCCTGACCGACGCTGCCCTCACCGCCGTGTCGCCCGACCTGGACCGCATGTACGCCGAGAGCGGCCATCCCTCCATCCCACCGGAGCGGTTGCTGAAGGCCTCCCTGCTGATAGCGCTCTTCTCGGTACGCAGCGAACGGGCCTTCTGCGCCGAACTGGACTACAACCTGCTGTTTCGCTGGTTCCTGGACATGAACTTGGTGGAACCCAGTTTTGATGCCACCAGCTTCAGCAAGAATCGCGCCCGCCTGCTCACCCACAAGGTGGGGCAAAAGCTCTTTGATGAAGTGGTGGCGGATGCCAACGACCGGGGACTGCTGTCTGATGAGCACTTCACCGTGGACGGCACCCTGATCGAAGCCGCCGCCAGCCTCAAGAGCTTCAAGCGCAAAGACAGCCCTCGTGCGGACCCGCCGGACGACCCCGGCAACCCCAGCGTGGACTTCCACGGGGAGAAGCTGTCCAACGCCACCCACCAGAGCACCACCGACGCCGAGGCGCTGCTCTACAAGAAGGGCATGCCCCAGGAAGCCAAGCTGGGCTTCCTGGGGCATGCCCTGATGGAGAACCGCCACGGCCTGCTGGTGGACTTCGTGATCACGCAGGCCACCGGGACCGCGGAGCGGGATGCGGTGCCCACCCTGCTGGACGGCGCCAAGGAGCGGTACTTTCACCCAAAGACGCTGGGGGCGGACAAGGCATACGACACCAAGGGCTGCGTCGCCAGCATGCGCAACCGGCACGTGACGCCGCATGTGGCCCAGAACCAGAACGGGCGCCGCAGCGCCATTGATGGGCGGACCACCCGACACCCAGGATATGCAGTAAGCCAGCGCTTACGGAAGCGTGTGGAGGAGATCTTCGGGTGGATGAAGACGGTGGGGGGCTTCCGTCGCACCCGCTGCCGCGGGGTGGAGCGCACCGGACTTGCCGGGTACCTGGTGGGGACGGCCTACAACCTGGTGCGGCTCAGCCGGCTGCTGACCCGGCCGCCGGTGGCTATCCCGCTCGCCGCATAACGGAGCTTCCGCGCGCCCTGCCGGTCTCCTCACGCCACGCTAGGGCAGGCCGTCACCCCGAAAACGCCCCACAATCGGACCAAACCGCCTCCATAACCGACCCAATCCGTTTCATCGCAGCGAATAGCCCCTTTCTTCAACAGCCTGTTAAGGTGACGCTGTGGTCTCGTCCTCAGCATATCTGGCAGCAACACCGCACCGGGCTTGGCGTGGGGGTGGGGGTGGGGGGTGATGGTGGTGGCGGGGGTGTTACTCCTTTGCCTGACGCCGGTTCAGCGTGCGACGGAAGCGGCTAGGCTGCGGCGGCGTGGCGCAAATGGAGTTCTTCCAGCAGCGTTGCCACCGGTGCGCTCATGCCGTCGCCTCCAGGCACAGGTCTTCCGTGGTGACACAGGCTTCGTAGACACTGAGCAGGCGGTCCACCTCGGTCTGTGGTGGGACCCCCGGCACCGTCAGCAGGACGGCAGGTGCGCTGACGCCGGCCGGTGCCGCCAGCAGGGAGCTCAGATAGCCTGCCCCATAGGCGCCCACCCCAGCGGCCAGCTCCATCGCCGTAGCGGCCGGGCCGAGGGACACCGACCGCAGTCGTCGCTATGGCGGGTTAGTGTCGATCACCCCACATACTTCGCCATGAGGTCGCAGGCCTGGTTGTCCTCACCCACCAGCAGCAGCGTCTCGGCCTTCGCCCGGTCCACCACGCACGCCGTCATCGTGGCCACCGCACCTTCGCTCGCCTTCAACAGCTCGGCTGCCGTGAGCGCCCGGTACCGCCGCTGCCTCGCGAGCGCAGGGGTCTCCGCGGCGGCATCATTGTAGATCTCCCCCAGCAACGCGAACTCCCCCAGCGTGCGGGCGACTGCCGCAACGGAGTCCGGCCACAGCAGCGGGGCGCCGGCCAAGTAGCGCTGGCTGACCGCCGTGAACGCCGCGTCCAGCACCAGCAGCTCGCCGTGGAGGCTGTTGATGAGGTCGGCGAACCGCGCCACCATCTGCAGGTAGTCCTCCCGGTCCTTCCCCTTCCGCACCGTCAGCGTGCGCGGCGCCCACTCCGCGAGCCGGGCCAGCTTCTCCACCACCAGCAGGTAGCCCAGCGTCTGAGCACCCAGGAGTCGCCGCCCGACCCCATCGCCGAGGGCGAGGGCCGGTCGCTAGAGTCAGCGCTGGCCACGCTGCCCGGCCGCCGCTCGCAGGCCATCAAGCTGAACGTCAAGGGCCGTATCACCGACGACGAGTTGGATGCGCTGCTCGACGAGATCAGCGCGGAGCACGTGACGATCACCCGGCGCCTGGAGGCCCTCCAGCCACCGGAGGCCGTGGAGCCTGTCCCTGCCCTATCCGAGGCCCTCCTGGAACGGCTGCGAGCGCGGCTGGACGCCGGGCTGGCCCTGGAGGAGCGTCAGGAGATTCTGCAGTTGCTGGTCAAACGCATCATGGTGCACACGGCCATCGACGAGGTGGAGAAGAAGGGGCTGAGGCTGGTCATCGAATACCGGTTCCCTGCGACGCTTGGTGTGGTACTCACTAGCGCGGGCACGCCTGTGGGGACAGCGCCGAGGCGCAGTCTCAGGCCTTCATCGATTACGGTTCACCCCCACGCCTGTGGGGACAGCGTCCCACGCCGCGGGCAGCCACTCCCGCAGCGCGGTTCACCCCCACGCCTGTGGGGACAGCAGTCCTGATGTTGCGGGGCATCGGCGCGTTGGCGGTTCACCCCCACGCCTGTGGGGACAGCGTAGTGGATGGCCTCGGTGTCGGTGTCCACCTCGGTTCACCCCCACGCCTGTGGGGACAGCCAGACCTATCCTGTACGGCACACGCAAGCGCACGGTTCACCCCCACGCCTGTGGGGACAGCGAGCAAGCGGCGCTGCGGGCGTTCTACGACAACGGTTCACCCCCACGCCTGTGGGGACAGCGAGCAAGCGGCGCTGCGGGCGTTCTACGACAACGGTTCACCCCCACGCCTGTGGGGACAGCTGCTCGGTCGTGACGGTGCCCCCAGGCAGCGCCGGTTCACCCCCACGCCTGTGGGGACAGCGCTACATTCGCCAGCGACTCTAGCAGGCTGTGCGGTTCACCCCCACGCCTGTGGGGACAGCCGGTGCCGCCGCTGATCCACTCTGGGGGCTCGCGGTTCACCCCCACGCCTGTGGGGACAGCTGCCCCGCCCCGGCCGGCTCGATCCTCATCCGCGGTTCACCCCCACGCCTGTGGGGACAGCTCCGCGCCCGCCGGCCCCAGGCTCGCGGCCACCGGTTCACCCCCACGCCTGTGGGGACAGCGCCACATCGGCGGCCCGCTTGTCCATCACCAACGGTTCACCCCCACGCCTGTGGGGACAGCGGTGGGCGGTTCATGTTCAACGACTCGACGCTCGGTTCACCCCCACGCCTGTGGGGACAGCTTCAGGTGGCGGCGCCACCGCGCAAGTCGAGTACGGTTCACCCCCAAGCCTGTGGGGACAGCGAGCGGATGCTGAAAAGTGCTTCCAGCTCAATCGGTTCACCCCCACGCCTGTGGGGACAGCCGGTTCATCGTCCACCCACTCGCCGTGCCAAGCGGTTCACCCCCACGCCTGTGGGGACAGCGACTGGGTGCTCTCCACGACGCCCATCAGCGCCGGTTCACCCCCACGCCTGTGGGGACAGCGGTGCTGAAGCCATGCTGGAGCACGTTGGGGTCGGTTCACCCCCACGCCTGTGGGGACAGCGAACAGGGCGCGGGTGGCGGGACCGCCGGCCGCGGTTCACCCCCACGCCTGTGGGGACAGCGCGTGGTGCCACCCACTCGCACGGGGCCCTTCCGGTTCACCCCCACGCCTGTGGGGACAGCTCCCGCGTGTACCCGCACCGGGGGCAGGTGAGCGGTTCACCCCCACGCCTGTGGGGACTGAACCGCCCCGGGTTTGATGGAGAGTGTGGTTATTGAGTCCCAGCCGCAGCAGGGATGAGTGTAGCACCGCCGATGGCCTCGTACTCAGCAGGTGGCAGGTAGCCCAGGGCCCCGAAGAGCCGATGGTGGTTGAACCAGTCGACCCATTCCAACGTCGCCAGTTCGAGGTCCTCCCTGCCGCGCCAGGGTCCCCGCCGGTAGACCAGTTCCGCCTTGTACAGCCCGTTCACCGTCTCGGCCAAAGCATTGTCGTAGGAGTCACCCCGGCTCCCGACCGACGTGGCGATGCCAGCCACCGCCAGCCGCTCGGTGTAGCGGATCGACCGGTATTGGACGCCGCGATCCGAGTGGTGCACGAGACCGTCGAACGGACCGTGCCGCGCCCAGAGCGCCTGCTCCAAGGCCGTGAGCACGAGGTCGGCATGCAGTGAGCGAGACACATGCCAGCCGACGATGGCGCGGGAGTAGGCATCGATGATGAAGGCGACATAGGCGAAGCCCGCCCAGGTACGGACGTAGGTGATATCCGCGACCCAGAGCCGGTTGGGCGCTGGGGCTCGAAAGTCGCGTTGGACCAGGTCAGCCGGACGTGGTGCGGTCTCATCCGGGATGGTGGTGCGGTGGCGGTGCCCACGGACGACCCCACGGATGCCCAAGGTGCGCATCAAGCGTTCCACCGTGCAGCGGGCAACGATGACGCCCTCGCGCTGCAGCTGCCGCCAGAGCTTACGGACGCCATAGACACCAAACTGCGCCGCATGGACCTGCCGGATCTGCTCCTTCAGCACCGCATCGCGCACGTGGCGTGCCGATGGCTCACGGGCTCGGCCGGCATAGTAGGTAGAGGGGGCGACCTGCAGCACCTGGCAGATCGGCTCGACCCCGAACCGTGGGCGGTATTCGTCGATGAAGCGGATCATCGCGGCGCCTTCGGGTCGAGCTCCCGAGCGAAAAAAACCGCGGCCGCCTTCAGGATCTCGTTGGCACGGCGTAGTTCACGGTTCTCCCGCTCCAACTGCAGCAGACGCTGGCGTTCATCCTGGGTGAGACCGGGCCGAGCTCCAGCATCGACCTCCGCTCGCCGCACCCACGTCCGCAGGGTCTCTGGGGTCATCCCGCACTTCGTGGCGATGGACGTGATCGCTGCCCATGGCGACGGATACTCGGCCTCGTGCTCTCGTACCAACCGCACCGCTCGCTCTCTCACTTCCGCTGGATACTTCCCGTGTCGTTGCATGGCTCCATCCTCTCAAGGATTGTAGCCTCCACTTTTCCCGGGGCGGTTCACACTGTCATCACGCCCTAATCGTCCGGGTGACTCCGCAACCGGTGGTACGATATCGCTTCTGCCAAACCTATGAGAAAAACGAGGGGACGACCCAAGACCAGCACAACGGCCGCGCAAGCCAACCAAAAGAAGCCGGTGACCAGCATCACCTTCACCAGCGATGATCTGCAGGCCCTCGCCCGCTACACCGCCGTCGGCACCATCGTGCTGCAAACCCGCCACTCGGTGGTCTCCAAGCTGAAGGCAGCATTCACTCGCCTTGGCCTGTCGAAACCTGCGGGCCTCTAAAGGACCAGCGTCTCGCGGCCACTACGATCCCTCAGGTCCCCCAACATAGTTCATCACCCAGCACCAGCCGCGACGGCTCGTGCCTCCTATTACCGTTCACGCTAACGGCTCAGGGCGCCGCCCTCTCGGGTCAAGGGTCGAGCCCCAGCCGTGAACATAAACGGTTTCCGTCCCTAAAGGGTCCCTCCCATTTATCCTTCCCGCCCGCGCCTCTTGCTCCCTTGACCCGATTCACCTGCTCTCGGACCTGCGTGTCCTCACTCCTGGAGAGTGAGGCACTTTCATTTCAGGGACAGGAGCGTGTCATGGCAACCCGTAACGGCGGTTCTGGCGACAAGGCGTACTCACGGCAGATCGTATTCGAGGAGCGTGATGACCTGTGGTGGCTGCGGGGCACCCACCTCATGAACTTCCAGCGACTGACCGGTTTGCGCTGTGACGGCGTGGCGGCGGGCATGGACATCGGCACGGTGTACGCCTGGGCTGACCAACTCGCCCATCAGCGGGTGATCTTTGCACTGGCCAAGGGCGAACACCTGACGAGCATCACCTGTACCCAGCAGCCACACCGTGAAGCGGTCACCAGCAGCGCCATCTTCTTGGACGCCGGATTCCTCATGGACGAGACCGAGCGGGCGCAGGTGATACACAAGCTGCATCTCACGCCCGAGCACCTCGTAGGTCTGGTGGCCAACGACCTCGGCAGGGTGTACGTCTATCAGGTGTGTGACGGCCTGTACGAGATTGACTGGGAACTCACGAAGCTCCCCCGAGCCAGTGTGGAGGCGCTTATCGTTGCCGCCCACCAACAGCATCGGAAGGTGTCATGCCGGCAGGTGGCACCGAAGCCCCAGCGTAGCCAACGGCCACGAGTGTCCTGCCCCGCCCAATCCGAACCCGTCGCAATCGGCCAACTCGCCCTGCTTTAAACCAGATACTCATCAGACCGCTCCCACGATTAGCGAGCGTGGCGAGGCTTGCCCTGCACTTGCCCTCCCCATTGTCCTGCCATAGGCGGCGAGCAGACTCCGTAGTCGCGGAGAAGCGGCCTGTCTACCAAGTTCCCCTGATTTCAAATACGCGTTCAGGTCGTTAGTTTCCAGGTATGATGGTTCGGTAAACACTGAGTCCTCTGCGCCAGGTGTTAAGTATTCATCAATCGCATCAACTGCGGAATGCAACCAGGCATCTCGCGCTGCTTCTTTATCGGTTGCGAATAGGTTTATCATAGCGCGTGTTAACGCTTTCCGGTCACAGCTTCGGTTCTCGCGTTGAAGGGAATCTTTGAGCAGCTCGACTGCTACCATATAAAAAACGAAGCGTGTCTGTCGACGGCTGACTTTTAGTGCACCGCGTCCGAATTTATATAGGTCACCGGCGAGCTGAAGTTGGTAAGCAACGTACAGATCCTCCACATCCAGTGAGTCTTCACCATCTCCCGATTCGGTGAGTCGCTTGAATATCGAACCTCCAGGCAAGAAAGCTGAGTTTCGCCCGAATGCGGTTCCTGCCTCGCCAAGCCAGCCTGCGGCATATACCTTTATTAAATCAAACCCGTTCGCCGATTGTGAGAATTTCCGCTGACCAGGATTCTGTTTTTGATATGCTTTCTGAGAGTCCCACCCGCCGCGTTGAATCTCGAGAAAGATGTCAAATTTTACAGCCATTTGGTGAGCCCACTCACGAAAGTCAGAAGTCAAAGCAATGAAATCCTTGGCTCTGACAGCGTTCTGTGAGTTTGTATGCTTAGTAATATCTTGTAACAATTGCTCGCCAACCGTGCCGATCCGAACTAGCTTCAGCACGACCACCCCGCGCCCAGCCCGTTCGATCCATTGGTCGAGCTCAGGGTGGTGTCCGCTGCCACCAGCATCTACCCGTTGGAGGCAGACGTCCCAGATGGTCCGCGTCGTCTGACAGCCGTTCACGATATAAGGTTCTGTGATGCTCACCCCTTCGTGCGTGTGTTCTGAGAACTCCTCCACGACGATGGTCACACCGTTGTTGAACAGTCCAAACTGCTCGGGTGTGTTTCGAAGTGTCTCTTGGATGGCCTTGTTTACCCTCCCTCTCCCTCCAAGGAATCGGCGTACATTCTTTTCATATATCTTGTCGAGATCTTGTGCTACCTGTCGATACATCTTCAGAAAGTCGTATAAATTAAGAAGAGAGATAGTTCCCACGAGGAGATCAGGGCTACTCTCTACAAGATGGGCCTCTAATGCCAAAGTGATTCTAGCATATGGTCCGGCCTCTGTTGCTCTTTCATAGATTGTGTGGACTGATATCGACTCAACATCGAACCGCGATCCCAGTCTGTCGCGTCCTGCGGCACGAACTGCGGCTAACGCCAGCTTATCAGAGTCTGTTAATGGTTGTTCAGTGGCGAAAACAATGACCACTTTATCTTGTTGAGCGTCCTTCATCAGGAAGTTTCGGATGCGTTCAATAAGTCCTTGAGATAGGGAAGACAGCGTAGACCTCTTACCGTCCAAAGAAGCATCTAAAGAATTGATGATCTTCATCCCCTCTCGCAAGAGGGTATCGGAACCCGCAAAGGCCGTTCCATACTTACTCTGCACCAGGTACCAGGTATCGCCCTCGATGTTATCCGGGTCGCTGAGTTCCCCTCGATGCAGGTAAGCCACATCAATGCCACCATCACCTGAGCCATCACAATAAGTTAAATCGTCAACCCCCTCCTCCACATCAAGCCACTGGGTAATGAGCTTCCTGGAGAACCTATTCCCGAGTTCGACGGTGCTCGGATCACCTTCACGGACGTCGCCCAACCACGCCTCTAGGAAAGAAGTAAAATCCGCAGCCGTTGTTTTGTTCACCATGGAGATACCTCACCGTTGTACTTTTGTCCGATTATAGCCTTTATCTGTTGTTGTCACTCGGCTCCCAGCGAGGACGGTCGTAGTCTCGGGCGATTCCAAGCGGTTGAGCGGAGCCGCAGTGGGGTGCAGAAGTTGCACTGCCATGACCTCACCGGAGCAGGGCTAGCCGGTACCCCATGCGGGGTAACGGTCAGCGCAGCGAGAGGTGCACGTTGTGGGGGACGGCAGAGCCAGTCGGGGTTATGCCTGGGTGAGGCGTGCCCCTACCGAGCACTTGACCCTGTGGGAGTGGGCTGGGAGTGTTCGTATCCAACAACGCGCAGGTCAGTTCCTACGGCTGATCGTTGCGATACGCCGCCCAATCATTCGGCCCGATGACCGGCCCCCGCACGAGAGGACCGTGCTCCACCCATTCGCCTTCGAAGCGCTGGACTTTGTCCTGATAGTCGTCGAGCGTGAAACTGCGCATCGGCCGCAACAAGAAGCGGCGGCCCAGTGCGGTGCCGACGATGAGCAGCGAGATGTCACCCGATTCTCTGTGACGCTTCGAGAGGAACTTCACCAGGCTGTCCTGAATGAAATGATCGGAGAGCACTGTGGCTAAGGACAGCGGAAGTGGTGGACGGCCCGGGCCGGGCCGCATCGCGATGCTGACCAGCGCGGCGAAGTTCTCCACTTCAGGCCGGAGCCGGTAGACCCGGCTCTCGTAAGGCTCCTCATGCTCGACGTTGACCCGTAACACCGTGGGGTCATCTTTGTCGCTTGCCGGGACGGGCAGTTCGCCCCGCCACAGCCGGATCTTGTCATCTTCGAAGTCTGGTGCCCTTTCCATAGAGAAGGGACATTGTACCAAAATTCAAAACGTAATAGAACGATCGTGCTATACTGTCTGCACTATGGCACAGCGAACGGACATCTTCCTACTGAAGGCACTGGAGAGCCTCCACGGCGCCCAGAGCGAGTACAGCAACCGCCGGTTCAACAGCAGTGCGAGCCGGAGCTATGACGCCTGCTTGCAAGCGGCGACTGCCGTACTCCTGGAAGCAGGTGTTGTCCCCCACACTACCACCGGCCAACTGCGCCACGCGATGGTGCACGCCCAGTTCGTCGGTGAGATGATCAGCCGACGGCACCTTTTCTCTGCGGATCTGCGCAATACGCTCGCGCTCAACCTGGCGTTGAGACAGGTAGCCGATTACGAAGAGGGTATCGTCACCAGGACGCAGGCGTCACGGGCGTTGCGACGCTCCGAAGACTTCGTTGACGCCGCAACCCGGAGAGGAGGCGCACGGCCGTGATTAGCGTTTTGACCCCTGACGATCCCAGAATCGTCCACGCCGTGAGCGAATTGCAGCACCTGGTGCAACTGCGCTACCCCGTGGCGTGGTTTGACGTGAGTCCGGGTCAGGACCCCGCTGGCACTTACCTCAGGGCGACGGTCGATGTGCCGGACACCGATGAAGTGATCAAACTGGTGATTGACCGCCTGGTAGAGCTCCAGGTGGACGAGCAACTACCGATCTATTTCATTCCGCTCCGTCCGAGGGAGCGGGTCATCGCGGAACTGAAAGGGCACCCGTTGCTCGACAAACGGCGAAGGCGGGTCGTGCGCCTCAGCCACACCCTCCGCTAGCAGGAACCACACATCATGGGCGTCTACAACACCATCATCACCGACGAAACCTGCCCAGCTTGCCACGCCCGGGTGGAGTGGCAGAGCAAGCGCCTCACACTCAACGGCCTGGTGCTCGCCGACGCGATGCAAACCATCGCCCTCAGGGCCAGCATGGACGGCGAGATGTACGCCTTCTGCGATGCGTGCAAGATCTGGACGGACGCAGTCATTCAGGATGGCAAGCTCGTGGAGAAGCGAACGCGTGCACTTACCAGCCCTACTACCGCGACGGGCGACGAGATTGCGCTGAGAACCTACACCGCCGAACAACTGGCCAGTTTCGCCGAAGCTGACCGATTGGACGCAGCGGCGCAGGAAGTCGTTCGGAGGTTTCGGTCCGTCACAGGCACCCCCGAAAGCGTCCAAGGAGCCCTGGGACAGTTGGGCGCCTGGGGCGACCTCGACTGGAACAAGACCGAGCATCAACTTGACCGAATCCGCCACGAAAACGTTCCCACCCCTTCGGAGACCGAACGGATCGCCACTGACCCAGCGGTCTGCGATGGCGAGCCCCACATCCGCGGCACGCGCATCCCGGTTTCCGTGCTGCTGGACAATCTTGCTGCCGGCGTCACACTGGCCGAACTTATGAAGAGCTACCCAGGCCTCACGCCTGAGGACGTGCGGGCTGCCCTCGCTTACGCAGCAGCCCTGGCGCGCGAGCGCAGCCTCAACGCACCGCAATGAGATGCCCATCCGAAAATGCATGTCCGGTGACGCCGCACCAGGCGTACTAATCAGCACCGCTGGTTGACATGTACGCTGCTATATGTTACGCTACGCAACATATGCATCAGATAGTACACTACCAGACAAGCCTGCGGAGGAAGACGGTGCAAGCGCTCAAAGATGACTATGTGACCACTTCGGAGGCGGCCCAACTCCTGGGGATCAATCGCGTGACGCTCCATCGCTGGGTGAAGCAGGGCACGGTGCGCGCCTATTCGCTCGGTCCTCGCCGGGTGCTGTTCAAGCGTTCGGACTTGGATACGCTGTTGAAACCTATGCAAAGAGAGGGGGTGGAGACAGACATGAAAGAACGATTGGGACGTGCTCTCGAACCTCTCACGGAGGAGCGGGCCCAGCAGTCCTTGGCAGCCATGCGGGCTGGCCGGGAGCTTGCCGAGCGCATCGCGCAGCGGCACCCCGGCAGGCCTTCGAAGGCCGCCTGGGAGTTGATCAACGAGGCCAGAGACGAGCGTGGCGCCGACCTTCTATGAACGGACTCGTAGCAGTGGATGCCAGCGTGGCGCTGAAATGGGTGCTCCCCGCGTCTCAGGAAACGGACACAGAGCAGGCGGGTGCGCTGCTAGCCGATGCGATCGCGCGGCACGATCTGCTCGTGGTTCCGCCGCATTTCTTCGCCGAAGTCACCAATGTGCTGTACCAACGAGTGACCACCAAGCGGTCTGATCTCCAACTCACGCCGGCTGATGCCGAGGACGCACTGGCAACCCTGCGCAAGCTCCCGCTTGAAACCATCACTCCCCCCGAACTGTATGAAATCGCCTTGAAAACTGCACAGGACCACAGGCTGGCCGGTGCCTACGACGCCCTCTACCTCGTGGTGGCACAGGTGGCGGGTTGCATCTTGTGGACCGATGACCGGCGGCTTCTGAAGGCACTGGATGGGGCGCTCCCGTACGCGAGATGGATCCATGAGTACGAGCTCGGAGAGAAGGGGTCGCAAAGATGAGCGCGTTCGATCTGGTCGTCGAAGGTGAAATGGCGTATCAGGAGTGGCGAGAGGCCCTGCTTGCGAACCCAGCAAAGCGCCAGGCCTATGAGCAACAAGCCGCGCTGAGCGACGCGTGGCTCCACTTGGTGGACCTTGTACAGGACGCCGGCTTGACCGCGAGCCAGGTCGCCAAACGCCTGGGAGTCACGCTGGCCGCATGGCGCCGAATAGAACGTGCCGGTTATGACTGCTGCGACCTGGCCACGCTGCAGCGGTATGCTGCCGCGGTCGGAGAGGCCAGCTTGTGAGCATGCTGCATCCTGGCGCGGCGGTCGAGTACGAGCTCCGCATCGTGCTGCGCGACATCACGCCACCCATCTGGCGGCTGCTCAGAGTGCCCGGTACCATCACCCTCCAAGACCTGCATGGTGTCCTCCAGATGGTCATGGGCTGGACCAACAGCCACCTCTACACCTTTCATTTCGACGGCAAAGAGTACAGCGATCCCGACCCCGAGTGGGAGATTCCGATCGAGGACGCGACCGCTGTAACCCTGGCAGCGTTGGTGGGCGAAGCCGGGAGCCTTGTCTATGAGTACGACTTGGGCGACTACTGGCTGCACGACATCACCGCTCATGAAGTCCCAACTGACGGCCTCGTCAAAGGGATTCGGTGCCTTGGGGGCGAGCGCGCATGCCCGCCAGAGGACTGCGGAGGGGTGGACGGGTTTGAGCGCTTGCTGGAGGCCCTCGACGACTCTGAAGACGATGAGCACCAGGAGATGGTGACCTGGGCGGGCGATTTCGACCCTGAGCGGTTCGAGCTAGCGGCCGTGAACCGCGCACTGGGACGGTACCGGCGTCGCTACAGCAAACGTGCCGTATAATCGAGCCAGCCTGACCCGACAAGGGGGCCAACCTCGGAGGAGCGCGAGATCACGCTCAAAGAGGCGGCAGCCATTAGTGGGTTCAGCCCTGACTACCTTCGGATCCTCATCCGTCGGAAGCGCCTGAGCGCCCGCAAGCTCGGACGTGACTGGGTCACCACCCCATCGGCTATCGCCGAATACGTAGAGAACGAAGAGTTAAGGAGCCGGGATCCTTACAAGAACAAGCGTAGTTGACACTTGATACGCCAGATGTATACAGTAAAGCCGCCAATTGGCGGCGTTTTTGATGCCCTGCGAAGGGCTTAGTGACCACAGGAGGTGTGCCATGGGAGGTGCCGGCGGCGGCGGGAAGAAGCCGAAGGGCTCTCGCTAACGAACGACAAGGCGGCGAGCCTGCGCAACTCGCCGCTTTCGTTTGCCCTCACCAATCCCATTGCAGCGTGTACAACTCACCGAGCGGTGGACGGGCGACGTGCGCCTTAACCTGGTACTGGCCTTCGGGCGTGACGCTCACCTTGGCGCGGTTGGGGGCATCACCGGTACGCATCAGCATCTTGGTTGCCTTGAACTTCGTGCCGTGTGGCAGCGTCACGGAGAGGTGGATGCCCCGCATCTTGGGCCGTGCCTCGACTTCCAGCCAGTTCGGCCGGCCAACAAACCCGTCCCTGATCGCACGGCGGATTTCCAGAGTCAGGTGGCTGCCGCGATTCTGCGGCCTGGGCAAGACGATGAGGCTGCGGTAGCGCGACCCCAACTTCTCCCGCTTGGCCACATGCCCGGGATGCACCCGGTAGGCAGCGAACGTCCTCCCGGTGCCCCAGCCATAGTGGTAGAACGATGCAACCCCGTCTCGCAGGAACCGCACCCGCTCTCGCACTTCGTAGCGGGCCCGTTTCCCCCGCGTGTCCAAGAGGTCAAGCGAAACGCTGTAATCCTCCACCTCGTAGGCGTCGGCGGCCACCCAAAGCCGCGCTGCGAGTTGATCGACGTATTTGCGAGCAATGGGGCCCAGCCAACCGAGTAACTGAACGACCAAGCTAAGCGCCATCTCCACGAGCTTGCCCTGTGTTCCTTCCATTCCCCTATTTTAACATGTACTTGACAATAACAATACTCATTTGGTATAAACGGGCTTCGTATGCCCGGTCCCGAAGGAGTTCCACAGTCACATTCCGACCAACCCGAGCCGTTCATCTTAGCGGCACGCTTCCTCAATGAACCGACCGCTCGTCACGCCTATTTTGGCGTGCAAGAGATTGTCTTCAGGAGCCCGCTGACGGAATTGTCGGTGTATCGGTTCCAGCTTCGCCAGGCTTACCACGTCGCGTTGTTGGGCGAAAAGCCTTCCGCACCGTTGGAGCAGCGCCTGCGCCGGCTGCTGAGTATCGGTGAATTCACAATCCTACCCGACGATGTTCTAAGTATGCTGTTTGAACGCCGTGCCGCAGCGAGTTCGCTTGGGGGTTGGGCGGAAGGACATTACCGGCCCGGCCTTCCTCTGTAACCTATAACAATTCTGCTTATTGACAATAACTAGCGCGATCTGTCTCTATAGAGATAGTGCCAACTAGCGAGGTGACTCCCGTGAGTTACGCCCAAGTTGGTGACTGTTACCTATGGAATTACCCTATCTCGCCTACTTTGGCCTAACAGAAGAGCCCTTCTCGACCGTACCGTCACCACGGTACTTCTTCCTCACGCCGGTGCATGCCACTGCCCTCGAAAAGACCGCCTACGTCGTGGGCGCCAAGAAGGGCCTGGCCGCCGTGTTCGGCGACACCGGCACCGGCAAGTCCAGCCTCGCTCGCCTGCTGCACCAGAAGTTCCAGGACGCGGGCTTCGTCTCCACCCTTCTGACCAATCCGGCCTACCCTACCGCCTACAGCTTCTTGCGCACCATCACCCAGGAGTTCGCCACCGCCCGCACTGACAAGAGCTTCAAGGGATTGCTGGACGTGTTCAAAGCGTTCCTGCTCGACGAGGCGCTGACTAAGGGCAAGACGGTGGTGCTTATCATTGATGAGGCCCAGACCCTCACCCCCAAGCACCTTGAGCTGCTGCGCCAACTGGTGAACTTCGAAACCAACGACGCCAAGCTGCTGCAGCTGGTACTGTTCGCGCAGGAGGAGCTCCGCAACACGCTGGCGCTCCCCCGCCTCAAGAACTTCCGCAGCCGCATCGTCATGGCCTCTACCCTGGAGCCACTCTCGGCCGATGAACTGGGTGCCATGCTCAAGTTCCGCTGGGAGGTAGCCTCCGGCGGCAAGGCGCACCCCTTCACCGACGAAGCGATCCGCGCCGTCTTCCAACTCTCCGAGGGCATGCCCCGCGAGGCCAACATCCTGGCCGACAATGCGCTCCTGCTCGCCTACTACCAGCAACAGCTACAGATTGGGCCTGGCATTATCGAGCAGGTCGCCCAAGACCGCCACCACAACCTTGCCCGCAAGGAGGCCGCCTGATGGCCACGTCCGACCAGCCCTTCGCCGGCCTCCATCTCAGCAACCTTGCATCGCCCGCTGCTCCCAGCCTCGACCAGCAGCTCTTTGGGTCCCCCACTCCACCGACCATTGCCCCGTCTGCCCCATCCGCTTCCGTGGCCAGTAGCCCAGCAACCAGCCAAGCACCCAAGGTTGCAGGCAACCTGGCAACCAAGACCGGCGGCAAGCCACCTGGAAACCGCGACGCCAAGCAACCAAGCCGCCACGACACCATGGCGCCAGTTCGACCCGAGGTCATATTAGAGACCATCAGGCTTGCGGTGCGCGAGCTTGGCCGCATCGCTGGTACCCACCGGTACACGGCGGAAGAGAAGAAGGTGCTGGAGGAGTTGGTGTACCACTACGGGCAGCGCGGTATCGAGACCAGCGGCAACCAGATCATCCGCATCGGCCTCAACTACCTGTTCGAGGACTATCGCAGCAATGACCGGTCCAGCATCCTGGCTCAGGTGCTGGAGAGGCTGAATGCCTGACGCCTGGCAACCATGGTGGCCTGGCGTCACGACGCCACGGCGTCATGGTGACATGGGCTGAGCCACGCACACATATGCAACAGATTGGACGCTCGCTCAAAGAGCGCTTTGACCAGGTCATCATCGAGAACGAGATGCTGCGAGCCGGTTTCGCAGCATTGCCGTATATGGTGCTCAAGGACACCAGGCTCAGCATCGGAGCCCGCCTGTGCTATGCCGTTCTGCTCATGTACGCCTGGCAGGAGGAGGCGTGCTTCGCCGGCCAGGAGAAGATGGCCAACGACATCGACGTGAGCGAGCGCCAGCTCCGCCGCTATCTGGAGGAGCTGGAGGAGTGCGGCTATATCCGCATCAAGCGCCAGGGACTCAACAAACCCAACCTCTACTACCTGCTGGACGTGAAGACCAAACTCAAGAAAGCGGGCAAAAGGGCGAAATCTGAGGCGGACCGGACATGAGTGTCCGATCAAGAGCGGACATGGTTGTCCTATCTGGAGCGGACATCGGCGTCCGGGTAATAGATGCAGTTAATAGACCCAGAAAGAATAGACCCAGTTTTAAGGAGGACGATTTGAAAATCGTGTAAGAACAAAAACGCAATGGTCGAACACAACGAGAACGATCCCAACGAGGTGCTCAGGAACTACGTCCTCTCCGACGAGGGCGCCAACGACTGGCCCCACAAGCAGACCGCCGTCTGGCTGTACCGCATGAGCCATATCGTCGGCAACGTGCTCTACGGTGGCGAACCCAAGCTCCCGCCGGTCCTGGTGGGCATCGGCCCGATGCGGGTGGAGATCTACGCCGGCTACTACCTGCAGCGCAACGAGCTCGGCCTGCGCTACCTCATCAAGTTCAACGAACTCCACATCGGGCGCTCACGCTGGTCGCTGGCCGAGACTCTGGTGCACGAGATGGGACACGTGGTCCAGGAGGAGTTGTTCAAGAACGGCGCGAAGCCGCCCTACCACAACAAGGTGTTCGTGGACATGCTGGAGGAGCTCGGCATTCACCCCAAGCTGGGCGAGGGCTACCACACCCGGCCTGCGGACCTCGATGGCCAGTTTGGCCGCCTGCTCAGCAAGCTGGGGATTCCGCCCGACCCCAAGATCACCCAGGGTGACACCGCTGGCCCAGCCACTGGGAAGGACGGGCGATCACCTAAACGGCCCTGGTGGGAAGACGACAAGCGGAAAGGGGCCTCGACGCTCAAGCTTTACACTGCGCCCGACTGCGCCCAGGACCCGGTGTGCAAGATTCGCCTCGGGAAAGCGCTGCGGTTGCAGTGCCTGGACTGCCAGGGGGTGTTCAAGCCGGCGTAGCGGGTTGAGTACCTAGGTGGTCTCCGGGTACAAGGTTTGCTCGGTGGCACCGTACAGCCCTTCACGTAGCCGTTCAGATTGGTGTTCACCCGATGTGGCAGCGAAGTGAACAGGAAGCAAGGGGGATGGGGCGTGCCGGGGGGTGGGGTAGTCGTGCCACCGTCCAGCTAATCTCCGCCACGTCGATTTGGCGCGACTACCCCACCCCATCAGCGCAGGGAAATGCGCACACTCCGTGTACACCGGCACGAACACAAGAACTACTCAAGTACATGCCGTACTCAACGGCCAGCTCGCGCTGAGGGCCCGCCTTGAGCGGGCGGCACGCTCCCCAGGAAGATCAGGAGGACGGCTGACATCCCCTTGACTCCTGTCAGCCGTGGGGTGGGTTGGCGTCGGAGCACCCCCAGGCGATAGCCTTGAAACTAAGCTCTATTGGTTCATACGTCAATGTTCCGCTATCGGCGCTATTTCATCTATCTCGATGCAAGGCTAAGAATGAGGCGTGCGTGCGCTGCTGAGGCTGACTTAGTTCAGCAAGTGCCTAAAATCCCCTCGGCCTGACGCCAGGAGCTCGGCCACCGCTGCACGGAGTTGGGCTGGAATGGTCGACGTAGGTGTCCTGCGAATAGCGGAAATGACCGCTTCCACGTCTTTCCTCAGCCAATACATCTCAGGGTCGGGTGCCCAGGTGTGAACCAGATCGTAGAGTAATCTCGCCGCAGCTTCCGGTTCGTGCTCGCCTCTATCTGATAGGTATTCCAATAACAATTGCTGTCCATAGCCGCTGTTGAGGTGCCGAATTGCAACGAGCAGGCGCTGTTCAGCCTCGGCTACCGAAAGGCCAAGTTCCTTTGGCCAGGCACAGAAACGATCGCATTCTGTACGGCGTTCTGTGACAAGCATTGACTGCAGAGTGACGGTTCGCTGTTCCCAGTACCAATTCATTCGGTCCCTAAGCTTATCCCGGCTCACACCTTCAGTCTGCTGAACCTGCCTCCAGAGGAACCAGGCGGCGTGGTCAAGGCTCCTATCATCCGCTGTTCTCCAGAAGAGGCTCAAGAGTTCTTCTTGGCGGAAACCTTCGATATCATCGAGCCAGCCAACGAGAATATGTTCGGCGAGGAGGTCTGCGTTCATGCGTGCCATGTAACTTGAGGTGTCCGAATTAGCAGATTCGAGAGCATCTCGGTACAGAGGCACAAGCGTTGTCATCACCGGGAAGAGAAGTTGCGAAACACACAAATACCCTTGCAGGAAGGCCGTCTTTGCGTTTGTGGCGAAGACGGAGGCGCCTGTCGGGACAAGTGACGACATGTGAGTGGCTACCCATCCCGGCTGATACCATTCTAGCCATCGATAGTATTGGCCCAGGGCATGCCTCATTTCAATACCGCCCCACCCCTCGTTGAGAGCCTTCGTCACGCAATCGCTTACATCGGCCGGTACCACACGAGCGGCACCCCTCTCCAAAGCAACGCCACGCCTCCAAAGATAATACATCAGGGCATCGGCCGCCTGGCCCGCAGCCGTATTTAGTTGTTCTGTCGTCAGGTCGGCGGTCCCGGTTAATTCAGACGTTAGGGGCCGCGTAAGGCCTTCTATCAAACGAAGGACGACGCACAGACTTCGAGCGAGAGCGTTATCTGGGATGCCGGACGCACGATTTGTGATCCCTTCCTTGAGTAGCCGGGCTACCGCCCATTCTGGCATATCTGGGGCTCCCGGAGGTTCGGGAACTATACGTTCGGCCAATTGCAGGAACGGTGCCCAACTGAATGCCGTCTCACCCTTCATGAGTTCCTCGTAGGCGTTCAAGAACGGCCCGCAGCGCTCGAAATCAGTGCGGTCCAGGTACTGAGCCAGCTCTAACATTCCCTCCGGGTCACTGCGTACCAGGGTGCCTAGCGATTCCCAACTAACGTCGTGGGCACGCAACTTCGTGAGTAGCCCGAGAATTCCCTCTTCGGCTAACGTCACCGCCGGCTCGAACCCACCTGAGTCTCCCCAGGAAGTGACAGGACTTGAGTAGGCGAGGAAGAACAACTCCTCTGGTGGTAGCCGACTTGCGCTCAAGGCAGCTCGATAGTCATGCTCCGCAGCGGTGAGGTGTTCTTCCGGAATCACCCATAGGTAGTGCCAGCGCCAACTATCGATGATTTGCTGCCACTCAGTGCTCGGTCGAGAGTTCGGTCTGGAGGGGCCCAATTCGATCAGCCGGTGGACGAGACTTTGCTGAGCCGCGGTCATCTCCGAGAACTGCTCGTGCAGCAGTTGCGCCGTTTCATGGAAGCTCCCTGGGCTGAAAAACGATTCACTCTTAAAAAGCGGCATCTTGACTGCCTGTAACAGAGCAGGTACACGCAGGAGAGCATGCAAGGCCAATCGCCTTAAGAGTTCTTCGTCGCTCGTCAGAAGGACATCGAGTTCCTGTGTAGCCCCCTGCGATGCCTCTTCGGCCCAAGCCACAAGAGCATCGCGAATGAAACTGATGAGTGCGTGCAACTCAACATCGAAGAACAAATGATTCTGTTCATGTTCCTCGATGGCTGGTCGAGAAATCCAAGTGCCAGATGCGCTAAAGAACTCGAGAGCTGCCATCGTTATGGGCTTAAGGATCCCATAGGTGACCGCAGGTTCCGCCCTGATGAACCGTTGAACCAGTGGACGCAGTCGTTCGATGCTGGTTCTATCTACTGGAAGGGTGAGTGAAGCACTGCCACGGCGCGGCGTCAGCAGTGCTGCTAGCATTTCTAACGCTACTTCGTTCGAACCCCTGCGATAGACTTCGCCAAGCAGGTCAATCAGATTGGAAGCCAAAAGCTCAACAGACCAATTATTGGAACCTAACCATGCATAGAATATAGGCAAGACCGTACGTAGTTGCTCGTCCTGAAGACACGGGGCCAAACGGGAGAGCGTGCTTTGGGCATGCCAATTCTTGGTTGAGCCCAACCGAATGCACATTTCAGTGACCGCATCGGGTCGGCGCTCCGCGATGTGTTCAATGTAGGGTGCCGTTGACCAAGTGACAAGGCGCATTCGACCTTCCGCGTCCGGCCGCGGCTCGGCAACCAACTCAAGGATTCCTCGGTCAAGGAGTGCATCATACCAACCTAGTCCTCTGGCATGCTGAAAAAAGTGTCGCGCCAATTCTGGGAGAGATCGGATAAGGTCTGTAACTTCCTGACGTTGCTCAGGGGTTGGAGTCTCAATGGCTCCCAACTCTTCTAGTCTTTGAGCCCGGTCAAGAAAAAGTATGTTGATATCTAGAGTCAGTGCTTGGTCGATCCCAGTGATACCCAAGTTTCGTGTATCTGTTTGAAGTTGCTGTAGGATTTGAAAGAGACGAGTGTGCGTATCATCAGGTAGGTACCAAATGGGTCGAATCCCTTTAGCCCGCAGACGATCAGTCTCAATCAAAATGAAATCACTGAAGGATTGTCCAGCGGTAAGAGAATCTCGCTCTTGTCGAGCGGCTAAGATAGCGTAAGCGAACGAACGCGGCGTTCGTCGCGCTCGATTCATTCGATGAACCTCTTTGATGACGCGAAGGACGTCAGGGTCACGCATCGAGCAACCGATAAACACGACCAGACTACTCAGCGAGAACTTGAGAAAAAGCTCCGCGTTGCCACCCTCATAGGCTTGCGCGTAATCGTCCTCACACATCACTAAGTCGCTTGCTTGGGTTGCTGTGTGAGCTCGACCATGGAGGTATATGAAGCGAGCATTGTTCGGCCGAATGCTCGGATAGGTGGCCAGGGGTTCATTGCGCCGGGTCGCCAAAGCCGCCACATGCTCATCTATGTTCGTTGTGATGAGTCTCGTGAAGCCTCGGGTGCCTGCGATAACACGATAGGTTTCAGGCAGTGAACCGCCCCGGGTTTGATGGAGAGTGTGGTTATTGAGTCCCAGCCGCAGCAGGGATGAGTGTAGCACCGCCGATGGCCTCGTACTCAGCAGGTGGCAGGTAGCCCAGGGCCCCGAAGAGCCGATGGTGGTTGAACCAGTCGACCCATTCCAACGTCGCCAGTTCGAGGTCCTCCCTGCCGCGCCAGGGTCCCCGCCGGTAGACCAGTTCCGCCTTGTACAGCCCGTTCACCGTCTCGGCCAAAGCATTGTCGTAGGAGTCACCCCGGCTCCCGACCGACGTGGCGATGCCAGCCACCGCCAGCCGCTCGGTGTAGCGGATCGACCGGTATTGGACGCCGCGATCCGAGTGGTGCACGAGACCGTCGAACGGACCGTGCCGCGCCCAGAGCGCCTGCTCCAAGGCCGTGAGCACGAGGTCGGCATGCAGTGAGCGAGACACATGCCAGCCGACGATGGCGCGGGAGTAGGCATCGATGATGAAGGCGACATAGGCGAAGCCCGCCCAGGTACGGACGTAGGTGATATCCGCGACCCAGAGCCGGTTGGGCGCTGGGGCTCGAAAGTCGCGTTGGACCAGGTCAGCCGGACGTGGTGCGGTCTCATCCGGGATGGTGGTGCGGTGGCGGTGCCCACGGACGACCCCACGGATGCCCAAGGTGCGCATCAAGCGTTCCACCGTGCAGCGGGCAACGATGACGCCCTCGCGCTGCAGCTGCCGCCAGAGCTTACGGACGCCATAGACACCAAACTGCGCCGCATGGACCTGCCGGATCTGCTCCTTCAGCACCGCATCGCGCACGTGGCGTGCCGATGGCTCACGGGCTCGGCCGGCATAGTAGGTAGAGGGGGCGACCTGCAGCACCTGGCAGATCGGCTCGACCCCGAACCGTGGGCGGTATTCGTCGATGAAGCGGATCATCGCGGCGCCTTCGGGTCGAGCTCCCGAGCGAAAAAAACCGCGGCCGCCTTCAGGATCTCGTTGGCACGGCGTAGTTCACGGTTCTCCCGCTCCAACTGCAGCAGACGCTGGCGTTCATCCTGGGTGAGACCGGGCCGAGCTCCAGCATCGACCTCCGCTCGCCGCACCCACGTCCGCAGGGTCTCTGGGGTCATCCCGCACTTCGTGGCGATGGACGTGATCGCTGCCCATGGCGACGGATACTCGGCCTCGTGCTCTCGTACCAACCGCACCGCTCGCTCTCTCACTTCCGCTGGATACTTCCCGTGTCGTTGCATGGCTCCATCCTCTCAAGGATTGTAGCCTCCACTTTTCCCGGGGCGGTTCACAGTGTTGTGACCGCGCGAGCGAATTGCGTCTTGAGGATCTGAAGGAACCTGTCTGCACCCAGTTGGCCTCGGAACGCTTCGAAGTCTATCGGTGCGCTATCGCCGCCGAAGACACGCCGAGGCTGAAGGTTTGCCTCGTCTTGAAGCAGGCCATGTAGTGCGGCCCATCCGGGCAGCGTCACAGCAGACAGGCCAGCTCCCAAGAAGGCTATGCCATCACCTACCCCAAGATCAGTGACCAGAGCGTCGAAGCTGTCCTGAGAATTCTTGTCGTAGAACATGAGTGCACACCCTGGGAAGCATTTCATATGGAAGTCCGGCACTCGCGATCAACAGTATACGGCTGCACCAGTGCGATGTCCGACTGTTTCTGGTGCGCGGAGCGCAGCGAGTCGCCCAAATGGCTCGCATTGAAAGGATGGCCATCGGGCGGTCCTTGTGCATTAGCGATAGCGCCGAATTACACTTTGGGCCACCTTGACATAAGCACATTGGTTCTGGTATTCTGAACTCTCTATGGAAAGAGGAGGAGAAGGCCCAACACAACTCGTTACCGGCATTCACCTCAACCTCGTTGAGCGCACGCTCACGTTCGACGTTGAAGGCTCACCCGCGGTCAACCTCAGGCTGGCAACTTACGGGTTGACGCTCGAAAGAGTGGGACTGTCGTCAGCACCAGTTGCAGCCCCCGAAGCCATGGACGAGGCTCAGAAGACCGTGACCATGTCCGGCCGCCTTAAGACGGCCCCGAGGCCAGGGCGGCCTGACCGCAGCGGCAACGCAACCACCTATGCACGCTTCGCTGCACACGTCGATGGCGAAGACGATGCCCACGACTACGTCGCCACCTTCCACCGGCATACCGCACCGCTGGCACTGCGTCTCCGCAAGGAAGACCAGATCACGGTCGAAGGCTATCCGCATCAAAGCAGCGGGGAACGACGACTCGATACCTTCTCGGTCGTGAACCTCGTGCGTTACCCAGGGGTGCCTGAGAGCGGGCAACCGCCACAACGCTCAGCTCGGTAGCGGATCGTCCGCTTCTTGCGAGTCCGCAGCAAATCGCTGGTTCTCGACCGATTCCACTGATGCTGCCCCTGCCAGGTTCACCGGCCCACCTTCCGAAGCACCTACTTCCGTCTCGGCTTTGCCACGTTGATACATTTCCCGATAGCGCGCTAACACCGCTGCCAACTCATGCTTATTCACCTTTCGCTCAGGCACGTGTGGCGTTCGCACCCGCACCGCCTGCTTATCCGGCAGCTTCACATAGCACGTCCGTGGCGACAGGTTCTGCAACTCCTGCGTCCACCCTTCGAACTGCTCCAGGATGCTCAGGTACTGGTTGTGCTGGGTCGGCGTGAACTGCTCTTCTTTAATACGCATAGCATCGGCGTACCCGATCTGCTTGGCCTGGATCTCCGCCGAGTCCCGCCCAAGCCCGAACACCATGGTAAGCCGGCAGTTCTCCAGTGCTCCGGTCAGCCGCGATGACGACACCTGCGACAGCGATTGTGCCGCCAGGTACAGCGTCAGGTTGAATTTTCGTGCTTGGGACAGGATGGTCCCAATCGTATCGTCCTGCGCCGCGAAGCTCGGCCACTCGTCCACCATCAGCGTGAAATGCCGCCGTTGCGAGGGTGGGATGTCGGTGCGCGATAGCGCTGCCTGCTCGATCTGCACCATGAGCATCGCACCCAACAGCTTCTTCGTCTGCTGGTCGTTCACGTTACCCAGGTTGATGATGAACGACGTGCCCTCGTCCATCCACTTGCGGAACGGCAGCCAGTTCTGCGTCTGCCCGAGCGTATAACGGGCCACCGGCGAGAAACCCAAGAGGAACGCCCGGCGCAAAGTGGAGCCCGCTTCGTGCACTTGGTCGCGGCCCAGCTTGTCGAAGCTGGCAAACACGTTCAGCACCAATTGGTCGCTGATCTTCACGAGGCAGCCCCGCCGGAACTCGGTGTCCGACAGCAGCCGGTAGATCGAGGTGATGGGGAGGTTGTTGGCAATCAGCGTCAGGATGCTGGCCAGGAACAACTCCTGGAACATCGGCGCTTCGGAGAGCGACGGCCACACCCGCAGCATTCCCTCCAGCGCGTTCAACGACCGCGAATGGGCATCGGTCCGGCCGTCATCGGCCAGGATGTTAAAAGGGACATAGGCGCCGTTGCCCCAGTCGATGTAGACCAACCGCTCGAAGCCAGTTCCTTTCCGCCGGAAGTGCCCCTGCGCCACCAATGACGTAAGGATGTCGAACGAGAGGTCATGGTGTGGCTCGACGAGGCCGACGCCGTGGCCCTTGGCGTAGTGCTGTAGAAACATGGACTGTAGCTGTTTGCTCTTGCCCTGGCCGGACTTGCCCCAGATGGTGGCGTGGTAGTGCTGTTGCTTCGGGCTCAGCGAGACCCGTGGGAAACCCAACAAGGGGATGGTCGTGCCAAGGTCGATGTGGTGCTTGCGGAAGAATGAGCTCACGCAAGCAGTCCTCCGCTTGGCACCGAAGCGCCAGTACCCAGAATGTCAGCGATGGCCACTGGGGCCAAAACACCAGGCACCTGCCAAATACGCTCATGTAGTGGATCGCCCAGCCTCACCCGTTGGTTGGTAGCGAACCACACGACCCGAGCATCCAAGCCGTCAGCCTTCCCGGCGTCAGCGGTCAGTTTGGCCAGGGCCGTCACTCGCTCTTCGGTGGTCGTCACGAATAGCACCAGCACTTGAGCCGACCGGGCGTGCCGCAGGTAACCGAGCAGGCGTGCCTTCATTCGAGGACGGTTGGTGAGGGAGCCGGTGTCCTGTTCCAGGAGAAGCTGGCTACCGCGACGGCCCGCGACCAAGAGGTTGAAGCTGCTATCGGGAACGAGCACGACGTTCGCCTTGCCAGCTTCGATGACGGTGATGACCAACTGCCGGTCACCGCACCATTCTGAGATAGCGAACAGGGGTGAGCGGTCCGCCGCCAGCTCCAACGCGATGCGCGTGTCACCGATGGCGAGGTGATGTTCAATAAACCGTGGCGAGTTTGCCCGCACGCGCGGCAGGGTGTGAACACCCAGCCCCTGGGCAGCCGCAGCAACTGAGCGGCCGCGTGGCGTCAGCGACAGGAACAGCTTGCCTGAGCCAACGCCGGTCATTGCCGGCAGCCTTCTCGACGTTAGATAGCCTTGGGCGACGAGTTCGGCAACTCGCCGGTAACAGACCCGCGGACCCCGCAGGGTAGGGAAGAGCCTTCTCGCCACTTGAGCGGCGGTGCAGCCACCGAAGGTGTGCACCATGACGAGGATCGCAATATCCCTTCGGATAAGAAATATGGGGGCAGCCATAGGAGCCGCTATTGTAGTGGACTCTTTAGTGCCGTTTCAAGATAGGAAGTGTGCTATGGGATGACTCGCGTGACGCGTTTCCAAAGGACAGCGACTGCCCCCAAAAACATACTGTCTGAGGGGCTACAAGACCTGGAAAACGACGCAACTATCTGGTGCTGACGGTTGTATTGGGACCGCCATCAATCGCGCTTATAGAGGGCGTGTGTCCCTTTTTAGACGCTTTGAACCACTTTGCGCGGGCGGCCGCCACGCCGCCGTGCGACGGCGTCCTTGGGCCAGAAGTAGATGTCCTCGCCGATCTGATTGACCGTCAATACGATTTGGGCGACCTTAGCGGCTTTCCCGAGGCGAATCTTGACTGCTCGGGTGGTCTCGCCAGCTCCCAGGGACAAGCGTCCGGCTTGGCCAGCACCCACGCTGCGGATGTAGCCCAGGTACTGGTCCACCACAGTGCTACCCTTTGCAGTCTGACGCATGGCATCCACCAAAGGTATCGTGTCGAATTTTGGCACCTTGCACCTCCCTATTCAAAAGTATGTACATATTGTGCGACATGCGAAATCTTGTGACTACCAGCAGGCACTAATGAATCACGTCGTCTCGCCACTGTGCTTGTGGCAGACGGGTGTTGAAGTCTTTCAACTCAACATGCAGCCAGGCAACCTGTCGGTCAAGCTTGACCGCCTGTAGATCATTCCATGAAACGTTGAACCACACGGTGAAGTCACGTTTCGTTCCTGTAAGGAAGTCATTGAAGGGCAACTTATCGTCTCGACCCGCATAGAACTTCCCCGTGTTCGTGCTCAAAGAGAACGCAGTCCCCAGCACCCCGAAGTTCAACGTCTGGCCCGTCTGGTTCTCTACGCTGAGGTCCATGTACGTACTCCCACCGTTATTGCTGGGTGCGTTCTTGGCCGTCACATAGAGCCGATCCCCTGCCCAAGTCTGACCGAACCGCAAGATAGTCTCGATCGGTGTCGGCGGGAGTGGAATGGCCGTAGGGGTGAACGATGGCGTCGGCGGTGGCGTTGGAGTTCCTGGCCGCGTCGTGGCAACCACCGTTACCGGAGGCACCGGAGTGACAACCACTGCAGACACGCTCGTCGCAGAGGGAGCCACAGTTGGCCCGGGCAGGGTTGGAATCGGCATCACCGTAGGCGCCTGCCCCGTCGCGCCCGGCGGAGGCGGAGTTGACCGGCAGCTATTCAGTACCAGCGCGCCCACGACCATGCTTCCCACGGCCACCAGCAAGAACGGCAGCACCCTGCGCCAGAAGCTGGTGCGAGGCTCATAGATGATTGGCGGCTCAGGGGGTTGCATGCTTACCGTCTCCACAGCCATGTCGCGTCGTGATGGGGGTGCATCTTCCTGGACAGCGACAAGCACCAACGAGCGGGGTTCGACTGGCTCCGGCTCCGGTTCCGGTTCACTGGGTGGCGCTGTGCTGGGTTCTTCCTCATTGAGATAGCTAAGCAGCGGACAGAAGCGTCCCAAGTCACGTTGCCGGTCCGCCTTTGAGAGTTCGGCCAAACCGAGCTTCTCGTAGACGTTCCCCATGTGGAACAGCACCGTGCGCTCTGAGATGAAGAGCGCAGTCCCAATCTCTTCGTAATTGCGCCCGCCCTGGCACACCAGACCCAACACGTCGCGTTCTCGCGGCGTCAGTGTTCGCAGCCGGCCGACCCTGCCATTCAACTCGTCCATGTGTTTCCTAAGCGAAACCTCGCGTTGGCCCCAGTTGTCCTGTCGCTCACCAGGGTCTTTACCGCGCACCACCCAGACTCGATTCGACGACAGTTACCCGCGTTGATCCACCAATCCCACGCTGGTTTCGATGGCGCTTTGCCATCGGACTATAGCACGAGGAGGTGTGTCTGTGACTCTCTTCAACACAGCAAAGGGCGGCGGAGCAGTTGTTTCCAACAACGTCCACCGCGCCATCGTCTCGGCACGCAAGGCCGGCTTCCCAGTCCGGGTGCTGGGACAGAGCAATGCCCGCCCGCACCCGCAGCGGGTGGGGCAATGGTGGCTGGAGCCGTTGCACGATCCGGGTAAGCTGCCGCCCAGGGCGCGGCAACGGCTGGATGCGTTTCTGGCGGCAGGGGTGCAGCCCAAGGCGCTGGTGATCTTCCATGAGATCCCCCTCACCACGGTTGCACCGGTTCGGCCAGCTACCGTGAGCCCGGTGGAACGGGCTGCGGTTTGGGTGCATCACCACGTACCGGAGTTCGCCGGCAACGTTCGGCAACGGGCCAAACAAGCCGGTCCCCACATCGGTGCTGCATTGAGCGCCACGAGTGTGGTGCTGGGATGGAGCGCTGCCGCCGCGGTTGGGCTCGCCGCACTGGCGGTGCCCATCGTCATTGCGGCAGCCACCGACCCCTGTCTGGTGGTCGTCACGGAAGACGGCTACTGGCTGGAGATCGACCGCTGGTACGACTGAGCAATTGGGGGGCCGTGTTCGGCAGCGGGCACGGCCCCCGCTCTTCCCAAGGAAGTTCCTATGCACTCACTTATTTCCATCTACGTCATCATCCGGCTCCTGGGCGACTTGCGTCGCCTGCTCGTCCCGGTGTTCCGGGTGGTCTTCTTCGCGGTCACGTTTGTCGCGGTGCAAGGTTCCGCCTTCATCCTGACCATCCTCTCCCCGCTCACGAATCTGGCGACGCCACGCTGGCCGCGCTTCCAGGCATGGGTGACGGCCATCGCCCTCGGGTTATGGTGCACCGTCCTGATTGATCTCTACCTGATGCGGTTCCTTCGGTTTCGGTTCCTGTGGTGGCTTGCTCTGGCGCTCGCGTTGCCCGTTGGTGTCGTCATCGTCCGTGAGTTGCAGCGGGTGTGCGAGGCGAGGCTCTGGGCTCGCCGGCGTGGCAGTTCAGTGATTGGTAACTGGCGAGCCGCCCCATACCACGTCAGCCGGCCCTTCACCCTATCAACGTCAGAGCGGCTGAAGCACCTGGCGGTGCAAGGTCCCACCGGCTCGGGCAAGACCACCTTACTGAAACGCCTGATCGTGGACGACCTGCGAGCCGGCAACGGTATCTGCGTCATCGACCCGAAGGACGACCTGGTCGATTCGATTCTGCCGTTCGTGCCCGCTTCCCGTATGCAGGATGTCGTGCTGCTCGACGCAACCGACACCAAGCGGCCGCTCGGCTTCAACCCGTTGAGTGGGGTGCCCCGCGAGCGCCACAGCCTTGCCACCGGCGAGATCGTGGCCGTCCTGCGCCGCCACTTTAAAACGGCCTGGGGTCCTCGTCTGGAGCACATCCTCACCAACGCCATCATGGCGCTGCTGGAGGTGCCGGGGGCCACACTCTTGGACGTCACTCCCCTGCTGCTGAATCCTGACCTGCGGCGGGCGGTTATGGAGCGCGTGTCCAACCCTGCGGTGCGGGAGTTCTTCGCCGGTGAGTTCAACGACTTCCTACAGCGGCGCGGCGATGCCCTGGAACCGATCCTGAACAAGATCGGCCCTTGGCGGGCCTACCCCGAACTGCGCGGCATCATCGGCCAGCGCCAGAGCACCTTCGACATCCGCACCATCATGGACAAGGGCCAGATCCTGCTAGTGCGCATCCCCCAGGGGGCGCTGGGCGAGGACGTTTCCTCCTTACTGGGTTCGCTGGTGGTCGCCAAGCTCCAGCAGGCCGCCCACAGCCGGGTCGCACTGCCGGCCAACCGGCGCCGCCCGTTCTATCTGTACGTGGACGAGTTCCAGAACTTCGCCACCGAGTCCTTCGACCGCATCCTTACGGAAGCGCGGGGCTTTGGCCTGGGCCTCGTCTGCGCCAACCAGTACGCCGAGCAACTCCCTCGTGACCTGCAACTCGCGGTGGCGCACAACACCGCCACCCAGGTGGCCTGTCTCCAGCTACAGGGCCGCTATGAGCTGCGGGTCCGGCGGCTGTCTGAGCCGGAGGACGCCGAACCGCTGGTGGTTCGCCCACCGCAACGTTTGTCTGCGGGCGACAGCAAATGGGCTGCGACGGTGCGTCAACAGTCCCGCATGACCTACGGCAGGCCGGTCGATGAGCTTGCGGTCCCCGAACCGGCGCCCCGCTCACGGCCAACCGGAACCCGTAACGGCGGTCCGCGAACTCGCGCCAGCGCCAGGGTCATCGACGTGGATGAGGACTAGGTGAGGGCGCGGGCATGGTTGCGGCAACCAGGGTCCGCGACCATGCGATTTAGCTTTGGAAAGGCGGGTTTTGTGATGAAAACGGCAGGCACGGACAAAACGGAACGTTTTGGATCGGGTGGGGGGCGCGTGGTTCGCATGGCTTCGCGCAGTCGGGATGTGTTGACGGAACGGGATGTGGCGATCGTGAAGTGGGTGTATGAAGCCAGGTTGGCAACGCGGGAACACGTTCAGGGAATGTTCTTTACGGATGGCGGTCGTTCGCTCTGCCAGGACCGGTTGACCGCCCTATACCGGCATCGGTATCTCGACCGGCTCCCCGGCCGGCCAGTCAACGAGCCAGCGGTCTACTACGTGTCGCGGGGAGCGAGGCGAGGGCTGGAGTTGCTTCGAGCATGGGGGGCCACAGCGTCCATTCAGCCATTTCGAGTAGCCGCGGTCCGGGTCCAGCACATCTTGGACGTCACCAGCGTGCGGGCGGCGTTCACCCAGGCTGCGCGAGCGATGGGCACCGAGTTTCGTTTCTGGCTGAACGAGGAACAGTTAATTGAACGTACCGGTGGATTCGGCATCATTCCAGATGGCTACCTACAGGTCTCACGCGCGACAACTGACGGGCTCAGGCGCTCGGCCTTCTTCATCGAGGTGGAACGCAGCGCCAAATCGAAGGCCAGTCTGGAAGAGCGGTTTCGGCGGTATGCGGACTTCTACTACGGCGGTGCCTACGAAAGGCTTTTTGGCACCAGGGCGCTCCGGCTGCTCTTCCTGGTGGGCGCTGACTACAACCTGAATCCTGTCCACCACATTGCGCTCTGCAGCCAGCTTTGCGAACGAGTAGGCCTAACCTTCGCCCGATTCGCTCGTTTGGACGCTCTAGTGGGTGCCGAACCTAACCACCTGCTGACTGGGACTGTGTGGACACGGCCCGCCAAACCAAGTCCCGTCTCTCTCTTCTGAGCACTCGATACCCCCGCAGGCGCGAAACATGACCACAAGGCAAAAGCATCACCCCCGCCAAGTGCCGCCGCAACCAAGGCGCAGCACCGCACCAGACGCCCCAACAGCATCGGTTGAAGGCATTACCAGCGATCCCCAGTGGTTACGAGGTCCCCGTACGACCGGTTGGGACAACTTTTGGCGCCGCCTTTTAAAGGAAGTTCTGGAAGAACTGGCCGCGCCGGGGCTTGATGGGGTCGCGTCCGAGGGGCGACACTGAGGGAACCAAGGTAAAGGGGCCACCCCAATGCGCGTTACCATCTACTGCCGAGTTTCGACAGATGCCCAGGAACGGGACGGTACCTCCCTGGACACTCAGGAGAGGGCGTGCATTGAGTACTGCCGTCAGCAGGGCTGGCAGGTCGCAGACATCGTGCGCGAAGCAGCCAGTGGTTATACGCTCGACCGTCCAGGGATGGAGCGGCTTCGGCAGCAGGTTCGGCATGGCGGCTCGGACGGTGTACTCGCCTATGCGGTGGACCGTCTTTCTCGTAATCAGAATCACATCGGCGTCCTCTTTGACGAAATTGCGGGCGCTGGGGCCAAACTAGACTTCGTCACCGAAAAGTTCGAGGACACGGCCATCGGCCGGTTCATTTTGGCAGCCCGTGCGTTCATCGCCGAGATTGAGCGGGAAAAGATCGCCGAGCGTACGATGCGGGGGAAGGCAGAGCGGGCTCGCTCTGGGCGTCTGCCACAAGGCAACGGGAAGGGCTGCTACGGCTATCGCTACAGTACCGAGACTGGCCGCCGTGAAATTGATGAGGCCCAAGCGTCCGTCGTCAAACGCATCTTCCAGCGCTACCTGGAGACCCGCAGCTTCTCAGCTGTGTCCAACGAACTCAACGAGGCAGCCGTGCCGTCCTTCTCCGCCGGGCGTTGGTACCCGCTCACGATACGGAGAGTGCTAACAAATGAGTCCTACACAGGCACGTTCACGTATCGGCGCAGCAAGCGGGTGTGGCGTCGCAGCGGCGTCACAGGCAAGCGCCGAAGTATCGTTGAACAACGTCCGCCGGAGGACTGGATCCTTATTGAGGGCGCGAGCCCTCGGATCATCGAGCAGCACATTTGGGATCGCGTTCACCTGGTAATCTCCGACCCGGAGCGTATCCATCACCGCATCACAGCTTCCAACTATCTGCTCAAGGGAAGGATCAAGTGTGCCGTATGCGGTTCGGGCATCGTTGGGCAGACCCTGCGAACGAAGGGGCACGACTACCGGTACTACCGATGCCGCCATGTTTACGACCGCAACACTGGACACAGTTGTTCAGCCCGTTACATCCGGGCTGACAAGCTCGAAACCGTCATCTGGAGAGAGACCATCCAGGTGCTCAGCCAGCCCGAACTAGTCCTCGATGAGTTGCGCCGCCTGAGCGCAGTCGCGGTTGATACCGGCGATGCAGACCGCATCGAACACGAGTTACAGGCCGTCATAGAGCGACAACGCCGACTGGTGCGCCTCTTCGCAGGCGGTGAGGTGGACGAATCCCTCGTTCAAGAAGAAGCCGGCAAACTACGCCGTCAACGCTATTCCCTGGAGGAGCAGTTGCGGGGTCTCACGCAACGCCCCGTACCTGTGAGTGAGGCGACAAGCCTGAAGGCCGTTTGCGAAGCTCTTCTCAAACATCTTGACGTTGCCGACGACGAGGACCGCATTGCTGCGCTGGAAGCGCTGCAAGTCACCGCCCAGGCAGCGTCCAATCGGGTTACCATCACAGGCGTCATTCCTTATGACGCGCCCGAGTTTATCACCCAGCCAAGCCGAATCCGATGTTCGTTCAATGGTAGCGCGCCCGTCGCTGCCACTCGCAACGGGCCGATGGCCTGTCTGCGGCAGCGGTCCGGCGTCCACGCCTAATGCGTCCTGCGATCGCAGCGACGGCTCAGCGTAGACACTGCCGATGGCGTGGCCTATGCTGGCGTCACCAAACGCCATGCTGCCAACCAGGGGGTGCCGCCATGCAGGGAGTCGTGTTTCTCGGGAACCGCACGCTGGAACTGCGCGAGTTTCCCGACCCCCAGCCCGGGCCGCGTGAGGTGGTGGTGGAGATCAAGGCGTCGGGCATGTGCGGCAGCGACCTGATGCACTACCGGGCCACCAGCACCCCGGCGCCGGTGGTGCGCGGCCACGAGCCGTGCGGCGTGGTGGTGGCCCGCGGCGCCTCCGTCACCGCGCAGGAGGCCCCCATTGGCCAGCGGGTGATGGTGCACCACTACAGCGGCTGTGGCGAGTGCAAGCATTGCCGGCTGGGCTATGCGCAGATGTGCCTGAAGTTCCACGACGTGTACGGCACCACCGCCAACGGCGGCCACGCCTCGCACATGCTGGTGCACCCGTACATGCTGGTGCCGCTCGCCGACGAACTCAGCTTCGAAGAGGGCGCGTCCATCTCCTGCGGCACCGGCACCGCCTACCTGGCGCTCAAGCGGTTGGACGTCTCGGGCCGCGATACCCTGGCCGTCTTCGGGCAGGGGCCGGTGGGCCTCAGCGGCACGCTGCTCGGCAAGGCCATGGGCGCCCGCGTGGTGGCGGTGGACGTGTCGCCCGAACGGCTGAAGCTGGCCAAGGAGTTCGGCGCCGACGTCACCATCGACGCCCGCAGCGAGGACCCGGTGCAGGCCATCCGCGACCTGACCCACGGCGAGGGGGCCGAGACCGCGCTCGACTGCACCGGCAACGCCGAGGCACGCGTCAATGCCGTGAAGTGCGCCGCCATCTGGGGCCGGGTGTGCTTCGTGGGCGAGGGCAACACCACCACCTTCGACATCAGCCCCGACATCATCCACAAACAGCTCACCATCTACGGGTCGTGGACCTTCAGCTCGGTGGGCCAGGCAGAATGCGCCGCCTTCATCGTGGACCGTCGCCTGCCGCTGCAGCGCCTGCTGACCCACCGCTTCAGCCTGGACCAGGCCGCCGACGCCTACCGCCTGTTCGACAGCCAGACCACCGGCAAGGGCGTGTTCGTCCGCTGACGGCGGGGACAGCCCCCGCGGGCCATCTAGCCGAAGTGGGGCATGACTTCGCGGGCGAACCAGGCGGACTGCTCCTTGAAGCGGTCGATCGGGCAGCCCTCGGGCCAGCGGATCATCACGTGCTCCAGCCCGGGGTACTCAGCCTCGTAGGCTTTGAGTTCCCGCACCACCGCAGCGGGCGGGCCGCACAACCACGCCCGCTGCGCCACGCCGTCCTCGATGCGCGGCACTCCCACCGGTGCGCCCGGCGTGCCCCAGGCCCGCCCCTCCGCGTCGGAGTAGCGCACAAACCCGAACGGTGCGAACCACTTGTACGACTCGTCATGGTACGGCCGCACCTCGTCGGTGGCCTGCTGCTGCGTGGGCGCCAGCCACATGCCGACCCCCAGGCACAGGTCCTCGCCCAACGCCACCGTCCGGCCGGCCTTCACCGCCTCGTCGCGGTACATGTGGAACATCTCGCGGGCGATCTTCTCGCCGTTCAGGCTGATCATGCCCTTGATGCCGCGCTGGGCGATGTAGGGCACCGTCCTGCCGCTGGCGATGGCCTGCCAGATCTCCACGGGCTGGTGCACCGGGCGCGGCACCAGCGTCACCTCCTGCACCTCGTGGCCCCGGAACGGCACCCGCGCCGGAATGGTGAAGTACTTGCCGTGGTGGCTGAAGGAGTCCTGGCTAAAGGCCTTGAAGATGACCTCCATCTGCTCCTCGAAGTAATCGCGGTTGGCCTGCGCATCCAGCAGCGGACCGCCCAGCGTCTCCACCTCTCGGCTCTGGTAGCCGCGGCCCACGCCGAAGATGACCCGTCCGCCGGTCAGAATGTCCGCCATTGCGTAGTCCTCCGCCAGGCGGATGGGGTGCCACGCAGGCGTCACGTTGAAAGCGCACCCCAGCTTGAGCCGCTGGGTACGGGCGGCCAGATAGGTGCCCCACAGGATGAGGTTCGGGATGCACTCGTAGCCCTCATGCTGGAAGTGGTGCTCCGCGCCCCAGAAGGCATAGAAGCCCAGCGCGTCCAGGTGCTGCGCCATCTCCAGCGACATCCGGTACACCTTGGCGATGTCGTCGTTGCTGAACCGCCGGCCGTCGGGCGGCGCGCCGTCAGCCCCCACGTTGTCCAGCTCCGTAAAGCCCGTGTACAACACCGAGAATTTTGCGATCACCTAGCGCTCCTGAGCGTGAGAGTGGGGTTCCGGGGGCCCGGCAGCGGTGCCGGAACGTCCACTAGGGTACAGCGCGGCGCGGGTTCTGCGCGAAACGTCCGTGGGTGGACAGGGCTCTCGCAGCTAAGTGCGGTGAGGTGAAAGGAAGCCGGGACCCTCTGGCGGGTGAGGGCAGAGAGGGTGCAACCCCCTTTGCCAGGGGGTTTGGGGGGGGTCCCCCCAATCTCTCAATCACTCCGAAG
>Ga0082335_1001276_pt1 | contig 54914 bp, 41 predicted proteins | sample Subgrocontami58m_FD_72375 | JGI IMG/M metagenome (GOLD analysis project Ga0082335, IMG submission 72375) | Subsurface groundwater microbial communities from S. Glens Falls, New York, USA - GMW37 contaminated, 5.8 m (SPADES assembly) (version 2) ... | reverse complement strand
CATTTCAGCGTCGGGAGCGAGCCGTTCCGCCTCACCGCCTGGTTCGGCCCGCACAACCCGGGCCGCGACCCGGGCGCGCCGGGCGAGAAGCACACCGACTACACCGCGATCGACGTCAATCAGGGCGGCACCTCGATCCCCTACTGGATGGAGGACCCATACCTGCGCAGGGAGTACGAGGCGACCCTCGCGAAGAACGGCGTCGAATGCCGGATGGATCCGAAGTGGTACGAAAAGCCCGTGGACGCGGAAACAAAGATGACGGTCGTATAACGGGCCGTTCGGCGCGAGGGCGCGCAACGGTGGTTGAAGGTCGCGTGCCGCGTCGGTTCGGGCCGCGTGCGGCGACTTTTCGGGACAGGTATTTCGTATCGGTAAGACATCGGTAAGCAGTCGGCGAGAGCGTCACTCTATATTCCGCCGCTGGCGCCGCCTGAGAGAGCGCTGGACGGGTGTTCAGCGCGCGGCGCAGGGATCGCATGACGTGCGCGGAGTGACCGGGTCGATGTCGCGAATGCGCAGTGCTCCGAGGGACGGAAGAACAGTATGGCCGAGATCGATCCGATAAGGCTCGAGGTAATCCGTGAAGGCCTGATCTCCATCATCCGGGAGATGCGAGTCAATCTGGGTAGGACGGCGTACAGCTCCGTCCTCTACGAGGGCAATGATTTCTCCTGCTGCCTGATGGACGGCAACGGGCAGCTCATCGCACAGGAGGAAGGCCTTCCCTCCCACATCTTCCCGATCACGTGGTCGGTAAGGAAGATGCTGGCCGAATTCGACGACATCCGCGAGGGCGACGTCTTTCTGCACAACAATCCCTATGACGGGGGAACGCATCTGAACGACGTGGCGCTCATCCTTCCCATGATGATCGATGGCGAGTTGATCATTTTCCCGGTGGTCAGGGCCCATTGGGGCGACGTGGGGGGGATGACTCCGGGAAGCCTGTCGGGCAAGACCCGGGAGATATTTCAGGAGGGAATGCGCATCCCGCTGATGCGGATCTACCGGGAGGGGCAGCCGAACCGGGAAGTGCTGGACCTCCTCTTCAGCAACATGCGTGTTCCCGACGAAAGGATAGGCGACTTTCAGGCTGTTCTCGGGACCTGCCACGTCGCTGAGAAGCGGATTCGGGAGATCGTGGTCCGCTACGGAAAAGAGACGTTTCGCGCGTACCTGGCGGAACTCCTGGATCGGGCCGAGGCGAGGATGAGGCAAATGATCTCCGGGATTCCGGATGGAGAATACGAATTCGAATCGTACCTGGACCACTCCGGCAACTCGCCCGATCCCCTGTTCATCCGGGTGAAGCTACAAGTCCTGGGGGACAACATCGAAGTGGAATGTACCGGCGCTCCCCCGGTCGAGGGCCCGACGAACGCGGGTCCGGCAGTGACGGAGTCAGGCGTGTTCATCTCCCTGAAGTCTCTTCTGGATCCGTCGGGAGCCATCAACCATGGCGCCTTTCGTCCGATCAAAGTCAGGTCCGCACCCGGCACGATCATCCATGCCCGTTATCCTGCTCCGTGCGGCGGATTTTCCGAGGTGCGAAGGGGCGTGGAGGGGGCGGTCATGGGCGCGATGGGGCTCGCTCGCCCCGACGAGGTTTGCGGGGAGGTCAAGGGCACCGTCAACCACGTCATCATCGGCGGCACTCATCCCCGCCGACCGGAATCCCAGTACGTATATTACGAATTCCCGTCCGGAGGTACCGGCGCCTTTCTTGAGGGCGACGGCAACAACGCGGTAAAGGAGTATTCGTCGGGGGATTTCGGATCGATTCAGCCGGTGGAGGCGATCGAGAACGAATTCCCCCTCCACGTGGAGCGGTGCGAACTCCGCGTCGACTCGGGTGGAGACGGCAGAACCCGAGGCGGCCTCGGACTGCGACGGGACATCCGCCTCCTTGGGCCGAAGGCGTTCCTTTCGGTCCTGTCGGACAAGAACGTGATTCCGCCCTACGGCGTTCTGGGAGGATATTCCGGCGGGCCCAACCGCTTCACCGTCGTCCGGAACGGCGAACACATCGAGCCTTCCCCGTTCCCCGGAAAGGTGACGGGCTTCGAACTGCAGGAGGGCGATGTCGTCGTGGAGCGCAGTTCCGGCGGCGGAGGTTATGGCGATCCACTGGAGCGGGACCCGCAAAAGGTTCTGGGGGACGTCCGCGAGCAATATCTTTCGCCGGAGAAGGCGAGAACGAGTTACGGAGTGGTCATCGAAGACGGAGAGATCGACCGGGACGGGACCCGCAAGCGAAGGCTTGCCATGAAGAAGGATCGCCTCTTTCTTCGGATCGCGACGCTGGAAGGCGAAGAACTCGAGAAAGGGCGACGGATCGTGGAGATCGGGTCCGGCGCGGCCGAGAGGATACGTGCGGCCGACGGCGACCTGCTGGAATGCGTCAACCTGCTGGGAGCGCCGTTGAGAGTCTGGGCAAGGATTCGACCGGACGCAAAAGGCACGCACCTTCGGATCGGGAAGACGGGAATAAAGCTTCTGAGGATTCGACCCGGCGCACGGGTGGAACTGCGGAAGATCGGCGGGGGCGGCCCGGACGAACCGGCCGCCGACCTGGCCGGGCGATAAGGGAGACGATCGTGCAATCGGGCAACGTGTTCTATCGCGGTGAATTGAGGCGCACCTATCCGATCATGGAGCGGGGCGAGGGCGTCTATATCTACGACTCTGATGGAAATCGGTACCTCGATGCCATGTCTGGAATCGCCGTGCTCAACCTCGGCTATGGCGTTGCCGAGGTGGCCGATGCGATCGCCGAGCAGGCGAGGAAGCTGCCGTTTTGCTTCACGGTCCGTTTCACGAATCAACCCCAGGAGGATCTGGCCCGGCGGATCGCGGCGGTCTCGCCATCGGCCCTGAACAAGGTCTGGTTTTCTCTTTCCGGCGCGGAGGCGAACGAGTGCGCGATCAAGGTGGCGCGCCAGTATCACGTCGAACAGGGCAATCCCTCCAAGTTCAAGGTGGTTTCGCGTCGGCAAAGCTACCACGGCAGCACGCTGGCGGCGCTCGGGATCTCCGGCGCGGCGAACTGGCGTAAGAACTATGACCCGATGTTCCAGGACTATCCGAAGATCGCCCCAGTGAATTGCTACCGGTGTCCGTTCGGAAAAACCTATCCGAAGTGCGGACTCGAGTGCGCCCACGATCTGGACAGGGTGATCGAGGCCACCGGCAGCGGAGAGATCGCGGCCTTCATCGCTGAACCGGTCGTGGCGGGGAGCGCCGGGGCCACCCTGCCGCCCGCGGAGTACTTCAAGATCATCCGGTCGATCTGCGACAAGCACAACGTGCTTTTCATCGTCGACGAGGTGTTCTGCGGCAACGGAAGGACGGGGAAGTTTTACGCCATCGAGCACTGGGACGTGGTCCCGGACATCGTTACGACGGCAAAGGGGATTGCAGGCGGCTATGTGCCCTTGGGCGCCACCGTGATCCACGAAAAGATCCACGATGCCATCAGCCGCGGCTCCGGAAAGTTCGTGCACGGGGTCACGTTCAGCGGGCATCCCGTGGCCTGCGCCGCGGGAAACGCCGTGCTCGATTACATGGAAAGGAACGATCTGGTGAATCGCGCCGGGCGGATGGGCGACTATCTGGCGAAGAAACTCTCCTCTCTTTCGAGATTCCCGGTGGTGGGCGAGGTTCGGGGAAAGGGGCTTCTGATTGGAATCGAACTGGTGGCCGATCGGATCACCAAGAAGCCGTTCGATCCGGCCATGGGCATCGCAAGAAAGATCTCCCAATCCGCGCTGCAACGGGGGCTCCTGGTGCAACCGGGAACCGGCTGCGCGGACGGCGTGAAGGGGGACCACATCCTCCTCTGTCCGCCCTTTACGGTGAGCGAGGCCGAGGCAGACACGATCGTCGGCATCCTCGGGGAGGTTCTCGGGGAGGTCCAGGGGCAGCTATCGCGCTGATTCTCGTCGAGGGCGCGCGAAGGAACGGCGCGCCCGGTGAACTGTCCGCGTCCAGGGAAAAAAGCAATGGTCGAGATCGATCCAATCAGGCTCGAGGTGATTCGCGAGGGACTCATTTCGATCATTCGTGAAATGCGCGTGAATCTCGGGCGCACGGCATACAGTTCGGTCATATATGAAGGCCACGATTTCTCCTGTTGCCTCATGGACGGCAAGGGCCAGCTGATCGCCCAGGAGGCGGACATGCCTGCGCACATCTTTCCGGTCGCATGGTCGGTGAGGAAAATGCTTTCCGATTTTCCGCAGATTCGTCAAGGGGACGTCTTCCTGCACAACAACCCCTACGACGGCGGGACACACCTGAACGACGTGGCCCTGATCTACCCCATGAAGGTAGAGGAGGAACTGATACTGTTTCCGGTGCTGCGTGCGCACTGGGGTGACGTCGGAGGCATGACTCCGGGAAGCCTGTCGGGGAAGACGCGGGAGATCTTCCAGGAGGGGGTTCGAATCCCGTTGATGCGCATCTACGACGAGGGCAGGCCGAACCGGGAGGCGCTGGATCTGCTGTTCGGAAACATGCGCATCCCGGAAGAACGAATAGGGGATTTTCAGGCGGTGCTCGGCACCTGTTACGTCGCGGAAAAGAGAATCCGCGAGATGGCAGCCCGCTACGGAAAGGAAGAATTGCGGCGCTATCTGGAGGAGCAGGTTCATCGGGCCGAGGTGCGGATGAGGCAGGCGATCTCCAGAATCCCGGACGGCGTGTACGAATTCGAATCCTACCTGGATCACTCGGGCAATTCCGGGGACCCTCTCTACATTCGAGTGAGGCTCTCGGTAAAGGGCGACGAGATCGAAGCGGATTGCACGGGCGCCGCTTCGGTCGAGGGGCCGACGAACGCCGGACCCGCAGTGACCGAATCCGGGGTGTTCATCTCCCTGAAATCGCTGCTCGACCCGTCCGGCGCGATCAACCATGGCGCCTTCCGGCCGATCAAGGTGAAAAGCGAGCCCGGAACGATCGTGCACGCCCGTTATCCTTTTCCCTGCGGCGGGTTCTCCGAGGTGAGGCGCGGCGTGGAGGCGGCGGTGGTGGGTGCAATGGCACAGGCGCTGCCGATGGAAGTCTGCGGAGAGGTGAAGGGGACGGTGAATCACGTCTACATCGGAGGAGCCAATCCCCGCAAGGCGAATTCGACCTTCATCTACTACGAATTCCCCTCCGGCGGGACGGGTGCGTTCCTGGAGGGCGACGGAAACAACGCCGTGACGGAGTATTCGGTTGGGGACTTCGGGACCATCCAACCAGCCGAAGCCATCGAAAACGAATTTCCCCTTTTCGTGGAGCGATGCGAACTGCGGGTCGATTCGGGTGGGGACGGCAGGACGCGAGGGGGCCTGGGCTTGAGAAGGGAAATTCGTCTCCTTAGCAGCAAGGCGTCGTTCTCCGTTCTTTCGGACAAGAACGTGATTCCACCTTACGGCGTTTTTGGAGGGTATCCGGGCGCACCGAACCGTTTCACGATCCTTCGCGATCGGCGTGAGATACATCCCTCCGCGTTCCCCGGAAAGGCAACCGGCTTCGATTTGCAGGAGGGGGACGTTGTCGTCGAGTGCAGTTCGGGTGGAGGAGGGTTTGGGGATCCGCTGGAGCGGGATCCCGCACTGGTCTTGAACGATGTGCTGGAGGAGCAATTGACGGCGGAGAGGGCAGGAAGTCGATATGGGGTCGTCATAGAGGGCGCACGGATCGACCGCGAGAAGACCGAGAGGCTGAGGCGCGAGATTCGGCGAAGCCGCGTTCACTTCGAGGTGGGCGTTTCGGAGGGCGCGGAATTCGACAAGGGGAAAAGAGTTGCCGAGATGAGTTCGGAGGCGGCGCGAAAGCTGGGGGTAACAGAGGGGGACCTTGTCGAGTGCGTGAGTTCACAAGGCGCGCCGCTCAGGCTGTGGGCAAAGATCTCTCCGGAACGCAGCGGACTCGAACTAGGGATGGGGAAGTCGGGGGCCAGGCTGATGAGAGTCCGGGCCGGGGAGCAAGTGCAATTGCGACGTATTGGCGGGGCGTGATCCATGTACACGTTGGGAATCGACATTGGCGGCACCTTTACGGATCTGGTTCTCTTCGACGAGGCCAAGAGAAGTCTCACCACGACCAAGGTGCCCTCCACGCCGGGGGATGAAGCCAAAGCGGTCTTTGACGGCCTGCAGGAGCTGGGCATCGACTTGGGGGAGATCGAAAGAATCGTCCATGGAATGACCGTGGGGACCAACGCGATCCTGCAGCGGAAAGGGGCCAAGGTGGCCCTGGTTTCGACGCGCGGATTCCGGGACACCATCGAGATCGGCAGAACCCGGAGAATGGTCCCCGGAAGCCTGTTCAAGATCAAGTTCATCCGGCCCAAGCCCCTGGTCCCGCGGCACCTGAGGTTCGAGATCGGGGAGCGGATGCTCTACAACGGCGAGGTTCGTCACCCGGTCCAGGAAGAGGAAATCCGGGCGGTGAGCGAGCAGATTCGCGCCCACGGCGCGGAGGCGGTGGCGATCTGCTTGCTTCACTCCTACATCAATGGCGATAACGAGAGAAGGGTTGCGGAGCTGCTGAGGAAATTCCTCCCGGGCGTCATGATCTCCGCCTCCTCGGAGGTGGTTCCGGAGTACCGCGAATTCGAGCGATTCGCTACGACCACCCTGAACTGCTTCATCATGCCGGTCATGGATCATTACCTGAACAAGCTGGCGGAGGGCCTGAAGCAGAGAGGGTATTCGAAGCAGATCTTCATCATGTCCTCCAATGGGGGCATCATCAGCTCGGACCTGGCGCGAAAGCTGCCAGCCAAGACGATCCTCTCGGGGCCCGTCGGCGGCGTGAACGGCGGGATCTTCGTCGGCGAAAAGGCCGGGGTGAGGAACATCATCACCTACGACATGGGAGGAACCAGCACGGATGTCTGCCTGATTTCCGATCTGCGCCCGAGCCTCTCCACCGATACGGTTCTATCGGGACTGCCGATAAAGCTGCCCCAGATCGGGGTCAACACGGTGGGAGCGGGCGGAGGCAGCATCGCGTGGGTGGATGCCGGCGATATCCTGAAGGTGGGACCGCGAAGCGCGGGGGCGTCCCCGGGACCCGCCTGCTACGGCGTCGGCGGGACCGAGCCGACGGTGACCGATGCCAATCTGATCCTCAACCGCATCAACCGCCGCGTTCCCCTGGGCGGCAAGGTGTCGCTGCATCCGGATCTGGCGAAGCAGGCGATCTCCAAGCTCACCGCGACCTTTCCGAAGCTGGACGAATACCAGATGGCGGAGGGCATCATCCAGATCGCAGTGGCAAAGATGATCGGCTCGATACGCGAGATTTCCCTGGAGAAGGGACACGACCCGAGAGACTACATTCTCATGCCGTTCGGCGGGGCGGGCCCGATGCATGCCATCCCCATAGCGTCGGGCCTCGGGATCACGAAATGCCTGGTGCCGCGGTACCCGGGGAATCTGTCCGCCCTCGGCCTGCTCACCTCGGAGATCAAGTACGACTACGTGAAGACGAACATCTCCCCGTTGCGAGAGCTTGGTTGGGCGGAACTTCGATCCCGAATCCAGAAGCTGAAGGACAGGGGAAGGGGCGAGCTGGAATCGCAGGGATTCGCACCCGGCCAGATTCGATTCCTGCCGTCTCTCGATCTGAGGTACGTCGGACAGGCCTTCGAGGTGAATATTCCTTTGTCGGAGGAATCCGGAAGTCTCGAGAGTCTGGAGACGGACTTTCACCGCATCCACGGGGAAACGTACGGACACGCGGATCGTGAACGCCGCCTCGAAGTGATCAACCTGCGGCTGTCGGCGCTGGCGGGCGTGGAAAAGCCCGAGATCGTGCGGTATCAAAGTGCGGGCGGATCGCTCAAAGACGCGGAGATCGAAAGGCGGTCGGTCTATTTCGAGGGAAGCTTTCAAGACTGCCCTGTCTATCATCGCGACCTCATTCCGCCCGGCAGCTCGTTCCGCGGTCCGGCCGTCATCGAGGATTCCGGGGCCACCACGGTGGTGTTTCCATCTTGGACGGCGTCCGTCGACGAATGGGGAAACATTCTCATGGAGCTGGCATAGCCCCAGATCGCTCGCCTGCCGCAACCCGCATCCGCTTCCGGAGTCCGCCTTGGTGAACGATTTTCGCACCGGCGCGCGAAGCGTGATGTGCGGTATTGCGCATGCGCTCCGGAGTGACAGGTTGCCGCCTTTCGACGGCGGACGGACCCGGCGTGGAGCCTTCTTTCTGGCAGCCATTGATGCGGCAGGCCGATATGCTTGAAGTGCAGTACGTCTCCAAGAGCTTCGGCGGTTTTTCCGCCCTGAGCAACCTGGACATGGTCGTTGAAAAGGGACGGATCCACGCGCTGATCGGGCCCAACGGCGCCGGGAAGACGACGCTGTTCAACCTCATCAGCGGCAACCTGCCGGTCTCCTCCGGGGAAATTGTCTTCCAGGGAGCGAAGATCACCGGCTCGAGTCCCCATCACAGGGCCGCGATGGGCATCGGACGGACCTTCCAGAACATCCGTTTGATCAGAACGCTGACGGTGCGCGAGAACACCATGTTGGGATGCCACAGCTGGACCAAGGCAGGCATGTGCCGGAGCTTCTTCTCCTCCCCGCTGCAACCGTCCGCGGAAGAAAAGGAGATCCGGCGCCGCACGGACCACTACTTGAAGTTCGTCGCGCTGGAGCACCGTGGCGACATGTGGCCGCAGGCCCTGCCGTACGGGGAACAACGCAGGCTGGAAATCGCGCGCGCGCTGACCATGGAACCGGCGCTTCTTCTGCTGGACGAGCCCGCGGCGGGGATGAACCCCCAGGAAACGCAGGAACTGAATGCTCTCATCCGAAAGATCGTGGACCTGGGGAAGACCGTTCTATTGATCGAACACGATATGAAAATGGTGATGGACATCGCAGATCGGATCACCGTCATCAACTATGGTCACAAGATTGCCGAAGGAACGCCGCGGGAGATCCAGACCAACCGCGGTGTGATCGAGGCCTATCTCGGGGAAGAGGAATAGCGGGTGCTGGAGATCAGGGACCTGACGGTGAGCTACGGCCTGGTCCGGGCGCTGAAAGGCGTAAGTCTCCAGGTGCGACAGGGCGAGGTGGTCACTTTGATCGGCGCGAACGGCGCCGGCAAGTCCACGCTTCTCAACGCGATATCCGGAATCATTCGTTGTCTCGACGGGAGCATTCTCGTATCGGGCAGGGAAACACGGGGCAAGCGCGCCGATGAAATCGTGAAGATGGGCGTCTCCCAGGTGGTGGAAGGCCGCGCCATATTGACTCGGATGACCGTCCAGGAAAACCTGGAGATGGGCGCGTTCCTGCGCAGCGACTCCAGGAGCATCAGCGCGGACATGGAATCGGTGTTCCAGCGCTTTCCGGTATTGAAGGAGCGGAGACGCGCTCTCGCCCTCACCCTGAGCGGGGGCGAACAACAGATGCTCGCCATAGGCCGCGCCTTGATGTCGCGCCCCAGGCTCTTGATGATGGACGAGCCTTCGCTGGGGCTCGCTCCGATGCTGGTGACCAAGATATTCAGGATTATCGAGGAATTGAGTCACGAGGGACTCACCATTCTCCTGGTGGAACAGAACGCAAAGAAAGCCCTGAAGATCGCGCATCGCGCATATGTCATAGAAACGGGCAGGATCGTCCGTGAAGGGCCGGGCAGGGCCTTGCTGAATGACAAGAACGTGCAAGAGGCCTATCTGGGAGGAGTGTCCTGAGCGGGAAGCTCGATTACGTCTGATGCGATTCATCATAAAGAGGAGGCAAGTCATGAAAAGGACACTGTTCGCAGCGCTCTCCACGTACTTGATCATGGAGTTCAGTCTCATGCCGGCACCTGCGATGTCGGCCAACCTGGCAGGCAAGGAAGTCGTCGTGGGCTGGCTGGAACCGTTCACGGGAATGGGTTCGGCCTACGGGGAGGAGGATTCGGTCACCATGAACATGGCGGTGCAGGAGATCAACGCCAAGGGCGGGGTGGGTGGTCTTCCGCTGAGGATCGTCAAGTACGACACCTCGTGGAAAGGCGAACAGGCCATCGCGATGTTGAGGAAGCTGGCCCAGACCGACAAGGTCCTGGCGGTCATCGGCCCTTATTCCAGCGGCGAATGCGAAGTGACCTTTCCCGTGGCCAACATGCTGAAGATCCCCATCATCGGCCACGCCGGCGCCGCGCCGGGACTCGCGGAAAAGAATCGCCCGTGGGCGTTCCGCAACGTGATGACGCTCAACAAGACGATCGAGCCCGCGTTCGCGAAATGGGTGCAGATGTACAACATCAAGACCATCGCGAAGATCTACGAAAGCACCGACTTCCTGAACACCAGTGAAGCGACGCGCATCCTTCCCCTGCTTCTCCAGAAATACGGTGTCAAGGAAGTCTCGATGCAGACCTTCGCGAAGCGGGATATCAATTTCGCGGCGCAGGTCACCGCCATGAAAGCCGCGAATCCCGACGGAATATGGCTCTCCGCCATTTATGAAGAAGGGGCAAACGTCGCGCGCGAGATCCGCCGCCAAGGCATGACGCAGCCCATCGTCGCCGGCATCGGTGTCACCGGGACCTCGTACACGCGCCTGGGCGGGCAGGCCACCGAGGGGACGATAGCGCCGTCGAACTTCTGGGCGGGCAACCCCGATCCGAAGGTGCAGGGGTTCGTGAAGAAGTGGAGCGCCGCGTTCAAGGGACAGATGCCTCCCCATTACACGGTTAACCTCTATGAGATCGTCTATATGCTCAAACAAGTGATCGAGACGAACGGGGTCACGAACGATCCGAAGAACCTGGGCAAGGACCGCGAAAAGATCAGGGACGGACTGGCCGGGCTCAAGGATTTCCCCGGGATGGGGCTCAAGATCACGATCGGACCCGACGGGGAGGCACGCAAGCTTTCCTACGTGCTCCAGGTGAAGAACGGCGCCTGGGAGCGCATCGACTGACGCACCCGCGCAGCGGCGCGCGGGTCGAGGGTCCTTCGGGCGCGCCTCGCGGCGGGCGCGCCCGGGGAACCCGGACGCCGGGGCCTGCGCCGTAACCGCATTACTGGGGGCATCGGGATGCTCTTGCAGCAGATCATCAACGGCATCATGCTGGGGAGTACGTACTCCCTGGTGGCCATAGGCTATACGCTGATCTTCGGCGTATTGAACGTCCTTCATTTTGCCCACGGCGAGGTCTACATGATCGGGGCGTTCGTCGGTCTGCATTTCGCCATCCTTACCAAGATGAATATCGTCGTCACGATCATCGTCGCCATGGGCGTCACCGGCCTGCTCGGGGTCTTGATAGAGAGAGGGGTCATACGCCAGATCAAGCGCGAGTATCCCTTGGCGCCCCTCAGCGCCACCATAGGCCTCGCCGTGATTTTCCAGGAGGGGATCGCGAAAATCTTCGGCGCCGACACGATCGGGTTTCCGGATGCGTTTCAAGCGCAGTACTTTCAGTTCGGAAGCATCAGCGTCGATTCCACGCACGTGACCATCCTGGCCGTTTCGTTCGTGCTCATGGCCGCCCTCACTTTGTTCGTGAAGAAGACCAGGACAGGAAAGGCGATACGCGCGGTGGCGGAGAATCCGGTCACGGCCCGATTGCTGGGGGTCAATATCGACAGGGTTACGATGCTAACTTTCGCCATATCCTCGGCGCTCGCCGGCGCCGCAGGCGTACTGGTCGGACTGGCGTACAACGCGATCTCCCCGTTCATGGGGATCCGCATGGCGCTTCTGAGCTTTGCGATCATGCTCCTGGGCGGCCTGGGCAACATCACGGGCGCGATGTTCGGAGGGCTCATCCTGGGCATCGTGGAAGTGCTGAGCACGGTTTACATCTCTTCCACTTACCGGGACGCGTTCACCTTCGGCACCATGATTCTCATCCTGATATTCCGGCCGGCGGGTCTGTTCGGCACGAGGCTTCAGAAGGGGCGATAGTGTTCAGCGAATACACCGAGTCGCTGCTCGTTATCGCCGGAATCAACATCATTCTGGGGTTCAGCTTCTATTTTCCCCACTCGGCCGGCATGTTTTCCATGGCCCAGGGCGGGTTCATGGCCATCGGCGCGTTCGTTTCCGCGGGATTGACGGTAAAACTCGGGATGCCCTTTTATCCGGCTCTGCTTGTCGGAGCCGTGGTTGCGGGGATCGTGGGCGTTATCGCGGGATTCCCGGCCCTGCGGATCAAGGGGGTCTACCTGCTGCTTCTCACGCTCGGCATTTCGGAAGTCATTCGCATCTTCTTCCTGAACTTCTCGTACACGGGAGGCGTGGCGGGGCTCGGCGGCATCCAGCTCCATACCAATCTGTTGAACGTGTACCTGGCGGTGTTCATCCTCGTCTATTTCTTCCATCGTCTTGCGCCGACGCGAATGGGCAGGGCGATCGCCGCCATCGGAGAGGACGAGGAAGCCGCCGAGATGATGGGGATCAACGTCACGGTCACGAAGCTCCAAGTGTTCGGCCTGAGCGCCGCCATGTCGGGGCTGGCCGGTGGCTTCTACGCGCATTATTCCCTGTACATCATGTCGGACAATTTCGGTGTCGCGAAGTCCCTGGAGATCCTTCTGCCGGTGCTCATGGGGGGCACCGAAGTGTTCTGGGGAGCCATCCTCGGCTCTTTCGTCACCACGTTCGTCCCGGAGTGGCTTCGTTACATCCAGCCGTACCGGATGATTGTTTTCGGCTTTATCGTGGTGGTCATGATGATCCTGAGGCCCCAGGGGTTCATCGACAGGGCTCTCGTTCGCGCCATCGGGCTGCGCCTGCGGTCGCTACCTCTGCTTCGATCGACATGCTCATCGTGAACGGGGCCGCATGCGCTGCGATCGGGCACGGATGAACTATTACATCGGCATCGACATTGGCGGAACGTTCACCGACTGCGCGGTGCTGGACGACGCCGGGCGAATCGTGACTATCGCGAAGTCCCCGACGCGCCGGGGCGATCCCGACCAGGGCGTGATCGACGCCGTGACCGCCGCGGCGCGGCGCATGAACATCGAGCCCGGCGCGCTGCTGAAGGACTGCCGGTTCTTCATCCATGGATGTACCGTGGCGACCAACGCCATGGTCGAGCGCAAGGGCGTGCGGACGGCTCTGGTCACCACGCGCGGGCACGAGGACGCGATCTTCATCGGCAAGGCGTCGCAGAAGGTGGCCGGGCGGTCCGAGCGCGATATGATCCACCAGTCGCATCTGGACAAGGCCGATCCGCCGATCATCGCGCGGCGGCACGTCCTCGGGATCGCCGAGCGCATCGACAGCCACGGAGACGTGGTGGTCGCGCTGGAAGAGGGCGACGTCGCGCGCGCGATCGAAGTGCTCAGGAGCGAGGGCGTCGAATCGGTCGCCATTTCGTTTCTCTGGTCGTTCGTGAACACCGTCCACGAACGGCGCGTGCTGGCACTCGTCAAACGGGCGCTGCCGGGGCTGTTCGTGTGCGCCTCGCACGAGCTCGCGCCCGTGATGGGGGAGTACGAGCGGGCATCGACGACGGTGGCCAACGCCTACGTGGGCCCGAAGCTGGTGGGATACATCGACCGGCTGGAAACGCGGCTGGCGGACGGCGGCTATCGCTACCCGCTCCTGCTTGCGCATTGCATGGGCGGACTCACCACGATGCAGGAGGTGCGTTCACGTCCGCTGCTGACGCTGGACTCCGGTCCGGTGAGCGGTGTGCTCGGGGCGCGGTTTTTCGGAGAAGTCTACGGGGAGCCGAACATCATCTGCGCCGACATGGGCGGAACGACTTTCGACGTTGCGCTCATCGAGCAGGGCCGCTATGTCCTCGACGAGGAGCCGGTCGTCGACCGCTACACCTGCCTCATCCCGAAGGTCGCGGTCGAGTCGATCGGCGCGGGCGGCGGCAGCATCGCGTGGATCGACGAGAACGATCTGCTCAGGGTCGGCCCGCAGAGCGCCGGCGCGGAGCCCGGTCCAGCGTGCTACGGACAGGGCGGCAGCGATCCGACCGTCACCGACGTCAACCTCGTCCTAGGCTACGTCAGTCCCGACGCGTTTCTCGGCGGCGAAATGAAGCTCGACCGCGCCGCCGCGGAGCAGGCCCTGGACCGCGTCGCTGCGCGCCTGCGGCTCGGCCGGACCGAGACCGCCGCCGGCGCATTCAAGATCGTCAACGCCCACATGGCCGATCTGATGCGCCGCACGAGCATCGACCGTGGGCGCGACCCGCGCGACTTCGTGCTGTTCGCCTACGGCGGCGCGGGTGCGCTTCACGTCGCTTACCTGGCGCGCGAGCTGGGCATCGCCAAGATCTACGTGCCCTCGTTCGCGACCGTATTCTCCGCGCTCGGGATGCTCACCGGAGGCATTCTGCACAGCGCCGAAAGGTCGTTCTCCGCGTCGTTTCCGGTCTCCGCGGCGAACTGGAGCGAGCTCGGCGCGGTATTCGATCAGCTGCAGCGCAGGCTCGATGAGCTGTTCGACCGCGAGGCGATCGATCCCCCCGCGCGGCGCTACGAGCGATACGTGCAGATGAAATTCCGCCTCCAGCCGCGGGCGCTGCCGGTGGCGGTGATCGGCGACCTGGCGCATCCCGACGCCCAGGCGCAGTTGCTGGCCGCCTTCGAGTGCAGCTACTCCGGCCTGTACGGCGCCGACGCCGGCTACCGCGACGCCGGGGTGGAGATCGTCAAGTGCCGGGTCGACGGTGTCGCGTCCACGGTCCTGCCCAGGCTCGTCGCCGAAGAGGTTCGGTCGGAACGCGATGCGTCGCCGGCGCTTCGGTCCAGTCGGGAGATCTATCTGACCGAGCTCGGCCGGTACGTGCCCGCGCCGATCTACGCCGGCGAACGCCTCGAGCCGGGCATGAGCATCGCCGGGCCCGCGGTGGTGGAAAGAATGGGCGACACGATCCTGCTGCCGAGCTTCGTCGCTGCCAGGGTGGACGGGTTCGGCAATATCGTGCTCGAGCTGGCGACGCGCTGAACGATCAGGAGCCAATCCATGTCCGCTGCACCGCTCGACCCGATCACCTTCGAGGTACTGCGTCACCGGCTCTGGATAATCAACGACGAACAGGGGCGCATCGCTTCCCAGTTGTCGGGATCGCCGGTCGTCTACGAGGCCAAGGACTTCAACAGCTCGCTTCTCACCCCCGAAGGAGAGAGTCTTTTCGTCGGAATCTACATGACCCGGCTGTCGCTGTGCCTGAATACGGTAGTCAAGGCGGTGATCGCGAGCTTCCGGGACAACGTCGGCTACGAGGACGGCGACGCCTTCGTCACCAACGATCCCTGGGCGGGCGCCGCCCACATGAACGATTTCCTGATGGTCGCTCCGGTCTTCTCCGACGGCAAGCTCGTGTGCTGGACCGGGCTCGCGATGCACGAAGTCGACGTGGGAGGACCGAATCCGGGAAGCTTCACGGTGGGCACGCCCGACGTGTACGGCGAAGCGCCGCTGATCCCGCCCGTGAAGATGGTCGAGCGCGGGCGGATCCGCAACGACATCGAGGCGCTGGTGATCCGGAATTCGCGCACCACGCGCCTCAACGGACTCAACATGCGGGCCCGGCTGGCCGCGATCAACCGTACCCGCATGCGCATCCGGGAGGTGATCAACGAATACGGCCTGCCGGCGCTGATGGAGGCCCAGCGCGGTATCCTCGATCTGGTGCAGACATCGTTCGCGCGCCGCCTGCGCTCGCTGCCCGACGGGGTCTGGAGAAGCGAGGGCTTTCTCGACCACGACGGCAACGAAAAGCGTCTTTACCGCATCCGGTTGGAGATGACAAAGCACGAGGACCGGCTGAAGTTCGATTTCACCGGCACCGACCGCCAGGCCCGGGGGGCCATCAACTGCACGCGCGTGGGGCTCGAAAGCGGAGTCTTGTCCGCGGTCCTGCCGATGCTGTGCTACGACATGTCCTGGTCGCCGGGCGGCATCATGCCGCGGATCGAAATCGTGTCGGAGGAGGGAACGATCAACAATGCACGCCATCCGGCGGCGGTGAGCATGGCGACCGTGTCGGCGATCTTCGCCACCTCGCACGTCACCTCCGGAACGATAGCGAAGATGCTAGCTTGCTCGGATCTCAGGCAGGAGATTCAGGCCAACTGGTCGCCGGCCTGGCAAGGCCTGACGATGGCCGGCCATTATGCGGACGGCAGGCCCTTCACGGCCGTACTGCTCGACGAAACCGGCGGGGCCGGCGGCAGGAGCTGGAAGGACGGGGTCGACACCGGCGGGCTTCCCGGCACGCCCGCGATGGCGATTGCCAACGTCGAGACCTATGAGAAGGAATACCCGATCCTGTATGTCTATCGTAGGGAGGCCCCGGATACGGGCGGCCAGGGGCGCTATCGCGGCGGCGTAGGCACCGAGGGCATGCTGATTCCCCACCGGAATCAGGGACCCATCGATGCCACGGGCATCACGCACGGCGCGAGCCAACCCGAAGCGCAGGGACTCTACGGCGGCTATCCATCGAGCGTTCAGGTCAAGCTCCTGCTGCGCGATTCGGACATCACGCGGCAGTTCCAGAACGGGCGCATTCCGGTCACGGTCGAATCCGTGCATGCCGCGGGAACCGAAGTGATGGCCGCGAAGCGGCGCCTGCTGGTCAACCCGAACGATGCGATCGTGGTCATATGTGCCGGAGGGGGCGGCTACGGCGATCCGCTCGGCCGCGATCCGGAGCGGGTCCTGCACGATGTCGAATCGGGTCTGGTCACCGATGCCTCGTGCAGGGGCGTCTACGGTGTGGCCCTTTCCGCAGGCGATGGCAGGCTTGCCGTCGACGATGCCGCGACCGCCGGCTTGCGCGAAGCGCTGCGCAGGCAACGGCTCGAGGTGGGCGTTCCGGTGTCGAAGGGCGCTGCGCGGACCGCGCAGGGTTCGCCAGAGGCGGCTCGGGCAACGATCAAACGCCGCATCGGCGACGCGCTCGATCTCGTCGGAATCGGCGGAAAGGACTACTACGCCTGCCAGAAATGCGGCCGCATTCTCGTAGATGCCGCCGAGGATCCCAAGCGGGGAACGCTCGCCCGGGAAATCAACCCCGAAACGCTGAGTCACTGGAACCGCTTCGGCGACGCGGCCGAGATCGTGGTGCGCGAGTTCTGCTGTCCTGGGTGCGCGCACATGATTGCCGTGGAAGTGAGGAAGGCGGGGGATACGGTGCTTTACGATACGGAACTGCATTGATTGATCGGAGAGCAGCCATGCTGGATGACCGAATCATTTCGTTTTCGATGCCGACCAGGATCGTTCACGGCTTAGGGTCGGTCAGTCGGATTCCGGAAGAGTGCAAGCGGCTTGGAATTGCCAAAGCCCTCCTCGTGACCGACCAGGGTTTGGTCAAGGCGGGCGTGACGCCGTTGGTCTCCGGAATGCTGGATGCGGCGCGGATCCCCTATGTGGTCTTCGACCGGGTTGAGGAAGACCCTTGCATGCGAACGGTCCACGCGGGAGAGGCGCTTCGCAGCGCCGAGGAGTGCGACGGGGTCATCGTGGTCGGGGGCGGGAGCCCGCTTTGCGCCGGAAAGGCGATAGCCGTGGTGGGAACCAACGGGGGAAGAATCGCCGATTATCGGGGGGTGGGGAAGGTCAAGGGGGCGCCCCTGCCGCTCATCGCAGTTCCGACGACGGCGGGCTCGGGAAGCGAGGTGTCACCCACGTTCCTGATCAGCAACGAGGAGAGCGGGACCAAGATGGCTATCAGCAGCGAGCTCTGCTGTCCGCCAGTCGCCATCCTCGATCCCGATCTGCTGCGCTCCGTGCCCGCGAGGCAGGCGATCTGGTCGGGACTCGACGCGCTTACCCATGCGGTGGAATCCCTCTGGACCAATCTCGGCAGTCCGCTCACCGACGCCATCGCGATGCGGTCGATCCAGATGATGTTCCGCAGCCTCGTACCGGCGGCGCTCACCGATGACATGGCCGCCAAGAGCGAACAGCTGTTTGGCTCGACCATGGCGAACATCGCCTGCGGCAGCGCGAAGCTGGGGCTGGTCCACGCCTTTTCGTTTCCGTTCGGAAATCTGCATGTGCCGCACGGCCTCGCCTGCGGGCTGATGCTGCCGTTCGTCATGGAATACAATCTGCCCTTCTGCAAGCCGAAGCTGGCGCAGATGGCGGTCGCGATCGGGGAGCGGCCCGATCAGGGCGAAGACGCATTGGCCTACTCGGCGCTTGAACGGGTGAAGCAGCTCTACGCGGAGGCGAACTTCCCCGGCAAGGTTACCGAGAACGAAGTCCCTCGCGGCAAGCTGGAACAGGTGATCAAGGAAGCGGCCGGTGCGTCGCAGATGCGCTTCAACATCCGCAAAGCCAGCGAAAAGGATTTGGCCGCAATCATGGAGCGGGCCTATGCCGGATTTTGAGTTCTCCTCGACCCGCCAGGGGCGCGGACGTCGTGCAGCCGTCGCGCGCCACGATCCTGTTCACCAGCCTCGCCGTCGTGACCATCTCGTCGATCGGGATGAGCACGTTTGCCCTGTTCATGTCGCCGATCCAGATGGAATTCGGCTGGTCGCGCTCCATGGCCACGGTTCCCTACACGGCGGCCATGATCGGCTGGGCGGCGGGCGCGGTGTTGTTCGGCAAGCTCGCCGACGATTTCGGGGCGCGGCGCGTGATACTGGGGGGCGTGGTCCTCATGGCGTTCGGCTTTGCCGGCATGGGTCTTTCGCAGAATGTCTGGCACCTGGTGCTTTCCTACGGGCTGATGGTCGGGATGGCGATGGGGGCCTGCGGGCTGGCCATCGTGTCGCTGCTGGTGTCCAAGCATTTCGAGGCCTCCGACCGCGGCTTCGCGGTGAGCGTCATCCAGACGGCGCCGCCCTTCAGCGCGCTGCTGTTTCCGCCGCTGGCCTACGCGCTCATGCACAAGTACGACTGGCGCATGGCCGCGCTGGCTGGCGGGGCGTTGCTCGCGTGCGTGGCGATGCCGCTCGCGTGGATAGGGGCGCGGGATCCGAAACCCGGAGCGCGCCACGGCGCGGGCCGCGCCTCCTGGGGGGACTGCCTGCCGCACCTGCGCGACCGCCGCATGTTGATTCTGTTCGCCGCGCGCATCTCCTGCGGAGTGGCGTTCTTCCAGATCGCCCACTTGGTGGCGCTCACCCTGAGCAAGGGCTTCAGCGTGGCCGCGGGCGCCACGGCGTTGAGCGTGTTCGGTGGCGCGGCCATCGCCTCGGCCCTGCTGTTCGGCTGGCTCTCGGACCGCTACGGGCGCGCAAGAATGCTGGGCTTGAGTTACCTCGTGCGCGGGGCGGGCACGCTGCTGCTCGCGCTGAATTTCTCCAACGAGGTCTGGTTCTTCGTGGCGGTGGCGGTGGCCGTCGGGCCGACCTTCGGCACCGTGGCCATCCAGAACGTGATGTTCTACGAGATGGTGGGTCCGCGGCTGGCCGGCGTCGTCCTGGGCCTGAGCTTCATCGTGCACCAGATCGGCTCCGCCAGCGGCCCGATGCTCGCGAGCATGGCGTTCGATCGCACCGGCAGCTACGACGGTTTCATGCTGGTGATGGCCGCGGTCCTGATCGCCTCAGGCCTGCTGGTGCACAGCAGCCACGGCCCCGGCCCGCGCGCGCGCCGGCCCATGCTGGCGACGAGCCCCGCCGAATCCTGAGGCGGGCGGGGCTGTAACCTGCCCACCTTCAGCGCTGCCGGCCGGCAGGTCGTAAATTCCAGAGTTGAGCGGCAGTTCAGCCGGCGAGGCCGCCGCTCTTGTCCTGCCGCTGCAGCATGGTCGTGATCTTCTCCCAAGGCACCGGCTTGCCGAAGAGATAGCCCTGCATCAGGTCGCACTTCAGTCGGCGCAGGATGTCTGCCTGGTGCTCCGTTTCCACGCCTTCGGCAATCACACTCAGATTGAGCGCATGGGCGAGCGAGATGATTGCCTCAACGATGGTGACGCCTTCGCCGGCCATCGTCATGCCGTGAATGAATGTTCGGTCGATCTTCAGGGCGTTGATCGGAAGCCGGGCGAGGTATGCCAGTGACGAGTAGCCGGTGCCGAAGTCATCCACCGATACATGCACCCCCACGCCGCGCAGAGCCTCCAGCGCCCTGGTGCTTTGAGTGACGTTCTCCATGATGAGGCTCTCGGTGATTTCGATGTCGAGCAGGGGCTCGTTATCGCCGAATCCGTTCAGCACATCCAGGACGATTCCGACAAAGTCCTTCTCCCGCAGCTGGATGGCCGACACGTTGACCGCGACGCGCGGGGCCTGCAGGCCCAAGGCTCGCCAGCGCCCGATGTCGGCCACCGCCTGGCCCAATGCCCAGGCACCCGCCTGCTTGATGATGCCGGTTTCCTCCATCAGCGGGATGAACCTACCGGGGGGCACCAAGCCGAGCTCGGGATCGTTCCAGCGGATCAACGCCTCGACGCCTTGCACTTTCTGCCCGCGGGATTCGACCTTGGGTTGGTAATGGAGCACGAACTGCTCCTGCTCCAACGCTCTGCGCAGCTTGTTCTCCAGCTTGAGCGATTCGGCGACGCGGGCGTTGATCGCCGATTCGTAGAACATGAAGCTCTTCCCCGATGACTTGGCCTTTTTCAGCGCCGATTCGGCGTTGCCGAGCAGCGTCTCGGCATCAGGACCGTCGTTCGGATAGACGGCCAAGCCAACGCAGTACCTGACCGTAAGGTCCTGATCGCCGATTCTGATCGGCTGCGATTCGATATGTTTCGAGAAACGCTCGACGCGATGCACGACGTCGGTGAGGTCATGGGCGTCGGGCTCGAACGCGGCAAAGTTATCCCCCGAAATCCGGGCCACGTTTTCGGGATAGAGAGCATGTTTCTGCAACCGCGCTGCGAGCTGCCTCAAGTACTCGTCTCCGGTGGCTTGCCCGAATGCCTCGTTGATCTTGTGAAAGTGTTTGACATCCCCGCTCAAGACGACCAGTTGCCGCTTTCCCCGCGCGGCGGCATCCACGCCACGGCTCAATCGCTCCAGGTAATGCGTCCTGTTCGGCAGGCCCGTGAGCGAATCGTAGTAGGCGAGGTAGCTGAGCGCTTCCTCCTTCTTGATGTAGTCCATTGCGAAGGCGATGTCTCCGGCCAGTTCGACCAGAAGCTTCAACTCCTCTTCATCGAAGAAGCCCTTTTCCTTCGAGCTCAATGCGAGCACGCCGGCAGCATTCCCCGCGACGAGCAAGGGAAGCAGGGCGATCGATCGAATTCCGCATTCGCGATATTCCTTCTTGAAGCGGATTTGAGGGTCAGTCTCCACGTCGTTCGAGACGACCGGCCTTTTTTCGGCCACGACACGCGCCAGTGCACTACTCCCCCCGAGGGTGTCTTCGCGCGTCGATATGCCGGGGGGCACCGTGTCGAGAAACCTCTTCTCGATGCCAGCGCTTGCGACCGGAATGATTTGCGCGGTCTTCGCGTCGATCACGCCGATCCAGACCAGCGGGAAGTCCCCCGTACCGACGGCGATCTGGCAGGCCTCGTCGAATAGCGCCTGCTGATTGTGTATGCGCATCGTCAGCGAATTGATCCCGCTCAGCACCGCGTAGACGCGATTCAGGCGCCTGACCCCTTCCTCGGCCAGCCTCCGGGCCGCGTTCTCGGCCTCGAGGCGCGCCGCGTGCTCCGTGACCTGCCCGTAGAGGCGCGCTTGGCCCATCGCTATCGCCAGTTGGGCTGCCAGCTCGCGCGCGATCCGCACCTGCGCGTTGGAAAACCGCCCCGATTCGCCGCCGAAGCTGATGGCCCCGATCAGTTCACCGCCGACGATCATCGGCATCACCATGTAGATGCGGACTCCCGAGGCCAGGAGCGCCTTCTTGTCGGGACCTTCCGGCAGCGTCGTGGTGTCGACCACCTGCGGCTCGCCACGTTTCAAGGCGTCCAGGTCGCCCATCAATCGTATCGAGTAGCGCACCCCCGGCCCGACGCGGGTATGGCGGCGCCCCGCCGCAGCCAGCCATTCCACTTCGCCGGCCGGAAGATCGAAGACGTTGACGATCGCGCGAGGGACATCCAGCAGTTCGCGCAACGGCTCCACCACGGCGCCGGCTATTGATACGGGCGTCTGCCCGGCCGCGATGGCAAGATCGACTTCATGCAGCATCCGCAGGTGTCTTTCGTGCCTGACATGCGTCACGGCAAGCTTTGCGTACAGTGCGCCGTTCTCGATCAGCAGCACAACAAGCACAAAACTCGAGCCCATCAGCCCGTAGATCCGCCCGGCGTACCAACCTGTATCGAAACGCCCGGCGTTGAGGACGGCAGCCAGGGCGACATCGAATATCCACACGCACATCACCACCATCAGCCAGAGGTCGAGCACTGACCCCCGTTCCTGCCGCCAAAGCCTGAACAACGCAACAAGGCACAAGCTCCATGTCGCAACGGCGACGGCGAATTTCGCCGGGGCATCGCGGTTGCCCTGCATGATCGTGGGCAACACATCGTGACCTGCGGTGGCGAGCAGGGTGAGCGCGCCGGCCACGGCAATCGTGGCGGCGATCCCGACGAGTGTGGCGAAACGGGTGTGCCCCGTGGGAATCGTCCGGTTCGAGGCACTCTTGAGCAGTGCGTAACCGATCACCAGGAGCGGAAACACGCCATGCCACAGAAAATACACCCAGGCCGTGGTCTGGGGACCGGAGCCGAGCAGTCCGGACGCGGAAAACAGCCCTGGAAAGCTGAGGAGGTGAACGATGGCCATGAGGGCGCTGAACAGATAGGCACAGGCAAGGACGAGCAACGCGCGAAAGCGCAATATTTCGAACTGCCCGAACAGCAGCACTGCCGTGATCAGTTCGCAGATAACCAGCGCCGACTGATAAAGCGGCAGGAAGGCCTGATTCGGGGCGAGCGCCAGCTTGGCGAACGGAGCTACTGCAAGGAAAAGAAGGACGGAAACCGCGGCCGCCGCCAGCGCGAGGCGCTTCTGTATATGCCCCCCCGGGAGGGTGGACAGAAACGCCAGATCATCGTGCGATTCTTCGGCCGTGGCGAGCCGCTGCGGGGCGCGCGGATCGGGCAGCGTGGACTGAGCGGTTCCGCTCACGACCGTTCCGATTGCGCCGGCGGCGCAGGGGGCGGTTCAACGGGGTAACAGACCGTGGCGGCCATTCTCGCGGCGCTCGGCACCCCGAGGCTCCGATCGGGGCGATAGACAGCCGCTACGCCGTCTTCCCCATCCACGAAGATAGCGGATCCTAATACGCGCATTCAAATCCCCTCCCCGGAGCACACTTCACTGCGGCGAAGGCACTCGAACACTGCACCTTTCCAGCTTCCTCGTAGTCGGTCGGGCCTCTCTTGCAGCGGTCAAGCGCAATAACGAATACGACTCAATCAATCTGATCTAGTTCTTAGACAAAGTCAACCAACGAAGTGGGTGATTTCAGTCAATAAGTCACATACTTGATTCGATCATTATGATCACTTGTTGGCAGCAATCTACTGAACAAATGGTGTTAATAGACGGCAGATGTTTCAGAAACTTCGACGACTCCGCACTTTCGAGCAGCAAAATTTTCCGTCTCTGCAATCCGTACTTGATCGTGTACTCGTCGCGGAGATCGGCCTTTACGCGGAGCGTGGACGCCCGCTGACGATCAAGGGCTTGCTGCTCCTCAACCTTGGTGCGCCTGCGACCGTCCGCCGGCGCCTCAAGAGACTTGTGGGATTGGGAATAATCCGCAAGCGCCCGGTGAGCCACGATAAGCGGATCTGTAACCTCGAAGTCGATTCCTCGATGCGCATGGCGATTGCCAAGTATCTGAAGGTAATCTCGCGCCTGTAATGTTCTGATCAACTGAATCGCAACCTCCCCACTGGCGTCGGCGTCGCGCCGGGCGCCACAGCCGGTGCAGCCGATGCCGGCTCATGCCATGGCCTTCTCGTCGGCCGGACTCATTTCTGAGGAAATAGGATTTTGACTTGACGGCCGACGCTCTTGCCGGGGTGCTTGAAATCCTTCGCCCGAACCCGTATTATTAGCACTCACCGAGGGCGAGTGCTGACAGCCCCAGGTTTCCCCGGGCCGCAGATGAGAGGTTTGCGGCCGTGTTTCAACCTGATTGATGGAGGCAATTTCCTATGAAAATCCGTCCCTTGCACGATCGCGTCGTGGTCATGCGACTCGAAGAGGAACGTAAGTCGGCCGGCGGAATCGTCATCCCCGACACCGCCGGCGAGAAGCCCGATCAAGGCGAAGTCATCGCCGTCGGCAACGGCAAGATTCTCGAAGACGGCAAGGTCCGGCCGCTCGATGTCAAGGTCGGCGACCGCATCCTGTTCGGCAAGTATTCGGGCACCACGGTCAAGATCGAAGGCACCGAATACCTCGTGATGCGCGAAGACGACATCATGGGCATCGTCGCCTGAAAACCCACACGTTATCCGACTAGGAGTTACCTATGCCTGCAAAAGACGTACGCTTCCACGAGGACGCCCGCCATAAGATGGTGAACGGCGTCAACATCCTCGCCAACGCGGTCAAGGCCACGCTCGGTCCCAAGGGCCGCAACGTGGTGCTCGAGCGCTCCTTCGGCGCCCCCACCGTCACCAAGGACGGCGTCTCGGTCGCCAAGGAAATCGAGTTGAAGGACAAGTTCGAGAACATGGGCGCGCAGATGGTGAAGGAAGTCGCCTCCAAGACCTCCGACGTGGCCGGCGACGGCACCACCACCGCGACCGTGCTCGCGCAGGCGATCGTTCGCGAAGGCACGAAGTACGTGGCCGCCGGAATGAACCCGATGGACCTGAAGCGCGGCATCGACAAGGCCGTCGCCGCCGTCGTTGAAGAGCTGAAGAAGATCTCCAAGCCCTGCACCACCAGCAAGGAGATCGCCCAGGTCGGCGCCATTTCCGCCAACGCGGATCCCGACATCGGCAAGATCATCTCCGATGCGATGGACAAGGTCGGCAAGGAAGGCGTGATCACCGTCGAGGACGGCAAGGGCCTAAACAACGAACTCGAAGTCGTCGAGGGCATGCAGTTCGACCGCGGCTACCTCTCGCCCTACTTCATCAACAACCCCGACAAGCAGATCACGGTGCTGGAGAATCCCTACGTGCTGCTGCACGACAAGAAGATCTCCAACATCCGCGACCTGCTTCCGGTCCTGGAGCAGGTGGCCAAGGCCGGCCGGCCGCTGCTGCTGATCGCCGAGGACGTCGAAGGCGAGGCGCTCGCGACTCTGGTCGTGAACAACCTGCGCGGCATCCTCAAGACCTGTGCGGTGAAGGCGCCCGGATTCGGCGACCGCCGCAAGGCCATGCTCGAGGACATCGCGATCCTCACCGGCGGCACCGTGATCGCCGAGGAGCTGGGCCTGACCCTGGAGAAGACGACCCTCAAGGATCTCGGCCAGGCGAAGCGCATCGAGATCGGCAAGGAAGAGACCACCCTCATCGACGGCGCGGGCGATGCGAAGGCGATCGAGGCGCGGGTGAAGAACATCCGCACCCAGATCGACGAAGCCACCAGCGACTACGACAAGGAGAAGCTGCAGGAGCGCGTGGCGAAGCTCGCCGGCGGCGTGGCGGTGATCAAGGTCGGTGCCGCTACCGAAGTCGAGATGAAGGAGAAGAAGGCGCGCGTCGAGGACGCATTGCACGCGACGCGTGCCGCGGTCGAGGAAGGCATCGTGGCGGGCGGCGGCGTGGCGCTCATCCGCGCGCGCTCCGCGATCGACAAGCTCAAGGCCGACAACGCCGACCAGGAAGCGGGCATCAAGATCGTCGCTCGCTCGCTCGAAGAGCCGCTTCGCGCCATCGTCGCCAACGCCGGGGCGGAACCCTCGGTGGTGCTGAACAAGGTGGTCGAGGGAAAGGGCAACTTCGGCTTCAACGCCCAGACCGAGGAGTACGGCGATCTGGTGGCGATGGGCGTGGTCGATCCGACCAAGGTGACGCGCACCGCGCTGCAGAACGCCTCTTCCATCGCGGGACTGCTGCTCACGACGGACGTCGCGGTCGCCGAGCTGGTGGAAGAGAAGAAGAATGCCGGCGGCGGCCACGCCCACGGCATGGAAGGCATGGGCGGAATGGGCGGGATGGATATGTAGTTTCGCGCTTCGCGCGAAACTACATACCACGGAAGGCTTCGGAACAGGGGAACCAAGGGTTCCCCCGTTACCCCTTCCTTGCAGTATGCAGAGAGCCCCGCTTCGGCGGGGCTTTTTGTTTTTCGGGCCTGCTCCTGTTTTGCGCTACACTTTTCCCCGGGTGGCCCCGGAAGCCGCGTTTAGAGGTGGGGGGCATGCGGAGGAGCTAGACGATGCGCATCCTCATCACCGAGGACGACGCGATACTCGCCGACGGGTTGATGCGCAGCCTGCGCGACTCGGGCTATGCCGTCGATTGGGTCAAGACCGGCATCGAGGCCGACAGCGCGCTGACCGCGGCCGAGTTCGATCTGCTGATCCTCGACCTGGGCCTGCCCAAGATGAACGGCCTGGAAGTGCTCAAGCGGCTGCGGGGACGCAATTCCCATGTGCCGGTGCTGATCCTCACCGCCCAGGACGGCGTGCAGGACCGCGTGCGCGGACTGGATCTCGGCGCGGACGATTATCTCGCCAAGCCCTTCGCGCTCGCCGAGCTCGAGGCGCGCGTGCGCGCGCTCACGCGCCGCGGCCAGGCCGGCTCGCCGACGCTGCTCAGGCACGGGCTGCTCGCCTACGACACCGTGGGCAAGGTGGCGCGCATCAACGGCGACCTGCTCGACCTGTCCGCCCGCGAGCTCGCGCTGCTCGAGATCCTGATGCAACGCTCGGGCCGGATGGTGAGCAAGGAGCAGTTGGTCGATCATCTGTGCGAATGGGGCGAGGAAGTCAGCACCAACGCCATCGAGGTGTACGTACACCGCCTGCGCCGGAAGCTCGAGGCGGGCGGCGTGAAGATCGTGACCGTGCGCGGATTGGGATACTGCCTTGAAAGGCCTCAGGTCAACTGACCGGCACCATCGCCAGCCGTCGCTGTTCGGCGAGATCCTCGATTGGATGCTCACGCCGTTCCTGGTACTGTGGCCGATCAGCATGGCGATCGAATACTTCATTGCGTATTCGGTCGCGAGCAGCGCCTACGACCGCGAGCTCAAGGACAGCGTCATCGTGCTCGCGCGCCAGGTTTCGTTCGACCGCGGACGCATCCAGGCCGACGTCCCCGTCACGGCGGTCGCCATGTTGCAGGCCCGCGGCTCCGACCAGACCGTCTACCAGGTGCGGGGCCTGGAAGACGAGGTCGTCGCCGGCGACCGCTCGTTGCCCCTGATCGATTTCCACGCGGAGCTGGATCCGCAGAGGGTGTATTTCCGCGACGACCACCTGAACGGCAATGACGTGCGCGTCGCCTACATGTTCGCGCAGGTGCCGGGGCTGACCGGCGCGGTGCTGGTCCAGATGGCCGAGACCGACGAGCGGCGGGTGAGGCTTGCGAGCGACATTTCGAGCGCCGTGCTCACGGCGCAGTTCGCGATCCTGCCGATCGCGCTGCTCATGGTCTGGTTCGGCCTGGCGAAGGGCATCGCGCCGCTCGACGAGCTGCGCGACAAGATCCGCGGCCGCAGGCCGCAGGACCTGTCGCCGATCGACCCCGCCGAGGCGCCCGAGGAGGTCCGCCCGTTCATCCTGTCGATCAACGAGCTGATGGCGAGGCTCGACGCGAGCCTCGCCGCGCAGCAGCGCTTCGTCGCCGATGCGGCGCATCAGATGCGCACGCCGCTCGCCGGGTTGAAGACACAGGCGGAGCTCGCGCTGCGCCAGCACGACGCGGCCGGCATCGAGCACACCATGCGCCAGATCGTCGTGGGCGCGGACCGTGCCGCGCGCCTTGTCAACCAACTGCTTGCACTGGCTCGGGCCGACAGCGATGCGCCCGCGCCCATGGCGCGCCTGGACCTTGACCGCCTCACGCTGGAGGTCGCGCGCGAGTGGGTTCCCCGGGCGATGGACAAGCGCATCGACCTCGGCTTCGAGTCCGCCCCGAGCGCCTGCTACGTCGAGGGAAACGACGTGCTGCTGCGCGAGCTGCTCGGCAACCTGCTCGACAACGCCATTCGCTACACCGGCCCCGGCGGCCGCGTGACCGCGCGCGTGATCGCGAACGACCAGATCACGCTGGAGGTGGAGGACAACGGCATCGGCATTGAGCCGATCGACCGCGAACGCGTATTCGAGCGCTTCTACCGCGTGCTCGGCACGGAGACCGAGGGCTCCGGGCTCGGGCTCGCGATCGTGCGCACCATTGCGGAGGTCCACCGTGCGCGGGTGGCGCTCGACCCGAACCCGAACGAGCGCGGAACCGTGGTCCGGATCGTCTTCCCGCGCAGCAAGGCCGCGCCGCAGCCGCTGCGCACGGCCGCGTAGGGGAAGGGGAGCGGCCTCGCGGGCCGGGCGCAGGGTGAATCTCCCCGCTCGCGCGCTACGCATCGTCCTCTGGCCGCGAACCGAATGGGACGCGGTGCGGGCCGAGAACCCGCCCTGGTGGCGCCCGCTGTTCGGTCACGTGCTGCCGCTCGCGTTCCTGCCCGCCGTCGCCTGGGCGATCGGCCGCGCGGCCGGCGCATCGGCGCCGTCCGACGGCGTCGCGCCGGGCTTTCTCGCATCCATCGCGCTCACCGTCGGGCTTTCCCTCGTGAGCGTTCTCCTGCTCGCGCTCGCTTTCTTCCTCCTCGCGCCGATGTACGACACCGAGCGCAATTGGGCGCGCGCGGTCAGCGTCGCCGCCTACGGCAGCACGCCGGTGCTGCTCGCCGGCGTGCTGCTGGTGATGCCGGTCATGGTGATCGCGAGCGTGGTGGCGCTGCTGCACAACTTCGCGCTCTATTACGTCGGCCTGCAGCGGGTGACCGGCTGCAAGGCGTCTGCCGCGGCCGAGTACCTTGCCCTGTCGTGCCTGATAGCCGCGGTCGCCTCGGGGGCATTGGGCGCGCTGGGCGGTGCGCTGGGCGTGCTTTGACCCTGCCCGCGCGGGGGCCTAGACCGGCCGCTTTCGCGCCGCAGCAACGTCTTTCGCTTGGGCGTAAGGTTCATGTAAGCAACGCCGTCTAGATTGCAGACGCCACAAGAGCGGCAGAGTGGATCACGCGAGCCGCCAGGAAGCATCGTTCGGTTCCTTAAGAGGAGACATCCATGGAACTCACAGAGAAGCACCGGGACTATTGGCGAAAGAACGTCACCGTCACGGCCATATTGCTCGCGATCTGGGCGATCGTGACCTACGTCGTCGGTTACTACGCTCGAGACCTTTCCTTCAGCTTCTTCGGCTGGCCATTCGCGTTCTGGATGGGCGGCCAGGGCGCGCTGGTGATCTACGTCATCATCATCGGCTATTACGCCCGCTACATGAACCGGCTCGACCGTGAGTACGACGTTCACGAAGGGGAGGACGAATAATGGCCACCGCCGCCCAATCCCAGAAGCAGTTCCTGCAGTATCTGAAGAAGGCGTACGCCTGGTACACGCTCGGGTTCCTCGTCTTCCTGATCCTGCTGGCGATCGGCGAGCAGATGGGCCTGCCGCGCCGCTGGATCGGCTACGTCTTCCTGTTCGCCACCGTGGGCCTGTATGCCGGCATCGGCATCATGAGCCGCACCGCCGACATCGCCGAGTACTACGTGGCGGGGCGCCGCGTGCCGGCGTTCTTCAACGGCATGGCGACCGGCGCGGACTGGATGAGCGCGGCCTCGTTCATCGGCATGGCCGGAACGCTGTACCTGACCGGCTACTTCGGCCTCGCGTTCATCATGGGCTGGACCGGCGGCTACTGCCTGGTGGCGCTGTTCCTCGCGCCTTACCTGCGCAAGTTCGGCCAGTTCACGATTCCCGACTTTCTCGGCGCGCGCTATGGCGGCCATATCCCGCGCTTCGTCGGGATTCTCGCCGCGATCCTGTGCTCGTTCACCTACGTGGTGGCGCAGATCTACGGCGTGGGCCTGGTGACCACGCGCCTGGTGGGCGTGGCCTTCGAGGTCGGCATCTTCCTCGGCCTGGGCGGTATCCTGGTGTGTTCGTTCCTGGGCGGGATGCGCGCGGTGACCTGGACGCAAGTGGCGCAGTACATCGTGCTGATCGTCGCTTACATGATCCCGGTGGTGTGGCTGTCGGTGAAGCACACCAGCTTCCCGATCCCGCAGCTTGTCTACGGCAAGATGCTGGAAAAAGTGACCGAGCGCGAGGCGCAGCTCATCAAGGATCCTAAGGAGCTCGAGGTCCGCAAGATCTTCAAGGATCGCGCCGACGCGGCCAACGCCAAGCTGAAAGGCCTGCCCAAGTCCTACGAGGACGAGAAGGCGGTGCTCGCGAAGAACGTCGAGAGCCTGAAGGCGGCCAACGCGCCGGCCGATCAGATACAGGCCGCGCAGCTCACGCTCGAGAAGTTCCCGAAGAGCGCGGATGAGGCGAAGGGCGCTTGGACCCGCGAGGCGGGCCTTGCGGCCCGCTCCGGCCCGCCGCTGCGTCATGCGCAGGCGTTCCCGGGCGCCGACGAGAAGGCACAGGACATCAATCGCCGCAACTTCCTCGCGTTGATCTTCTGCCTGATGGTGGGCACCGCAGCGCTGCCGCACATCCTGATGCGCTACTACACCACGCCGTCGGTGAAGGAGGCGCGCGAGTCGGTGACCTGGTCGCTGTTCTTCATCTTCCTGCTGTACTTCACCGCTCCGGCTCTCGCCGTGCTGGTGAAGTTCGACGTCTACACGCTGCTCGTGGGCTCGGAGTTCGCCAAGCTGCCGGGGTGGGTGGCGGCATGGCAGAAGGTGGACCCGACGCTGTTGAACATCACCGACATCAACAGGGACGGCATCGTGCAGCTGGCCGAGATCGTGATCGGCGGCGACATCGTGGTGCTGGCGACCCCCGAGATCGCGGGCCTGCCGTACGTGGTATCGGGTCTGGTGGCCGCGGGCGGCCTGGCCGCGGCGCTGTCGACCGCCGACGGGCTGCTGCTCACCATCGCCAACGCGCTGTCGCACGATCTGTACTACAAGATGATCGACCCGCATGCCTCGACCCAGAAGCGCGTCACCATCTCCAAGGTGCTGCTGCTCGTGGTGGCGCTGGCCGCGGCGACGGTCGCAAGCCAGAAACCGGCCGACATCCTGTTCCTGGTGAGCGCGGCATTCTCGCTCGCTGCTGCGGCGTTCTTCCCGGCGCTGGTGTGCGGCGTGTTCTGGAGGCGCGCCAACAAGTGGGGAGCGACGCTCGGGATGCTCGCCGGCGTGGGGATCACCTTCTACTACATGGCGGTGACCCAGCCCTGGCTGCGCGGCATGTTCGGCGTGACCTCGTCGATCGCGTCGAACACCTGGTGGGACATCAACCCGATTTCCGCGGGCATCTTCGGCATTCCGCTCGGCTTCGCGGTGATCATCGTCGTGAGCCTGATGACGCCGGCGCCGGACAGGGAAACGCAGGAGCTGGTGGACCACGTGCGCTACCCGCACCTGCGCGGCGATATCGACACGCGGGCGACCTGAGCCGCCCGCTCTCCGGATAAGGCCCGGCGTTACGAACGCGGGCCTAAGCAAAAGGCAAGGCCCGCGCAGTGGTGGCGGGCTTTGTTTTTTCATGGAGCGGACCGTGCTACAGTTGAACGCAACGGAAGAACGCGATGCAGACAGAGCTGTTGGTATTCGTCATCGTGAAGGCGCTGCTCGAGCTGACGGGGCTGTTCCTGTTCGGCCAGGGCGTGCTCTATCTGATGGCAGGACGCGGGCGGGACCAGAACTGGTTCTACCAGCTGTTCAAGGTGCTCACCGGCCCGATCATGAAGTTCACCCGCTTCGTCACGCCGGGAGCCATCGTCGACCGGCACATCCCCTATGTCGCGTTTCTGCTCATTCTGTGGGCCTGGCTGTTCCTCGTCTTCTGGCTGCTCCCGGAGATGTGCGGATCGGGCGCGGTCGACTGCACCCCGCTCATCGAGCGCAAATCGCAGGCGTAAGCACCACGTAAGCTTGGTCTAAGATCATGCATTGTTGAGAGGGTGCCGGATGCGGCCGCCGGGCCGGGCACCCCATTGATCGGAGGCGTTATGTTGCAGAAGTTCCTGAGGGCCGTCCTGGTAGCCGGCCTGCTCGTCGTCGTCGGCTGCGGCGCCGGAACCCATTCGCGCGGACAGTTCACGGGCTACGTCGTCGGCTCGACCGAGGAGGAGATCAGCTCGAAGCTCGGCAAGCCCGCGGAGGTCGACGCCAAGGAGCCCAACCGGCCCCGCTGGATCTACAAGGGCAAGACTTTCGATCCGGACAACTTCAACAAGGTCGACGAGAAGGTAATCATCATTCTCGAGAAAAACGCCGAGGGCAAGCTCGTAGGCAGGGACGTGATCTTCGGTTAGCGAAGTCCTGCGGGCAAGACCCGACCCGCCTGCGCGACCCCGGTTTCCCTGCGGATCTGCTCGGCGAACTTCGGATCGAAGGACTTCACCCGCTCGTATTCGGCCAGGGCCTTCTCGTGGTCGCCGAGCTTGTGGTAGGCCAGGGCCAGATGATAGCCGGCGTGCGGGTTGAAGTACTGCAGCCGCGCCGCCTCCTTGAGCGCGTCGACCGCTTTTTCCGTCTCGCCGAGCTGCTCCCGGCAAAGGCCCAGACCGTACCAGGCGCGGTCGTTGTACGGCGAAGTGCGCACTACCCGCTCGAATTCGGCGACGGCCTCCGCGTAGCGCTTGAACTGGTGGTGGATGAATCCCAGGTTGAATCGCGTCACGTCATCGTTCGGGTCGAGCCGCAGCGCCTCCCGGAACGCGTCGGCCGCCGCGTCCTGGCGGCCCTGCCGCGCGTGCAGGAACCCCATGCAGCGCCATGCAGCGGCGAAGGAAGGATCGCACGCGATCGCCGCCCTGAATTCAGCGATGGCGCGGTCATACAGCGAGAGCACCGACAGCGACTGGGCGGTCCAGTAGTGCATCCAAGGGCGCAGACGGATCTTCATGCGGACACCGGCGAAGGAAGGCTGCATTATTTGCATTCGACGCCGCCAGCGCAAGGAGTTCGTGGCGGCGGTGCTCTCCCGCGCCGCGTTCCCCTTATAATTTCCCCGTCGCTCGCCGCCGGCGCAGGGCGGCGCGGATCGACCATTGCATTCCTTCGGGAGGCACGGATGGGCAATTTCGAAATCAAGGCACAGCGCCTGATCGCCTTGTGCATGCTCGGCCTGCTCCTGTTCAACTATCCGATCCTGGCGCTGTTCAACGTGCCGGAGACCGTGTTCGGGATTCCGGTGCTGTACGCATACATCTTCGCCGCCTGGAGCCTGCTGATCGCGGGCATGGCGTTCGTGGTCGGGACGGGAGACTAGGCCGCGACGGCGACGGCAGGGGAACGGCATGCTGCAAGGCTGGGTCATCGTCGCAACGTCGTTCGCCTACCTCGGCCTGCTGTTCGCAATCGCCTACTATGCCGACCAGCGCGCCGACGCCGGCCGCTCGGTGATCGCCAGCCCCTACATCTACAGCCTGTCGCTCGGCGTCTATGCCACCGCGTGGACCTTCTACGGCAGCGTCGGCCGCGCCGCGGGCGACGGCGTGGGCTTCCTGCCGATCTACGTCGGGCCGACGCTGATGATCGCGCTCTGGTGGGTCGTCATGCGCAAGATCATCCGCATCTCGAAGCGCAACCGGATCACCTCGCTCGCCGACTTCATCGCCTCGCGCTACGGCAAGAGCGCGCTGGTGGGCGGGCTGGTCACGATCATCGCGGTGGTCGGCATCATCCCCTACATCTCGCTGCAGCTCAAGGCGGTGTCGAACAGCTTCACCATCGTGCTGCAGTATCCGCAGATCATCATGCCGGCGAAGGTCGGCGCGATCCCGGTCCTCCAGGACACCGCACTCTGGGTGGCGCTGATTCTCGCCGCGTTTACCATCGTCTTCGGCACGCGCCACCTCGACGCAGCGGAGCACCACGAGGGCATGGTGGCGGCGATCGCCTTCGAGTCCCTGGTGAAGCTGCTCGCGTTTCTCGCGGTGGGCGCGTTCATCACTTTCGGCATCTACAACGGCTTCGCGGACGTGTTCGACCGCGCCGCGGCCGTGCCCAAGCTGCACGCGATGATGACCCCGCTGGAGGGCGTCGCGGGCGGCTATGCCAGCTGGATGTGGCTTACCGTCCTGTCGATGCTGGCCATCATGTTCCTGCCGCGGCAGTTCCAGATCGCGGTGATCGAGAACGTCGACGAGAAGCACCTCAACAAGGCGATCTGGTTGTTCCCGCTCTACATGATTGCAATCAACGTGTTCGTGCTGCCGATCGCGTTCGGAGGGGTGTTGCATTTCCCGGGCGGCGTCGTCGACGCCGACACGTTCGTGCTGACGCTGCCGATGGCCGAGAGGCAGGAACTGCTCACGCTGCTGGTATTCATCGGCGGACTGTCGGCCGCGACCGGCATGGTGATCGTCGAGACCATCGCGCTCTCGACCATGGTCTGCAACGACCTGCTGATGCCTATTCTGCTGCGGCTGCCCTGGCTGGGGCTGAACCGGCGCAGGGACCTGACCGGGCTGCTGCTCGGCATCCGGCGCGGGGCGATCGTGCTGGTGCTGCTGCTCGGCTACCTCTATTTCCGGCTGGCGGGCGAGGCGTATGCGCTGGTATCGATCGGGCTCATCTCGTTCGCCGCGGTGGCGCAGTTCGCGCCGGCGGTCTTCGGCGGCATCTTCTGGAAGGGCGGCACGCGGCAGGGCGCCTTGTGGGGGCTGCTGGCCGGCTTCGGCGTGTGGTTCTACACGCTGCTGCTTCCGGCGCTCGCCCGCTCCGGATGGCTGCCGATCGGGCTGCTCGAGGACGGGCCGTTCGGCATCGCGCTGCTCAATCCGCAGCAGCTGTTCGGGCTCTCCCGACTCGATCACATCACGCATGCGATGATCTGGAGCATGATCGCCAACGTCGGTGCGTACGTGACGGTGTCGCTGGCAGGCACGCAGAACGCGGACGAGCACCGGCAGGCGAGCCTGTTCGTGGACGTCTTCAAGCAGAGCGGCGAGGGTGGCGAGGCCCGCTTCTGGCGCGGGACGGCATCGGTGCCCGACCTGTACCGGCTGCTGGCGCGGTTCGTCGGCAGCGCCTCGGCCGAGAACGCGATCAACGACTACGCGCAGGCGAAGGGCTTGCGTTACCCGGAGCAGCGGCTGCAGGCGGACGCCGAATTCGTCCACCACGTCGAAATGCAGCTCGCCGGCGCGATCGGGGCGGCATCCGCGCGCATCATGGTCGCCTCGGTGGTGAAGGAGGAGGCGCTGACGATCGAGGAGGTGCGCGAGATCCTCGACGAGGCGTCGCAGGTCATCGTCTACAGCCTCAAGCTCGAGCAGAAATCGCGCGAGCTCGAAGCGGCGACGGCGGAACTGCGGGTCGCCAACGAGCGCCTGAAAGAGCTCGACCGGCTCAAGGACGAATTCATCTCCACGGTCACGCACGAGTTGCGCACGCCGCTCACCTCGATCCGCTCGTTCTCCGAAATCCTGCTCGACGATCCTGAGATGGATCCCGGGCAGCGCCAGAAGTTCCTCGGCATCATCACCAAGGAAACCGAGCGGCTGACTCGCCTGATCAACCAGGTCCTGGACTTGGCGAAGATCGAATCCGGTACCGCGGAATGGCAGGAGTCGAGCATCGACATGAAGGAATTGATCAGCGACGCCGTCGCGGGAATGAGCCAGTTGTTCAAGGAGAAGAACATCCGGCTGGAGGTCCGCCTGCCGGAGAAGGTGGCGAAGGTGACCGCCGATCTCGATCGGATCGTCCAGGTGCTGCTCAACCTGCTGTCCAATGCGGTGAAGTTCTGCGACGGCGACAACGGCCGGGTCAGGATTGGATTGACCGAGCGGGACGCATGCGTGCAGGTGGAGGTGTGCGACAACGGGCCCGGCATCAGCGCGGAGGACCAGGCGGTCATCTTCGAGAAGTTCCGCCAGGGCGGCAACACGCTCATCGGCAAGCCGCAGGGCACGGGACTCGGTTTGCACATCAGCCTGCACATCGTCGAGCATTTCGGCGGGAAGATGTGGGTGGAAAGCCGCCCCGGCGAGGGCGCTTGCTTTTTCTTCACGCTTCCCATCGGCCGTTCGCCGGCCCAGGCGCCGGCCGGCCGGGCGGCATAGCAGCCTTCCCGCCAACGCGAGGAGCAGACAGATGGCGAAGAAGATCCTGATCGTCGACGACGAGCCGAACATCGTGACCGCGCTCGAATACCTGCTGCAGAAGAGCGGCTACGAGGTGTTGCTGGCGCGGGACGGCGATGCGGCGCTGAAGCAGGTGGAGACGCACCGTCCGGACCTGGTGCTGTTGGACGTGATGATGTCGTTGAAAAGCGGCTACGAGGTCTGCGAGCGCATGCGCGAGCGCAGCGACTGGCAGGACATCAAGATCGTCATGCTGTCGGCGAAAGGCAGGGAAGCGGAGGTCAGCAAGGGACTGTCCCTGGGGGCGGACTCCTACGTTACCAAGCCCTTCTCCAACCAGGAGCTGCTGGCCAGGATAAGCGCATTGCTCGGGCAGGCGGAGAAGCCGGGCGGGGCATGAATGCACGGCTGAAATTCTCGATCTGGCTTGCCGTCGCCTATGCGGCTATCGTGGCGGTGGTGGCGGCGATCGGCGTCATGGTCGCGGCCGGATTACCCGACGAGGACTACCGGGTCCTGCTGCGCATCGTCGACGAACGCGCGCAGATGCTCGCTTTCGTCGCCATGCTGCTGCTGTTTCTTTGCGGCGGCGTCGTCAGCTGGCTGTTCAAGAACTACGTGACGGCGGCACGCTCGCTCGCGGAACAGACACGGATCGTGTTTGCGACCAACCCGGAACATCGCATCCAGGGCCGGGGAGGGGCCGAGCTCGTCGATCTGGCCGCCAGCATCAACCGGCTGGCGGACGCCTTTCGCCGGCAGCAGACCGACCTGGAAACGAAAGCCGGGAGGTCCAATTCGCGGCTGGAAGAGGAGCGCAACCGGCTCGCCGCACTGATGTCGGAACTCTCCGAAGGCGTGCTCCTGTGCAACGCCGAGGGACGCATCCTGCTGTACAACGAGCAGGTGCGGCGGCTGTTCGGCGCGGCGGGGCGCCCGGCGCCCGGCGCGCGGCAAGGCCTGGTCGGTCTCGGACGCTCGGTATTCGCGCTGCTCGACCGGGACCAAGTGGCGCATGCCCTGGACAAGCTCCAGTACAGCCTGGACCAGGGCGCCGAGCTTCCCGCCACCCGCTTCATCACCAGTGCGGCGACCGGCGCCGTGGTCAAGGTGCAGATGGCGCCGTTTCTCTCGGCCGGCGGGCGCATCGCGGGCATGGTGCTCACGCTGGAGGACGTAACCGTGCAAATGGACCGGGAGGCGCAGCGGCGCGCGCTGCTGCAGGCGTTCGCCGCCGGCGTGCGCGCTCCTGTGGCGAGCATCCGGGCGGCGGCGGAAAATCTGGCGTCGTTCCCGGACATGGACGAGGCGCGCCGCGTGCAGTTCACCGAGATCGTGGCCGCCGAGTCGCGCCGGCTTTCCGCCATGATCAACGACGCGCTGTCGGAGTACGCGGATGCGCTGAAGGCCGGCCTCGCGCTCGAGGACATCCGCGTCGTTGACCTGCTCAACGTGGTGCAGCGGCGGATCGAAGCACTGCTCGGCCTTCCGTGCGCCCTGGAGCAGGTGCGCGACGACATCTGGATCAAGGTCGACAGTTTCGCCTTCGTCGAGGCGCTCGCCTACCTCGCCGCCCGCCTGCGCGACGAGTACGCGGTGCGCGGCATACGCCTGCGCGCCGCGTCGAGCGCGCGGTTCGCGGAGCTGGATCTGGTCTGGACAGGCGCAATCGTCGCCAGCGACGCGCTCTCGCTGTGGGAAACCCAGCCGATGCAGATCGGCGCGGAGCACACGCCCTTGACCCTGAAGGACGTGCTCGATCGCCACGGCGGCGAAGTCTGGGTACAGTCGCACAAGACCTCGCACACGGCCTGGTTCAGGCTGCTGCTGCCGCTCGGCGAGCCAGTGGCGGCAATACCGCGGCGCAGCCGCAGGACGGACAGCAGGCCCGAGTTCTACGACTTCGACCTGTTCCGGCATACCGACACGGTGGGCGGTCTTGCCGAAAGCAGGCTGACGGACCTGCACTACACGGTATTCGACAGCGAAACGACTGGGCTCGAACCCTCCGCGGGCGACGAGATCATCAGCCTGGGCGCCGTGCGCGTCGTCAACGGGCGCTTGCTCAAGCAGGAAGTGTTCGAGCAACTCGTCGATCCGCGGCGCCCCGTCAGCAGGGATTCGACGCGCATCCACGGGATCGAGGCGCGGGCGCTGGTGGACCAGCCGACCATAGACAAGGTCCTGCCGCAGTTCCATCGCTTTTGCGAGGACACGGTGCTGGTCGCGCACAATGCGGCTTTCGACATGCGCTTTCTGGAGCTGAAGGAGGCCGTCACGGGCATCCGGTTTACCCAGCCTGTGCTCGATACGCTGCTGCTGTCGGTCGTGGTGCATCCCAGCCAGGAAGACCATAATCTGGAGGCGGTCGCCGAGCGGCTCGGCGTCAGCGTGATCGGCCGACATACGGCGCTGGGCGATGCCCTGGTCACCGGCGAGATCTTTCTCAAGCTGATGCCGCTGCTCGCGGAACAAGGCATCCTGACGCTGGGGCAGGCGCTGGACGCCTCGCGCGATACATTCCATGCCCGCCTCCAGTACTGAAGACGAATCGAGGTCCGGAATGCGACGTAGGGACGTTGCGCTCGATCACCGGCTCGCGGGCGAGCAGCAGACGCTGGCGCGGCCGCTGCGCTCGCTGATCCGCAACCGGCCGGTGGTCTGCCGCGAAAACCAGAGCGTGCGCGAAGCGGTCGCGATCATGCACGCCCAGGGCGTCGGGTCGGTGGTCGTGGTCGACACCGATTCCCGGCCAGTGGGGATCTTCACCGAGCGCGACCTGCTCGCAGCCGTGGCACGCGACCTGGACACGCGATTGGTCGCCGAGGTCATGACCGGGGCACCCGTGTCCCTGCCCGCGCACGCGTTCGCCTACGAGGCGGCACTCGCGATGATCGGCAACCGCATCCGGCACGTGTTGGTGATGGACGATGCGACCCTGATCGGGGTCGTGTCCGAGCGCGACCTGTTCTCGCTGCTGAGGCTCGGCCTGGGCGAGCTCACGACGGAAATCCGGCTGGCGAGCGAAGTCGGCGTCCTGGAGGACCTCGCCGCGGAGATCCGCAAACTCACCCGGCTGCTGGCGGATCAAGGGGTCGCCGCCGAGCAGATCAGCCTGTTCGTGTCGGTGTTGAACGACCGGCTGTGCCAACGCCTGATCGAGATCGTGCGCAAGCGCCACCAGTGGGAGCAGATCAGCTGGTGCTGGCTGGGGTTCGGCAGCGAAGGCCGGCTGGAGCAGACTTTCAGCACCGACCAGGACAACGGCATCGTTTTCGCCGCGCACGGCGCAGCATCGCCCGCAGCGGTCCGCGAGCGGCTGCTGCCGTTCGCGCGCGAAGTCAACGAAGCCCTGGACGCCTGCGGATTCCCGCTGTGCAAGGGCAACGTGATGGCATCCAGTCCGGCGCTGTGCCTGTCGCTCGAGGAGTGGAAGGCCAAGATGGGCGGCTGGCTCGCGAACCCCGAGCCGAAGGCGCTGCTCGACGCGGCGATCTGTTTTGATTTTCGCGCAGTCTACGGCGACGCCACCCTGACGACGGCGCTGCGCGAATGGCTGCTGGGGCGGACGCGGGCCCATCCTGCGTTCCTGCGCCAGATGGCGGAGAACGCCCTGCAGGCGCGGCCTGCGCTCGGCATCCTGCGCGCCTTTGTCACCGAGGACGCGCCCAACGCGCCGCACAGCATCAACCTGAAGCTCCACGGCGTGCGCCTGTTCGTGGATGCCGCGCGCATCTACGCGCTTGCGCAGGGGTTGCCGCAGACCAACACGGTTGAGCGGCTACGCGCGGCGCGTGCCGGCACCGGCATGCGGGAGGCGGAAATCGAGGCCATCGCCGACGCTTTCTTCGCCATACAGCAACTGCGCCTGCGCCATCAGGCGTCGCAGGAGGTGCTGACCGAGGAGACGGCCAATCGTATCGATCCGGACCGCCTCAACGAGCTGGATCGGCTGATCCTGAAGGAATCGTTTCGCCAGGCGCGCAGGCTGCAGCAGCGGCTTGCGATGGATTATCAATTGTGAGTTCGCCGCCGGCGAGCCGTCATCCCTGGCCCTCGTTCTTGGCGCGGTTCGCGATTGCCCGTATAATTCAGCCTCCCTTCCGGCACCCCGGCATCCGGGGCGCCGCTGACCGACGCCAGCCGCAGCCAAAATTCCTCGTGTCGGTACGCTCGCAGTGGGAAGTGGCCAAGTAGCTCAGTTGGTAGAGCAGAGGACTGAAAATCCTTGTGTCGGTGGTTCGATTCCGCCCTTGGCCACCACGATTTCCACGAGCGAAGCGAGTGAAAATCGAATAGTGGCGATTCCGCCCTTGGCCACCATTCCAACTCGCCCAAGATGGAGTCGTCAACCTGCGCTAAACTCCGATGCGGAGAGACGATGCCAACCAACTCGCAACAGATTCTTGCACTCCTGAAGGAACGTCAGGAGGAGGTCGCCCGGCGATTCGGCGTCAAACAGCTTTCGCTGTTCGGCTCGGCCGCGCGCGACGAATTGCGCGACGACAGCGACGTGGACGTGCTGGTGGAGTTCGACGGGCCGTCAACGTTCGACGGGTATTTCAGCCTGAAGGATTATCTGGAGGCATTGCTTGGCCGAACGGTGGACTTGGTGACGGAGCGGGGACTCAAGCCACGCGCCAGGCGGCAGGTCGAACGGGATCTGATCCGTGTCGCGTGACTGGCTGTTGTATCTGGACGATCTGATCGACAGCGCGGAGAAGATTCGCAAGTTTCTGCAGGGGCGCTCGTTCGAGACCTTTGACACCGATGAAATGCTCTTCGACGCTGTCTTGTTTAATCTCGAAGTGATCGGCGAGGCGGTCAAGAAGCTGCCGGACGAAGCGAAGTCCTCGTTGCCGGACGCCAACTGGACCGGGCCGGCCCGCATGCGCGACTTGATCGCCCACCATTACTTCGCCGTGGATCCCCAGATCGTGTGGGAGGCGGCCACGCAGCACGTTCCGAAGATTCTTGAGCATGCGCACCAGCTCCGGGAGCGGTTCGACCGGGGCAGCGAGAGCTCCTGACTCCTGGCGTGAACCGCCGTGGGCTGCTCTGTGCGGAATTTGTGCCTTCGCAAGATCGTCTGATACCGTCTGTGCTTCGAGTGAGACTGGGATTCGAGTCGGCAAGCGCTGCAGGTGCCTGATTCATAAGATACCCCAATAACTCGTTGCCCCTGAAGATCCTTGTGTCGGTGGTTCGATTCCGCCCTTGGCCACCATCGATTTCGCCTACCATGATGTTTCCATGAAACGCAGAGCCTTCCTCGCCTCCGCCGGCGCGCTCGCCGTGTCGGCGTGCGCATCGCCGCCGCTCGGGGCGTTCCTCGCCGCCGAGGTGCCCGCGCCGGCATGGCGCGCGGGAGACCGCTGGACCTACCGCCGCACCGACGGCTACAACGGCCTGCCAAGGGGCATACTCACCCGGATCGTCGAATCGGCCGACGCCGGCGGCCTGCGCTTCGTGACCCGGAACGAAACCGGGGTCGTGCTCGACGACGCGCGGTTCGGCTCCCCCGGCATCCAGGTCGCGGGCACCCTCAGCGAGGACGGCCCGGTGCGGGGCGCGTTCACCCCGCCGCTGCGCATGTACGACTTTCCGCTCGTCTCCGGCAAGCATTGGAGGCAGTCCCTCGTTCGAGCCGACGCCTGGGGATTCCGCACGTTCATGCGGGCGTCGGTGCGCGTCGAAGGCTGGGAGGATCAGCGCGTGGGCGACAGGACCTACCGTTCGATCGTCATCCGCCGCAACCTCGTCCTCGGGCCGAAGGATGCATTCTCGGGCATCCTGTACCGCGAGGAGCTCGAATGGTACGCGCCGGAGCTGCGCGGCGCGGCGCACAAGCGCACCGACGAGATGATCGACGCCGAGGACGAAATGTTCGGCTGGATTCCGGGGGATCGCTTCGTGTACGCGCTCGAATCCTTCCGTCTCGGCTGATTCGCACGGCGGGGCGTCAGGATGCAGCGGGCAGCGTGAAATAGAACGTCGCCCCTTTTCCCGGCGCGGCTTCGGCCCAGACGCGCCCGCCGTGGCGGCGCAGCACCTGCTCCACGATCGCCAGTCCCACGCCGGTGCCCTCGAATTCGTCCGTCCGGTGCAGGCGCTGGAACACGCCGAACAGCTTGTCCCCGTAGGCCATGTCGAACCCGACGCCGTTGTCGCGCACGTAGATGATCGTTCCGCCGTCGCGCTGGATCTGCCCCACCTCGACACGCGGCTCATCGACCTTGGACGAGAACTTCAGCGCGTTGCCGATCAGGTTCACCAGTACCTGGCGCAGCAGGGCGCGGTCGCCGGATACGCGCGGCAGCGCACGGATCTCGATCCGGGCGGACGGATAGGTCGCCTCCAGTCCCTCGGAGACCTCGCGGACCAGGCCGGCAAGGTCGAAACTCGTCGGCGCCAGCGCCGTGCGGGAAGTGCGGGAGAACGAGAGCAGGTCGTCGATCAGCGCGTTCATTTTCTGCACGTTGTGCGCCACCCGATCGAGCATCTGGGAGTGGTCCCGCGAAAGCTCCCCGCGCGCCTGCTCCATCAGCAGATCGGAAAATCCGGCGATCGCGCGCAGCGGCGCCCGCAGGTCGTGCGATACCGAATAGGAAAAGGATTCGAGCTGCCGGTTCGCGGCCTCGAGCTCCGCGGTGCGCTCGGCCACGCGGCGCTCGAGCGTTTCGTTGAGCTCGCGGATCTTGCCTTCGGCCTGCTTGAACTCGGTCACGTCCTCCGCCATCACGTAGTAGCCGTGCGTGTGCCCGTCGGGCCTGACGTCCGGCACGTAGGTCGTGAGCAACTGCCGGGGCTCGCCGCGGATCCGCAGGGCGAGCTCGTAGCGGACGATTTCCCCGCGCTCGAGTGCCGTCCTGATGTGGCCCCTGACCTGCAGGTACCCGTCCTCCCCGATCAGGTCGCGGACGGTCCGGCCCAGCAGATCCTCCTCGGACAGCCCGTACCAGTCGCTGTAGGCCCGATTGACGAACCGCAGGTGCTCGCTCGCGTCGACGTAGCCGATCAGCGCCGGCAGGTTGTCGACGATGGTTCGCAGGCGTAGCTCGGAGGCGCGCAGCGCCTCCTCGGCCTGCTTGACCGCGCTGATGTCCTGCTTGACCGCGACGAAGTGCGTGATGCGCCCGCCGGCGTCCACGACCGGCGAAATCGAGACCTGTTCCCAGAAAATTTCGCCGTTCTTCTTGCAGTTCGCCAGCTCGCCCCGCCACACTCCGCCCGCGGTGATGGTCCGCCACAGTCCGGCGTAGACCTCGGGCGGCGTCAGGCCCGATCTCACGATGCGCGGGTTGGCGCCGAGCGCCTCCTCGCGGGTGTAGCCGGTCAGCTCGCAGAACTTCGGATTGACGTATTCGGTCGTTCCGTCCAGGTCGGTGATCACGATCGAGGCGGCGCTCTGCTCGACCACGCGCGAGAACTTCCTGAGTTGCTCCTCCGCGCGTTGATGCGCGACCATGTCCACCATCATTGCGCCGAGCGCGTCGGCGACTTCCACGTCGCCCTGGGCGTAATCCGACGGCTTGTCGGCCACGCAGATCACCGCTATCACCAGGCCGTCGCGTATGACCGGCACGGCCATTTGGCGCTTGCGCGGCGCATAGTCCTCCGGAAGGCCCTCTCCCCGGGGCAGGCCGGCGACCTCGTTGTGCACTACCGCTGCGTGCGTGCGCATGCAATGCGCCCAGACGCCGGCAGTGCTGACGGGATATCGGCGCGGCCCGTTCGGGCGCGCGTCGCCCGCTCCGCCAGCGGACCACGCTTGCAGGGTCAGGTTGTCCTGGCCCGCATCGACCAGGTGCAGCACGCCGACGCGGCTGCCGGTATAGAGCACCGCGGTATCGAGCGCCGTCTGCATCAGGTCCTCCACGTCCCCGCGCCTGGCCAGCTCGGCCAATTGCAGGCGCACGCGCAACAGCAGCTCGGAGCGCTTGCGCTGGTGGACGTCGCGGATGAAGGCGAACATCCTTCCTCCCGCGATGGGCCAGTAGGCAGCGTTGACCTCGACCTGCCAGAGGGAACCGTCCTTGGTCCGCTGCCGCGTCTCGAACAGGTCGTTGCCGCCGCGTCCGATCTTCGCGATGTGGGCTGCCGTCTCCTCGGGAGACTCCTGGGCATCGAGGTCCGTGATGCGCATGCCGAGCAGTTCCTCGCGGCTGTAGCCCGAGCGGCGCAGGTAGGCGTCGTTCACCTCGAGAATGCGCCCTTCCATGTCGGTGACCCAGAAGCCGTCGGTCGAGGTTTCGACGACCGCACGGTATTGCGCCTCCCGCTCCCGAAGCGAGCGTTCGGCGCGACTGCGGCTTTCGGCTTCGTGTTCCCAGCGTACGAGCTGGACGCGCACCACGGCATACAGCAGGAGCGCGGTGACGGTCACGAACGCCCAGCCCTTGTAGGTCTGCATGCTGTTGACGGCTTCCTGATCGGACAGGAGCAGAACCAGCGCCCTGTCGGACAGCAGAATCCAGAGCACCGCTACCAGCCAGTAGGCGAGGCTGGTGCGCAACGCGACCTTTGCAGGGCTGTCTGGCATTGAAAAACCTCCTCCCACAGAATCTGGACCGTGGGACAGGCCACCGGCGCGCCCGGAGCACCCCTGGCAGGACGCCATGTGGATCGGATTGTACAGCCGGGTTTCGGCGGACCAAGGTCAAGTGGTATAAGGGAATCCGGAAAAAGGACAGGAACAGCCGAGCATGAGCCAGGCGACCCACGAGGCACTCTACGAGGAGCGCAACCGGCGCCTTCTCGACCAGGTGGCGCTGAAGGAGACGGACCGGATTCCGTTTGTGTTCGGCACGCGATTCTGGGCGGCGAAATTCGCGGGAATCAGCTTCGAGGAGCAGATGTACGACGTGGACAAGTCGGCTGCGGCTCTCGAAAAGGTCCTGCTCTGGATCGAGCCCGACGGCTACACGCCGTCGCTGTATTCGTTCGGTCCGACCCTGGATGCGCTGGACTACCGGCTGATGCAGTGGCCGGGGCACGGCACCGATCGCAACGCGACTTTCCAGTACCTCGACAAGGAACTGATGCCCGCCAAGGAGTACGGGGAGTACCTGTTCGATCCCACCGGCTATAGTTTCCGGAAGTACCTGCCGCGCATCGCCGGCGCCTTCGAGGGCCTGGCGCACATGCCCGATTTCCCCTCGCTCTCCGAGTGGCGCCTGGTGAGCAACATGCGCGCGTTCGCGAATCCGGCGTTGCGCGAGAGCCTGCGCAGGCTGCTCGAGGCCGGCGAGCGCGCCGAGCACAACGCGCAAAAGACCATTGCATTCGTCAAGAAGATGGCGGGTCTGGGATTCCCGTCGGTCGGCGGCGGTTTCTGCAAGGCGCCCTACGACCACGTGACGGATTTCCTGCGGGGCTCCAAGGGCGGGATGCTCGACATGTTCCGCAACCGGGACAAGCTGCTGGAGACCATCGACAAGGTGGGCGATCTCCTGATGCACGGCGTGGTCGAGGAAACGCGGGCGGGCGGCACGCCCTACGTCTTCATTCCGCTGCACTGGGGGCTGGACGGCTTCATGTCGCCGCAGAACTTCAACACGTTCTACTGGCCGGGACTGCGCAAGGTGATGATGCGCCTGATCGAGCAGGACCTGATTCCGGTCGTGCTGTGGGAGGGCAATTGCACCTCGCGCCTGGAGCACATCGGGGACATACCGCGCGGCAAGGCCGTGTACTGGTTCGAGCAGACCGATATGGTCCGCGCGAAGGAGGTGCTCGGCGACACGGTGTGCCTGCGCGGCAACGTGCCGACGTCGATGCTGATCACCGGCACGCCGGAGGAGGTCGACGCGTACTGCAGAACCCTGATCACCAAGGTCGGCAAGGGCGGCGGATTCATCCTCGACGGCGCAGCCAGCATCCCGGACGAGGCGAAGCCAGAGAACGTCATGGCGATGGCCCGGTCGGTCAGGAAGTACGCGAGCTGATGCGCCGCCCGGCGCCGTCGCGTCCGCAGTGGGACCTCGCCCAACGCGCCGGCGATGGGAAGCGGTCGGCGTCGCATCGGCGGCGATGGCTTCGTAGAGGGCAAGCCCGGCGGGTATAATTCTGCCCGCCGCTGTTCAATCGAACGAACGAGGAGGAAATCGATGAGAAACGTACTGAGGGGCCTTGGAGGTCTCGCCGCCGCATTGCTCGTGGCTTCGCCCGTATTCGCGCAGAACACCGTCAAGATCGGCCTTATCCTGCCCTATTCGGGCCAGTTCGCCGATACCGCGACGCAGATGGACAACGCCATCAAGCTCTACGTCAAGCAGCACGGCGACACCGTCGCCGGGAAGAAGCTGGAGTTCATCCGCAAGGACACCGGAGGCATCGCGCCGGACGTCGCCAAACGCCTCGCACAGGAGCTCGTCGTGCGCGACAAGGTGGACATCCTCGCGGGCTTCGTCCTCACCCCCAACGCGCTCGCGGCCTCGGACGTGTCGACGGAGGCGAAGAAATTCATGGTGATCATGAACGCGGCGACCGCGATCGTCACGACCAAGTCTCCCTACTCGGCGCGTACCTCGGTCACGATCCCGCAGTTGAACGAGACCTTCGGCGCCTGGGCCTACAAGAGCGGCATCAAGACGGCCTACACCATGGTTTCCGATTACGGCCCCGGGCATGACGCCGAAGGCGCTTTCCAGCGCGGATTCAAGGAGGCCGGCGGCCAGATCACCGGCTCGGTGCGCTATCCCGTGGCCAACCCCGACTTCTCGGCCTTCGTGCAGCGCGCCAAGGACGCGAACGCCCAGGGGATCTTCGTGTTCGTGCCCGGAGGCGTTCAGCCGGCGGCGCTCGCCAAGGCGCTCGCCGAGCGCGGCATCGATCCCAAGAAGACCAAGATCCTCGGGCAGGGCGAGCTGACCGACGCGGGCGCCTTGAAGAGCATGGGCGACTCGGGCCTGGGCATCATCACGGTGTTCCACTACGACCCCAACCACAAGTCCAAGCTGAACGAGACGTTCGTGAAGGCCTATGTCGGCGATTACAAGCGCACCCCCGACTTCTTCTCCATCGGCGGCTATGACGGCATGCACCTCATCTACGAGGCGCTGAAGAAGACCGGCGGCAAGGCCGACGGGGACAGCCTCATCGCGGCGGCCAAGGGCATGAAGTGGGAGAGCCCGCGCGGGCCGATCTCGATCGATCCGGAGACCCGCGACATCGTGCAGACCGTCTATATCCGGCGGGTGGAGAAGGTCGGCGGCGAGCTGCAAAACGTCGAGTTCGACAAGATCGAAAACGTCAAGGACCCGGTGAAAGGGCGGATGAAGAAGTAGTACCCGGGCGTTTCGACCCTCGGCTTCGGGAGCAGCGTCCGCGCATGCTTGCTTCGCTGGTCGGCGTCGTGTTCGACGGCTTCGCCTACGGGATGCTGCTGTTCGTCCTGTCGGTGGGGCTGTCGGTTACGCTCGGGATGATGAACTTCGTCAACCTGGCGCACTGCAGCTTCGCCATGCTCGGCGGCTACGTCGCGGTGACGCTGATGAACGCGCTCGGATGGCCGTTCTTCGCGACGCTGCCGGTCGCGTTCATCGCGGCGGCGGCGGCGAGCGTGGTGCTCGAGCGCGCGCTCTACCGCCGCCTGTACCGGGCGAGCGACCTCGACCAGTGCCTGCTCACCATCGGCATCGTGTTCGTTTCCATCGCCTCGGCCGCCTATGTCTATGGGACCATCCAGCAGCCGGTACAGATGCCGTCCTATCTGCGCGGCTCGGTTGTCTTCCTGGGCGTCAATTTCGCCGTCTATCGGCTGTTCCTGGTGGGCACCGCGCTCGCGATCACCTTCGCCCTCGTCGCGTCGCTCGAGTACACGCGCTTCGGGGCGCAGGTGCGGGCGGCGGTGGACGACCAGCGCATGGCGCGCGGGCTCGGCATCAACGTGCAATGGACTTTCGCGATCACCTTCGCGCTGGGCAGCGGACTCGCCGGGCTGGGCGGCGCGCTCGCCATCGAAATGGTCGGGCTGGATCCCGGGTTCGCGTTTTCGTTCCTGATCTACGTGCTGATCGTGGTCTCGGTGGGAGGGCTCGGCTCGATCGGCGGGTCGTTCGCGGCGGCGAGCCTCCTGGGCATCAGCGACGTCGCCGGAAAGTACTATGTGCCCCAGCTCGGCGCTTTTCTCATCTACCTGGTCATGGTCGGGCTGTTGATGTGGCGCCCGGCCGGCCTGTTCGGGAAGCGCTGAGCGATGAGCGCCGCCCTCGAGGGGCTTGCCGAGCGATACCTCCACCTGGAGAGGCCGACGCGCTGGCGCAAGTCCGAGATCGCGTTCTGGATCGCGACGCTGCTGCCCTTTTTCCTGTTCGAGTCCTACCTCTCCCTGGCGAGCCAGGTCGCGATCACCGCGCTGTTCGCGCTGTCCCTGGATCTTATCCTCGGCTACGCGGGGATCGTGTCGCTGGGGCATGCCGCGTTCTTCGGCCTGGGCGCGTATGCGGCCGGCCTGATAGCCAAGCACGGCTGGGGCGAACCCCTGTCCGGGCTCGTGATGGCCGCGGCCCTGGCGGGCGTCGTCGGGTACGCCGCGAGCTTCATCATCGCGCGCTTCCGCCATCTCGCGCTGATCATGATTACCCTCGGCCTGGGCCTGTTGCTCTATGAGGCCGCGAACAGCGCCTCGTGGCTGACCGGCGGCGCCGACGGCCTCCAGGGCGTGCGCATGTGGCCGCTGCTCGGTTACTTCAAGTTCGATCTCTTTGGATTCACCGCCTACACGTATTCCCTCGCCGTCCTGTTCCTCGTGTTCCTGGTGGCGCGCCGCCTGATCCATTCGCCGTTCGGCCTGTCGCTGCGCGGGATCCGGGAAAACCCGGTGCGCATGCCCGCCATCGGGGCGCCGAGCCACGCCCATATCAGGAAGATCTACAGCATCTCCGCGGTGATGGCCGGAATGGCCGGCGCCCTGCTCGCGCAGACCACCTCGACCGTCTCGCTCGAGGCGCTGGGCTTCCAGCGCTCGGCGGACGTGCTCGTGATCCTGATTCTCGGCGGGGCGGGCAGGCTCTACGGCGGCATTCTCGGCGCGATCATCTACATGGTCGCGCGCGACCAGTTCTCCGGGGTCAATCCGCAGTACTGGTATTTCTGGATCGGCCTGCTGCTCATCGCGGTGGTGACCTTGCTTCCGAACGGCATTCTCGGCGGGCTCGCGCAATGGACATCGCGCTGGTCGTCGCGGCGCGGGACGGCGCCGTGAACGCCGCAGCCCTCTCCACCCACGGATTGAACAAGCGATTCGGTTCCCTGGTCGTCGCGCGGGACGTCGAATTCGCCCTGCCGCAAGGCGCGCGCTACGCGCTGGTGGGACCAAACGGCGCCGGCAAGACCACGCTGATCAATCTGATCACCGGCATGCTGCAGCCCGACGAGGGCCGGATATTCCTCGGCGAGGACGAGATCACCTCGTCCAGGCCCGAGCAGCGCGTCAAGCGCGGCCTCGTGCGCACCTTCCAGATCAACACGCTCTTCCCCCATCTGAGCGTGCTGGAGGCGGTGACGCTCGCGGTGTGCGAACGCCGCGGTCACGGCGGCGCCTGGCTGCGGCGGCTGCCCGCCTATCGCGACGCGATCGACGAGGCCTACGGCATACTCGGGTCGCTCATGCTCGGCAATCAATGCTACCGGCTCACGCGCGAGCTCGCGTACGGCCAGCAGAGGCTGCTCGAGATCGCGCTCGCGCTCGCCACGAAGCCCAGGGTGCTGCTGCTCGACGAGCCGGCGGCGGGCGTTCCCCGGGAGGAGAGCGCCGAGCTGTTCACCGCGATTTCCAGCCTGTCTCAGCACATCAGCGTGCTGTTCATCGAGCACGACATGGATATCGTGTTCCGCTTCGCGAGCCGCATCATCGTGATGGTCGGCGGCCGCATCCTCGTCGAGGGCACGCCCGGCGAAATCGCGGCCGACGAGCGCGTTCGCGAGGTCTATCTCGGAAAGCGCGGCCATGGCTGAGACCCTGCTCGCGCTCGAGGGCGTGCGCGCCGGCTACGGCGATGCGGTCGTCCTGGACGGCGTCTCGCTCGAGGTCAAGGCGCACGAAAGCCTCGCCGTGCTGGGGCGCAACGGCGTGGGCAAGAGCACGCTGCTGCTTACCATCATGGGATACACGCAGTTGAGCCGCGGCGCCATCTACTGGCGCGGGAAGGACATCACCCGGCTCGCGCCGCACCTGCGGCCCCGCCAGGGACTGGGCTGGGTGGCGCAGGAGCGCGAGATCTTTCCGTCCCTGTCGGTGGAGGAGAACCTGACGGTCGCCGCGCGGCCCGGCCGGTGGAATCTCAAGGCGGTGTACGAGCTTTTTCCGCAGCTCGCCGAGCGCAGGCAATCCAAGGGCAATCACCTCTCGGGCGGCGAGCAGCAGATGCTCGCGGTCGGGCGCTCGCTGATGATCAATCCCTCGCTGCTGCTGCTCGACGAACCCCTCGAGGGGCTGGCGCCCATCATCGTCGAGGAGCTGACCCGGGCGATCTCGCGCATGACGGGCGAGGAGGGGACCACGGTACTCCTGGTCGAGCAGCACGCCGACATCGCGCTCGGGCTGACGGAACAGGCGCTGGTGCTTGAGCGCGGCAGCGTCGTCCACCGCTCGCCCTCGCGCGAGCTGCTGCGCGATGCCGCGCTGCTCGACCGGTACATCGGGCTGAAGCTCTCGACGTCGGAACCCGCCGCTTCGACGTGATCCGCGAGGCCCGTTCCCGGCCTGCGGGATCAGCGCGGAACGACCGGAATCAGCAGGTGCGAGTCGTACTTGCCCCCGGTGTGAATGACGTGCACGCCGGCATTGATCGTCCTGGGATGTCCCGCGCGCACGATCCAGTGGGCGTATCGGTAGATGTCGCTGCCCTGCACCACCACGCGCAGCCGCTCGCCCTTGGCGAAGCGGGTTCCCGAGGGCCAGATCTCGATCTCGACCGGCACCGGGACCCCCGGCTTGAGCTTCAGTTGGCGCTGGTGCAGCAGCCACGGCTGGTGGGGCTTGGAGCGTTTCCTGTCCAGCTCGCGGTGGGAGACGCGCAGCCAGCCCATCGCGACCGGGCCGTCCTCCAGCGCGCTGAAGGCCGCGAGCGGAACGTACTTGCCGCGCCGATCGAACTTCTGGACGGCGATGAACAGATCCATGTCGTCGGCGCCGATCGCCTCGACCCATAGCCTCAGCTTCATGTGCCCCGTGAGCTCGGTCGCCTCGGGGAAAACGTAGTCGAACTGCGCCCGGTCCTCGCGGTAGGCGGCGGGGGAGCGTGACTCGTCGCCCGGCGCGTCGTACTCGACCCGGGACGCGGCCCGGACCGGCGCCGCTGCCAGCGCCCCGCTGCGCGCGTCCAGGAAGAGCTGCGTGTAGCGCGTGCGCGCCAGCGGCCATTCGGCCTCGTTCCTGAACTTGCCCGCGTAGTAGCCCTCGCGCACCTCGAGCCGGACCTTGGGCCAGCGCGGCACCGCGTTGGCTATCCCCTTGAGGAAATGGTCGAAGAAGGCCCTCTGCCTCTCGACGCTGTCGGGCTGATGGAAGTACTCCCACTTCTTGCGGCCGTGGATCTCCAGCCACTTGTGCTTCGACGCGATGGCCTTGTACGCCTCCAGCGTTCCGCGCAGATGCAGACCATGATCTCCCCAGCCGGCGACGACGTACGCCGGCACGTCGATCTTCGAGAAGTCCGCCACCTTGGTGGCCCAGTATTCATCGAACAGCGGGTGCTGCTTCATCATGGCGAGCACGTCTTCCACCCGGTGCATCGAGTAGGAGATCGACTTCTGCCAGATGGGCGAGAAGGCCGTTTCGGGAATGCCTCCGTGAAACGAGAACTCCCGGTACATGTCGCTCAAGCCCTCCCAGGGGTTGATCGCCGCGAGGTGCGGCGGCTGCGCCGCGGCGATCTGCCACTGCGCGATCGCGAGATAGGAGACGCCCGTCATTCCGACCTTGCCGGTGCACCACTCCTGCGCGGCCGCCCACTCGACGAAGTCGTAGCCGTCCCGGCCTTCGTCGTGGCACCAGTAGGTCGCGTCCCCCTCGGAGCCCCAGACGCCGCGCACGTCGACGTGGATCACCGCGTAGCCTCGCGGCACCCAGTAGAGCGGGTCGGGGCCCTCGAACATGGTGTAGCTGGAAATCCACTCCTTCCTGACGCCGGCGAACTTGAGGAAGTACTCGTACTGGAAAGGCCGGTGCTTGCCGTACGGGCTCCACGCGACGAGCGCCGGGACCTTCTGCTTTCCCGCCGGACGATGCACGTCGACGTAGATCTTCACTCCGTCGCGCATCGGCACGGCCACGTCGCGCTCGACGATCATGCCCTTGGTCCGGCTGATCCGGTATCCGAGGCCCGGGTACTTGTGCTGCGTCGGCGCGACCCCCGGCCGGTAGATCATGTTGAATTTCGACTTGGCCATGCATTCCCCTTCGTTCAAGACTTTCAGCGCAAAGCGGTCCGGTCGATCTTGCCCAGGACGTTCCTGGGCAGGGCGTCGACGAACTCGACGAGCTTCGGCCGCTTGTAGCGCGGCAGCTCGCTGCTCTCCAGGCAGTAGCGGTCCACTTCTTCCGCGGTCAGCCCGGGCGCGCGGAGGACGATCAGCGCCTTGACGATCTGGCCCCACTTTTCGTCAGGCACGCCGCAGACGGCGACGTCGGCCACGAGCGGATGCTTGGAGAGGAAGAACTCGATCTCCTGCGGATAGATGTTCTCCCCGCCGCTGATGATCACGTTGTCGACCCGGTCGACTGGATAGATGTAGCCGTCGCCGTCGACCCTCACGATGTCGCGGGCATACTGCCAGCCGTCGCGGGCGCGCAGCCGCTCCGATGGCGTGCAGTAGTATTCGGTGATGCACTGGGGGCCGCGGTTGATCAGCTGTCCCTCGCCGGGGGCGGCGATCAACTGGTCGGGCTTGGTCTCGACGCCGTCGCCGGCCTGGATGACGCGCACGTCCTGGAAATAGGAAGGCTTGCCGATGCTCTCCCACTTGTCCTCCGGCTCCAGGCCGGTATGGCAGTTGGTGATGGCGGTGCAGCTCTCGGTGGTGCCGTAGGTGTTGAGGATCTCGCAGCCCAGGGCATCGCGGACCCGGTGCAGCAGCGTCTTGGGCAGCGCCGAGCCGCCGCTGCGGAACAGGCGCAGCGAAGACGTGTCGAGCTTGCCCAGTTGCCGCTTGGCTTCGGCGAGCTGATACATCTGCGTGGGCACCGCGAAGGACTCGGTGACCTTGTGCCTCGCGATCAGCCGCAGCGCCTTCTGCGCCTCGTATTCGCCGATCATCACCTGGGCGGCGCCGATGAAGACGTAGGCGACGAAGAAATTCGTCGCCGCGCCGATCACCACCGGGGCGAGGCTCATCCCCACGTGGCCCCGGTCCAGGCCCATCTCCAGGCAGTATTGAATGGCCGTGAGGATCTGCGTTTCGTTGGTGAAGGCGGCGCCTTTCGGCCTGCCGGTCGTGCCGGAGGTGTGGATGACGTTGCACAGGTCGGTTCCCCTGATATCGACCTGCGGCGGCTCCGTCGCGGGAAAGCCCGCGCAATCGGCGTAGCTCATTGCGCCGGCCGGAGCCGGCGCGCCCACGCAGATGAACCGGCAGGATGCCGCGTCCTTCATGATCTCCGCGGCGGCGGCCGAGAACTCGGCGTTGAACAGCAGCGCCTTCAAGCCCTCCTGGCGCACCGCGTAGCCGATCGAGGCCCCGGAGAGACGGTAGTTCAGGCAGGAGGAAACCGCGCCGAGCTTCTGGCAGGCAAGGAAGCCGATGGCGAACTCGGCGCAGTTGTACAGGAGCAGTCCGACTCCGTCGCCCTTGCCCACGCCGAGGTGGACAAGGTAATGGACGAGACGGTTGACGCTCGCGTCAAGTTCGCCGAAGGTGATGCTGCGCTCGCCGTGGATGATCGCCGTTCGATCGGGCCACCTGGAAACGGTGCCCGCAAAGTTGTCCCGCAATGTCCCCAGCATCTGCTCGTCCCTCCGCACTGGAATCGCGTAACGGATAACCTATAATCAACCGGAACTCAAGAGGATAATCTCACGCACCGAGGTTATTCAAGATTCGGCACGGGAGCGGCGCTATCCTGTGCGCGATAATCCAGCGCCGCCAAGCAGGCTTCCGCGAGAAGAAGTCGCCGGCACGGCGCCGGGGGAGGGACATCGGGGTGTTGGTCGAGCAGATCATCAACGGCATCGTTCTGGGGAGCATGTATGCCCTCATCGCGCAGGGCTACACGCTGGTCTTTGGCGTGCTGGACAAGCTCAACTTCGCCCACAGCGAGATCTTCATGCTGGGCGGGTTCATAGCCGTGGCGAGCGTGGCGCTCGGCTCTCCGCTGGCGATCGCGTTCCTGATCACGATCGCGATCTCGGGACTGATCGGACTGGTGGTCGAGCTGGTGGGCTTCAGGAAGTTCCGCTCGCGCGACGCGCACATCACCGCCGCGTTGAGCTCGTTCGCAATCGGCCTGGTGATCATCGACCTCACCCAGAAGGCCTGGGGCACGGAGTCGGTGTCGATCGCGCTCCCGGACGAGCTGCGCATCGCGAGCATCGAGGTCCTGGGAATCCGCCTCGTGCTGGTGAAGCTGGCGATCCTCGCGCTTTCCCTGCTGCTGATGCTCGTCCTTCACCTGGTGGTCGTGCGTACCGCCCTGGGGCGAAGCATCCGGGCGGTCGCCGATTCGGCCGCCGACGCGGCCCTGTACGGAATCAACGTCACGCGGGTGACCCAGCTCGTGTTCTTCATAGCCTCGGCGCTGGCCGGCGTGGCCGGGATGGCCCTCGCCGTGCGCACCGGCTATGCCAACACGGAAACGGGCTTCAGCTTCGGCCTCAAGGCGCTCGCGATCATGGCGATCGGCGGCATGGGCGACCTGC
>Ga0082335_1001275_pt1 | contig 54941 bp, 54 predicted proteins | sample Subgrocontami58m_FD_72375 | JGI IMG/M metagenome (GOLD analysis project Ga0082335, IMG submission 72375) | Subsurface groundwater microbial communities from S. Glens Falls, New York, USA - GMW37 contaminated, 5.8 m (SPADES assembly) (version 2) ... | reverse complement strand
GGCGGGTTGGACGGGTGGCCGGTGCCAGCCACCAGCGTCCTTCACCCTCGCCGAGAACGTCCCTCGCTCCGGGGGAGCGCCCTGCGCGTCCGGCGGTCGGTCCTCGCCCGGGGAGTGCTCCCCGCCGAGGTGGCTCCGGTGCCGGGCATAGGCGCACCCGCCATCGACACGAGCCTCCGCCCAGGGGCGACGGAGCAGGTGTAGTTAGTCAAGAACGTCCCCCCTCTCCATGGCGGTGCTGGAACTCAATCCCAAGGGAGAGCTGGTCCTGCAAGTCCTGAATAGCCTCAACCAGGCGATCTCCTAGCTCGTACTCCTCCCGTTGATCTCCTGCGGGGCAAAGCAGTCTCTGCTGGCGGGTCAGCCTATAGATGGTCTCGTAGAGAGTAGCTACCCGCGAAGCATCAGGTTCACCGATCTGTTCTCCGGTCCGCTGCTTCGCCATCTTGATGAGCACAGCAGTATCTAGCCACAGGATCGGAATCGCGGACTTCTCAATTGTGATCTTCATGGGAGCCAGAGGGCGTCAGGCCGTAGCGGCTGCTCTCCTCTCCATCGCACGACGCCCTCGATCTGACGGCGGCGAGTCAATCTCAAGAGCTCATTAAACCTCAATGATGCGCTATTCGCCGGCAAATGGGTAGCCATGAAGACTTTGTTCCCGAGGGGAGAGCGATATTATCAATCGTAATGGGGGACCCGGTGCCAACTTCGTCACCTTATGCCCACGCAAGGGCAGCGGGGATTGTGCGCGGCGCAGCGTACCGCGATTCCCGAGACCGGACCCCTATGTAAAAGACCCGGGTAGGACTTGATGAGGGACGCACGGGTCCGCCTCTGCCTTCACCCGGGCGCGATGGGCTTCGTCGCTCCGCCATCTTGCCCTTGCCAGCCAGCCCATCCTGTACTTCGGTGCCGAGTGACCTCTTGCATGCTCGCTCCTCCTCGGGATGAATACCCCTGTCCTGGGCACGGTCGGAAGCCTCACCCACCCATTCTTGCAATCGGGAAATGGAAAATGACAAGCGGCCGGGTCCCTTCTCTTTATTGGCTGGCAATAACTGGGGCGGGCGCGTACCTGGATGGGAAACGAGGAAAAGAGTCCAACACAGTGGGACGCCTTTCCCGGGCAATGCCCTCGGATCAATCCGGATGGGAAGGGTGGGATGGAGCTAGAAAGATACTTCCTTATATTTGGCCCTTTCCTGGTTCATCTCAGTATCTGGGTCGGAAGCAGACAAAGCTTGCCATGCATCCTTCGCCCGCGTGAGCTTGGCGATCTCATCGGGACCATAGATGTACTTGTTGACTTTCGTGTACCCGAGGATTCTCAGCAGGGCCTCTACCACTTGGTCATTCGCGAACTTATCAGAGGCAACTGCCGCTCCCCGTTCGCCTTTCAGAACATAGCCCACCGCCTGCGCCTTCTTCTCTACGGCAAGAAATACAGGTAAGGCCAACTCCTCCGTTAGGGATCCCTTTCGGGTGACTCGCAGGCTTTCAATCTTGAGCTTCGCACTTTGAAGATGGTTTTCAGCTTGCACATAGTGGTATTTGATCTTTTCTGGACCACGTTCCATGACCATTAGACGGATTTCCTGATCTGCACGGGCCAGATCGGCGATGCTTTCAAGTGCAGCGTTGAAAATGTTGCGTGCCAGAAGGCCAATATCCCTATTCCTGGTCTCGATGGCGGCTTCCAACTCAGCCGACCCCTCCGAACGATAGCCCAGGCTCCTGTAACTCATCTCACACTGTTGGGCAATCGCCCGTTCATATTGGAATTGTGCCCAGTTTGGATCGGGCCTGCCCTGGAGTCCGGCCGCCAGCCCTTGGAGGGCATTAAAGAACAGCTGGGCGCCTGAGAGTTCCGCTGTGGGACATTCTACGCGGTTTTGGCTCTGTGGGTGAATCAGAACTAGCGCACGGGGCTGTGGCGCTGCGCAAGCACCCAGGCTGGCCGCAAGCGCCAGAATAATGCGCTTCATCGTCAGCCCTCGGTTTCTCATATAGAGCCCACTATGATTGTGGCACTCTCCGCCAAGTTTGCCCGCCTTCTTTGGGCGGAACCTATACTCAATCCGCTCGGGTGTCAAGGTGAACTACGGAGAACTACGGAGATGGTAGTGTCCTAAAGGAAGTGATGGGGGACGTAAAGGAAGTGATGGGGGACGTTCTTGACCAAGTAAACTTACTCATGCTCGGCGTCTGGCGGCGGCCTGCGCGACCCCTGCCGTGGAGCGACCCGGATGGGGCCCCGCCGGCCAGGACGTGCCCGCTCCGGCCCGGCGGGTTGGACGGGTGGCCGGGGCCAGCCACCCGCGTCCTTCACCCTCGTCGCGAACGTCTCTCGCTCCGGGGGAGCGCCCTGCGCGTCCGGGAGTCGGTCCTCGCCCGTAATGCGGGACGTTGTTGACTCAGTGGACTGATGGTCGCTCCGCTCTCGCGACCGCTTTCGCAATCCCCGACGTGGAAACCCCGAGCAGCCGCGCCGTGTCGGCGAGGGACAGCCCGAGGCGCGCGAGGAAGCTTTCGCGGTCCTGCCGATCGGCCACGATCTGCCCCCGCTCGATCCCGCGGAGGATGACGTGGTGCACCGTGCCGGGGGCATCGAGGCGGGCCTGGCGGGGCATGGGCGCAGCCTATGCACACCCCGGGAAAGTGCCAAGTTGCTTCGGAACCAACGTGCGGCCGACACGCCCGGATGTTCAGGAGGCCTTTTTCGACGCGCCGCCCCCGGCTTTCCGCTTGGCCCAGTAGGCCTTCATGCGCTGGCTGACGGCTTTCCGCGCCGCCGCTGACATCCTCTGCTTCCGGGGCGGCTTGGGCGGCGCGGTGGGGCGGGTCGCCGGGCGGCGCCCCGCTGGCCTGCCGGTGAGGACTGCCTGAATGGTCGCGATCTGCTGCTCGATGCGGGCCTGCTCCGTTTGGAGTTGCTTGAGGACCTTGCGGAGGGTGGTCGTCACGTCAACGGGCATGGAATCCTCCTCTGGTGATCCATCAGCAGCGCTTACGCCAGGCGTCGTTATACTCCGGACGGCGGGAAAACTGCAATCCCCTTTTGTAAACGTTGGTGCTTTGAATGGGGGACGTAATGGGGGACGTTCTTGACCAAGTAAACCTACCGATGCTCGGCGTCTGGCGGCGGCCGGCGCGACCCCTGCCGTGGAGCGACCCGGATGGGGCCCCGCCGGCCAGGCCGTGCCCGCGCCGGCCCGGCGGGTTGGACGGGGGGCCGGTGCCAGCCACCCGCGTCCTTCCCCCTCGTCGCGAACGTCCCTCGCTCCGGGGGAGCGCCCTGCGCGTCCGGCGGTCGGTCCTCGCCCAGGGAGTGCTCCCCGCCGAGGTGGCTCCGGTGCCGGGCAGAGGCGTACCCGCCAGCGACACGAGCCTACGCCCAGGGGCGACGGAGCAGGTCTAGTTAGCCAAGAACGTCCCCATCTCCGTACGGACTCGGCTCATCTCTCTTGAGGTCCCGGAGTAACCGATCGAACGCCTCCTGATACTTGGCGTGAATTTCCCACTCCCGGAAGTCCCCGATATGCCGCGTGTTCCGAATCAGTGCTGGCCAGCCCCCTTCCGACTTCATTATCGCGTCGTCCAACCGAATCGGAAATAGCACGGTTCGTTTCTGCTCGCGCTCCTTGCGCAATGCCGTCTCGACCTCTTGTTCCACCCATTGGCTCGTAATCGAGTGTTTCGAGAGGATGAGGAGGAGTTTGTCGAATATGCGAACCGACTCATCAATCCGATCTCGGATCTTGTCTCCAATTTTCATATCTTCCGGTGCATACCAGCAGCGCACGCCTTTGTTCTGGAGATCGGCATGCAGTCGTTCGGCGAACCCCTGATCCGCACTGGAGTGGCTTATGAAGCAAGGGTAGAATTGGATGGGCTCATTGAGGAGGGACGGCAGGTACTCGATCAACAAATCCGGGAGACCGCAGCCACGCAGAAATGCCAAGGGCAGCCTCCCGGACTTGAGAAGCGTTCGGTGATCTATGGTGCTGGGTCCCCAGTGGCGGCATGATTCCAGACCTGCTGTCCCGGCAAGATTGGTGTCGACAAGGACAGTTTCGGAGAGGATCGCCTTCGCCAGGTCCGCACGGGTGAGATCCGCTCCGGTGAGGTCCGCCACATTAAGATTCGCGCGGTGGAGGTTCGCTCCGGTGACATCCGCACGGATGAGCTTCGCCCCACGCAGGTTCGCCCCGGTCAGGTTCGCGCTGCGGAGTTTCCCCAGGCTGAGATCAGCCATGGGGAGCTTCGCCTCAGTGAGGTCCGCCACAGCGAAGTTCACCTCCGTCAGGTCCGCACGGGTGAGATCCGCTCCGGTGAGGTCCGCCACAGTGAGATTCGCGCGGTGGAGGTTCGCTCCGGTGACATCCGCACGGGTGAGCTTGGCCCCGGTGAGGTCCGCCACGGCGAGGTTCGCCCTGAGGAGATTCGCGCAGGTGAGGTCCGCCCAGGTGAGGTCCGGCTGGGCCTTTGGATTCTGTGTCCTCCATTGGTTCCAAGCAGCCCTCCCTTGTTTGAGGATGGCGAGATGTTGCCCATCGGCCATGGTGCCTACTCCTGCAATAATTCCTCAATCAATGAGCCGGTAAGGAAGCCCGCATGGCAAACCTGCCGCTCGGCTGTCCCCTCCGTGCAACCTCAGCTTTCTGTAAAGGGGGACGCTGCGGCTTTAGCTGCTTTCCTTTCCAGGGGAATGCTAGAAATCCGTCCTCCTCTGCGCAGAGGGGATGTAATGGGGGACGTTCTTGACCAAGTAATCTTGCCCATGCTCGGCGTCTGGCGGCGGCCTGAGCGACCCCCACCGTGGAGCGACCCGGAGGGGGCCCCGCCGGCCAGGACGTGCCCGCTCCGGCCCGGCGGGTTGGACGGGTGACCGGTGCCAGCCACCAGAGTCCTTCAACCTCGCCGAGAACGTCCCTCGCTCCAGGGGAGCGCACTGCGCGTCCGGCGGTCGGTCCTCGCCCGGGGAGTGCTCCCCGCCGAGGTGGCTCCGGCGCCGGCCATAGGCGCACCCGCCATCGACACGAGTCTACGCCCAGGGGCAAGGGTTTAGGTTTAGTTAGTCAAGAACGTCCCCATCTCCAGGCCGGTCAAGCAAAGTGGTGGCACACCCCGGAAAACGTAAAGGGGTATGAGTAGGCCCCCGGCTTCTTGACGCTCTCCATCTACGCCGGCACGCCGTGCTCGACCGGTTCCGCACGCCGTATCTTGACCTTCACTTCCACCCGGGACCCGAGCCGGTTGATGATCGACATGAGCCGATCGACAGTGAACCGCCCGAGTTCCGCATTGCGGATGCGCGAGAAGTCGGCCGCCGCGATCCCGGTGCGACCCTGTGCCCCGCGCACGCTCAGGCTCTCCCGATCGAGCACCTTGATGATTTCGGCGGCCAGGATTGCCTTGAATTGCTCGACATCCGCGTTCGCGTGCCCGAGGTCGCGAAACACATTCCCGCTTCCGCGCGCCACTTCCAGCTTTTGGCCTTTCATCGCAACATCTCCTTCAGTCTCTTCAAGCGGTCCTTGATCAGATCGATTTCGCGCTTGGGCGTCTGGATGCCCTGCATCGATTTCTTCTGAAACGCACGCACGACCCAAATCTCGTCGCCGAACTGCACGGCATAGACCAGCCGGAACGCGTCACCGCGAAACGGCAGGGCAATCTCGAACACGCCCGACCCCATGCCGTACATCGGCTTCGCAATGTCCGCCTTGCCGCCCTCGGCCGCGATCGTCAAGGCGGTAAGGCAGATCGACCGGGCCCCTTCCGGGAACGTCTCGAATTCCTTGAGCGCCGCCTTGATCCATGAAACGGGTCGTGTGCGTCGGGTCATGTGCCGTTGCTGCCCATTCTCCGTTCGCGGATTCGCTCAGGTAGCGAATGCGCTCCTATCTGCGTATGTTGTCATATCTGACAACACCTGTCAAGACAGACCGCCGAACAGGCTCAATCCTCTCGCACGAGGCACTCAGGGAGTCCGCTCCGGTTTGTTGGATCACCGGTGGGGCCTGCTTGGCGGTGCTTACGGGGTGCTCATCGGCGGAGTCGCCGTTTCGGCTGCAGCGGCTGCATCGTATGTATAATGGGGGACGTTTTTGCCCAAGTAAACTTACCCATGCTCGGCGTCTGGCGGCGGCCTGCGCGACCCCCACCGTGGAGCGACCCGGATGGCGCCCCGCTGGCCAGGCCGTGCCCGCGCCGGCCCGGCGGGTTGGACGGGTGGCCGGTGCCAGCCACCCCCGTCATTCCCCCTCGTCGCGAACGTCCCTCGCTCCGGGGGAGCGCCCTGCGCGTCCGGCGCTCGGTCCTCGCCCGGGGCGTGCTCCCCGCCGCGGTGGCTCCGGTGCCGGGCAGAGGCGCACCCGCCATCGACACGAGTCTACGCCCAGGGGCGACGGAGCAGGTGTAGTTAGTCAAGAACGTCCCCATCTTAATAATTCAAGGAGGACCGCCATCTCACCCCCGACGTGGGCGGCCACTCTCGCACCACCGACGTCACCCGCGCCATCCTCGCCTCGCTACGCTGAGTGTGCTGCACCATCTTGATCCGGGAGGATAAACAATTTGACAAATAATGCAACGTCCCCCTCCCCACGTCCGAGACGGCGCGCGCGAGGATAAGGGTAACCAGGAGTACGCCGATAAAAACCTGTACCGCCGCAACCAGCCTTGTCCGCCCCAAAGGCTTGACGTCGCCATAGCCAAGAGTGGTTTGAGTCACGAATGAGAAATAAAAAGGCGAGGGCGGGGACGTCACCTCTCCTCCGATACATCAGCACGTGCGAGTCGAGCGCGGGGGGGCCGCCAGCGTCCACGTGCTCAGAAATTGAAATGCACCCCGAGGCCGATATACTCGATCTTCTGCTTGTAGAACTGCCCGTCGGGAGAATACCCATTGAAATAGCGAACCAGCAACTGGAGATTCCGACCCAGCACCCGCAGGCTCTCGAACTGCATGCCGGCTCGCACCGACAGGTCTGCTCGCCAATCATTCTCCTGATGGTTCTGGACATCGAGGGCGGCGACCGGTCTGATCCGACCCCCCCAGAAGGTCTGTGGGCTCCTGAACTCCACGCCTCCTTGGGTGGCCCACGGCTTCAGGTCTGACGGCTCTTGATCGAACAGCACCCTGCCACCGCCGTACAGGCGGAACCCATAAGGAAAATCGTAGGACAGTTTGAGATCCACGCCCTCGTAGCTGAGGTTGACGCGCTCGACCCGGGTCCGCAAAAGATACTCGTCCCCCAGGTGCGAGCTCTGGTGAAAGAGGCGCGCGAGCGCCGAGACACCCCCCATCCGGTAGGCGGCCAGGGCGGCCACGAAATAATCGGCATTGAGGAGGTCTCTGGACTTGGTCTCGAGATCAAAAATCGCAAATACCCCCGCCTGGAGGCCAAGCTCCACCTGTCCCGCGATCGGCGCGTCCGTCCTGTACAGGGGGATGGTTTCTCCGAAGCTGACTGCCCCAACACTTCGTACGGTCTTGTCGTTGATGTGATAATTGTAGCTGGCAGAAAAATGGGGCCACCGCGGATCGGCGAGGAGTGGGCGGAAGACGTGGCCCTCAGGAAGCCAGCCGACCCGCAAGGGGCCCGACGTGGGCCCGACTTCGCCCGGGCCCCGATCGGCGGCCGGGGGTTGCAGGGCGATTTCGGATACCGTGTCCGCTGACTCTGTCTCGGCGTTCCGGACCACGACTCGGAGGACACCCCGGATGCTCAAGAGCCTGCGCAGAACCTCCTCGCGATCGGCGCCGGCGAGGTCCTCCGCTGTCACGGTGATGAGGCCCTCCTTTACGCGCAGGGAAGGGGCACGCACATTGAATTCCCGCTCCAGCACGGCGGTCGCATATCCCGCGACAAAGGCGTCATCGGATGCAGCCGCCCAGACGTCCGACGCAGGTGATGCCAGGAAGAAGAGTCCGAGCGAGAGGGTACAGAGCGTCACCGACAGTCGCACGCGCATGTGCTGCATGGGCATGATCCCACAGTCAGCGAGCCAACTCTTACTTCTCATGGGCGACTCCTTTCGAAAAGAAGGTCATGTATTTCGGCTGCTATCCCGAAACTGTCTGAGCGTGTAAGCCTGGAAAAGTAGAAGCGCACCGGGGAACTCGGCTCTCCTCCTCATGGCTGGCAACCACGAGGAAGGAGGTCGAGACCCGATGCGCCTGGCAACGTTTATCAGGAAGTCGCTCGGAATGAAAGCCCATACCGTGACGCAGGTCGAAGAGCAGCCCGATGGCGGCGTGGTGGCCCACGTCGAGCGCCTGCCCGGCCACCGGCTCGCCTGCGCGTGATGGACGTGATGGGGGACGTGATGGGGGACGTTCTTGACAAAGTAAACTTACCCATGCTTGGCTTCTGGCGGCGGCCTGCGCGGCCCCCACCGTGGAGCGACCCGGATGGATCCCCGCCGGCCAGGCCGTGCCCGCGCCGGCCCGCCGGTGTGGACTGGTGGCAGGTGCAATCCACCAGAGTCATTCACCCTCGTCGAGAACGTCCCTCGCTCCGGGGGAGCGCACTGCGCGTCCGGCGGTCGGTCCTCGCCCGGGGCGTGCTCCCCGCCGAGGTGGCTCCGGTGCCGGGCATAGGCGCACCTGCGATCGACGAGAGCCTACGCCCAGGGGCGACGGAGCAGGTATAGTTAGTCAAGAACGTCCCTATCTCACAGGCGATCCCTTCGCGGGCACCACATGCTGCAGGGTGCCGGACGGATCGAGCCGGGCCCCCCGGGGATGTTGGCCGCACCGTGGTATAAAGATATTTCGGATGCAACGTCCCCCATTACGCAAGGGCATGAACGGCTGGAAGGGCGGCCGGGCGGTGGCGTGCCTGCCCGCGCTCACCGGGAACCTCGGGGTCCCGGGCGGCGGGATGGGCCCCCGGCATGGCAGCGCCGCCCACGGCCAGGCGCTGGCCAGCATTGCCGCTGCCGAGCGCCGCCCCCCGGGAACGTACATCCCGAACCAGATGTCCCGGGTCACCGAGGCGCTCCTGGACGGGTGCCTGCGCGTGATGCTCCTCTTCGGAACCGACATGCTGTCCTCGTTTGCCGACACCGGGCGCGTGGCGGAGGGCCTCGCCCGGGCGGACCTCGTGGTCAGCCACGACCTCTTCCTGAACGACACCGCGCGTCGCTATGCGGACGTGGTGTTGCCCAGCACCGCCTGGCTGGAGGAGGTGGGCTGCAAGAGCACGAATACCCATCTCTACCTGATGGAGCGGGCCCTCGAGCCACCGGGCGAGACGCGACCCCTCACCTGGATCGTGAAGGAACTGGCCCGGCGCCTCGGCCTCACCGACTTCTACCCCTGGGAGATGGACGAGGGGCCCATTGACGCGATCCTGGCCCACCCTTCTACCGGGTATGCCACTGTCTCCGCCCTTCGCGCGGAGGGCGGGATCCGGGCTCTGCGGGTGTCACACGTGGCCCACCCTGATCGCGTGTTCCATACGCCTTCCGGCAAGGTGGAGTTCTTCTCCGAGCGCGCCCAGGCGCTGGGGCTTCCGCCCTTGCCGGTCTTCGAGCCACTGCCGACGTCGCCGTATCCGCTGGCCTTCCGCCAAGGGCGAACCCTGACCCAGTTCCACGGGTTCTACGATCATGGGCAGGCCCTGCCCACCCTGGCCCGACTCGACGCAGAGCCATGGCTATGGATCTCCCCCGCGGATGCGGCCGCGCGCGGGCTTCAGGATGGCGCGGCCATTCGCATTTACAATCAGCGGGGCGAGTTCCAGGCGCGCGCACGAGTGACGGAGCGGATCCCCCCGGGAACGGTGTGGATGCGGGATGGATGGGGCGGCCTGAACCGGCTGACCTCGGGCGCCCCCTGCATTCCCGATGAGGCGGTCGACACCTTCGGCTTCTCCGCCGGGCAGGCCGCCTTTGACGCCGAGGTCGAGGTGGCCGCGGCCTGACCGCTTCACCCATCTCTCCTCATCCTTATTTTTCCCGTCGCGATGCTGAAGGCTCAGCGGATTTCCCGTCCTCGCAGGCGGCACCCGGGGCGGCGCGGGGTCTCGGTGGAGCCCGTGGCGCTACGCTGGTAGACTGACACCACCGATGGGGCTTCTCCCATCTCCCAGGAGTTTCTGACGCGGGTCACTGAAGACATGGAGGGATGACTCCTATTCTAGATCCGCCAATCAACGCAGGTACACGGGGATTCCTGGTGATGGCATGGCTGAATAAGGCGCGACGGTTCCCGGGGCTGGCTCTGACCATCGCCCTGGTGGTATCGGCCTGCGCCCGGCCGCCTTCACAGGACGTCCCAGCCGCGCCGGCACCTACCAGAGCGGCCGTCCAGGCCGGGACGTCCGCATCCGATCTCCTGGAGATCGTCAAGACACTGGCCGCCCCCGAGATGGCGGGTCGCGCCACCGGCTCGCTCGGGATGGAGCGGGCGGCGCGCTACATCGCGGGCGAATTCGAGCGGGCCGGCCTCACACCCGGCGGGGAGGGCGGGTCATACTTCCAGGCTTTCGACGTGGTGACGGGCATTCGCCTGGGCGAGGGGAACCACCTGACGCTGCAGGGCGGAAATAGCCGTCGGGACTATCGCGCCGGCCAGGACTTCACACCGTTCAGCTTCTCGGACGGCGGGCAGGTCCAGGGGGAGATCGTCTTCGCCGGCTACGGGATCACGGCGCCCGAGCTGACGTACGACGATTACGCCGGCGTGGACGCGGCCGGGAAGATCGTCCTGGTCCTGTCGGGTGAGCCGCGGGAGCGCGACCCGGCCGGCCCGTTCCGACAGCCCGAGGCATACCGCTACACCGAGGTGCGGTACAAGGTCCTCAATGCGCGGGAGCACGGGGCCAAGGGCGTCATCCTGGTCGCGAATCCCCTGACCCATGGCGAGGAGCCGGAACAGCTCTTCGCCTTTCGGGGCATCACCTCGACCTCCCAGAGCGGCATCCTGGCGGTCAACGCTTTGCGTCGCGTGGCGGAGGACATCCTCGCCGGCGCTGACCGCTCCCTCCGGGATCTCCAGCAGGCCATCGACCGCGATCTCCACCCGCAGTCATTCCCCGTGCCGGGCCGGACCGTCCAGATGGAGGTGCGGCTGATCCACGAACACGGCCGGGGGTGGAACGTGATCGGCCTCCTGCCCGGGACCGATCCCACGCTGCGGGAGCAGGCGGTGGTCGTGGGGGCCCACTACGATCACCTGGGTCTCGGCGGAGAAACCTCCCTGGCCCCCTCGCGCTACGGCGAGATCCATCCTGGGGCGGACGACAATGCCTCGGGCGTGGCCGGGGTGCTCGGCCTGGCCCGCGTGTACGCCGGCGGGGGAGGGGCGCGGCGGACGCTCGTCTTCGTGGCCTTCGCCGGGGAGGAGATGGGCCTCCTCGGCTCGGCCCAGTACGCGAGGGCGCCGGCGTTCCCCCTGGAACGGACGGTGGCCATGCTCAACATGGACATGATCGGCCGCCTGCGGGGTGAGACGCTGCACGTCTTCGGCGTGGAGACCGGGAAGGAGCTCCGGGAAGTCCTGGAGGCCGCCAATCGGGAGGTGGGACTCCAGTTACGGTTCAGCGGGGACGGATACGGCCCGTCGGACCACACGCCCTTCTATGCCAAGGACCGGCCGGTCCTCTTCTTCTTTACCGGACCCCACGAGGACTATCATCGGCCTTCGGATACCCCGGAGAAGATCAATGCGCCCGGCCTGGCCCGCGTGGTGCGCCTCGTGGGCGGAGTCCTCCGTCGCCTCGTGGACGGGGACAGCGAGGTGACGTTCGTCCGGCTAACGTCGTCCTCGCCCCCGCGGATGCGCGGGACCGGCGCTGGGTACGGTCCCTATTTCGGGATGATCCCGGAGTTCGGAGGGACCGACGAGGGGGTGAGGTTGGGGGGCATTCGGGCCGGCAGTCCGGCCGAGAAGGCGGGCCTGCAATCGGGCGATCTGATCCTGCGGTTCGACGGGAAGGTGGTCAGGAACCTCGAGGACTTCGTCTTCGTCTTGCGCGGCAAGCGGGCGGGGGACCGGGTGGAGGTGATCTATCGCCGGGGGACGGTGGTGCGGACGACCAGCGCCGTGCTGGAGACGCGGCAGTAAACCGGAGCGGGGGGGCCGAGGGGCGGAGGAGCGAGGGGGCCCGCGGAGGGCGCTGGAGCAGGAACCGAGGACCGACGGCGGCGCTTGGAGGTGCGCGCTCCCTCCGCTACGCGGCGCGGGAATACGCCTGAGCCTCGCAGCGGACGGGCACGGTGTCCGGCTCGGGCCAGGTTTCCAGGGTGCCGCGTTTCTCGGGGCACGCCTTGTCCCGGCAACTGAGGACCGTGTTCTCGAGTTCGTCCACGTAAGGACTGCGGTGGGTGTTCCCGCAGAACAGACACTCCCGGAACATCAGGATGAGGTTGCCGTTGCTCACGGTTGTCTCCACTTCGATCGCCCGCTCAGGCAGGGGACGCCGGGGCCACTGCGTAGTCCCCGGCCATGCAGAACCCGGTTGCATCGATCGTACCATCCAATGTCTCGGGTTTCGGGGGACCGGAAATGGGTCGCCTTCCGCCCCCGTGTCCCGGTCCGGGCTTCGCGGGGGCGCCTGTAAGTCCGCGGGGATAAGCGTGACAATGTTCCGGGCTTCTCGTCTTCGCGGTTGACAGGGCCCGCGGCATCCGATAGCCTTTGAGTTGGATAAGATTCTTGGGGCATCGCCGGCAGGTGGGCGGCGGAATCCGGCAACGATCGGCGAGGGTGGCGAGAGGATGATTCCATGGTACAGCGCGAGGAGATGGCGGTGGAGGTGCTCACGCCCCAGGGGTGGTACCGTGGCTACATCACGCTGCCGGCCGGCGGACGGTTGCTGGACTATCTGAACACCAAGCCTCCGATGATCGCCCTGACCGGGGCCGTGGACCCATCCGGTGCCCGCCTGCCGTTCCTGGCCGTCAACACCGAACAGGTGCTGGCCATCCGGCCGCAGGCAGTGGAGTAGGCATCCCTGGCCGGCAGGACCGCGAATCGGCGTACCTTCCCAACCGGAATCCATTCCATCATGCGTTGCACATTCGTGTTCACATCCCATGCACTGCGAGGCGCGTGGATCCCGCGGTGGAGGCGTGGCGGATGGGCCCTGCCGGCGTGCTGCCTCCTGCTCGCCCTGACGTGGGCAGGACCGGCAAAAGCGGCCAAGCCGGCACCCCAGGCGACGCCGGAGCCCAACAGCCCCACCATCATCTCGCTGGACTTGACCGAGACGCTGGTCTGGGGCACGGTGCGGGCCGTGCTGGACGGCACGAACCTGGTGGTGGTCACGCCGGAGATCACCCGGTTTGACATCCGGCTGCTGGGCATCGAACCGCCAGAACTCCCCCGCCAGGGACGGGCCGGCACAAAGCCCACGGAGGGGCAGCCCTTTGGCCCGGAGGCGGCGACCTACGTGCGCGATCTGCTGGTGGACAAGCAGGTGCGGTTGGAGCCCTACGGGAAGGATCGGTCGGGCCGGACCCTGGCGGTGGTGTGGCTCGGAGACATCAACGTGAATCTCACCCTGGTGAAGGAAGGGCTGGCCTGGGTGAGCCAGTCCGTCGCCGTCCCCAAGGTGCGGGCCGAACTTGAGGTGGCAGAGCGGCAGGCCCAGGTGGGCAAGTACGGCCTGTGGGCACTTCCGAATCCGGAACCCCCGTGGGAGTTCCGGAAACGCCACCGGCTGCCGTCCGAGTGAGTCCCCCATCTCTCCCCACGATCGTTGGCACCTCGACCCTGCCCCGGGCATCGTCCCATCCCCGGAGCCTTTCCGCTGCTGACCGGCCGCTGGTGAGGACGCCCCCTCTCCACGGCGATGCCGCGACTGCCGGCACAGGAATCCCACGACGGTGAATCAGCCGACCCCCCCCGCAGCGATCCCGGAGCTTCTCAGCGACGAGGACCAGCAGCTCCTCGAAGCCTTCCGCGAACGGTATCCCTTTCCCCTCGACCCCTTCCAGGAGCAGGCGATCCGCCAGATCCTCCGCGGGGAGTCGGTGATCGTCTCGGCTCCCACGGGCGCGGGCAAGACCCTGATCGCGGAGTTCGCCATCTACCGCGCCCTGGCCGCCCAGCGGCGGGTCATCTACACCACCCCGCTGAAAGCCCTGAGCAACCAGAAGTTCGCGGACTTCGGCCGCCAGTACGGCAGCGACCTGGTGGGCATCCTGACGGGCGACGTGAAGGTGAATCCCCGGGCGCCCATCCTGGTCATGACCACCGAGATCCTGCGCAACCTCCTGTTCACCGAGAAGCCCGAGGACATCGCCTCGGCGGTGCTGGACGAGTGCCACTACCTGGGCGACGAGGGGCGGGGGACGGTCTGGGAGGAGATCGTCATCAACTGCCCGTCAACGATCCAGCTCGTGGCGCTCTCGGCGACGGTGAGCAACATCCAGGAGATCGCGGCCTGGATCAGCCAGGTGCATAGCCCCATCCACGCGATCTACCAGCCGGTGCGGCCCGTCCCGCTGCAATATCTGCTCTGCCACCCGGACGGCGAGATTGCCCCCCTGACGGCGCCCAAGCGCAAGACTCCCCTGGTCCCCGAGGCGCGCATCCGGGGTGAGCGGAGGCGGGGTCGGGATCGGGGCCCGGTCTTTCATGGGCGAGGCCGCCGCCGTCCCGCCAGCCCGAGCGTGGTCATCCCCCAGCTCCGGGAGCGGCGCTGGCTCCCGGCGATCTACTTCATCTTCAGCCGGTCAGGGTGCGAGCGGGCGCTGCGCCGGTTCCTGGAGGACGGCGGCTCCCTCCTGGAGCCCGAGCGGAGGGCCGAGGTGGACGAGGCTATCGCCAATACGCTGCGCGACTATCCCAGCATCATGCCCGAGACCGAGGTGAACGCCCTCCTGCTGGATGGGCTGCGGCGCGGCGCAGGGTTGCACCACGCCGGGGTCCTGCCGGCCCTCAAGCGGCTGACCGAGGTCCTCTTCGAGCGGGGCCTGGTCAAGGTGGTCTTCGCCACCGAGACCATGAGCCTGGGGATCCACATGCCGGCCAAGAGCGTGGTGATCCAGGGGATCCGCAAGCGGAGCGACATCGGCTTCCGCCAGCTCACGCTGAACGAGCTGACCCAGATGGCGGGACGGGCGGGACGGCGGGGCATCGACCCCGAGGGCAAGTGCCTGATCGCCCTGGACGCCCCCGAGGCGGAGGAGGAGGCGCGGGAACTCCTGGCCGGCACACCCGAGCCGATCCAGAGCCGATTCCGGGTGGGCTACAGCTCCGCCGCGCTGCTGGTGGACCTGTATCGGGACCCTGCCGCGGTCCGCCGGGTCATCGAGTCCAGCTTCGGCCAGTACCAGAACCGCCAGCGCATCCGGGTCCTGGAGACGGAGCGGGCGGAGCTGCTGACGCGGCTGGCCAAGACCGCGGGGATCGACTCGCCCTGCTGCACGATCAGAGACCTCCTGGCCTACCGGGAGAAGCGGGCGGCGCTCGAGGTGGAGCGGGAGCGGGTCCGCCGCCTCGGCCTGGGCGGGAAGCGGAAGGAGCGGCAGCGCGGCGCGGCAGCATCGCCCTGGTCGGAGGGCCTGCACGAGGCGCGGCAACGCATCGAGGCCATGGCGCTGGATCTCTCGCGCCTATCCTGCCACCGGTGTCCGCACCGTGGGAACCAGGAGCGACTGCTCAAGCGATCCGACCGGACCCGGCAGGCCCTGGAGGGGCGGGGACAGAGCCTCCGGGACCTGGAGGAATCCTACTGGGAGCAGTTCCTGCGGGTGGTCGAGGTGCTGCGGCACTTCGGCTACCTCACGGATTCGACGCTCTCCCCGGAGGGCCGCCTGATCGCCTCCCTCCGCCACGACAACGAACTCGCCGTGGCCCGCATGGCCTTCTCGGGGCTGCTCCTCGAGTTGCAGCCGCCCGAGGCGGCAGCGCTCCTCTCCTGCCTGGTGGAGGAACCCCGGGAGACCGAGACCCTCTTCGCCCGGGAGCTGTTGAGACGCCTCCCGCACCTCCGTCGGCGGGTGCAGGCCCTGGAGTCGCTGACCGAAGAGGTGGAGCGGGTGCAGCGAAACCGGCGGGTGGATCTCCCGATTTCGATGCACACGACCTACATGGCGGTCACCTACGAATGGACGGCGGGCGAGGAGGACTGGGTCCGGCTCATCCGCAACTTCTACGGGGGCCACGAGGGAGACCTCATCCGTGTGTTCCGCCGCCTGATTGACCTTTGCCGGCAGTTGATCGACAGTCCGGAGCTTCCCGCCACCCTCCGGTCCTCCCTCCACCAGGCGGTCCGCATGCTGGATCGGGGCATCGTGCTCGAATCCGCCCTCATCTAACCGAGTACATCGCAGACACGCAACGCCTCCATCTCCCCTTCGGCCTCCCTCGGAAGGCAACCACCTGCCACGCCACCCGCCCCTCGCGAGCAGGCCAGGTGCCTGCCTTTCCAAAAAGTGTACAGGGAAGAGACCAGGCAAAACACAGCGAGGGGCGCCGGCCCCCTCAACCTCCTGATTTTGCGGGGTTCGACTCAATCGCGATCAAAGAGGTTATCATGGCACGGGTGATGCAACTGCATATCGAAATCTGGCGGAAAGGAGCAATGGTCATGAAAACGAGAAACGAATCACGCAGGCGCGCCGCCGGGGCCGATCTCTTCCAGGCTGTGATTCGCCTCGTGACGGCGGCACTCTTCCCCCAATGGCTCGTTCCGGTCCCCGTGGCTGCGTCGCGCCGTTCCGTACGGCAGCAGGCCCCTTCGCGATGGTCGAGTGGCAGGGTCGCCCTCATGCTCCTCCTGGTGATCCTGGCCTCCATTCCGGCGTGGGCCGGCCAACCGGCTCTGCCGTCCGGCGTGCCGAACGTCTTCGATCCAGAGGTGCGAGCCCGGTTTCAGCCCGTGGGCGTGACCAACCTCCGGGGCAACCCGGATTTCCCGGTGTTGATCCTCCAGAACACGGCCGGGGGACAGCCCCAGGTCATGCTGCTAGGGCTGGATGCCCGCAACGGGAAGGAGAGCTGGTCCCTGGCCTCCGATCCGATCATCCTGATCGTCCTCTTTGCCGATCCCGAAACCATCCTGGGGGCGCACGTGGATGCGGGATTCGCAGAACGGGGAAAGTCGTCGGGACAGTTCATGACGCTGGCCGATCCGACCTCGCCAGGACTGTCCGATCTGCTTCGCTCGGTCACCCTGGCCGCGACCCGAACGTACATGTAATCGGCGCGGCTCTCCTCTCGTCCCACGTCTGTCTAGCCCTCTTCTCCGGATCTCCCCGTCATTCGCATGTCTCTGATCTCCCCGGAACGAATGAACATAGATTCGCGCGCACACCCAACCCCTCAAGGACTCGACCTTTTAAGCTTTCCAATACTTTATTCTTGACATGGTCCTAGAAATAGATTAGAGAAGTATAAAATAGATTAAAATAATCCATAATTGATAGGAGAAATATGGCTCAGGAATCGAACGCGCCAGAGAAGCTGCTCACCGTTCGGGAAGCGGCCCAGTTGCTTCGCCTTGGGGAGGTGACAGTGTATCGCCTGGCTCAACGTCACAAGATCCCGGCTGTAAAAGTCGGCGGGAGCTGGCGGTTCAACCGCGGCTTGCTCGAGGAATGGTTGATGGCGGGCGGCTCGGGTTCGGCCAGGCGCATCTTGGTCGTGGACGACGATCCGGACCTCCGACGAATGCTTCAGCACATTCTTACCCTGCGTGGCCAGCCGCCGATGTTGGCTGGCAGCGTCCGCGAGGCTCAGGTCGTCCTCCGCGAGACCACGTTCGATCTCGTCTTCCTGGATGTCATCCTTCCGGACGGCTCGGGCGCGGACGTGTTCCGCGCGATCCGGGCGGCCGATTCCAGCGCGCTGGTGGTGCTGATGACTGGCTTCCCGGACCACCCGGCGGTGGCAGAGGCTCTGTCACTCGGGCCCGTCATGCTCATGCGCAAGCCGTTCGGCGCCCGTGAGATCGATGATGTGCTCCGCACCACGGCGCGACAGGCCCTCCCGGCCGCGATCCCGGTGGCCCGGACGCGCGCTTGAGGAATTCCTCATGACCATTGGCTCTGTTTGGTGCGCCTCGCCGGACGCCCCGACCGGGCGGATGCCGGATCCCGACGGGGGTTCGGGCGACGTCCGGCGAGAGGCGTGGGGCCATCCCAAGGTCGTGGCCCACTTCCTCGGCGGCCATCTCCTGAAAGGATTCGCGCTGGATTTCCGGCCGTCCCGCGGGGCCTTTCGTCTGCGACGGAGGGACGCAGTCGACGTCGAGGCGGCGATCCGCATCCGCCTGGCTGCCTTGAAGGCCCTCTTCTTCGTCAAGGACTTCGAAGGAAACCCGGGCTATCAAGAACTCTCGGATGCCGCCCGGCCCTCTTTACTGGGGCGCCAGGTGAGGGTGCGGTTCCGCGACGGCGAGGTGTTGCGCGGGACATCGCCCAGCCGTGATCCCGGCGGGGCGGGCTTCTTCCTTGTTCCGATGGACGCTAGGAGCAACAATCGCCGGATCTACGTGACGGCGACGAACGCGGTCGAATGTCGCTTCGAAGGTGGAGACGAGGCGTGACCCGCCACGAACCTGACGTGGGCGCCAGGCGATCCGGTTCCGGAGCCGACGGTGTGCAGACGGAAGGCGTCGCGGATGGCCGAGGCCGGCCTCGGGCTGGGAGAGATATGTTGGCGCTGGTGGTCGATAACGACCGGTTCTTCCGCGAGCTTCTCCAAGAAATTTTGAGCGATCTCGGATACACCGTGACCGCCGCCGCCGACGGCCTGGAGGCCCTGGAGGCGGTCATGCACAGCCCGCCCGATATCATTTTCCTGGACCTGGTCATGCCCAAGGTCGGCGGGGATCGCGTCTGCCAGTACCTGAAGAGTGACCCGGCCACGTCGGCCATCCCGATCGTCATCCTGTCGGCGACGGTCGCCGAGGACCAGGCCAAGGTCATGGCCATGGGCGCCGACGCCTACATTGCGAAGGGCCGGGCAGAGGAGTTGCGCGCCCACGTCGATGCGGTCCTGAAACGCTTGGCCGGAGCCGATCACCCGACCGCGCCAGAGCCCGGAGCCATCTTCGGCATGGAGCGCGCCCACCCCCGCGGGATGGTCGTGGAACTTCTCGCCCTGAAGCGGCACCATGAGGCCATCCTGGCGGAGATCGCCGAGGGGGTCATCGAGGCGGATGCGGCGGGCAAGGTCGTCTATATCAACCCCGCCGCCCGGCGCCTCCTGGCCCGTGCCGAGCGAGAGGTGATCGGCCAGGAGCTGCCAGACCTCTTCGATCCGGCCACGGGCGGGGAACTGCGGGCCGCCCTGGCCCAGGGGCAGCGGCCGCTGAACCTGACTCTGACGGCTCACGAGCGGGTGCTCGTCCTCCGCGCCAGCCCGCTCAGCGGGGAGGATCGGGAAGGGGGATGGCTGGTCGTCCTTCAGGACCAGACGGAATTGTGGGAGAAGATCGGGGAGCTTTCGATCCTGAACCAGCGACTGCGGGTGCTGGACCAGCTCAAGTCGGACTTCCTCGCCATGGTCAGCCATGACCTGAAAACCCCCCTGACGTCCATCCGCGTCGGGCTGGACCTGCTGGCCGACCCGCGGCTGCCAACGACGAGCCGAGAGGAGATCCTGGATGCTGCCCGGCAGGACGCCGACCGGCTCGGCCAGCTGATGAGTGACCTCTTGGACTCGGCGCGCATCGAGGCGGGCAAGCTCGAACTCCGTCGCGTCCTCCTGCGGGTGGACGAGGCGCTCCGCCGGGCGGCCGATCGGTTCCGGGCGGTAGCCGCCGAGCGAGGCCTGCAGCTCCAGGTTGAGATTGTGGGAAAGTTGCCTCCCGTGTCCGCCGATCCGGGTCGTCTCGACCAGATTCTGGGGAACCTCGTAAGCAACGCCGTCAAGGCCCTGGGACCGGGTGGCCGCATCGCGCTCAAAGCGCATGCCGCTCGCGCCGCGGACACCGGGTTCACGGCTGCCGACGTGCCGGGGGACTCCACCGGGGTGGAGCTGGCGGTGGCGGATGACGGGCCAGGGATCCCCGGCGAGCACCTTCCGTGCGTGTTTGAGAAATTCTACCGGGTGGGCGGCGGGGAGGGAACGGGGCTGGGACTCTACATCTGTCGGGCCCTGGTTGAGCAACACGGGGGTCGCATCGTAGCGGAGAGCGCCCCCGGCGCAGGGACCCGCATCCGCTTCTGGCTGCCGGCCGTTCCTGGGCCGGCCAGGGAGACCCCATGAGCGAAAGGGCTATCCATACGCTGGTGGTTTCGCGGACATGCCTGCCCCTGTACGGGCAAGTGGTGACGGCGCTGCGTAAGCGACCTGAGATCCGGGTGGTCCTCGACCGGCGGTACCGTGCGCGACGCCGACGCCGGCGGACGTTCACCGCCGAGCGCCGACGGGGCGACCGGCGCCAGGGAGCGGAGATGCTCCTGGTCTGAGTCCGAACAGTGGAGTTTAACCGCAAAGCACGCGAAGTCCGCAAAGAAACTCCCCATTTTCAAAGCACTAACGCGGGAAAACTTGGAGATACGGTTCGGAAGATTTCGGTCCGGCAACTCCTCAGACCTGATGCGAGTTGGCGACTCTTTGCGATCTTTGCGGTCTTGGCGGTGAAATTTTTGGTCTGAGCCCGGGGCCTCCAACATCTCCACAGCTCCCGCTCTCCAGTGTCTTCGCTGCGTCATACCCCCGGGTCAGCCTAGCGACGGTCCTCTCCATTGGTTCGGCGAGCGTCTTCTGCCTACCCCTCACCACCCTCGGTCGCTTGACACCCCTCTTCCCTGCGTGCTACACACCCCCCGCAAGCCGTAGTGTCCCCCGACGGAGGCCGCTCAGATGGCCATGGTCCCGATTCAAGATCTCGTGGCCGCGCATCTTGCCTCCCACTACCCGGCCTCCCAGGGATGGACGATCCAGCGCGATCTCCTCCTGGAGAGCGGCTCCGAGCTGCACTTCCTGGTGAGCCGCGACCAGGAGTTGATCGTGGTGCACTGCAAGGAAGAGCGGGGGAACGTCCTCTTCGACCAGGTGGATCACGCCGCGGCCCTGGCGGCCGACGCGGGCGCCGGGTCCGCCATCCTCTTCGTCCCCATCGGATCCTTCACGCCGCCCATCATCCTGGAGTACGCCGCCCGGCAGCGCGTGCGCATCGAGGCCCTCTGAGTTGGGGGCGCCCGCGGTATGGATGCACGAGAGGTGGCGATTCACAGAGAGGTGGGACGGATCGCAATTTGAAATGGAAAACTGACGGCTCGACTGAGGGCTTCGGGTGAGCCTCAGCCGAACCCCTCGCCGAAGTCAACCGACAACCGGTCAAATCCTTATCCGAAGGAAAATGGCCGGTTGTCAATTGTCGGTTGTCCGTTTTCAATTGTGGCTTTTTGGTGGGAGCCATGCGCGCCTCCGCCCCGCACATCCTTGTCCTGGATGATGACCCCGCCATCCGCGAGGCGCTGGCCACGGCGCTCAAGGGGGCGTACGTCGTCCACAGTGCCGCCACGGGGAAGGAGGCCTGCGCGCTCCTGCGGCGCCACCCCGTGGCCGCGATCGTCCTGGACGCGGTCCTTGGCGACGAGCACGGGTTGGACCTCATCGGGCGGTTCCGGGCGCTCTCGAAGGCCCCGACCCTGGTCCTGACCGGCTACGGCTCGGAGGATCTGGCCGTCCGCGCCCTGAAGGCAACGCAAAATCCCCCCATCCGATCCCAGTACCTCCGAAACCAAAACCGTAGGTCCATTGGCCTCCTCACCCGTGTGCTGAAACTACCTGATTGATTGACAGACCGAAAGGAGATATGGCTCCGTGAAGCTCCTCGCTGTAAACGACCGTCCGGTTGCCTCCGCTGATACCCGTTGTTTACGATCTGAGGAAGATTCCCCAATTCCTCACGAGACGGTACTGCCTCCATCATGGGGGTTGGTGCCGGGGGGACGGACCGCCAATTGAGCAAGATATCCTATCTGCAACAGGCAAGCCTTGACAGCCACACCCCAGCACCCGAGTTGACAAGTCGATCGAGTGGTTAGCTCGGCACCCTAAAGGTTCCGAGTGAACCGTGTCACCGGGACTACCCTTGCCGAGCTTTCGTGCCCCGACCAAGTCGACCTTTCCCATTGACACACATAGCGGATTTCGGTAACCTTTGAGATATGGGGCCAAGTGTCAGCATTTGTCGAACGCTTTTCAGGGACGGCTCCAGCCATGAGGTTCGAGGCATTTCCCACAACGAGGAACCAGCCAGGTGAGTTGCCGGCATCCCTAAGAGTACTTTTTGGATCGGCACTTGCGACTACCGGACTGGTTCCAGCGATCGTCAAGGAACCATCCCGATGGCGTCAGGAGCGTTCGACAAATGCTGTCACTCAGGTGTTCGACGAATGCTGACATTTGACCGATAAGGGTTAAATCCTGCTAAGTCGCGTTCTGGGGACCGGCTTGCCGATCCGCTACAGTGGTCACCGGGCCGGATTGGCCTTTAATTCCTCCCAATTCCGTCGAGCTTTCGCGGAAGTTTCCTTGGTCTCAGTTTCATACGGCAGTATCCCCTTCTATATGGGAACCTCGGGGATTTCACGGGTTTTGCATCACGCCCCAGGCTGCTGATTCTCGCGTCGCGACGAACTCCTCATGCAATCTTGGCCAAAAGGCTTCGGGAGGTAACGATGACCGGTACGAGCACGGATAAAACGGGAATCGAATTAATTGGCCTCGGTCGGGCCATCCTGAACAAGCAACTGGCCGTCCCCATCTATCAAAGATCCTACGCCTGGGAAGACAAGCACGTGCTCGATCTCTTCTCCGATATATCGAATGCCATCGAACAAGAGGAACCTGAGTACTTCCTAGGCTCCATCGTTACAACAAAGAACGACAGCCCGCGCCCCGAAGTTGTAGATGGCCAGCAGCGCCTTGCAACTACCGCAATACTCCTGGCAGCAATCCGCGATTACTTCTCGCAAAGCAATGATCCCATGCGAGCCGATCACATAGCCTCAACCTATCTTTTCACTAGGGACCTAAAAACCCTGGAGGCCATTCCAAAATTACACCTCAACCTCGCCGATAACGAATTCTTCGCTAAGCGCATATTGGAGGAGCCGGCTTCCCCCAACAAGGCGATTGACCCCACAAAGGAATCGCACAAACGAATCGCCCGCGCTGCGGACCTAGCGCGGACCTTCGTTAAGCAGTTCTCAGCCCAGCCTAAGCCAACCGATCAGCTCGCACGCTGGGTTGAGTACATCACTGATTCCGTAAAGGTAATCTGGGTCGCGGTCTACGACGACGCAAACGCCTTTAGGATATTTGAAACCCTTAACGATCGCGGACTAGCTCTGGCAATATCTGATCTACTCAAGAACTATCTCTTTGGCTTGGCTGGAAGCAGAATAGCTGAGGTCCAACACCGCTGGCAATCGATGACCGGAACGCTTGAGGCCGTTGATAACGAAGACGCGATTGTGACGTACATGCGCCACCTTTGGTCTTCAAGGCACGGGCTCACCCGCGAGAAAGACCTGTATTCTGACATAAAGAAGAAAGTGCACACCAAACAAGACGCTGTGGCGCTTTCTACTGAACTGGCCGAGAAAGCGTTACTCTATGCAGCTATACTCAATCCCAATCATGACTTCTGGGATAAGTACAGCCCGACTGCGCGCCAGCACATGGAGACGCTCAATCTTCTGCAAATGACACAGATCCGTCCGCTTGTACTTTCTGTGCTGGAGCAATTCTCCGTAAAGGAGGTTCAGGCCGCCCTCAGGCTAATGGTGTTTTGGGCCGTTCGCTTCCTGATTACCGGTGGACTGGGATCAGGCTCCCTCGAAAGCCAGTACTCCCAAAGGGCGCAGGAAGTCAAAGAGAGCAAGACAAAAACGGCGAAACAGCTCAGCGCAAAGTTGAACGACATAGTACCGAACGATTCCCAATTCCGACAGGCTTTTTCGGCGGCCTCAGTGTCCAAGAACTATCTCGCACGATATTACCTGCGAGTTCTTGAGAAACAGGCAACGGGTGAGCCCGATCCCGAATTGTCACTCGGTGAGAATACGGAAGTCGTTAACCTGGAGCACGTACTCCCGTTGAATCCGTCGAACGCGTGGAATCACATTCCCGAGGACGATCGAGCTACGCATGTGAAGAGGATCGGCAATCTGGCCTTACTGAAAACGCGGATAAATTCGGAGGCCGGAAACGATAGTCTTGCGCTCAAGAAGCCCTTTTACAAGAAGTCAAAGTACACTCTCACCTCGTCTCTAGCGGACTATGCCGTTTGGGACACTGCGGCAATATTGAAGAGACAGAGTGAGCTTGCCGACTTGGCGGTTGCCGCGTGGCCGCTGAAATGAGGGTACTGCGTGCAAGTGGTTCGCGGTCAACACCTGGATGGACTGACACCGAATGGCGATAGAGCAAGATTTTGATGTTGCGTTCATTGCCGCGCTGGCTCTGCGCGAAAAGCAGATCCAGCAAAATTACCGGCCGGTGATTGCCGTCCACAAATGGTTTGCCCGCCGACCGGGCACGTTATTTCGCGGGCTCGTGCTCTCAGAGTTCGGCACCGAGGCGCTTGACAAAGCATTCTATAAGTCGAACTCGTTCCCCGGCCGGACCGTGGCAGACCCATTCATGGGTGGAGGGACGCCACTATTGGAGGCAAATCGGGTCGGGTGCGATGTCATCGGGTTTGACATCAATCCGATGGCCGTCTGGGTGGTCCGTGAAGAAATCGAGCATTTGGACGTCGCTCCCTATGAAGCGGCGGCACGGGAACTTGTGGAGAATATCGAAGCCCAGGTAGGCGCTTACTACCGAACCCGGTGTCTAGGTTGTGGCGCGACCAACGTTCCGATCAAATACTTCCTGTGGGTAAAAACCCAGGACTGTGAGAAATGCGGCAAGACCCTCGACATGTTTCCGGGGTATCTCCTTGCCGAGGATGAGAGGCACCCGAAAAATGTGCTCGTGTGTTCGTCCTGTGGCGAGCTTAACGAGGCTGCACGGCTCGATAGGCCTGGATCATGCCGGGAGTGTGGAAGCGTCCTTGCAGTTGACGGGCCGGCCAGGCGCAGCCGCTGCAACTGCCCGTCTTGCGGTTCAGAGAATGTCTATCCGAATCCGAAGGCCGGGCCTCCTCAGCACCGGATGTTCGCCATCGAGTATTACTGCCCTCACTGCAAGCCGCGCCACACCGGACGGTTTTTCAAGAAGCCGGACCGGGAGGACTTGGCGAAGCACGAGGCAGCCGAGACCAGGTGGCGAAGGCTGAGGCCCCGATTTGTGCCAGCCGAGAAGATCCTCCCTGGTGACGAAACCGACCGGTTGCACCGGTGGGGGTATGGCCGCTACCGCGACCTGTTCAACCCACGCCAGTTGCTCGGTCTCGAACTGAGTTGCCGGCTGATTGATGCTACAGCAGATGCACGGGTGCGCCGGGCACTGGCCACGAACCTTTCGGACCTCCTCCGGTATCAGAACATGCTATGCCGGTATGACGTGATGGCCCTGAAGTCGCTCGACATCTTCTCGATCCATGGCTTCCCGGTGGGCCTCGTGCAGTGCGAGTCGAACCTGCTGGGCATCCCAAAGGGCAACGCTATGAGCGTGGGCAGTGGTGGCTGGTCGAACATCATCGAGAAGTACATCAAGGCGAAGCGGTACTGCGATGAGCCCTTTGAGATCGCCCACGAGCGGTCACGAAAGATCCGGGTGCCGATTCCCGGTGAATGGATCGGGGAGCGCCGCGACAGTGACCCGCGGAATGCTCATCGGCGAATTTCGCTTCAATGCCAGAGCGCCACGACGGCCAACTTGCGCTCGGGCAGCCTCGATGCGGTGTTCACCGACCCCCCGTACTTCGGGAACGTCCAGTATGGCGAGTTGATGGATTTCTGCTACGTGTGGCTGCGCCGCCTCATGCGACGGCACGGGGAGGACCTCAGGTGGAAATCCACACGGGACGCCGAGGAACTGACCGGCAACATCACCATGAAGCGAGGCCTCGAGCATTTCGCCCAAGGACTCTCGACCGTGTTCCGCAGGATGGCCCGTGCCCTCAAACCGGGCGCGCCCCTGGCGTTTACCTACCATCATCGGACGCTCGACGCCTACCACGCGGTGGGCGTCGCCATTCGCGATGCCGGCCTCGTCTGTTCGGCCTCCCTGCCCTGCCCGGCCGAAATGGGGGGCTCGATCCACATCCACGGGACGGCGTCCTCGATTGTGGATACGGTGTTCGTCTGCCGGGCTCATGGCGAGATCCCGCGCCGTTGGCTATTCAATGATGCCGAGGAACTGGCCGCCCTCATGGGCGACGACTTGGCACAACTCCGCGCCGGCGGGCTTAAGCCGTCCCCCGGTGATGTGCGCTGCATTATCTGGGGGCATCTGACCCGGATGACTATCTGGAGGTTGCGCAAAGGATGGCGCGCTCGCCGGTCAGTGGCAGCGAAGCTGAAGGCCTTCGGGGAAGCGATGGTGCAGGTCTGCGATGTGGAGGAAGCCCTGAAGCTCCTTGAATCTCTCCCGACCAAGGTGGTGAGGCGTGGCGATCTGTTCGATGCTGGTGAAGACCTCCGAAAGAGATTCCGCGATGCCGTTTCCTTTTGAGGTGGAATTCGAGGAAGTCCGGAGGAACCTCGACCAATACGTTGACGAGGTCTTTGTATGCCTCGTATCGGAGTTCCTCGTCATGCCCAAGGCCCCTGGCTTCATCGAATACCCTGTGTTCGAGAGGGGCTACGAGGCCCTCAAGCGTGTCACGAACGGGTTCCGGGACATGTCCCAGGAAAACGTAGAGGGGGCGGTCTTCGCCGTGCCGATTTCTCTCATTGTGCTCCGTGCCCTGCTGGGATTTACCCCACCAGAGTGGGCATATGTCGCCACACGACGCACTGGCGAGGAGATTACCCAGAACGCTGCCCGGACCATCGACCAGAAAGTTCGCATGGCTCCCGAAACGCCGATGCCCCGTGGTGGGCAGACTCTCACTGAGAAGCGAATCTTAGCGTTGATCCGCTGCGCGTGCGAGATGTTGGCCGAGGGTGCGCCGGAGGTTCCGCCGGACAAGCTGCACCGGCTGTCAAAGGCAGACACCGCTTCGGGTCTCAGCGGCGTGCAATCGCTTGCAGACTTGGGCGTGCCCTATGCCATGCTGCTGTATGAACGTTTCCTTGGCCGACCGTTCGCTTGGTACAGGGACTCCGCCAGCGGGCTAGTCGGTGACGTGCTGGAGACCGCCATCGAGGAAATTCTGCACCGGGCAGGTGTCAGTTTTCGGAAGACGAAACGTGCCGGGAGGGTGCCTGGATTCGACCAGGCACCGGATTTCGTCGTGCCAAACGAGTTTAACATCCAAGTCATCATTGAAGCGAAGCAGACCGAGGATGACGGGACGGCGCGAGACAAGGTGACCCGCTTTCAGCACCTCGGAGAACTGAGCACGGCCGGTCAGCCGCCGGGTCAGCCCAAGTTCGAGGTAGTCGCCTGCATCGCGGGGCGCGGCTTCGGTGTGCGTCGGAAAGACATGGAGAAGCTCCTACTCGCCACTCGGGGAAAGGTATTCACGCTTCAAAACCTGAACCAACTCGTGGATTGCACACGACTGCGGGAGTTTCGAACACGTTGAAAATGGGAGGCCCTTCTGGCCCATAACATCCTCGAACGATGGACGCCTTTGAGCCCTGGCTCGTCCGCCGCGTCGCCCAAGCGGTCGAGGCCGGTGAAGTGCCAGCGAGCCTCCTGACGGAGCTTCAGGCCGAGATCGAATCCGCCCGAGAGAGGCCGCAGGAGGAGAGCCACGCCGAGGCGGTGCAGGACATTGCCGAGAAGCTGAACATCCCCCTGGAGCGAGCGAAGCACATGCTGGCCACCCTGGAGGCCCAGCCCAGCGTGATCCGGGAGGTGTTCATGCGCCGGATTGCTTTGGCATGGCTGGATGGGCACCAAGAAGCCTACCGGAGACAGAATGCTTCGCACTAAGACCCATGGCCCGATTGAATTCCTTTCACCATGGTTGAGGGTTAACCGGAATGGCGCACTTCAGGTTCAAGAGAGCATATTTTGACACAAATGTACTGGTGGCGGACAACTGGCCCCATCTGTCTACGAATCTGACGGAATACTTTTGGCAATCGGACATACTTAAGGTGCGAAATTTCGTCCCAGACCTAGTGGAGCGCGAATTAGAAGCACGTTGGCTCAGAGCATTCAAGCAGAAAGTTGAAGAGCTAAACAGGAAGACCTCCGACATCAATCGGCACCTCCTAAGACCGACTGTTGAAGCAGCTGTCCCGTCCGTTGAAGAGGCGATTGCGAACTATCGTTCCATCGTCCAGCAGATCCGACAAGCTCACCAAATCGACTCAGTCCCGCTGCCTAGGACTACGAACGTTGCCGAGTTCGTGAGAATGGCGATTGAGCGGCACCCTCCGTTCGAGAGGGAGAAGGAAAAGGGGTTCCAGGATGCTGTTATTCTAATGTCCATCGTAGAGCATCTTCAGGAGAGTCCTGAGCCCTCGATTCTTGTTTCGAATGACAAGATCTTCGGCTCCCCCGAAATACAGGATCTCTTGAAGGCAAGGAGCATGCAACTAGAAGTAGTAAGGTCAATAGAAGAAGCGGGAGAACTCCTCAAAAAAAGACTGGTACATGCAGTAAGAAAAATGACCTCTGCATCTGAGGAAAAGGTAAGCAATGCACTACTGACGATGCGGGGGGAGATCAACAATTTCATTGCGGAGAAACTGGAGGCCAATCAAATCTGGCTATCCACTGATCCGTATGTGCCTGGTACAATTAAGATGATTTCGGCTGCGGAGTTAGCCGATATTGAAAGGATTGCGATGGCTTCCGCACCTTGGGAACAGAAGCCTGGCCAAAGAGTAGAATTCTCGGCAGAGGCTCGGGTTGATCTCGATCTTCTCGTTGAAGTCTTTCCCTCCACACCAAGCAAGCCGCTTAGAATCGGACAACCATCGGTTGATCTCCACTTGACTGCTTTGGCCGAGATCGTTGAGTCAGGTTACAGTGCACTCAGTGTACTCAGACGTGAGTCGCTGAAAGTACCCAAGAAAATCCGCATTGACGGATCTGCCGAGAGGACGGAGGACGGCTATACCAACATTTACTTGTTGGCTGTACAACCAGGATAGAGACGGGATGGGCGAACTCAAACGCCGCGCTGGGTTGTGCGCTTTCGCGCTTTCATTCATTCTTCTAACTTCTCTCCCTGAGGCTTCGGTTTCTATACCTGCGGACACTGCGCGTACTGTTCTCGCCACCGTGGAGCGCGTGTCAGATGGCGACACCGTTGTGGCGGTCACGGGTAACGGTACCAAGCTCCGCCTTCGCCTGCTCGGTATTGACGCCCCGGAGGTCCCGCACAGTGACAAGCCTGGACAGCCCTATGGGGAGGAAGCCCGCGATTATCTGGATCATCTGATTGGCGGCAAGACGGTCCGGGTGGATGCTTACGGTCCAGACCGGTACAAGCGGGTCCTGGCCGTGATCTGGGACGGCCCCGTCAACGTGAACCTGCTCATGGTGGCGATGGGGTACGCCGAGGTCTACCGGGGCGCCCCCTGTCAGGTGTACTGCCAGGAGCTGGAGCAGTCCGAGGCGAAGGCCCGGCGGGATCTGGTGGGGATGTGGGCGCAGGGGGAGAGGTACGAGAGCCCGGCGGCGTTCCGAAAGAGGCTCCGCTTGCAGGGCGACTAGCAGGCGAGGGTTTGAGCAACAGACAAGAAACGACGCGGAGAGCGATATGATCGAGGACAAGGCGCCTGCCATCGTACTCCGTCCCCTTCGAGAAGCGCTGCCCCCTGAAGTGGCCGAGCGCGGCTTTGCCAGCCTGGAAGCTCTTGAGGGGTTGAGCGCCAAAGACCAGCTCGAAGTAGCTTGCCGGAACGTGCTGGCTGTCATCCTCGCCGCCCGGTCCCGGTTTGAGCAGCGCCCGGAGGATCGGCCCTGCTTTGACCTCGCCTGTGACTCTGTCGAGCAGTGGCTTGGACAGGAAATCGCGCTGATCCGCTTCACCCGCGCGAACTGAGATGCGTTGGCGTCGAGTGTTGACCCTTGGCCCGGAGAACGAGCCTCAGTGGGTTCAACTATTCGTTTCCCAGACTGGCGAGTCCTGGGCGGCGATGATCGTCGCGGACGGAATCCAGCCCCCGCAGTCGGGCGAGCTCAGGGGTCTCGCCTTCTTCGGAGATACGCCCGAAGAGGCGGAACGACAGGCACTCGCCTACCTGGGGCTGGGGGAACCGAAGAATTGATCCGTGGGAGGACAACCAATGGCGAAGGCGGACAGCCCACGTGGCGTGGTAACGATCGAGGAACTGGCCCTTTCGAATGCCTTTGAGATCGCGGCGGTCATCGCCGTGCTGGAGCGGAAAGGGATTCTTACCCAACAGGAGGTCCTGGAGGAAATCGCCCGACAGAAGAAGGGTCGCCCCCGTGGACAATGACATGGCCGAGCCGATGGAATCTTTCGAGGCTTGGTTGGGCTTTTCTAGAAAAGGCCCCTAATGAGGAGGGGACCCGTTGCCGCATTTTGTCGCTTTCCATTTACCGATTCCAAGAATGAGTGGGGGGGCTTCCGACCGTGCCCAGGGCAGGGTTATTCATCCCGAGGAGGGGCGGGCAGGCAAGCAGGCAGGTGGCCCCGAAGAACAGGATGGGCTGGCTGGCAAGGACAATCGCCGGATCGGAGGTGTTATGGCACTCGTCATCCGTGGATTCGCGCCTGACTACACTCGTGCCATCCGACGGGCCCTCAGCCTCATCACCAGCCGGCTCGCCCATCCCCCGGGCCCGATGCCCGGAGATCTTCGTACGGAACTCCGCGCGATCATCACCGGGCGACGCCCCACGGTGGATCTGGTGTACGGTGGCGACCAGGGCGTCTGCGCGGAGCCCTATTCCCGAAGCGCGGGCTATCGCATCCTCCTCTGCAAGCGAACCTTCTTGCCCGAGAAGGATGGACATCCCCGGCTACCCGCCGTCCTCTTTCACGAGTTGATCCATATTGCCCGCGGGTGGGAGCTGGATGCGGAGGCCTTCGAGAATGCCTGGTTTTCTCCGGCGGAAGGTGCCCGGCCGCCCACCCGGAATGACTGGCGGCTCTTCAAGCAACAGGACTACCAGGGCTGGTGGGTCCACATCGACCCGCAGACCCGTCGCGTCACCGACTACGCCGATCGCCACATTCTCACTTTTCCTGCCCCGGAATAGTGTCCTCGCCGGGATCGCCGAATCCTGTGAGGGGGTGGAGGCAGTCATCCCGTACGAAGTGACAGGACCGAGGCTGGGGAGGTCTTGGATGGAAGGCGCGCCTGAGGGGGAAGAGGTCTCTGGTATCAATCAGTGAAAGGAGGGGTCCCATGGTCAAGCAGAAGGGGAGTAAGAAAGAGAAGCTGGGGGTCAAGATCGTGGTGGAGATCACCGGCCACATGCAACGGGTCGAGGTGGATCAGTTCATGGCCGCTCTCAGCAGCGTGGTGAACAATCACTTGGAGAACGGCGGGAACGGCGGGACCTAGGATCACCAGAGACGACTCGACCAGAGGCAGGTGCCGACAAGCCGACGTCCCCGCTGAGGCATATTGTGAGAAGGAGACGTGGCCGCATTCGTCACCTTCCATCTACCGATTGCATGAATGGGTGGGGAGGCTTCCGACCGTGCCCAGGGCAGCGGTATTCACCCCGAGGAGGAGCTGGCAGGCAAGCGGCCAGGCGGCACCGGAGGCCAGGATGGGCTGGCCGGCAAGGTCAAGGAGGCGGAGTTTGAGCGAGGCGGTCTGGTCTCGGTCATCGCAGTACGCCACGCCGCGCACAATCCCCGCTGCCCTCGCGTGGGTATAAGCTGACGAAGGTGCCCTTCTGAGATCCGTAAGTTAACGAAGGCAACAACGTCCCCCATTACCGCCCGACCCAGCCGTCACGCGATCTCGATGTCTATCAGTGGCGCGTACTGCTGACCGCCGTGCCCATCCGGATCGTCGATATCGCCCTGGAAGTACGGGCGCGGAATCGACGCCTTGATGGCGAGCGCGCCATCGGAAAAGAAGAATCTCACGTCCTCGGTCTGCAGGCCATAGAGCCTGGCGACGGTCTCACGGCTGACTGCGCCGGATTGCTTGACTCGCGCGTAGGTCGCCGGATCGTCGAACATGATGTCAAAGGTGAGTTCGAACGGTCCCGCGTTCTTACTCCGGATGAGGCTGGCCAATTCACCGAGTTTCGCCATCAGCGCCACCCGTTTTCAGGCGACCGGAACGATTTCGATCGGGAACATCTCGTAGGGATCGTCCGGTTCGACCACATGGTTGATGTTGAACCGGTAGACCGCACCTCGCTCTAAATGGGCGGGGTTGTACGGACAGGCAAGCGCGGTGATGAGACCGCTCCATTTTGACACCGGGAGGTGGAGCGCCTGGTGCCGCGTGATCGAGGCGATGGAGTTCGCGATCTCCTGCGTGGGTGCTGTCACTTCGAAGAGCAGGCAGAGTTCGTGGGACCGGATCTGCCGCTCAGGCTCGAGCGGTCCCATCGTGCCATTCTTGCCGTAGATCCGGATGTGGAGGCTGTACTGCTCATCGGTGAGGCGCTCGCGGTAGACGTCGCGCACTCGGTTGGCGATGTTGCTCCGGAGTCGAGCCGTCCATTCGTCGATCTGCCGGATGATGAACGGGTCGCGGATCGAACCCAAGAGGATGCTCTGGTACCCGACTTTTTCCGCTCCCTCGAGCTTGACCGTGTAAGTCTCCGCCGGCATGAAGCTGCTATTCATGACCTTAACCGACCGGCCATCGACCGCGTGATACTCCGCCGCCCTGACATCGATTATCCCGGCGCTCTCCTTGATCAAGAACGGATCGGCGTTCTCGTAGAGGGTATGGGCCGCAATGCTCTGTGGCGTGCAGCCGAGCTGCGCGTCGAGCGGCTCCACGACGAAGTGGTCTTTGCGGATCGTGGCCATCATGCAGTCGGGTGTCTTGCGTTGCACGACACTCGCGGCTCCGCATTCGAGGATCTTCGCAGCGTGCCATGCGGCCCCGGGGGGAAAGCCGTGCCGCACCGGCAGGCCGGCGAAGATCGCGGTGTCGCTGGAACGACCCGCGAGTACCACGTCGGCACCGGCGTCGAGCGCCCGTAGGTACGGCTCCGCTCCCATCATGCCGACGATGCACTCGCTTCGGTCAATGACCGCTTCGTCGAACTTCGGCGCCGGGTGGAGCGGCTTGATCCGCCCTTCACGCAATCGCCGACGCAGATACCCCTTGCTCTGCTCGGCATGGATCAGTGCGAGCGTGAAGCGCAGCGATTCCTGCTGGGCGATCTCCAATACGATGTCACGGACGTGCGCCAGGTGGATATCCGCTCCGGCCGTGCCACACGAGCCGACCAGGAGTGGAATTCGGAGCCGGCGAGCGCCGAGCAGCATTAGCCGCAGGTCCCGGCGGACGGCATCGCGCGAGAACGCGGTCTTCCCCGCCCCGAGGCAGTAGGGGCCCGGATCGGTCGATCCGGCATCGCATCCGATGAAATGAGGCTTGCGCGCGAGTGCCGCTTCGAACGAGCTTTCCAGGAAGCCGGATCCCAAGACGCCGGTGGGCGCCACGATCCGCATCTCGGCCAGTGCCGGTCCCATCCTCACACCTTGACTGCGCGCGCCACGAACAGCCGCGAGAAAAAGCGCCCGATGCCGTCGATGCGGGTGGCCTCGTCCGAGACGGCCAGCGAGATTCCGAACTCCTCGGCCAGCTGGAAGCGTCGCGCCAGCGCCCGCCGGACGGCGAATGACGACAGCGGCGAGAACGGCCCCGCATTGGTCACCTGCGCACGTGACTGGACAAAGGTGTAATGCCACCCGTAACGCGACCAGCGGTTGCGAACGCTCACGACTGCACTGCCGCCGGACCGAAGCACCCGCGCGACCTCGTCCAGCACCGCCTCGAGCTCGGGCATATGCTCGAGCACCTCGGGTAGAAAGGCGGCGTCGAAGAGGCCGTCGGGATACGGCAGCTTGCCGCCGGACCACAGATCGTGGTACAGGTTGACGCTAGACAACCCTTCCTGGCGAATGCGCTCCGCGATAAAGCTGTGGTTGTGCAACGACAACTCGGCGAGGTGGAGGTGGACCTCTGGCCCAAACCTCCGACGCAGCATCGCTGTGTAGGTCCCACCCCACGGCAGGACCTCTAACAAACGCTGACCCCCGCGTTGGTCAGGCAGGGTCGCGACTTCGACCTCCATCGCGGCTGCTTGCCGTCGCCAGCGGTAGACTCCGGCAAGCGGCGACTTGTTCCACACAGCGAAGCCGCGGAAATCCGCGATGCGCTCCCATCCCCACGCTTTGGGGTTCCACACCGCAAACGGGTTACGAGCGTTGCTGATGGCCGCAAACGGGTATGCACGCGCCGGCTTTGCGGGATAGATAGTCACTTCAGGACGCGCGAACCGGTTCCACGATCGGACCCACTCCAATGGCCGGCGCGGCGCCTTCATCCGCGGCGCAGTTGTCCTCTCGTGCCCGAGGCAGAGCGCGCCTTGGATCTCAAAGATCGGCGGAATGCCCAGCATGTCAGCGATTTTCGTTGTATCACCGATGCCGGCATTCCAGATACAAGCAAATCCACGCAGGTGAGCGCTCAACAACATGTGGTAGCAGGCGGCGGCCACGCTTTGCACGATTGAGAACTTGTCATGAGTCCACCCCTTCTGGAAACAGAGATAGATGATCACAGAACAATGCGCGAAATGGTGGTTCCCACCGGAGATCTCCAAGGCTCGTCGCTTGAGCTCCGGGTCGCTGACCACCACGAAGTGCCAGTTCTGGTGATTGCACGACGATGGCGCCTCCAATCCATCGCGGATGATGGCGTCGACCTCGGCCGGATCCATCGGGCTGCCATCGTAGTCGCGGCAGCTCCGCCGTTCGGCGAGCCGTGCCAGGACCGCGCCGATGTCGAGCAGCGTGCTGTGGGTCCCCGCAGGTTTGACGGATAGGCCCATGATCATGGCGCCGCCTGGGACGTCGTGGGATCGGTGCAGAACGCCGCGACGGTGTCGGCCCAGCCACGGGATAGGGCCGGAGGTTCAAGTGCCATCAGTTCGCACATCAGCGGGGCGAATCGCGGGTAGACGGCTGCCGTCAGCCCCGTGATCTTATCGAGGATCACCTCCTCGGGATATGGGTCGTCGGGTCCGCCGGGCGCACTCAGGCACTCCCGCGCCAGTCGTTGGCCGTCCGCGAATTCGACAGTGATCCGGGCCGGGCGATCGTTCGGGCTCGGCAGGTCGGGGACAAATCGCGCAATCACGACCTTGCGCCGTAGGCGGCTGATGTCTGGATCGGCGAGCGTTGGTGCGGCGAAGGCAGCATACCCCGCCTGGCCGTAGACGAGGCTGGCGGCGACCACCTGGGGCAACGAGAATTTCGCGGCAAGCGTGGTCGTCGGATCGTAGTTCGTCAGATTCATCGCGAGCCGATGAGTCTCCACGGTGATCCGCGCAATGCTGTCGGCGCAGACCTTCAGCGGAGCATCGCGACGGACGAGGAGCGCCGCCTCGACGGCCGAATGGGTGAGCTGGCAGCAGGCGTGAAGCTTGTGGTAGCCGTCCAGCACCGCCCATTCTTCGCCGAGCCCCTCCACCAGGCGCTCCGGTGCCGGCTCGGCGCCGAGCACATGGGCGTACACCTCGTCGGGGGAGCGTGCCAATCCGCCGATCCCGCACTCGGCACAATCGACCGCGGTCATGCCAGCGAAGGCGCCCACTGCCGGCCAGACATTGCGCACCAGCGCACCCACGACCGTGTGGTTGGTCGGCCCCGCCAGCACGAAGGTCACAGCCGCCGTCACCGCATCGCGGAAATTCTGCGGAGTCAGCCAGCGCCCCGCGGCCGTCGCCGCCGCCGCGCCGACCGCAGCGTATAAGGCATGGGAGTGGATCCGCCGGTCGGCGAACGTCCAGGCACGCGCGAAGCGTGTCACCACCTCGTAAGCCACGACGAGGGCACGCAGCACCTCCGAAGTCGCGAGGTTCATGGCCTCCGCCTCGGCAAGCAGGGCCGGCAGCGCGTAGATCCCGGCATGGCACCCAACCTTGCGGTACCCTTCGTCGAGTTCGCACCAATCGGCGGCCACCGCGTTCGCGACCGCGGCCGATCGCCGGTCGGTCCGCGGCCGGCCGCCGCGGAAGACTGTCGCCTCGCTGGGCGCGGGCCGCGCGAGCATCAAATCGTGGAAGCGGACCACCTCCGGCTCGGCACGCGCAGCGACAATCGTCGCAAGGTCGTCGGCTAGGATGCGCGCCGCCTTGCGCTGCACTGAGGCGGGGATACATTGCAGCTCAACGGCTGCCGCCCAATCTGCTAGACGGCGGACGCTGGTCTCGGACGGAGCGCTGACCTCGCTCATTCGATCGCCTCAGGTCCTGCGCGAACCTGTGCGCGCCGTTGTGTAGCCTTCGCGCAGGTCGCGCTCGATCGCCGCAGGTGAGCGGACCGCGGCCGGGCCGTAGCCGCCGCCGCCACCCGTGTAGATGACCAGCACGTCACCCGCCCTGAGGCGCACGTTGTAGAACTTCGAGGGACTCGGCAGGTCGAATACCTTCTGCAGCTCTTCCTCGTGCCCGTCGCGGCGCAGGCACCAGCGGTTGGGCTTGCCAGGCTGGCCGCCCGCCAATCCCCAAGGGGGAATCCGATGTCGGTCGGCGATGCCCGACAGATAGTGGTCCCACAGCAGCCGGAGCTCGTGGACCGTACCCAGCCCGCCGCGATGTGTTCCCGCCCCGCCGCTGTCCGGGATCAAGGCGTAGCGTTCGACCAGCAGCGGGTACTTGTGCTCCCACACCTCGATCGGCTGGTTCAGCGCCGTGCCGGCCCAGAAATACAGCGCGTTGTTGCCATCGTGCGCGGCTGTCGCCCCCTGGCCGCCTTCATAAAAGTTGTACCAGAGCGACTCGTTGCCCGATATCGGCTCCACGAACCGCGCCGCGAGGTTGTTGCCCGAACAGAAACTGCCGGCCGGGACGCGGTCCGGGACGGCGTCGGCGAACGCGCGGATGATGGTCTCCGGTACCCGCTTCGAGATCTCGAACGTGCTCCCGAAGACCGGAGCCGGATGGACCGCGTTGGTGATCGTTCCAGGCGGGGCGATGACCTCAATCAGTTCGAACACCCCAGCATTGGCAGGGACTCTCGGGTCGACCAGCGCCAGCAGAGCGGCATAGACCGCAGCCCGGGTCGTGTTGATCGTCCCATTGATGGGAGTGGGCGCCTGCTCTGAAGTGCCGGTGAAGTCAACCGTGAACCGGTCGTCCCGCTTGTCCACGGTGACCACGATCTCGTAGCGTCGATCGGTCACCCCGTCGTCCTCGATGAAGTCGCGCGCCATGTAGCGCCCATTGGGAATCGCCGTCATCTGAGCCAGGAAGCGAGTGCGCGAATGGCGGATGGTTTCTGCCATGCCGTCAAGGACGGCATCGATGCCGTACCGGTCCATCAGCGCGCGGATCCGCGTGTCGGCTGCCACGGTTGCAGCGATCTGGCTCTGCAAGTCCCCCCAGTCATCTTCCGGCAAGCGGACGTTCTCCAAAATAAAGTCGCGGATCTCTGGCACCAATTTTCCGCCGACATAGAGCTTGCACACCGGGATGATCAGCCCCTCCTGGACCACGTGGGTCGCGGTACCAGCGCAGCCCCCCGGTGCCATGCCACCGATATCGGTCCAGTGGCCGATGTTGACCGCGAACCCCACGTGCCGGCCTCGGCAGAACATCGGTCGGCAGACCACACAGTCGGGATGATGGGTCGCAAGGTACGGGTTGTTGGTCATCACTACGTCGCCTTCCTGGAAATCCTGGTAGCGGGCACGGATACCCGCCATGGCACCCACCAGCGACCCCAGGTGGACGCCGATGCCTCGCGACTGGATCACCATTCGCCCCTCGGCGTCGAAGATCGCGCACGAGAAGTCGTGTCCCTCAGCGAAGGTGGGCGAGTAGGCTGTTCGTACGGTGGCGTCCACCATCTCCTGCGCGGTGGAGATTAGGTAGTTGCGGATGATCTGCACCGTAAACGGATCCCCCGCCATGGTCTAGTCTCCCGCGGTGTTCACCCGGATGTTGAGCCACTCGTCGACGCCGGCCCGGCAGCCGGGTGCGATGTAGTGCACCGAGTCGATCTCTTCGATCAGGCAGGGGACCGGAAGGTTCATACCCGCATTCAGATCCGGTCGCTGTAACACCGGGAGACGCTCGGGATGCGGGTGCACCCGGCTATGCCGCCGGACCGGGGCCTGGCCCTGGACACTCATTTCTTTCTGTTCGAGCCGGATGCCGGGCATTACGCCAATCACCGTTGTCCGCAGGGTCACGATGACGACCTCGTGTCCGAGCGCGGTGCCGTAGAGTTCCCGGTGCCGATTCTCGAACCGGCTGTAGACAGCCGCTGCCGTATCTCCAGGTCTCAGCTCGATGGAAATCTCGTGGGCTTGCTTCCGATACCGGAGGTCGGCCGTGCGCACGAGCTCGATCGCGGTCACTGCTTTTTCCTTGTCCAGCGACGCTACGATCTCGCGCTCAACCTCCGCGAACACCGCTCGCGCCTCCTCGAGTGCCGCGTCGGAGAGCGGAGCCATCAGCGTCTTGGAGCGCGAGTGACGCATGTTCGCGTTGATCATGCCGAAGGCGGAGAAGACGCTCGGCAAGTTGGGCAGCAGCACCTGCCGAATGCCGATCTCCTGAGCGATCGGCACCGCGTGCTGCCCGCCGGCTCCGCCGAAGGCGACTAGAGTGAAGCCTCGCGGATCGATGCCCTTCTCGACCGTCACCTGGCGGATGGCCGCCGCAATATTCGCGTTGACAATGCGATAGATGCCCTCGGCAGCCTCGACCGGGCTCACTTTGAGATGGGCAGCGATCGGCGCAATGGCGTCGAAGGAGCGCTGTGGATCGACCCTGAGTTTGCCGCCGAGAAAGCAGTCCTGGTTGAGGATTCCGAGGATCATGTTGGCGTCGGTTACCGTGCACTCGGTCCCACCGCGAGCGTAGCAGGCCGGTCCGGGATTCGCCCCAGCGCTCTGCGGTCCCACCTGGACTGCCCCGCCTTCGTCGATCCATACGATGCTGCCGCCGCCGGCGCCGATCGTCTTCACGTCGATCGCCGGGGTGCGGATGGGGATTCCCCACTGGACGTAGAGCGTGCTGGTCAACTGGGGCGCCCCGTCGCGGATCACGCACACGTCGAGGCTGGTGCCGCCCATATCCATGGTGATGAGGTTCGGGAGTCCCACGGTGCGGCCGAGAAGCTGGCCCGCGAGCACGCCTCCCGCGGGCCCGGACAGGCAGAGCGTTATCGGTAGGCGTCGCGCCTCCTGCGATGGCATCAATCCACCTTCCGAGTTCATGTACTTGATCCCGTGACGAGTCCTCAACGCGTCGTCGAGCCGTCCGATATATTTGTCGACCCGTGGCATCGCGTAGCTGTTGAGAACCGTCGTGCTGGTGCGCTCGTACTCCCGGATTTCGCAGCAGACCTCGGCTGAGATCGAGACCGAGAGGTTCACTCCCAGCCGTTGAATGATCGTGCGCGCTCGCTCCTCGTGTGCCGGATTTGCATAGGCGTGCAAAAAGCAGACCGCAAGCGTGTCGACGCCCTCAGCGAGAAGCTGTCTTGCCGCCGCCTCGACGTCCGCTTCGTTGAGGGGAATGACGACCTCGCCCCTCGCGTCGATCCGCTCGGTGACCTCCAGCCGAAGGTGGCGCGGCACGAGGGGTTGCGGCTGTCTCCACTGGAGGTCGTAGGGCCGCTCCCGTGTTGCCCGCATGATCTCAAGAACGTCCCGGAAGCCACGTGTAGTGATGAGTCCGACTCGCCCCCCCTTGCGTTCTATGATCAGGTTGGTGACGAGCGTCGTGCCGTGGACGAGATGGACGATTTCGTCGGTGCTGAGTCCCGCCTCGCCTAGGGCGCCGAGGATGCCCTCCTCGGGCGCGTGCGGCGTCGAGAGGACCTTGAAGTGCTCCAGGGCGCGGGTCGTCTCGTCGTAGATCGCGATGTCCGTGAATGTCCCACCGATGTCGATACCGACCCGTTTCATGAGATGCCTGACTCTCTCACCGCAAGGCCGACCGGTGCTGCATGAGGAAATCGCCGATGACCTCAACGGTGCGCTCGATGTCAGTCTCCGTGTGCGCCGTCGAGATGGCAAACCGGTTGACGCGGCGTGGCTTGGTGTAAATGCCGCGATCAGTCACCCAGTCGACAAACGCGCGGTTGAGAGCCTTGTCGTGGTGGCGGATGACGTCGCGGTAATTCAGGAGGGGCCGGTCCGTGAAATGGACGGTGCACATTGACCCGTAATGACTCGCACGGGCCGCGAGACCGAGCCGTGCGATGATCGCATTGACGCCGTCAGCAAACTGTCTGCCAAGCGCCCAGAGCTTCTTGTGAGCGGTCCCGTCGCTCAAGAGCTCGAGCGTCTTCAGGGCAGCGGCGACGCAGAGGATGTTGCCGTTGTAGGTGCCCGAGAAATATGCCCGACCGCGCGGTGTGAGCTGCGACATGATCTCCCCCTTGCCGGAGAGCGAAGAGATCGGGAAGCCGTTGGACAGCGCCTTGCCGAACGCCGTGAGGTCCGGTGTCACGCTCATCAACCCCTGGGCGCCGCCGATATCGTGCCGAAACCCAGTCAAGATCTCGTCGAACACCAGGACGATGCCGTAACGATCGCAGACATCGCGCAGGAACCTCAGGAACCCGGGCTTGGGCTCGAGCACGCCGACGCCGGCGCCATGCATCACCGGCTCCACCACCATGCAGGCATACTGGCTGCCCTCGACCGCCAAGCGCTTCTCCACGGCGCTCTCGTCGTTGTACTGCAGGACCGTGATGTGCTCCGCCGTCTCCGGCGGCAGGCCCGAGGAGGCCGGCACCGAGCGCGGAGCGTCGTCCGGTCCCGCCTCCGCCAGCTCCGGTGTGATGTTGAACACCAGACCGTCGTACCAGCCGTGGTAGGAGCCCTCGAACTTCAGGATATTCGTTCGGCCGGTATAGGCTCGCGAGGCGCGGACGGCATAGCACAGCGCGTCCGAGCCGCCGCACCCGAAGGCGCTCATCTCGGCCGAGGGAATCACCTCGCTGAGCCGCTTGGCGAGCTGGTGTTCCCATTCGTGCGGCGCACAGTAGAGCACCCCGTGGTTGTCAAGCATGTCCTTGACGGCCTGGTTGACCGCCGGATGGCCGTGTCCCAGGACACACGGACCGGCCCCGTTCCAGTAGTCGATGTATTCGTTGCCGTCCGCATCCCACACCCGGCTACCGCGCGCGCGCTGGATGAACAGCGGATACGGTTCGTAGTACTTGCCCTCGCCATGAGCGCCCATCGGGGCGTACTTCTGGGCCTCGTGCCACAGCGCCTCTGAGCGCGACGTGCGCAGGAACGGCGTGTTCGTCTTCGCCACGGTCGTCATGGGTTCCTCCTCCCGCTCTGGCTCAGGAAGCGCTCGGCAATCTCGCTTCCGGTCGCCTTCCATATCCGGTCTCGCTCGCAGATCCGACGGAGGGCTTCGTCGAGATAGCGGACGCGATGGGCTTGTCCGAACAGCCACGGGTGGACGCCAATTCCGAACAGTCGGCCGCCGGACTGAGACTCCCGCCACAGGCAATCGAAGGCATCCGCGACTATCGTCGGGTAGCGCGGTGCCGCCACGTTGCGCAACCACAGGAGCTGCACGTCGTCCCACTCCAGGTGGTAGGGGATGGAGACCAGGCTCCGGTCTTCGCCGAAGAGATAGGGCTGGTCGTCGTTGGGCCAGTCCGCGAGGTAAGTGAGCCCGGCCTCGGCCAGCAGCCTTGGAGTGCGCTCGGACTCGCCGAAATCCTGGCCGAGCCAGCCTTTGGGCTCACGGCCGGTTGCCGCCTTGAGGGCTGCGAGCGAGTGGGCAATGACCTGGCGCTCTTCGGTCTCGGTCATGCGCGAGGTGATCATGCGCGAGGCGTGAGTGCCGTGGCCGATGAGTTCCCAACCTCGCCGGAGGCACTCCTCGACGAGAAAGGGGTAGCGTTCGCACGCCGCTGCATTGGCCGCAACCGTCGCGCGGAGGCCACACCGGTCGAGCACCTCCATCACGCGGAAGATACCCACCCGGTTGCCGTAGTCCCGGTGGGAGTAGGTGCGGTAGTCGGGGAAATGGGCCGGCCACGTCCCGTGGATACCCGGCGGCCGATGTGCGTCCGGCGGCGGGTCGAGCTCCCAGTACTCGAGATAGACCACGATCCACAGCGCCAGTCGCGCCCCCCCGGGCCAGGTTAGAGCCGGCCGCCGCACGATCGGCGACCAGTCGTACAGGGCATGATCCATGCCGGGGCGCCGTCCGGCGCTCACGGTCGGCCGTCTCCGGCAAGATTCAACTGCATGCGGTCCCACATCTCGGCGTAGTACCAGTCGGCGATTTCCTCACCGGTGGCGAACCACACGTCATCGTGCGCTCGGATATAGGCGAGCGCCTCGTCCAGATGCCGCAGGCGGTGTGGCTGGCCCACGACGTAGGGATGGATGGCAATGCACATGACGCGCCCGCTCGTCTCGCCTTCGCGGTAAAGCGTGTCGAAATGATCGCGGATCATCCGCGCGAACTCCTCGCCCTCATGACCTTGACGGTGCAGGACCGTATCGTTGAGGTCGACCGAATACGGCAATGAGAGGAGCCGTCCGCTCCGGACCTTCATGGGAAACGGCTGATCGTCGTGCAGCCAGTCGCAGTAGTACCTGATGCCCGCCTCGGCCACGAGGTCGGGGGTGTTCAGCGTGTACGAGAGCCCCGGCGACAGCCACCCAGCTAGCTGCCGCCCCGTGAGTTGCCGGAAGGTCGCGACGCACTCGCGCACCACCTCGCGCTCCTCCTCCTCGGAGAGCCCGTACAGGTACCGTGTGTTGTAGATACCGTGGCACAGATAATCCCATCGGCGGTGCTCGCAGGCCTCGAAAATCTCCGGAAAGTGCTCGAATACTGCGAGATTCAAGGACACCGTGCAGCGGATCGCGTGGCGGTCCGTGACATCGAAGAGCCGCCACAGCCCGACGCGGTTGCCGTAGTCGCGCGTGGCGTAGCTCATCACGTCGGGATGCGGGGTACGTGGCCAGGGATCACGCGCGCGGTGGGGCGGTGGCAGGAGTTCGTAGAACTCGATGTTCGGGACAACCCACAGGGCAACCCGTTTACCTCCAGGCCACCTGAGCACGGGGCGTGCGACGATCGGCGAATAGACGACGCGGTTGGGTTGCATGCCTTGTTCTAGTGCAAGTAGAACCGCCGTGCCCAGCGGTCGATGGCCCAGACGAACAGGCGGTCGGTCAGAAGGCCGAGGATGCCGAGCGTAATCATGCCGAGAAAGATCAGGTCGGTTCCGCCGAAGTTCTTGCTGACTAGGATCAGGAACCCGAGCCCTGCCTGCGCCGCGATCATTTCGGCGGTGACGATCGTCGTGAAGGCGTTGCCCATCCCGATGCGCATGCCCGTAAGGATGTAGCCGACCACGCTCGGCATGATTACGAATCGGAACACTTGGAGCCGATTCGCGCCTAGACACCGTGCAACCCGGAGCTTGTTTCGATGGATGGCGAGAATCCCCGCAATGGTATTCAGCATCACCATGAACGTCACCGTGTACGTGATGAGCAGCACCTTGCTCAGTTCGCCGATTCCGAACCAGATCAGGAACGGCGAGATCCACGCAATCGGCGGGATGAAGCGGAGAAAATTCACGATCGGATCGAGGAAGCGCTGGACAGTGCCCACGACGCCCATGGCAAGACCGACGAGTATCCCGAGGGCGCTGCCTACGCAGAACCCCGCAACGATTCGGAACATGCTGCTCGCAATGTGCAGCTCCAGCGTGCCATTGGCGGCAGTCTCTACGGCCCTCGCCCAGATCTGGCTCACGGGCGGAAGTCGCAGCGGCGTGAAGTATAGGCGCGCTGAAACCTCCCAGACGATCATCCCGGCAGCCAGCGAGGCGCAGCTCACTAAGAACGGGCGCGCCCTGAGCCGCCAGGTGTCCGAATTACCAACCGCTTCCGCTACCGCGACCGCCAAGGACGGTCCTCGCTAGTTTTGGAGGTAGTAGCGTCGAAAGCACAGCCACGAGCCAATCGTCAGCAGCCGATCCGACAACAAACCGAGCAGGCCCAGCACGATCATGCCCGAGAAGATGACATCCGGCGCGAGGAACAGACGCGCGGCGATGATTACGAAACCAATTCCGCTGTCGGCCTGCACCATCTCGGCCGCGACGATGACCAGGAACGAGTTCGCCATGGACAATCGCATCCCGGTCAGAATGAAGCGCCCCGTCGCCGGCAACGTGACCAAGAAAAAGAGCTGGCGTCGACTGGCGCCTAAGCAACGGGCAGCACGCAGCTTGTTGGGCGAGACGGCAACAACTCCGGCGACCGTGTTCAGCAGGACGGTGAACACCGTCGTGTACACGATCAACACCACCTTGCTGGCCTCGCCGATTCCAAACCAGACGATGAAGATGGAAATCCACGCCACGCCAGAGATGAACCGCAGGAAGTTCACGTAAGGGTCAAGCACCTCGCGGACGATCCTCGAGGACCCCATCAGGAGCCCCAAGAAGGCCCCGATCACGCTGCCGATGACAAATCCCGTTCCGATACGCGCCATGCTCGCGGCGGCGTCCCGCACCAGGCTCCCGTCGGCAAGCATTGAGAGGAGAGTCCGAAACGTCGTCGAGGGCGGCGGGAACAGCTGTGGGACGCCGTACACGTCACTCCACACTTGCCAGAGCACGATGAAGACGCCAATCGGCAGAGCGTAAGTCAGCGCACTCCGCGCCGCAACGTGAACCAGGCGGGTGAGCACGAAGCCCCGGGTCACTCCTGCCTCCCCTCCGGCTGTCGCTCACTCGCCCGGCGCACCCCGGTCGTCAGGATCGAGTGAACCCGATCATAGTAGCGGGCGAAGACCGGGTCTCCGGGGCTTCGCGGCCGGGGCATATCGACCACAAGCGTCTCCTTGATGCACGAGGCCGGGCCCGCTTTCATGACGCTGATCCGGTCAGCGAGGAGTACAGCCTCGGCGATGTCATGCGTGATGAAGAAGATCGTGCAGCGCGTGCGCTCCCAGATTTGGCTCAACTCCTCCTGAAGGATCGAACGCGTCTGGGCATCCACCGCCGCGAAGGGCTCGTCCATTAAGATGACCGGACTCCGGCACACGAGCGCGCGGGCGATCTGGATGCGCTGCTTCATCCCCCCGGACAGTTCGCTCGGAAACTTCTCCTCGTGGCCGGCAAGGCCAACGAGGTGGAGATATTCGCGCGCCTTGTCCCGGCGCACGCGCTTAGGCAACCCTTCGATCCGCAGCCCGAACTCCACGTTCTCGAGTGCCCTTAGCCACGGGTAGAGCGAATCATCTCCCTGGAAGATGACCATCCGGTCCACGCCGGGCCCCGTAACCTCGTGCCCGTCGAGCAGGATCCGGCCACTGCTCGGTCGCTCGAAGCCCGCCAGGAGATTGAGCGCGGTCGTCTTGCCGCAACCTGAGGCACCGAGGACAAGGTGGAACTCGCCCTTCCCAATCAACAGATTGAAGCCCTTCAAGACCCACGGCACGCCAGGCGCCTGGGAAAATCGGAAATCGACGTTCTCAAAACGAATCACGTTTTACGCTTCGAAGAAAACTCTTCGAGTGAGGCAACCCCTCCGCGAGAGCCAGCTCAACACCGGGCCTCCGCACCTTAGATTGCCTCTCGTTCCCTCCGTCAGCGCCTCAAACGCCGTCCCTTAACGCACCGTCACCCGGCCTGCGGCAACCTTGCGCAGAAGGTCCGGATACAGGAGCTCCCTGACAAGCGTCGCTGGAGTCTCCTGTTTCAGCATGCCCTTGGTACCCGCCCACCCGGCCGCCTCCGTGACGTGCTCGACGAAGTCGGGCGTGAAGTCGACCTTGTACGTGCAACACTTCGCCATATCACCCAAGTCCTTGGCTGGTATCCGCATCTTCACGGCCGCACGGCCGATGGCCTGCTCCCGGTTGGCCGAGATAACGTCGTGCGTCTCGACCAAACCCCTCATCGTCGCCTCAGCCGAGGCCGGATCGTTCTTGATCCAATCGGAGTTGAACACCATGCAGTTCATCAGGATAAAGAGTCCGTTGTCCCCGCCATTGTGTAGGACATGAGCCCCCTGCACAATGGATTGGACCCGCGTAACCCAAGGATCCCAGCCAAAGAAGCCGACGATGTCCTTGCGCTGAAGCGCAGGAATCCACTCTGGCGCCGCGATGTTGAGGAGCGTCACCTCGTCCGGCCCGGAGCCCTCTTTGAGGCCGAAGGCCTTGAAATACTTCGTCGCATACCAGTCGGTACTCGAACCGACGAGCATTCCGATCTTCTTGCCTTTGAGGTCCTCGGGCTTCTTGATCTCCTGGGCGACGATGAACTTGTGCTCGTCGGGGTTGACGATGTTGCGGGCGACGATCAGGATCTTCGATCCGTTCGCCTTCGCTCGCATGACGGTCGAACAGGACCCGTTGGAAACGTGGGCCTCCCCGGCACCGACAGCGATGATCGCCTCAACTCCCGAGGGAAAGATCTTGTACTCGGCGTTGACGCCGTACTTCTTCATGATGTTGCCGTCCACCGCAGTGATGTAGTGGATGTACGGCGGTCCAAGACCGCTGGCGAGAATCACCTTTTCGGTCTTTCCAGCCATTTGCGCGCTCACCGGCACGCCACCGACGAGAATCAGCGTACCAAGGATCAAGGCTCCGAATTCGCTCCGCTTACGCATCACCCTACCTCCCTCTTGCGCTGTTCGCGAGAACCCAGCTTGTCCCAGATCGCTTCGATCTCGGTCGAGGGACCGATCCAGTGGTACAGGCTCGCGGCAAGCAGCATCGCCGCCTCGTACCATTCCGAGCGCTGGCTCGCGGTGGTGTCCTCGGGAATGACGATGTAGAAGTCGCGAGACTGGGCATCCCGCGCGGTTGACTCAACGCAGCCCCTCGTGCCAACGCCGGTGATGACCAGAGAGACGATCCTCTGTGTGCGCAACACCATCCCGAGATCGGTTTGGTAGAACGCGCTCGGCCGATGCTTGCGGACGATCACGTCTCCCGGCCTCGGCGCGAGGGGCGCCACCACATCGTGACCCCAGGTGCCCTCGATCGTCCACAACAGTGGATCCCCTCCAGACTTCTTCATGCGGCGTCCGATCTCAGCCGGTGCCAAGTAGAGTGCGTCAGCGCGCTGGGCATTGAGGCAATAGACGATCCGAACGCCAACTGCGCGTGCCTTGTCGAGGAATGCCCCGAGTCGCGGGATGATCGCTTCGGCCGACTGCCAGTCCCGACCCTTCTTCGCGCCCGCGCCATCTCGATGACAAAAATCGTTCTGCATATCGATCACGAGGACAGCGGTCCGATCAGGCTGCACCCATTCTTCTAGCGTGGTGTAGACCTCCTTCCCGAACACGACCTGACTCATGATGTCCCTCGCCAGCTGCGCGACAACGTGATCATCGCGGGGCTACTGACACACTTGAGTCTCAGCTCCATCGCTAAGACGCCTCCGTAACCACCGCGAAGGGCACGTCACCTCGGTAGCGCCCTTGAGACCCGTGCGTCTCGCCGATGCGTCTATTTTTCCGTTTCCTCGTGCGCCTGGACGAGACGATCTGGCCAGGGGTCACGACTCTCTCGCGGCTAATGCCTAGACCGAGTACCGGCACCGCATGTTCACGCCTCATGATTCTCGTGAGGCTCGACGTCAAGGTGCGCTGAATCCCCGGCACCTTGGCCAATTGCCTAGTAAGGAATTCGTGCATGTGTTCATTAGAGCCAAATAGACCCGCAGCAAAGATATCGAACTCACCCGTGCAGATACCCAGGAAGTAAATCTCCGGGAGCGTGGCCAAGTACTTCGCCGCTCTCTCGATGTCGCCCACTTTGACCTGGATCTGGATGTTGGCGTAGTGCTGATATCCAACCTTGAGCGGATCAGCCCAGGCTCCGACCTGGATTACCTTGTCTCGCAGTAGGCGTTCAATGCGCTTCCGAACGGTTCCCTCCGCCACACCCAGCTGGCGGGCGATGGCGGTGTTGTGCTGTCGGCCATCTGCCTGGAGGGCCGTTATGATTTTCGCATCAAGATCGTCAACATATGACGAATATCGTCTCATCACGGCCACATCTTATATCCAAAACGTACGTTGGTGTCAAGCGGAAAAGTTGGCATGTAGTAATTCCTCAGTCTCGGGCGGGAGGATCTGCCAGGCTGGAGCAGAAGCTTTTTCCGCCACTCCACATTTTCTGCTGAACAAACGCGCCCTGCTCCGGTACCGTAGCCTGGAGATTCCCGGAGAGCGCGCATGGCACACCCCCCGATCCCCCACGCCCTGACCTTTGGCGGCCGCACGTTCTCGGTCGAAGAGCTCCAGCTCATCCAAACGATCAGCGCCGAGTGTGCGGCCTTGGGTCGCACCGAGATCGCCCGCACCCTGTGCGAACTGAATAGAGGGGGACGTTCTTGACTAACTAAACCTCATCCCTTGCGGCTGGTCGCAGGCTCTCGTCGATGGCGGGTGCGCCTCTGCCCGGCACCGGAGCCACCTCGGCGGGGAACAGGCCCCGGGCGAGGACCGACTGCCGGACGCGCGGGGCGCTCCCCCGGAGCGAGAGCCGTTCGCGGCGAGGGGGAATGACTCTGGTGGCTGGCCCCGGCCACCCGTCCAACCCGCCGGGCCGGCGCGGGCACGGCCTGACCGGCGGGGCGCCATCCGGGTCGCTCCACGGCAGGGGTCGCGCAGGCCGCCGCCAGAAGCCGAGCATGAGTAAGTTTACTTGGTCAAGAACGTCCCCCATTATACATACGATGCAGCCGCTGCAGCCGAAACGGCGACTCCGCCGATGAGCACCCCGTAAGCACCGCCAAGCAGGCCCCACCGGTGATCCAACAAACCGGAGCGGACTCCCTGAGTGCCTCGTGCGAGAGGATTGAGCCTGTTCGGCGGTCTGTCTTGACAGGTGTTGTCAGATATGACAACATACGCAGATAGGAGCGCATTCGCTACCTGAGCGAATCCGCGAACGGAGAATGGGCAGCAACGGCACATGACCCGACGCACACGACCCGTTTCATGGATCAAGGCGGCGCTCAAGGAATTCGAGACGTTCCCGGAAGGGGCCCGGTCGATCTGCCTTACCGCCTTGACGATCGCGGCCGAGGGCGGCAAGGCGGACATTGCGAAGCCGATGTACGGCATGGGGTCGGGCGTGTTCGAGATTGCCCTGCCGTTTCGCGGTGACGCGTTCCGGCTGGTCTATGCCGTGCAGTTCGGCGACGAGATTTGGGTCGTGCGTGCGTTTCAGAAGAAATCGATGCAGGGCATCCAGACGCCCAAGCGCGAAATCGATCTGATCAAGGACCGCTTGAAGAGACTGAAGGAGATGTTGCGATGAAAGGCCAAAAGCTGGAAGTGGCGCGCGGAAGCGGGAATGTGTTTCGCGACCTCGGGCACGCGAACGCGGATGTCGAGCAATTCAAGGCAATCCTGGCCGCCGAAATCATCAAGGTGCTCGATCGGGAGAGCCTGAGCGTGCGCGGGGCACAGGGTCGCACCGGGATCGCGGCGGCCGACTTCTCGCGCATCCGCAATGCGGAACTCGGGCGGTTCACTGTCGATCGGCTCATGTCGATCATCAACCGGCTCGGGTCCCGGGTGGAAGTGAAGGTCAAGATACGGCGTGCGGAACCGGTCGAGCACGGCGTGCCGGCGTAGATGGAGAGCGTCAAGAAGCCGGGGGCCTACTCATACCCCTTTACGTTTTCCGGGGTGTGCCACCACTTTGCTTGACCGGCCTGGAGATGGGGACGTTCTTGACTAACTAAACCTAAACCCTTGCCCCTGGGCGTAGACTCGTGTCGATGGCGGGTGCGCCTATGGCCGGCGCCGGAGCCACCTCGGCGGGGAGCACTCCCCGGGCGAGGACCGACCGCCGGACGCGCAGTGCGCTCCCCTGGAGCGAGGGACGTTCTCGGCGAGGTTGAAGGACTCTGGTGGCTGGCACCGGTCACCCGTCCAACCCGCCGGGCCGGAGCGGGCACGTCCTGGCCGGCGGGGCCCCCTCCGGGTCGCTCCACGGTGGGGGTCGCTCAGGCCGCCGCCAGACGCCGAGCATGGGCAAGATTACTTGGTCAAGAACGTCCCCCATTACATCCCCTCTGCGCAGAGGAGGACGGATTTCTAGCATTCCCCTGGAAAGGAAAGCAGCTAAAGCCGCAGCGTCCCCCTTTACAGAAAGCTGAGGTTGCACGGAGGGGACAGCCGAGCGGCAGGTTTGCCATGCGGGCTTCCTTACCGGCTCATTGATTGAGGAATTATTGCAGGAGTAGGCACCATGGCCGATGGGCAACATCTCGCCATCCTCAAACAAGGGAGGGCTGCTTGGAACCAATGGAGGACACAGAATCCAAAGGCCCAGCCGGACCTCACCTGGGCGGACCTCACCTGCGCGAATCTCCTCAGGGCGAACCTCGCCGTGGCGGACCTCACCGGGGCCAAGCTCACCCGTGCGGATGTCACCGGAGCGAACCTCCACCGCGCGAATCTCACTGTGGCGGACCTCACCGGAGCGGATCTCACCCGTGCGGACCTGACGGAGGTGAACTTCGCTGTGGCGGACCTCACTGAGGCGAAGCTCCCCATGGCTGATCTCAGCCTGGGGAAACTCCGCAGCGCGAACCTGACCGGGGCGAACCTGCGTGGGGCGAAGCTCATCCGTGCGGATGTCACCGGAGCGAACCTCCACCGCGCGAATCTTAATGTGGCGGACCTCACCGGAGCGGATCTCACCCGTGCGGACCTGGCGAAGGCGATCCTCTCCGAAACTGTCCTTGTCGACACCAATCTTGCCGGGACAGCAGGTCTGGAATCATGCCGCCACTGGGGACCCAGCACCATAGATCACCGAACGCTTCTCAAGTCCGGGAGGCTGCCCTTGGCATTTCTGCGTGGCTGCGGTCTCCCGGATTTGTTGATCGAGTACCTGCCGTCCCTCCTCAATGAGCCCATCCAATTCTACCCTTGCTTCATAAGCCACTCCAGTGCGGATCAGGGGTTCGCCGAACGACTGCATGCCGATCTCCAGAACAAAGGCGTGCGCTGCTGGTATGCACCGGAAGATATGAAAATTGGAGACAAGATCCGAGATCGGATTGATGAGTCGGTTCGCATATTCGACAAACTCCTCCTCATCCTCTCGAAACACTCGATTACGAGCCAATGGGTGGAACAAGAGGTCGAGACGGCATTGCGCAAGGAGCGCGAGCAGAAACGAACCGTGCTATTTCCGATTCGGTTGGACGACGCGATAATGAAGTCGGAAGGGGGCTGGCCAGCACTGATTCGGAACACGCGGCATATCGGGGACTTCCGGGAGTGGGAAATTCACGCCAAGTATCAGGAGGCGTTCGATCGGTTACTCCGGGACCTCAAGAGAGATGAGCCGAGTCCGTACGGAGATGGGGACGTTCTTGGCTAACTAGACCTGCTCCGTCGCCCCTGGGCGTAGGCTCGTGTCGCTGGCGGGTACGCCTCTGCCCGGCACCGGAGCCACCTCGGCGGGGAGCACTCCCTGGGCGAGGACCGACCGCCGGACGCGCAGGGCGCTCCCCCGGAGCGAGGGACGTTCGCGACGAGGGGGAAGGACGCGGGTGGCTGGCACCGGCCCCCCGTCCAACCCGCCGGGCCGGCGCGGGCACGGCCTGGCCGGCGGGGCCCCATCCGGGTCGCTCCACGGCAGGGGTCGCGCCGGCCGCCGCCAGACGCCGAGCATCGGTAGGTTTACTTGGTCAAGAACGTCCCCCATTACGTCCCCCATTCAAAGCACCAACGTTTACAAAAGGGGATTGCAGTTTTCCCGCCGTCCGGAGTATAACGACGCCTGGCGTAAGCGCTGCTGATGGATCACCAGAGGAGGATTCCATGCCCGTTGACGTGACGACCACCCTCCGCAAGGTCCTCAAGCAACTCCAAACGGAGCAGGCCCGCATCGAGCAGCAGATCGCGACCATTCAGGCAGTCCTCACCGGCAGGCCAGCGGGGCGCCGCCCGGCGACCCGCCCCACCGCGCCGCCCAAGCCGCCCCGGAAGCAGAGGATGTCAGCGGCGGCGCGGAAAGCCGTCAGCCAGCGCATGAAGGCCTACTGGGCCAAGCGGAAAGCCGGGGGCGGCGCGTCGAAAAAGGCCTCCTGAACATCCGGGCGTGTCGGCCGCACGTTGGTTCCGAAGCAACTTGGCACTTTCCCGGGGTGTGCATAGGCTGCGCCCATGCCCCGCCAGGCCCGCCTCGATGCCCCCGGCACGGTGCACCACGTCATCCTCCGCGGGATCGAGCGGGGGCAGATCGTGGCCGATCGGCAGGACCGCGAAAGCTTCCTCGCGCGCCTCGGGCTGTCCCTCGCCGACACGGCGCGGCTGCTCGGGGTTTCCACGTCGGGGATTGCGAAAGCGGTCGCGAGAGCGGAGCGACCATCAGTCCACTGAGTCAACAACGTCCCGCATTACGGGCGAGGACCGACTCCCGGACGCGCAGGGCGCTCCCCCGGAGCGAGAGACGTTCGCGACGAGGGTGAAGGACGCGGGTGGCTGGCCCCGGCCACCCGTCCAACCCGCCGGGCCGGAGCGGGCACGTCCTGGCCGGCGGGGCCCCATCCGGGTCGCTCCACGGCAGGGGTCGCGCAGGCCGCCGCCAGACGCCGAGCATGAGTAAGTTTACTTGGTCAAGAACGTCCCCCATCACTTCCTTTACGTCCCCCATCACTTCCTTTAGGACACTACCATCTCCGTAGTTCTCCGTAGTTCACCTTGACACCCGAGCGGATTGAGTATAGGTTCCGCCCAAAGAAGGCGGGCAAACTTGGCGGAGAGTGCCACAATCATAGTGGGCTCTATATGAGAAACCGAGGGCTGACGATGAAGCGCATTATTCTGGCGCTTGCGGCCAGCCTGGGTGCTTGCGCAGCGCCACAGCCCCGTGCGCTAGTTCTGATTCACCCACAGAGCCAAAACCGCGTAGAATGTCCCACAGCGGAACTCTCAGGCGCCCAGCTGTTCTTTAATGCCCTCCAAGGGCTGGCGGCCGGACTCCAGGGCAGGCCCGATCCAAACTGGGCACAATTCCAATATGAACGGGCGATTGCCCAACAGTGTGAGATGAGTTACAGGAGCCTGGGCTATCGTTCGGAGGGGTCGGCTGAGTTGGAAGCCGCCATCGAGACCAGGAATAGGGATATTGGCCTTCTGGCACGCAACATTTTCAACGCTGCACTTGAAAGCATCGCCGATCTGGCCCGTGCAGATCAGGAAATCCGTCTAATGGTCATGGAACGTGGTCCAGAAAAGATCAAATACCACTATGTGCAAGCTGAAAACCATCTTCAAAGTGCGAAGCTCAAGATTGAAAGCCTGCGAGTCACCCGAAAGGGATCCCTAACGGAGGAGTTGGCCTTACCTGTATTTCTTGCCGTAGAGAAGAAGGCGCAGGCGGTGGGCTATGTTCTGAAAGGCGAACGGGGAGCGGCAGTTGCCTCTGATAAGTTCGCGAATGACCAAGTGGTAGAGGCCCTGCTGAGAATCCTCGGGTACACGAAAGTCAACAAGTACATCTATGGTCCCGATGAGATCGCCAAGCTCACGCGGGCGAAGGATGCATGGCAAGCTTTGTCTGCTTCCGACCCAGATACTGAGATGAACCAGGAAAGGGCCAAATATAAGGAAGTATCTTTCTAGCTCCATCCCACCCTTCCCATCCGGATTGATCCGAGGGCATTGCCCGGGAAAGGCGTCCCACTGTGTTGGACTCTTTTCCTCGTTTCCCATCCAGGTACGCGCCCGCCCCAGTTATTGCCAGCCAATAAAGAGAAGGGACCCGGCCGCTTGTCATTTTCCATTTCCCGATTGCAAGAATGGGTGGGTGAGGCTTCCGACCGTGCCCAGGACAGGGGTATTCATCCCGAGGAGGAGCGAGCATGCAAGAGGTCACTCGGCACCGAAGTACAGGATGGGCTGGCTGGCAAGGGCAAGATGGCGGAGCGACGAAGCCCATCGCGCCCGGGTGAAGGCAGAGGCGGACCCGTGCGTCCCTCATCAAGTCCTACCCGGGTCTTTTACATAGGGGTCCGGTCTCGGGAATCGCGGTACGCTGCGCCGCGCACAATCCCCGCTGCCCTTGCGTGGGCATAAGGTGACGAAGTTGGCACCGGGTCCCCCATTACGATTGATAATATCGCTCTCCCCTCGGGAACAAAGTCTTCATGGCTACCCATTTGCCGGCGAATAGCGCATCATTGAGGTTTAATGAGCTCTTGAGATTGACTCGCCGCCGTCAGATCGAGGGCGTCGTGCGATGGAGAGGAGAGCAGCCGCTACGGCCTGACGCCCTCTGGCTCCCATGAAGATCACAATTGAGAAGTCCGCGATTCCGATCCTGTGGCTAGATACTGCTGTGCTCATCAAGATGGCGAAGCAGCGGACCGGAGAACAGATCGGTGAACCTGATGCTTCGCGGGTAGCTACTCTCTACGAGACCATCTATAGGCTGACCCGCCAGCAGAGACTGCTTTGCCCCGCAGGAGATCAACGGGAGGAGTACGAGCTAGGAGATCGCCTGGTTGAGGCTATTCAGGACTTGCAGGACCAGCTCTCCCTTGGGATTGAGTTCCAGCACCGCCATGGAGAGGGGGGACGTTCTTGACTAACTACACCTGCTCCGTCGCCCCTGGGCGGAGGCTCGTGTCGATGGCGGGTGCGCCTATGCCCGGCACCGGAGCCACCTCGGCGGGGAGCACTCCCCGGGCGAGGACCGACCGCCGGACGCGCAGGGCGCTCCCCCGGAGCGAGGGACGTTCTCGGCGAGGGTGAAGGACGCTGGTGGCTGGCACCGGCCACCCGTCCAACCCGCC
>Ga0082335_1001274_pt1 | contig 54991 bp, 54 predicted proteins | sample Subgrocontami58m_FD_72375 | JGI IMG/M metagenome (GOLD analysis project Ga0082335, IMG submission 72375) | Subsurface groundwater microbial communities from S. Glens Falls, New York, USA - GMW37 contaminated, 5.8 m (SPADES assembly) (version 2) ... | reverse complement strand
GCCCGTCGCCCCGTCCCACCGTCGCACCGTCGCACCGTCCCACCGTCGCACCGTCGCACCGTCGCACCGTCGCACCGTCGCACCGTCGCACCGTCCCACCGTTCAGCCGACCGGCAATTCAACTATGAACTTGCTCCCCTTCCCGAGTTCGCTTTCGACTCGAACCTGTCCGCGGTGCGCTTCGATCACGTGCTTCACGATGCTCAAGCCAATTCCTGCGCCTTGAGTTTCGCGGCGCAACTCGGCGCCAGGCCGATAAAACCGTTCGAAAATCTTCGCCTGTTCCGTGATCGCAATCCCCGGCCCCCGATCTTCGACACAAACTTGAATCCGCGCGCCGGAAATCATAGCCAGTCCAATCGTCACCACGCCTCCGGGTGGAGAATGTTTGATCGCGTTATCCAGCAAATTAATCAGCACCTGTTGAATCGCGTTCCGATCCACAAGCGCGACCGCAGAACTGTCGTTCAACCTTAAATCAATCTTCACAGCTCGATCGATCGCGTACGGCTCCATCGTCCGGACCCCCTCGCGAATGAGCCCGGCCAAATCTTCGGGCAAGAATTGGTAATCCTTGCGCCCTTCATCAATCCGGGAGAAATCGAGCACATTCTCGATGAGCGCGCCCAGCCGCCGGCATTCCCGCACAATGAACCGGAAATATTCATTCTGCTTGTTAGGTTCGCGCACCCGGCCTGCCTCGAGGCTTTCGGCCATCAACCGCACCGACGCGAGGGGCGCGCGCAGCTCGTGGGAAACGCTCGCGACGAAATTACTTTTCAGCTCGTTCAGGCGTAATTGCCGCCGGAAACTCCACCAACTCATGATCGATCCCGCCAACCCGGTCAACGCAGCCGCGCCCAAAACAAATCCGAAGAGCCAAGCGCGTTGGCGATGCCGGGCGAACAACGCCGCGCGGTCCCGCAATGTCATCGTTACCTTTAGCAATTCGGGACCGCCAGCAGGCTGCAACGCAGTCGCCAGCGCCTGAGCCGAACGGTTCCAGCGCGTGGAAAAAACTTCGTGCCCGGCAAAGCTCACGATTAATCCGGCATGTTCCGGAAGCGCGTTGGGGAAGGCTTCAATCTCGCCGGCAACAATCAAGGCCAGGTCGGTCGCTGGAATTACCCAGCAGAATATTTTGTTGGAGTTCGTGATTTCCCGCCGCCAGATAAAGTTCTTACCAGTGTCCAGCATCACGGGCGAGGAAAACGACTCATCCCGCTGGTTGCGGAGAAATGCGGCAAACCAGGCCCGGCTTCGCTCGTGTGATTCCCAGACAGCGCGCCAGTTGTCGACCGGAACGTTCCCTGGCCGGACTCTCTGCGCATCATCGAGCAGCCGTTTCGAAAGCAACGACGGCTGATACACCGCGTTCGAGCAGACGAGCTCGATGGCGCTTTCCGCATAATGATTCGATGCTCGGCTGAAAACTTCGAGATATTGCAGTCCCGCCAGATGACTGAGAGGGATGCCGCTGTCGCTCAGGTTTCCACTCGGCAGGATTTGCTCGAATGAATCGGCCGCGCGTTGAAAGTCGCCACTCTTCGCGTAAAGCAGCCCGAGCGAATAGTTGGCTTGAGCCGAAAAATCGGCCGGCGGCTTCGTCTTCAACAAGGTTAAATAGGCGCGAATCGCCTCCGTCCCCGCACCGCTGAATTCCGCCGCGATACCGTTTTTCCAAAGCGCCAGCTGTTCCGAAGTCAAGGTGGGTTCAGAGCGAGAAGCGGGTATTGGCAAAACCGTTAATGGCGGCGGCCACTCCATGTTTCCGGAGCGATCGAGCACAACGCGGAACCCGAGGAGAGGATCGCGAGTGAGCGTGGGCGCGTCACGTTGCAGTGTGTTCCAAATTGCCGCGGACAACGTCTCACAAACGTTCCGCGCCATCTCTTGCGCTTCTGCTTCAACGAGCTTCCGGTCGCGCGCGAGCATGTAGCAACCGAGCGAAATCAAAGCGACAATCGGGACGATCATGCCTGCGCCAAACCAGAGCCAGGCTGTGCGATTGGTCGTGGCAGCAAGCCGGGGCATCTCGGAATGTTATTTCGGAACTGAATCCATTTGTCACGAAATTGTAAGGACTCGTTTCTAAAAGCCTTCGCATTCCACAACGATCAGCCGACGACCATCGTGCGACCGTTCCATTTCTGAAAATTCAAATGCTCAAAACGAGCAGGGGCTTTCCATGAAGCGCAATGGCCAGCAATGGCTTTGTTTTGGGTTTTGGATTTGAAGGTTTGGGAATTATTTCGGCTTTCGGATTTAGTGCTTCGGATTTAAGAATCCTCATTTTTAAGTGTCCTCATTTCGGATTTCAAATTCCTTTGGCTGGAATTGAAGACACGGCTGGCCATGTCTGTTGATGGTGATCAAAGGCTCGAAAGCGTCCGCCGGTAAGCTTTGTGCAACTCAAGAGGCTTTATGATTCGAATTGTCGTTCAGGCATTCATCACAATTTTAATGACGGCGGGTTGCTTCGGCGCCAGCAACGAGTTGAAGAATGGTGACGCCAGCCGGCTGGCTTGGTGGCGCGACGCCCGATTCGGCATGTTCATCCATTGGGGACCGGTCAGTTTAAAAGGGACGGAGATTGGGTGGTCCCGGGGAAAAGAAGTCCCCACCAGTGAGTACGACCAGCTCTACCGAGGTTTCAATCCGACTCAATTCGACGCTCACAAATGGGTCGCGCTGGCAAAAAGCGCGGGCATGAAATACCTGGTCATCACTTCCAAACATCACGATGGCTTCTCCCTTTGGAAGAGCCAATTCAGCGATTATACGATCGCACAAACTCCCTTCGGGCGTGATGTTCTCCGCGAATTGTCCGACGAGTGCCGGCGTGCCGGAATCCGCTTCTGTGTCTATTATTCAATTCTGGACTGGCATCATCCCGATTACCCCATCGGTGAGGCCGCGGGCGGCGGACAAAAGCTAAATCCGGATGTCGACCGGTACATCGGCTTTATGAAAGGGCAGCTCTATGAGCTAGTCACTCGCTACGGACCTCTGGGAGTTCTTTGGTTCGACGGAGAATGGGAGAAGCCTTGGACGCTCGAACGCGGGACCGACCTTTACAAGTACCTCCGCGATCTTCAACCAAGCTTAATCATCAATAACCGGATCGGGAAAACTCGCGATGGCATGCAAGGAATGGACAAGAATGGCGTCGCTATTGGCGACTACGGAACTCCGGAACAGATGTTAGGCAAATTCAATCGCGACACCCCTTGGGAATCTTGCATCACGCTCGGAGATCAATGGTCGTGGAAACCAGGCGACCGCCTCAAATCCTCCAAAGAATGCATCCAGGATCTGGTCGTTTGCGCAGGCGGCGACGGCAACCTGCTATTGAATATTGGGCCAATGCCTTCCGGTGAGATCGAGCCACGCCAGGCCGAACGTCTCAATGAGATTGGGGCTTGGCTGCGCCGGTATGGAGAAACAATTTACGGGACAAGGGGCGGCCCGTTCCTGCCCAGTTTGGCCGGCGTTAGCACTTGCCGCGAGCGTTCCATTTATCTCCATGTCTTAAGATGGCCGGCCGAAACGATTTACCTGCCGAGGATACCTGCGAAAATTGTCGGCAGCCGCTGCTTGACCGGCGGCAAGGCCGAAATCGTCCAGACGCCCGACAGCATCGCCATCTCAGTTCCTCCAAATCATCGGCAAGACATCGATACGATCATCAAACTAGAACTCGACCAGCAGGCTGATGGCTTGCCTGTCATGCCCTGGACGCGAATCGGTTCCGCCCCGGTCTGTTCGCATCGGTAATTCCACATTTCAGAACATGCCATGAGCAGTTCTCCGATCAGTCTTTAGGAAAAATCCCTAGTTGCAATTTTGCGCCGGTTCCGGAGCTTAAAAGAGAAGGAGAACTTTTCCTATGCGAGCTCAAATGTCAGCCATAATCCTTGCCCTTGCCCTTGGCGCTTGCGGCTGCGCCAGCCATCCCTATCACCGCAGTGCGCGAACTGTGATTAACAACGTGGAAGTGATCCGTTGATCAGGTGGCAAGGCCGCGTTCTTGCTGGAAAAGCGGGATCATATCCGGATCTGAGAGCGCTTTCATTTTCACAATGCCTGAATCTCCCAGGTCCATCGCTTTCTCCAGTTCCTGCTTGGCTTTTTCGATGCGGCCAAGCTGCGCCGCGTAGCACGCCAGATTGTAGTGCAGCACCCAGCTCTTGGGGAACTTTTGCACGGCATGCAAGCCAAACAGATACGCGGCGTCGGTTTTGCCGCTGAAATAAAGAGCATTGCCATGCCAGATAAAATATTCGGAATCCTCAGAGAAGGATTCCCTCAGAGCCGCGCTGATCTCGAGGCATGCGTCCCATCGCTTGGCCGCCGCGCACGCGTGCCACCGCAGCTCGAGCACATCCTTTTTCTTCTGCCAGCGTGGGTCAATCTGCTGCAATTCGGCGAGCGCCTCCTCAGCGTTGCCCAACTCTAACCAACCCTCGGCGGCAGCGAGATGCCGCGCATCCGGCAGTGGCAGTGATTCCTCTATCATGCTTCCTAACTTTGCCGGAATGTAATCCCCGGGATTTGGCTGGGCAATTGGAGAATTCTCCACTCTGCCGGTTCCTTGCTTCAGGTCAAAAACGCCCGAGCTCTTTCGGTGAAAAGCCGCAAGGTAGGTGATGTGAATTTCGAAATGTGGATCTTTGAATCCGAGGCATGAAGGCCGCGCTCTGCCTCATGGGGAGGAAATAAAAAAGCCTGCTGATCACAGCAGGCTCGAGACGAAAGCGCAATTGATTAGCCCACCCAAGCGTACCGGGCTGGCCCAACTTTTTTGATTTCCTTGACCTTCTTGCCTGTGGTCTGAAACCAGACGCTGATATTCCCGTACTTCGTCCCGACCTTCTGGGCGAGATCCTTCACCGCAAGACCTTCTTTCCCCACGCCCTTCAGCGATGCGATGATTTTCTCTTTCACTGCGCCCCGGCGGTTTCCAGCAGAGCGGCGCCCTCGCGGAGCAGCGGCCGGCGCGGCAGCCGCAGGCCGGGCAGGTTTCCGCGCGGCGCTCGCTGGACGGCTTTGCCCTCCTTCGATCTGGGATAATGCCTTGTCCACGTCAGCTATTTGAGATAATAAGCCTTCCTTTTTGGCGAGGAGCTTTGAGATCTGCTGCCAATCCGCAGTAGTTAATGATGTCAAATTCATAGATGTGAAGATTCAATTAACGAATTAAGCCTCGTTTGTAAATAGCAAATCTGAAACTGCTGCCTAAGCGCGGACACAAAATTGGCTTCCCATTTAAGGGCTATTGTTCGACTATTCAGCCCCGAAAGCCTCGGCCTTCGTGTTCACAACATAGTACGATCAGGCTCTCCGCCCGAATCAGGCCGGCCGCTTTTCGATCGTTCACCTGTTAAGTGAAGCTATGAAAATGTCAACCCCACTCAAACTGGCCCCAATCATTTTGTGCGCGCTGTCGAGCGCATGCATCTCGCACCAGGAAACCGTCTACGAGGACGTGCCGCGCGTGAAAGTAGCTTTCGAGAACGAAAAAGCCGCCGCGACGTTCTACGAGGCGCTCAGCCGGCCGGTTTCCCGGCGCCAACACAACGAAAGCAAAACGGAAGTCCATATTCCGGTCGTGTTCGATCATAAGCGCACCGTGCTTTCGGGACCGAACGCCGAATTCAACGAAGCCGTCAACCGATGTGACACCAATAAGGACGGAACCGTTTCCGAAACCGAAGCTAAGATTTTCGCGGAACTGCGGGAGAAATAAGTTTGATTGGAGCCAGTTGTCGGATTTGAACCGACGACCGACGGTTTACAAAACCGTTGCTCTACCACTGAGCTAAACTGGCTTCCAGCCGGCCCTGGAATAAAGCGCGGAATTCAGGGAGTTGCAACAAGGATTTTTGCCCGAACCGAAGCGCGCCCAAAACTCCAAATCCGAAGCACGCAATCCGGAATCCGAAACAATTCCGAAACCTTCAAATTGAAAACCCGACACAAGGCCGTTGCGGGCCGTTGACCTTCGTCGAAAGCCCATGCTCGTTTGAGCTTTTGAATTTCGAGCTCCGAATCTCGGATCCGAGTTAACAAAGATCTGACGGCTTTCCGACGAGGTTCGGTTGTCCCGGGCGCCAGCGGATCGGCCTCAGAACTGCCACGCGGGTGTCCCCTGCCCTTGACCTCACGGTGATTTGACTCGACAGAATGGAGAAGCGTCGGAAAATTCCCTCTATGCTATTACGAAAATTTTGGGCTCTTTCTATTTTTATGCTCTCCGCCGTGGCGCTCGAAGCGGCGCCGGCCAAACCGCTGCACGTCCTGCTGATTCTAGGCGGCTGCTGCCACGACTACGCCAAACAAAAGGAGATATTGAAGCAAGGCTTGGAAGAACGGGCCAACGTTCAAGTCGAAGTGGTTTACTCGCCCGACACGAGCACGAAGGCGCGCTTCGCCATTTATGAAAACCCGAACTGGGCTGAAGGCTACGATGTTGTCATTCACGATGAATGCTCCGCCGACGTCAAAGATATGCCGTACGTGCAGAACATCCTCGCGGCGCACAAGAAAATCCCGGCGGTAAACTTGCACTGCGCGATGCACTGCTACCGAACCGGCACGGATGTGTGGTTCAAATTCATTGGGATCCAGTCCAGCGCCCATGGGCCTCAAGAGCCGATTGCCCTTCACTTCACCGATTCGCAGCACCCGGTTACAAAAGGATTCGAAGATTGGACCACCATTCGAGAGGAGCTCTATAACAACATCAAAGTGTTCGAGACAGCCAAACCTCTCGCCAAAGGAAAACAAACCGTTAAGCAGCGCGATGGCAGCAGCAAGGACGTCGAATATGTCGTCGCCTGGGTCAACGATTACGAAAACACGCGCGTCTTCAGCACTACCATCGGCCACAACAACGCCACCGTCGCTGACCCGCGTTACCTTGACCTCGTCACGCGCGGTTTGCTGTGGGCCTGTGATAAGTTAAACCCCGATTATCTCAAGGCGACGCCGCATCACTGACGCGCACAGCAGCTATCGAACGGCATGAAACTCACGTTCAACTGGCTCGGGCAATACGTCGATTGTCATGCATCCGCCGATGAACTCGCCGAACAGCTCACCATGCTCGGCCTCGAAGTCGAACGGATCGAAAAAGTCGCCGGCGAACTCGAAGGAATCGTGGTCGCTCAAATCCTCTCGAGCGAGAAACATCCGAATGCGGACAAACTTTCCGTCTGCCGTGTCGCGGATGGCAAAGGAGAACGGCAGATCGTCTGCGGCGCGAAGAATTATAAGATTGGTGACAAGGTTCCGTTAGCGCTGCCCGGCGCCGTTCTGCCCGCCGCGGCCGGATCGCCTCCGTTCACAATCAAGGCCGCCAAAATGCGCGGCGTGGAATCGCAAGGCATGATGTGTTCGGCGAAGGAGCTGCAGCTATCGGAAGATGCGGAAGGGCTTCTGATTCTTTCGGCCGACGCTCGAGTGGGCCAGCCGATGGCGGAACATTTGGGGCGTTCAGCGAGCGATGCCGTTTACGATCTCGAGATCACGCCCAATCGCCCGGACTGGAACAGTGTCATCGGAATCGCTCGGGAAATTAGTGCACTGACGGGCAGCCCTCTGCGCTTGCCGGAAATCAACATCAGCCCATTGGAAACCGGCGAACCGGTCGATGCGTTAGCAACGGTGAGAGTCGACGCGCCGGATCTCTGCCCGCGTTACACTGCCCGTGTCATTCGCAATGTCAAAGTTGGGCCAAGCCCCGATTGGCTGCGGCAGACGCTGGAAAAAGTCGGCTTGCGCAGCATCAATAACGTGGTCGACGTGACTAACTTCGTCATGCTCGAGACGGGCCAGCCGCTGCACGCGTTTGACTATCACTTGCTCAGCCGGAGCTCGAGCGCGAATCAACCCACTGTGGTCATCCGTCGGGCGCGTGCCGGCGAAAAATTTGTGACTCTGGACGGGCAGGAACGGCTGCTCCATGCCAACACGCTCCTGATTGCCGACGAACAGAAAGCTATCGGCATTGCCGGAGTGATGGGCGGCCAGAACACCGAAATTCAGCCCCAGACGAAAGATGTTCTCATCGAAAGCGCTTACTTTAAGCCGCAGAATATTCGCGCCACATCCAAAGCGCTCGATCTTCGCACCGACGCGTCCTACCGGTTCGAACGCGGCGGCGACATTGGGGTTTGCGATTGGGCCAGCCGAAGAGCCGCTCAACTAATCGTGCAAACGGCCGGCGGTCAACTCGCTCCGGGCGTGATCGACGCTTATCCAGAGACCGCTCTGACACGCGAAATCAGCTTGCGCCCGTCGCAAACGAACCGGCTGCTGGGCCATGAAATTCCCTCGGAGACGCAGCTCAATATTCTGCAGCGTCTGGCTTTGACTATTGTCAGCCAAACTTCCCATGCTGACGGCCCTTCCTTCCGCGTGGCCATCCCCACCTTCCGCGTCGATCTGAAACGCGAGGTCGATTTGATCGAAGAGATTGCCAGGCTCTATGGCGTGGACAAAATTCCCGCCGCGAGGCCGGCTGGCGCGGTGGGCGCCCATAGTTTCGATGCGGTTTATGATGAACTTTCCGATGCTCGCCGGATTCTGCTCGGGCTCGGGTTGAATGAGGCGCAGGGCCAAACTTTAGTTCCAGACCAGGCGGCGAAATTGGCTGCGGCGAATATACCGTTAGCACCCAGTTCAAAGACATCCGGGCAACAAATTCTTGAACTCGCCCGGCTGGCAAATCCGCTCAGCAGCGATATGAATGTGTTGCGCCCAAGCTTGCTGCCTGGGTTGCTCGACTCGTTGCGGCACAACCTCACCCGCAAAGTCAATGAAGTAGCCCTGTTCGAGATCGGCAAAGTCTTTCTTTCCTCCGGGACAGAGTTCCGCGAAGAACGCCGGCTTGGTCTGGCCATCACTGGCACGCGCCATCCTCATGCGTGGAGTGCAGCGGAGCGCGAGCCCAAATCGGATATATACGATTTAAAAGGAGCGCTCGACGAATTCTTCGAGCAGTTCGGAGTCCGCAGCATCGCGTACGTCCGACGCGCCGATCCAACTCCGCTCTACCTCGAAAGTGCCACGCTGCAACTTGGCAAACAAACCATCGGTGAGATCGGACAACTCCAGCCGCGCTTGGCGAAGGAATACGATTTGCGGGACGCGGTTCTGCTCGCCGAATTGAATCTCGATCTCTTGCTGGCGCGGCGCAGCCCACAAAAATCGTTCCAGCCACTTCCGTCATTTCCCGCGATCCGCCGCGATATAGCGATGTTCGTCCCGGAATCGACAACTCACGAGTCGGTCGTGCAGACCATTAAACAATCCAAACCAGCCCAGCTCGAATCGGTGGAATTGTTCGATGTGTTTCGGGGAAAGAACATCCCCCCCAATCAGAAGAGCCTCGCTTACGCCCTGACTTACCGGCACCCGGAACGCACCTTGACGGATGAGGAGGTCAACGCCACTCACGAAAAAGTGGTCGCGGAGCTCCGCCAAAAGTTAAATGCCGCGATTCGCGACGCCGGATAAAGGACCGTCGTTCTACAGCTGAATTAACCGGTAAAAGCGGCGCGGGAATTTGTTCGCGTCAGGATCATTAAACCGGACGATCCCTGCCAAGCCTGATACTGTTCCAATTCGCGTCCAACTCGCCCACTCCACCGTCGCCTCGATCGCATAACTCTTCCCGAGCTCAGCCTGGAAACAGAATTGGAACTCACCCTGTGAACCAAAACCATCCGCCTGCAAAACACGAACCGGAGGCGGAACCACCGTAATCGTGACCGGCGCGGACAAACTCACCGCGCCGCTATTGTCAATCGCCCGCGCGATCAGCACGTATTCGCCAGGCACGCGACTGATTAGCCTCAGCGAATATGGAGTCGCAGTCGTCTCGCCGATTTTCATCGGCCCCGCAAAAAATTCGACTCGCCGAATGAACCCGTCCGGGTCCGAAGCGGCAGCGGTGATCGCGAACGGCCGGCAAGCCAGCGCTTCCGCTCGATTCAACGGAGTCGTCACCGCAACCGTGGGCGGTTGATTGACAGGAATCAGGGCGGACTCGAAGCGAAAGATCATTCCACCTTGGCCAAAGAAAAAGCCGCGGCCGTCTGCGAAGGCAAGCCCGTAAATGCCGAACATCGTGCCGCTCGGGACAGCATTCCACGTTTTGCCGCCGTCCAATGTTTCAATCACGATCCCGTTGTCGCCTGCTGCCAGGGCAATTTGCTGTGAGAGAATCACCGCCGCTCGCAATGCCGAACTGACGCCGCTATTTAGTTTTTCCCACGTCAGGCCGCCATTCACAGTGCGGCAAACGATTCCGTTCGCTCCGGCGACGAACCCAAAATTTTCATCCAGGAACTGAACTGCATAAAACGTTTCGGTCACACCGCTGTCCTGGCGAACCCACGCGCCATTTTGGTGACGCAAGATGACGCCGTCCGCGCCTACGGCGTAGGCCGTCGTTCCAACGGTGGCGACCGCGCGCAAGTCGGACGCCACGCCCGAAACCTCGGAACTCCAAGTGGCGGCGCTCGAGCCAGAGGTGAATCGCTGGATTTGCCCGCTTGCTCCGACAACCAATCCGCTGTTCGCGTCCCAGAAACTGCTCGCATACCACGAGATCCCAGCCAGCGGCGGGTAAAAAGTCCAGCTGCCGCCGAAATCATCCGAGCTCGCAATGAACCCATTCTCGCCGAACACAAACAACCGGGTGTCAACCAAGCGAACGGAGGTGAGATTGTTCGTCCTGCCCAGGGAAACAGCCGCCCACGTCGCGCCTGCATCTTTCGTCACGAGCAGCATGCCGTTGGCTCCGGCGACGATCCCGACCTGCGAATTCAGGAGGGACCCGCTGTTCAATTGATTCGTCGTGCCCGAATTCACCGGCGTAATGTCCAACTCGGGTTGCGTTGGAAGCGAGACTAGCCGCGCATCGACAATTTGAATTGCGTTCAGTGCGCCTCGTGAGTTTCCGTCGCTGGCGCTTCCTCCGCTCACAGTCAAATTGAAAGCGTTGTCCGAAAGCGGCCCAAAAATAAGCACGTTGCCGTCGGGAGTGGCGCTGCCCTGATCCGTGACGCTGCTGGGCGGCGCCGTTTTGAACTGCCCGGCAAAATCGCTGTTGGCTTTGTCGAGCGCATAGAGCGTTTTCGTTCCGAAACCGGCGGCGGTCAGTGTGACTTTCGCAACGCGATCGAAGGTTCGGTTGTCGCCATCCACGTAAACCACGACTGCGTAGTGCGCGTTCGTTAATACGCTCGGAACGTCCGTCACATTCAAAGTCGCTGTGCCCGACGCGCTGTTGTCCGCATTCAAATAACCCTTCATGAGCCGGGCGTTTCCTGGGGTTTCTGCAATCGGCGTGCTGCGCGTGCCAAAATTATCGCTCCAAGTCGCGGTGAATCCGCTGAAGTGCACGGAAAAACTATCGCCGTTCGCACTTCCTTCCAAGTTGATCGAACCGGCCGAATTGAAGCCGTTATTCCAAAACTGCTGCGGGACGTATCCCGCCACTTCGTTCGGACTCAGTCCAACCGGAGTCCCATTCACCGTGCTGCCGCCAACAAAGTTTAAACCAACCTTGGTCTGGGCGGACGCTGAGCAACAAAAACAAAAAGCGGCCAGGAAAGCCCAGCCGCTCGAAAATCGAGCGCGTGCGTGCTTCATATCGGCAGGAGAGATACTCGATCCGCGCGCCAAAAGCTTGCTTTAAGACAAGAAGCCGAAAATTTAAGCGGCGCTCATTGGAAGATTTAGGGCTGATGAAGTTGCTGTCGTTGTAGCCGCCGAGGTGACGAGGCGGACAAGGCGTTGCAACTTCTCCGTGGCACACCGCGACAGCTTGACCGGCTGGGCCGCCGACCCGTCCTCAGATTCTGCTTTCGAGATTCTTGTCGCAAAACCTCTCAGATTCTTAGATCAATCAAATCCGAAATTCGAAACTCGGAATTCGACCTGTCCTCCTTCGCTGAAGCTTCGGAGGACAGGTCGGATTTCGGATTCCGTGCTTCGGATTTAAGTGCAACGAATGGATGCTTCCGCCGGGCCAATAGCAGGCTAAAGCCTGGACACCAAACGGACTTCGAGCGCCAAAATGAGAACTGCTGCCTACACCAGATGCTTGTACTCCTTGCTCTCGGCCATGCGCTTGACCAGTTCCTTGATCTTTTGCGCCTGACTCTTGTGCGCCACCAACGTCGCGTCATCCGTCTGGACGACGATCGAATCGCGCAAGCCGACAATCGCAATCGGCGTGCGCGATTTCTGCCGCGCGTCGAAGACCACGTTCCGCGCCGCGTCAACGTGAATGAAATCGCCCACGGCGCAATTGCCTTCCGGATCCGGTTTCAAATGCCGCGCCAGGGCCGTCCACGACCCGAGGTCATCCCAAGCAAAATCGCCGTCGGCCACCACCACGTTTTGGGCATGCTCGAGCAGGGCGAAATCAATCGAAATTTTTTTGATCGTTGGATAATCCTTGGCCAACATTTTCGCGAGCTTTGGCGTGCCTGCCACCTGGAACCAGCGCCGACAAGCTTCCGCCATTTCAGGTTGATGCTTTTGCAGCCCTTCCGTGATCGTCACGAAAGACCAAATGAACATCCCCGCGTTCCAACGGAAGTCGCCGCTGTTCACGTATTCGACCGCTTTCTCAAAGTGCGGTTTTTCCACAAAACGCTCTGCTTTGAAAAAAGTCGTCTTGTATCGTTTCACCCCGTGCGGCGGCGGCAGCGCTTCGCCCACCTGAATGTAGCCGTAGCCTGTGGCCGGTTCGGTCGGCTGGATTCCAATCGTCACAATCGCTTGGCCGCGCCCGGCCACATCGAAGGCGTCCGCCAAGACCTGCTGAAACTTTTTTTCATCGGGAATGACGTGATCGGCCGGCAGCACCGCCATCACGCCGGTGGTGGAACGCGCTCCTACCAGCGCGGCGCCGAGAGTCACAGCCGCGCAGGTGTCGCGTCCCATCGGCTCGGCGATCAGATTCTCTTTGGGCAATTTCGGGAGCTGCCGGCGCACTTCCGGCGCTTGCGCTTCGTTGGTGATCACGAAAACGTTTTTCGGCGGCGCCAAAGGCGTGACACGGTCGAACGCTTGCTGCAGAAACGATTTCTTCCCAAGCAACGTGATGAGTTGCTTCGGTGTCTTCTCCCGGCTGACCGGCCAGAATCGTTCACCCCGGCCCCCCGCCATGATAATGACAAAGTTATTGTTCGCGCTGGTTTTTGTTTTCATGAATGACTCGACGATTCCAAGATTGCGCGCTTCGCCTCACGGCCCCTTCTTCACCGCGACCATGAGCGAGCGGACGAACGCTTCGACGGCCGGCACGAGCTCGGGGCTTTTTCCTATTTTGGCGATCTGATTCACAATCGCGCTGCCGACCACAATTGCCTCCGCATGCGCCGCAACCAGGCGCGCTTGTTCCGGGTTCGAAATTCCAAATCCAATCGCAATGGGGAGCTCGGTGTGGCGGCGAATTTTTTCCGTCATCTCCGCAATATTCGCCGCGATCTTTTGTTGCATGCCCGTGACCCCTTCGCGCGAAACATAATAAACGAACCCTCCCGCGTGCTTCACGATCATTTCAATCCGGCTCTCCGGCGTGGTCGGAGCGATTAGGTAAATCGGACTCAACCTGGCTGCTCGCATCCATCTTTCGTATTGGTCCGATTCTTCCGGGGGCAAATCCAGCACGAGCAAACCGTCAACTCCGGCCTTCGCGGCGGCGTCCAGAAATGGTTTTACTCCCTGCCGGTGGAGCAGGTTGTAATAAATGTAGAGCACGATCGGAATCTGGGATTGGCGCCGGATGGCAGCGACCGTTTCCAGCACTTTCGAAGGAGTCGTGCCGGAATTCAAGCCACGCTGGGCTGCGAGCTGGTTGACCAATCCATCCGCCAAGGGATCGCTGAAAGGAACTCCCAACTCGAGGACGTCGACGCCCGCGCGGTCGAAAGCAAGCGCGAGCTGTTGGGTCGCTGGTAAATCCGGATCGCCCGCCCCAATGTAGGCAATGAACCCTTTCTGCCCTTCCGTTTGCAGGCGCGCGAAGCGTTCCTCGATCCGATTCATTCTGCGGAGTTTTCCGTTTTGGCCCGAGCGAGGCAAGCCAAACGCAACCCTTCCAAGGTGAGGTTCAAATCGATTGCGGAAATTTCGGGCAGCTTCGCCGCCATCAATTCCGCGTAACCGCCTGTTGCGACCACTGGCAACCGGCGCGCTTTCATTTCCCGCTTCAGTTCTCCAATCAATTCGCGAACCAGCCCGCGGTACCCGTGCACCGCGCCGATCAGCATCGCCTCTTCGGTGTTTTTCCCGACCACGCGGGCGATCTCTCGGATTTTTATGCGCGGCAACAGCGCCGTTTTTTCGTGCAGGTAATCGGTCATCGCCGCCAACCCGGGCGCGATAATGCCTCCAGCGTAATTACCGGCTGAATTCACCACATCGAATGTGACCGCCGTTCCGAAGTCGACCACCACCACGGGCGCGCCGTAGTGATGCCGCGCCGCGATGGCATTGGCCAATCGATCGGCGCCGATTCCTTCCGGACGCGGATAATCGATCCCAATTTCAACGACCGTGCGGGAGCTCAACTCAAGACAATCCAATTGCCAGAGCCGGCGGACGCTGGCACGAACCCGCGGTGTGGCTTTGGGAACCACGCTGCAGATCGCCGCCGCTGTGATCTTCCTGCGCCCCGCCAACATTTTCAGCGCGCGGGCGCCGCGGCCCCGCATCCAATCCGGCGTCGGAATATTAAACTGGTTTAAGACCCGAGACGCGTCCGCAAATCCGATGTGCGTGTGCGTGTTCCCGATATCCAAAAGCAACAGCATTCTATTTCTCCAGCATGACATCTCCCCCGATGATCCGCTCGAGATGGCCATGTTGCGTCCGCACGAGCAGCGCCCCGTCGGAATCGAGCGATTCGGCACGGCCGCGCACGTCCCGTTCGCCCACGCGGATTGCGACATGGCGCCCGAGCGTTTGGCACTGCGCTTCCCATTCGTCCGCGACTTCCTCGAACTTCCCGGCGCAAATCCGGGCATAATCGCGATCCAACTCGCGCAGAATCGCCGTCGCGAGCGCGGCCCGGTCTACCATCGCGCCGCTCTCGATCCGCAGAGAAGTCGCAATCTTCCGCAGCTCCGGCGGGAACTCAGCCGTGGCAAGATTAACGTCGACCCCAATGCCGAGGATGAGGAACTTTACCGTATCGAGTTCGGCGCTCATCTCCGTCAGAATTCCTGCGGCCTTTTTGCCGCGGAGCAAAATGTCGTTCGGCCATTTGATTTCGGGCCGCAAGCCGGTTTGCGAACGAATGGCCCGAGCCAGGGCAATCGCGGCCGCAATCGTCAGCTGAGTCGCCGCATCCGGCCGCACTTTCGGGCGAAGCAACACCGAGAACCAAAGCCCTTTTCGGGCGGGAGAATTCCAGTGCCGCCCAAGGCGGCCCCGTCCTCGGGTTTGGCATTCGGCAAAAACAACGACCCCTTCCGGCACCCCATCGAGCGCGAGCTTTTCCATCACGTCGTTGGTCGAGGTGGTTTTCTCGAACACACGAATGTCCCGGCCAATCACGGGCGTTTCCGGCAAACGCGACAAAAGATCGTCGCCGTGCAGCACATCCGGGACGTGCAACAGCCGATAACCTTGATGCGGGCTGGCCTCGATTTCATACCCGAGCTTCCGGAGATCTTCGATCCGCGCCCAAACCGCGGCTCGGCTAATTCCAAGCCGCTGCGACAACTCCGCCCCAGAAACAGAACCGTCCTCCGCGCGCCGCAAGGCCGACAAAATTTCCGAATCCAAGCTCATGGTTTTTCGATCTGAAAATCGAGTCCGATGTCGACCGCACGGGCGGAATGAGTCAGCGCGCCGACCGAAATGAAGTCGACGCCAGTTTGCGCCACGGCCGCCACATTCGCCAAAGTGATCCCGCCGCTAGCTTCGGTCGTGGCGCGTCCAGCGATTTTGCGGACGGACTCCCGTAGCTCATCCAGGGACATGTTGTCGAGCAGGATAATGTCGGCGCCCGCGGCGACCGCCTGCTCGACTTGCTCGATTGTGTCCGCTTCGACTTCAACCTTCAGTTGTGGAAATTCGTCACGCGCCCGGCGAACCGCCGCCTCGACCGGATTGGCGAATTCATTCCGCAACGCCGCCAAATGGTTGTCCTTAATGAGCACCTGGTCAAACAATCCAAAACGATGATTGTGGCCGCCGCCACACCGCACTGCATATTTTTCAAGTCGCCGCCAACCAGGCGTCGTCTTGCGAGTATCGAGAATGTTCGCGCTGGTTTGTTGAATGGCGCTGACAAACTGAGCGGTCAACGTCGCAATGCCAGAGAGCCGTTGCACGAAATTCAGCGCCACACGTTCGGCGGTTAAAATCGCGCGGGCGCCGCCTTTCACTGAAAGCAGAACTCCGCCCGCATCGACGGCTTCACCCTCTTGTGCGCCGCGTTCGAGCTCCAACTCGGCAGAAAGCTGAAGAAACGTTTGCATCGCCAAGTCGAGCCCCGCCAGAACCATCGGTTCTCGGGCCGCCATCACCGCCTCGGCGCTGGCCTCGAGCGGAACAGTCGCCAACGTCGTGACATCACCTGAGCCGACATCCTCAGCCAGCGCGCTTCGGACGAGCTGATCGATTTCGTCTACTCCCAGACGCTCCATGGAAAAAGGATGCGAACAAAACGACAAAACACAACGGGAATGTTCACTTCCACTGCTTGGTTAGAGGATTGACGCCTGAGACAGGCTCGGTCAAAAAATCCGCATGCTTAAGATCGCCCCGCGTCTGCTGCCGTTTCTGCTTTGGATTGCCTCGGCAACCCTCCCGCCGCTCGCTGCCGATAAACCGCCCGTCTCGCCATTCGCCCGATGGGAGCCTGAGATTCAAGCATTCGAAAAAGCCGACCAGACCAACCCTCCCCCGAGAGGCGGCATCGTGTTCGTCGGCAGCTCGAGCATCCGAAAGTGGACAACCCTGGCCGATGATTTCCCCGGTTTGCCCGTGATTCAGCGAGGCTTCGGCGGCTCGCAGATCATGGATTCCACACATTTCGCCAGCCGGATTATCCTGCCGTACGAGCCAAAGCTCGTCGTGCTATATGCCGGCGATAATGATCTGGCAACTGGTCGCAAGCCGGGACAAGTTCTCGCAGATTTCAAGGAGTTCGTTTCGACTATCCGCGCTCAGGCGCCCGGCGCCGGAATCGCGTTCGTCTCAATCAAACCCAGCCCTTCGCGCTGGAAAATCGCGGACCAAATGCGCGCGGCCAATCGCCTGATCGCGGAGTTTTGCCGGGGCGATTCCAAGCTGCGGTACATCGATGTGTTCACGGCCATGCTGGCGGATGATGGCAAACCCCGGCCAGAGTTGTTCCTCGGCGACCAACTCCACATGAACCGCCAAGGTTACGCTCTCTGGAGTTCGATCATTCGTCCGCAATTGAAGGATTTCGGTTTCTGACAGCGCCATTCCGATTTTACCTGAAAACAGTTGCCACCTCGTGCATTTTACCCGCATGGCTAACCTTCGAAGCAAACCAAGTTGGGAAATTCCTGAACGCCACGTCACGCCCGAAAAGTTTTTCTGGAACCGGCGGCAATTCCTGCGGCAATTAGGCTTCGCAAGCAGCGCCACATTAGGCGCGTTTGTGGCGGGCTGCGACGGCGCAAAGCCGGAAGCGGTCGCCGCGCCCAAACCTGGGGCGAAACCCAGCGAGGATCCGAATGCTTCCACCGTCGCTTTGTCCAAATATCCTGCCGCGCGAAATCCCGAGTTTAACATTCCCGGGCGCGTGACTGATCAAAAGGAGGCGGCGACTTACAACAATTTTTATGAGTTCACCACCTTGAAGAACGGCGTCAATAGGTTGACACACGGGTTTACGATTGCACCCTGGCAAGTCGAGGTCAGCGGCCTGGTCGAGAAACCGCTTCGCCTCGATGCGGAAGAGTTGATTTCCATGATGCCGCTCGAGGAACGGGTTTACCGGTTCCGCTGCGTCGAGGCTTGGGCGATGATTGTTCCTTGGACAGGATTTCCTTTGGCAAAGCTGCTCGAGAAAGTGCAGCCGAAACCCGAGGCCAAATTCGTTCGGTTCGTCTCGTTCAATCGGCCGGACCAAGCCCCTGGGATGCGCGACACGAGCTATCCCTGGCCCTACACGGAAGGACTCCGACTGGACGAAGCCATGAATCCGCTGACGCTGGTCGGCGCCGGGATTTATGGAAAGCCATTGCCAAAACAACACGGGGCGCCGCTGCGGATGGTTGTGCCGTGGAAGTACGGTTACAAAAGCATCAAGTCCATCGTGAAGATCGAGTTGGTCGAGAAACAACCCGCCACACTTTGGGAAACCCTTGCGCCTGACGAATACCCGTTTGAGTCAAATGTGAATCCCGCAGTTCCGCACCCGCGCTGGTCCCAAGCGACCGAACGGCTGATTGATAGCGGCGACCGTGTGCGAACCCAACTTTACAACGGCTACGGCTCGTACGTCGCAAAACTTTACGGCGGGAACAAAGGCTAAGACCGCGCCGGACATTCTGGCCCCACCGATCCTCTCTGGAGTCTGTTCGACTTCTCGCACCATGAACATGGACGCCACGGAGATGCTCCGTTTCATGCGCCAACCGCTGCCAAATCCTTGATGCAGGTGCGTCACCGTTTTGGCAGACCAAATCCTTGATGCAGGTGCGTCACCGTTTTGGCAGACCAAATCCTGATGCAGGTGCGTCACAGTTTTGGCAGACCAAATCCTGATGCAGGTGCGTCACAGTTTTGGCAGACCAAATCCTTGATGCAGGTGCGTCACAGTTTTGGCAGACCAAATCCTTGATGCAGGTGCGTCACCGTTTTGGCAGACCAAATCCTTGATGCAGGTGCGTCACAGTTTTGGCAAGCTGCCCTTGCCGACCCACCTGTGCCATTGCAAAAATCTCCAGCGAGGCGGCGATCCTCTCGCAGTTTCCACGAAAGTGCGTTACCTTTCGCGGTCATGTCCGAAACTTTGGTTTTAAACGAAATCTATTTAAGCGTGCAGGGAGAAAGCACATTCGCCGGACTGCCATGCGTGTTCATCCGGCTGACCGGTTGCAATTTGCGCTGCTCTTATTGCGATACGGCTTATGCGTTTCGTGACGGGCGGCGTTTCACCCTGGAAGAGATCGTGCGGATCGTCCGCGAATTGGCCCAGCCATTCGCGAACGCCCCCGGGCGAAAGCTTCCCCTCATCGAATTGACCGGCGGCGAGCCGCTTTTGCAACGCAGCGCGTTGCCTTTGATGAAATGGCTCTGCGATGAAGACTTTACGGTTTTACTGGAAACAAGCGGCGCCCTGGACATCAGCGAAGTCGACCCGCGCGTCCATCGCATCATGGATTTGAAATGCCCCAGCAGCGGGGAAACCGAGCACAACCGCGTCGAGAACCTCGATCTCCTGACCGCGCAAGACGAGCTCAAATTCGTCATTGGAACGGCCGAAGATTACGAGTGGTCGAAAGCGCAGATCCAGAGCCACCAGTTGGCCGCGCGCTGTCCGCTGCTCTTTTCCTGGGTTTCGCCGATCGAACCGCACCAGCAGGATCCCTCCTTGAAGTCTCTGCCCCCAGGGCATAATCCCATCTCGAGGCAAGCGCTGGTCGAGTTGATCATTCGGGATGCGCTCCCGGTGCGCTTTCAGCTGCAGATGCACAAATTCATATGGCCATCGGATCAACGCGGGGTTTAGGTCGCTGAATCGTGCGCCCAAACACCGGCCAAATCCTGGAGTTGCTCAAGCGTTTCGAATCTCGAAACGTGACTTACATCGACCCCCAAGGAGATTGGCCAATCGTTTGGGAACGCGCGCGCGGCACGGAAGTTTGGGATGCCGACGGAAAAAAGTATGTCGATCTGACCGCCGCCTTTGGAGTGGCCGCGGCCGGCCACGGCAACCGCGCTGTCGTTCGAGCTGGCCGCGCACAAATGGACCGATTGCTGCACGCGATGGGGGACGTCCATCCGCATCGGTGGAAAGCCCGCCTGGCCGAGCGGCTAAGCCAACTGACGTATGAACGCTGGTCGCGCGAACGAACCTCAGGCAAAACGATCTTCTGCAACTCAGGTTTCGAAGCGGTCGAAGCCGCGTTAAAAACCGCCTTTCTCGCAACTGGCAAACCGGGCGTCATCGCCTTTTCCGGAGCGTACCATGGGCTCGGCTACGGCGCGTTGAATGCCACCCATCGAGCATTTTTCCGTTCGCTCTTCAGGTTGCAGCTCGCTGAATTTGCGTCGTTCGTGCCGTTCCCAAGCTCGGAAAAGGAACTTGCCTCGGTCGAAAAACAGATCGGCGCGATCGTTCGGCGAAAAAAGATCGGCGCCATCCTGGCCGAGCCGATTCAGGGCCGGGGCGGGATCCGTATTCCGCCTGCTGGGTTCCTTCCGCTGCTGAGACGAGTGGCTGACCGGGAGAATGCCGTTTTGATTCTGGATGAAATATTCACGGGGTTCGGCCGGACTGGAAAATGGTTTGCCTGCGAAACTGGTGGCATTGTTCCGGACCTGATTTGCCTGGGCAAAGCCTTGACCGGCGGTTTTCCATTGTCAGCCTGCGTTGGCAAAGCGGAGGTGATGGATTGCGCGTGGCCGGCTTCCACTGGTGAAGCGCTCCATACCAGCACATTTCTGGGACATCCAGTGGGTTGCGCGATGGCGCTCGCTCAAATTGCTGAAATAAAAAAGCGCAATCTCGTGGACGCCAGCGACGCACTCGGACGAGAGCTGGTTGCGCTGCTCGGCCATCTCAAAGCGCCAGGTTTGAATTTGGAGGTGCGAGGGCGCGGTTTGATGGTTGGCCTGGAACTAAGGACCAGAGGGGGCAAACCAGCAACCGAATTCGCGCTGGCGGCCATTAAGAAGATGCTCACACGGGGATTTATTCTGCTGCCGGAGGGCGAGTTTGCCAACGTGATCAGCTTTACTCCGCCGCTGGTGATTTCCCGCGGACAGTTGGAGGAAGCGGTGGGCGCTTTGCAGAAAATTCTGCGCCAGGCTGGCGGAAAAGGAATCTAGAGAGCGATTGTCAATCGGTCGGGGCAAGCACGGAACAGCGAAACTTCCCGGCAAACGAATTTAGGTTCGATCGCTTCACGTGACGGCGTCCGGCCCAACGTTGGACCGAGGGCTTTCCCGTTTGGAAAGCGCGCAGTGCAGCAAAATCAATCTTCTGGTTGAGAACGATCACCGCGGGAGCAACTGAGTTTTCAATGGCGTCCAGGGCGGCTTCAATATGTGGAAGGGCTTTATTCATCTGAGGCGGCTTTCGGTTGATGCATTGGCAGTTTACGTGCCACGGTCTTTCGCGGGTGTTTTTCAATTGATGGGTCGAACCCGTTCCCGGCCCAACAAACTAAAGCTGAGTGACTTGCAAGGCGTTCGGCTCATTCCAATTATTAGGAACTCTAGCACTCCTGCTTTTCGCAAGTGGCGTAAACGCCCGGCTCTAGTTACATTCACGGAAGAAATTGCCCCAATCTTTCATGAAGTTGAGCGAAATTCGCGATTGCCTCCGCCACCGCGAGATCGACCTGACCAAATCGCTTGGTCAGAATTTTCTCCACGACCGCAACCAACTCGACCGGATCGCTGCCGCGGCTGAACTCTCCTCTTCCGACAAGGTGATCGAAGTCGGGCCGGGCCTGGGCGCGCTGACGGAATTCATCCTGCGAAGCGGGGCACGCGTGCTGGCAATTGAAAAGGACACCCGTCTCTGCGCTTTCCTGGCCGAACAATACGGGGCCGAATCGAAGTTCGAACTCCTCCATGCCGATGCGCTGGAATTCTTCCGCATGCCGGGCAATTGGAGCCAGTGGAAATTCGTGTCGAACCTTCCCTACTCCGTCGGTTCTCCCATTTTGGTCGAGGCGGCGCGGCAGATCGAGCGGCCGAAGCTAATTGTGGTTACGCTGCAACTGGAGGTCGTGCAACGGCTGGCCGCGCCGGCAGGCGAAAAGAATTACGGCGTGCTGACGCTGCTGTTGCGGTTGCGCTACGAAGCTGGGGGTTGGTTCAAGATTCCGGCTGGCAGCTTTTTTCCTGCGCCAGAAGTCGATTCGGCCTGCATCGTCTTGCGGCGGAGGAAAACGTCACTGCTGCCGCTCGGACTCGAACCGCTGTTTGACCGGATCATTAAGAAAGCGTTTTCGCAGCGCCGCAAAATGACTTTAAAACTGCTGAAGGAGGAGTGGCCCGCCGAGCGCTTGGACATTGCCTGGCATGCGATGGGGTTGGCACCTCAGGCTCGCGCGGAAACAATCGAACTCGAACAATTCGCGGCTTTGGCCGATTTGCTGTCGCATGACTGAAGAAATTTTTGACGTGGTGAATGACCGCGACGAAGTGATCGGCTGCGATACGCGAGCCAACGTGCACCGGCTCGGCTTGCTGCACCGGGCTGTCCACGTGCTGGTTTTCAGCCGCAGCGGGCAGCTGCTCCTGCAGAAGCGATCGATGAAGAAGGATTGTTTTCCAGGGGCTTGGGATTCATCAGCAGCGGGCCACCTGGATTGCGGCGAAACGTACGATGCGTGTGCCGTCCGCGAACTTCGTGAAGAGCTTGGCCTTGTTCTCCCCTGCCCACTGGAAAGGCTGTTCAAGATCGAGGCGTGTTCTGAGACGGGCCAGGAATTCGTCTGGGTTTACCGTTGCCAGCACGAGGGGCCATTCCAATTGCACCCGGAGGAAATCGAGCGCGCGGATTGGTTCGAGCCGGAAGCAATCACCAGCTGGATGCAACAACGCCCGGAAGAATTCGCCAGCTCGATGTGGGTGCTCTGGAAACGGTATCGCGACGGGCAAAATGGCGGCGACGTTATTTGACCTCCGCGACTTGGCGAATCCTTCCCTGGGAATTCATCAGCGCAACCAGATCGTAAACATCGCGGCGCAAGGCGAAGGCAACATCGTCGCGCAACTCAGGCATGGACAGCAACCGCCGGCCGTTGCGGGCGAATTTCATCGCGCCCAGCAGATCATCAGCATGGCGGAGAAAAATTTCGCGGGCAATATGGGATGAATCCGCCACGACGCCCGATCCGAACGATGGCCAGAGCAAATCGCACAATGCGCCTGCGCCAAGCGTGTCTTCGAACGAGGCCTCTTCCATCGTGCCGCTGCAGACGATTAGCACGCGCTTGGTTTGAGCTTGCTGAATTTCACGCGCGACCGCGCTGAGGTTTAAGAACGATCCGATCCAAACTGTTTTTGCCCGCGCACAAGCTTGCAGCGCGCGGGTTCCGTTTGTGGTGGTTATCACGATCGTCCGCCCGCGAATCTTTTCCGCAACAAATTCCCGCGGAGAATTGCCCAAATCGAAATCAATCCCGCCTGCCTGCGCGCCCAGAATCCGAAGGCCGTTGCGTTCGCCGGCCAAGAGCACGCCCGGATTTTTCCGGCGGTGATCGATAGCGTCGGCGATTTCAGAAACCGGGACGAGAGCAGTCGCGCCGTTCGCCAGCGCGGTCACCATCGAAGTAGTCGCTCTCAAGACATCGAACACGACGCAGACCGTTTGGCTCAGGTCGCGCTGATTGAGCGCCATGAACTCGGCCGGCGCGAATAGAACTTCCAGCTGCGTTGTCATGTCTTGTGTTGGGTAGCTTGCGTGGCCCGGCCGGCTTTGGTGCGGATGTAATGAAATAAATATTGCTGGGCGTAACCCGAGTAGATCCCGAAATAAGTCGCGCTGAAACGTTCGAGCCGTTTCGCCTTCACGTTGCGTTTTCGGAAGTAAAGCTGCCGCAGCGCTTTCATGACCCAAACATCAATTGGGAACGCCTCTTGGAAGCCGTATCCGAACAACAGCACGCAATCCGCAATCTTCCGCCCGACGCCTGGCAGCCGGATGAGCTCGGCTCTAGCCGCTTCCACTGGCATCTCCGCCAGCGCTTCCAGGGCGATTTTATTCTCCGCGACCAGCTGGGCGGTTCGCAAGAGGTTCGGCGCCCGAAAACCCATCTTGCAGGCCCGCAGCTCGGCTTCGGTGCATTCGGCCAACCGCGCGGCGGAAGGAAACGTCCAAGCCGTCTCGCCGGCCGAGGGCAAGGCGTCGCCAAAACGACTGCAGAGCAGCCGAACGATTTGCTGGATCTGAACGATCTGTTTGGTCGACGAAAGAATGAATGACGCCAGGCATTCCCAAGGATCCTGCCGGAGCAGCCGCAAACCGCGACACGCGTTCACCGCTTCTCGCATCGGCTCGTCCGTGGGAAACCTCGCCAGCACCGCGTTCAAATCGACGCTGGTCTGCAAGTAATCCGTCAGCCAAGTCCAACCGGCGACGGGCTCAGCCGTTTGCGCGGCGATTCCATCTGCGGTTTGCGCCAGGCGCACCCAATGGCTTCCGATCACGCCTTCCCATGCGCCGTCGCGGCAGATCCAACGGAAAGCTTGGCCTGAACTCAGGGTCGCGGCCAAATCATAATCCGCTACTGAAATTCCGGTTTCCAAGCGCGGCAGCATATCACTTCAAACCGCGGCACGCGAATAGTTGAAACTGGTGAAAGGAATTTCCACCGGCGGGAACGGTTCGAAGGCCCAAGTCGGTGACGGTTCGGAACTGTGCGGCCAGCGCTGGAGGAATGGGCTTGCGCGTTTCGGCGGCTTGAACAAACACCGCGTTTTGTCCGCGTCTGCCGCTGTAATTTTCCCAGAAATAATATTGATTCCGCGGGAAACTCGTCAGGAGGCAATACACGAGCGGCTGGTCCGGCACGCCTGCTTTTGCTTCGGGCAAATAGAATGAGACCAAACTCGTCAGGCCGTAATGGTCAGCGATGATGAACACCGGCTTGCCTTCCTTCAGCAATTCCGCCCGCGTATCGCCCACAAGGCGCGCCGCAGCTGACCAACCTCGCACTCGCACGAGCGGGTCTTTGTCAGCCGGCAAAGGGTGGTTGGCGATTTTGGCAACCCAGCGAGTTTCGTGGAGAAGCGTGATCGCAATTAGGCCCAGGACCACCCCCGTTCCGTAAACCCAGCGCAGGGATCGGGTGCGCCGCGTTTCAAACTCACGCCAATACAAAAGCGCCACCGCAAACAGCGGCAAAACCGCAGGAGCAACCCAGTTTGGCTGAACGCGAGCCCGGAAAGTATACAACAAATAAAATAAAAAAAGCGGGACGCCCATGCTGAACAGGTAAGCCAGGAATTTATTCTGCCGCAAACGCGGAATAACCCCACCCAGCGCCCAGAGCATGCCCAGGAAAAAGATCGGGTTGAGCAGGAGAATTTCTTGGATCAAAAAATCCCAGAAAAATCTCAAGCTTGGTTCCCAGCGTTGGTCCAGGCCGCCACGATTGGCCAGGTGCGTGACGGTGATCCACCCATGGGACGCATTCCAGACGATCACCGGGATCGTGAACAGCGCCATGATCGCGACCGCCCAATACGGCCCTGGCCGGCGCAGTTGCCGCCGCGCTTCAGGCCAGAGCACAAAGAAAACAATCCAGCACGCGAGCTGGATCAAGGCGGTGTACTTGCTCAAAAAACCGAGCCCCATCCAAACGCCTGTGAGGCGCCAAGCTGCGGTGGAATCATTTTCCAAGGCGCGCCAACCGGTCACGATCGCCGCCGTCCAAAACAGGACCGAGAGGGAATCGATGGTCAGGAGAGTTGCGCCCACCGCCATTAATGGCAGAGCGGATAGCATCAGAAAAAAGAGAAAGGCCGCGCGGGCATTTGTTTGACAGGCGATAAAGCGGAGGAAGATGGCGGAAATCGCGGCGGCAATGACCGGCGAAAAAAAACGAATTCCAAACGCGGTGTCCCCCCACAAAGCCGTGCCGAGCCATTGGGTGTAGGCGATCAGCGGCGGCTTGCTGTAGTACGACAACGCGAGATGTTTCGACCATTGCCATTGATAGGCCTCGTCTTCGCTGAGTTCGATGATTCCGCCGGCCAAATAAGCCAATCGGACCAGCAACAAGAGACCGATGAGAAGATAACCGAGCCGGAGCCATTGCTTGTCGTGAACATCCATTTGCTCCCCAGCTCCAGACGCCTTTGCTGGGTCAGGTTGAATTTTGGTTCTACCAAAAATTGAAGGGAAGCCACTCCACCAGATCGGGAACAATCGACGCCCTGCCCTGCGCCACAAAGTTTCCAGTGCCCAGACCAGAGCTGCGGCGGTGCTGAGGCCTAAAACCGCGCCGACCAGGACGTCGCTCGGGTAATGCGCGCCGAGGTAAACCCGTGAAAAGGCGATCAACAGCGCCAGCGGCAACACCGCCCACAAGCTTCTCCGGTAAAAAAAATAAACGACACCAACCGCGGCGAACCAATTCGTCGTGTGCGCCGAGGGCATGCTCGCGCTTTTGCCGCGTCCGACGAGAAGATGCGCGTCTGGAAAGCTCTGAAACGGCCGCGGCCGCCCCACCGCATGTTTGATGGAATTGCAGAACACACTGTCGCCAAGGACGAGCGCGAGGAGCAGCACGGCGATAAAAATTCGGCCATGAATGCCGCCTTTCCAGGCGAGCAGCACGGCGCCGAGGATTAACGCGGGAACGAAAAACGAATTCCAGCTAAAGAACGGCAGCAACCAATCGAAAAAAGAATTGCTCAGGCCGAGGTTGATGAACCGGAACGAGGCCGCATCGAGTGAGCGCAGGACGTCCATCAAAAGACCACCAGCGAGCGCACTGGAAAGCCGCTGAGCTTGTCCCGCCCTTTGAGAAAATCGAGCTCGATGAAGAAACTGATTTCAAGAATGTCCGCGCCCAGTTTGTGCAGGAGGGTGGCAGCCGCCGCGGCAGTGCCGCCTGTGGCCAGCAAATCGTCGACGAGCAGGACGCGAGTGCCCGGCTTGATCGCATCGACGTGTATCGCGACGGTATTCGTGCCGTATTCCAGATCGTAACTTTGCTCGAAGGTTTGATACGGCAGCTTGCCTTTTTTGCGAACGGGAATGAAGCCGGCATGAAGTTTGAGTGCGACCGCGGCGGCGAAAATAAAACCGCGCGCGTCAATTCCGACCACCGCATCAACGCCGCCGGGCTCAAAAGTTCCGACCAATTGATCCACCGCTCCGGCAAACAGCCGAGCATCCGCCAGCACCGGGGTGATGTCCTTGAAATTAATTCCCGGTTGCGGGAAGTCCGGAATATTCCGCACAGCGCGGGCTAATTCTTCCGGCTTCAGAACGGTTTTTCGCATGGCCCGTTCGTACCCGAGCGCTCGCGAAAAGGAAACTCTTTATTTCTGCACGGCCTCTAACTTCTCGATCATCTTGCGGAGCTTATTGAGGGCGATGTTTTGGATCTGGCGAACGCGTTCTCGCGTGACGCCGAATTTCTCGCCAACCTCTTCGAGTGTTTTCTCCGTGCCGCCGTCCAAGCCAAAGCGGTAGCGAAGGATTGTGGCTTCGCGCGGATCGAGCGTTTTGATCATCTCGTGAAGCATCTTCGTGACGGTCTTGTCTTCCAGCTGCTCGTAAGGAGTTTCGGCGTTTTCGTCCTGCACCACCTCAGCGAAATTGTTCGATTCGTCATCGCCAATCGGCGCATCGAGCGAAGCCGGGCGTATCGCCGCGGTGCGGAGCTGGGACACGCGCGCGGCGGAAATGCCGAGTTCCTCGCCGAGTTCATCGTCGGTGGGCTCACGCCCAAATTCTTCCTGCAGTTTCATGGCTGTCCGCCGCATCTTGGAGATTTTATCCACGAGATGGACAGGCAAGCGGATGGTTTTGGATTGATTCGCCAGAGCGCGTTTGATCGATTGCTTGATCCACCAGGATCCGTAGGTGGAAAGCTTTCCGCCCTTGGCGGGATCGAATCGTTCGACGGCTTTCATCAGCCCGATGTTTCCCTCGTTAATCAAGTCGAGCAGAGGCAGGCCGAGTCCTTCGTAATCGTGCGCGATCTTCACGACGAGCCGGAGGTTTGCTTTGATCATCTGCTCGCGAGCTTTCTTGTCGCCCTTCTTGATGCGCGCGGCCAGCTCGATTTCCTCATCGGGCGTGAGCAATTTCACCTGGCCGATTTCCCTCAGGTACAGCTTGATGGCGGTATCGCCGTCGTAGGAGGAGCGCTCACGCGGTTCCGCTCCGGTGACGGTGATGTCACGCGGCACCGCGGTTTGCTCGTGTTTGTCCTCGCTTTTACCTTTGAGGTGAACCTCTTTTTTCGCCATCGCCAGCCGATGGTTGGAGATGTGAGAATGACGGGCGGGTTGAGGCAAGGTCACCAAAGGCTTGGCATTTCCATGACGGCTGGAGCCGAGAAAAGGTTTTTGCGCTTTGACCCGAGTTGATCGATTTTTCATTTTGGCCTGCGTCGGCATAGTGCTTTGAGATAGAGTTTTGTCGGCGTGCTTAGGGTCGGAGCTGTCCAATCCACCTCATCGAGTCAATTTATAACTGACTCAATTTTCTCGGGTATCAGGCAACGACCTGAAAGTAGGTTAGGACAATCTCGGTCGCAGGATTGTTTTCCCCCTTGTCCCTGATAAACGCCGGCATGAAGCCTCTCCAGCGTTCTCGTCGCGTCTCGGTTATGGATTAATCCCGGTCTCGCGCGATCATGATGTAGCGAAGCAATTCAAGCACGGCCGAGACCATCGCCGCCACATAAGTGAGCGCCGCCGCATTCAGCACACTGCTCACGCCCCGGCTTTCTTCCGGGCGGACAATTCCCAAGGCGAGCAATTGTTGTTTGGCGCGCCGGCTAGCGTCGTATTCGACCGGCAGAGTAATAATCTGGAAAAAGGCCAGCACCGCAAAAATGCCGATCACAATTCCCAAGAATTTCCAAAATAAGCCCGTGAACATGCCCAGGAGCAGAATGCCCATCCAGGCGTAACTCGCGAATTGAGTCACTGGCACCATCATCATGCGGAACTGCAGCGGGAAATAAGCGGCTTGATGCTGGAGCGCGTGGCCGGCTTCATGAGCGGCCACTCCAATCGAGGCCAAAGAACGGCCGTGGTAATTCTCCGAAGAGAGGAACAAAGCCTTTTTCATCGGATCGTAATGGTCGGTCAAATGGCCGGCGACTTCCTCGACCGGCACGTCGACGAGACCGGCCCGATTGAGAATCTCGCGGGAAGCTTCAGCTCCGGAAAGACCCGACGCTGCTTCGACGCGCAAATATTTGCGGTAGGTCGACATCAACTTGATCTGCGCGTACAGACCCAGCAACATCGCAGGAATGATCAACCACCAATAGCCTTGGTAGAAATACATAATCTTTGCCTCTCAACTCGATTGCCGCGCATCCGTTCGTTTCCAGCGAATCGCGGATAGACACCGCACACAGCCAGGTTAATGCCAGCTCCAACTATCCGGTAAGTTCCTGATGCGCAGCCCCAGCACGATCGATCCAGTGACAACCTGGATTCGGCATGGCGCAATTTAGTCCCAACTTGTCACAGTTCCAAAACTTTTTCGAACCGCGTCAGGTTCCGCACCCCTTCCGCAGTCACCAACACCACATCTTCAATCCTAACTCCGCCCATTCCGTGGTAATACAACCCGGGCTCGACTGTAACGATCTGCCCTTTTTTCAGTGTGTCCGTCGAGGAAACTCCCACTCGCGGCGGCTCGTGAATTTCCAGGCCAAGGCCGTGCCCCGTGCCATGAAAGAAGCCAGCCATCCTTCCCTTTTGTTTTCCGGTCTTGTAGCCGCGCCCTTCAAAAAACTTCTGAACGGTCTGATGAATTTCGAGCGCGCGGGCCCCGGAGCGAATTTTTTCGAAAGCCAATTGCTGGCCGCGCGCAACGGTAGCATACAGCTTTCGCACCGCCTCGGTGGCTCGGCCGCGCACGACCGTTCGGGTGATATCGCCGAAATACCCCGTCTTCTGTGATCGCGGGAAGACGTCCAAAACGATGGGCTGATTTGCGCGCAACGCGCCGAACCCGCGCTCGTGCGGATCGCATGCTTGGGCGCCGCCCGCGACGATCGTATTGCTCGCGAGGCCGCCCGCTTGCAGGATCGCAACGTCAATCACCGAGCGCAATCGTTCCGAGGTCAGTGGCCCATTCTGGTAAATTAATTTTCCGCCTTTGCCGATTTTCGCCCGTCGCAGCACTTGCATCGCTTCGGACAAACCGACTTCCGCCATCACCAACGCGGCGCTGATCTTTTTCACTTCCTCGGCCGTTTTGATTTCGCGGGCCGGAAAAAAGCTGCCTGGGCGGATGTCGACTTTAATTTTCGCTTTTTGCAATTGCCTCGCCAGAGCCAGCGGAAAGCTTGAAGGAACAACGACGCGCCGGAGCCGAAAGCGCCGAAGGATCAGCGGCAAGGCCTGCGCCAGTGTGGGCGCGGCGTTCCCTTGCTGGCGGAGTTGATTGAAATAACGGCTCAACGGGAGAACACGGCAGCGACGAGCTTCCCTTCGGCCGCGATCGATCTCGAGATCGTTCAGAACAATGTGCGGTTTTCCGCCGACAGAAAAAAAGATGAAAGGGTCCGGGACGAACATTCCGACTGCGTAGAGCATGTTGGCGTCTTGCTCGCTGTTGGCCACCAGCAGAAGGTTATCGCGGTTCATCGGGAGGGCCTTTTTATACCAAGGAGAAACTGCAGCAACAAAAAACGATGAACAGCGTTTTTTCGGGTGAAATTGCTGTTTCTTGGCCAGGCAAAATTCAACGAATTGGAATCACCAAACTGGGATTTCGAAGCAGCCGCTTCAGCGCCAAAGATCAACAGCGGATTTTAATTTTTCTAAAAGTCGCGCATCCGCCGCTGGAAATTCGTAACGATCGATTTCGTCAGGTCCGATCCAGGCGATTGCCTGACAAGCGAGCGGTTGCGGATCGCCCGCCTCGCAGGAGCATTTAAAGAATTTCAGGCAAACCGATTTCCCCGGATAATGATGAATGACTGTTTCGATGAGCTGGCCCGTTTGGACATCGAGGCCGAGTTCCTCCTTCAATTCCCGCACGAGACAAGCTTCGAACGATTCATTGCCCTCGCGTTTGCCGCCGGGAAACTCCCAAAGCCCGCCGAGATGATCCGCGTTCCGACGCTGTGTGATCAGGAGCTTTCCGTTCCGAAAGATCAACCCAGCCGCCACCTCGAGCGGAATCCCGGTTGGAGTAAGGCTGCCCATGGCGTCTGTCGGGTTGTTGGCTCGTCTTACCCTGCTCCGCGGACTATAAGGGCAGGCCGTCTCAGCCAAAAATGGGAAACTCGAATTTCGAAATCCGAAACAAAATCAAAACTCACAACCAGCAATCAAGAAAACAAAGACTGCATGCGCATAAGCTCCTTCATTTTGATCATTCGAATTTCGGTTGTGTCGTATTTCGTGCTTCGAACTTCGAATTTTCTCTGATCCACCGTCCCACCGTCGAGAGCGTTAAAAAAGTTAAAGAGGTTAAAAGTGTTAAAACCGTCTTACCGTCGCACCGTTGCACCGTTGCACCGTTGCACCGTCTTACCGTCGCACCCTCCTTCGCGGCAACCGCTTCGGAGGGCAGGCCGTCTTACCGTCCAATGCTCTTGTAGATAAAGCCGAGCCGCTCCATTTCGACCGGATCGAACAGGTTTCGTCCGTCGAACAAAATGGGATGGGTCATCACCCGGCGGGCTCGATCCAAATCCAATTTTTTGAACTGCGGCCACTCCGTTGCCACGATCAGTGCGTCAGCGCCGTCCGCCACCTCATTCATCTCCGAAACAAACTGCGCATTGGGCAGCAGCGCTTTCGCTTTGTCCATCGCTTTCGGATCGAAAACCCGAAGACGCGATCCCGATTTCTGGAGGCGCTGACAGAGTTCGATCGCGGGCGACATCCGGACGTCATCTGTGTTCGACTTGAAGGCGAGGCCAAGCACGCCGATTTTCTTGTCCTTCAAAACCCAGAGCGTGTCGGTGATCTTTTTGATAAACCGGTCCATCTGCAGCTGGTTCAGCCGCTGAACTTCTTTCAGCAAGGCAAAATCGAAACCCAAATCTTCCGAAATTTTGATAAACGCGCTCAGATCTTTTGGAAAACAGCTGCCGCCAAAGCCCAGCGACGCATCGAGGAACCTGCGCCCAATTCGCGGATCCATGCCGATGCCGTTGGCCACTTCCTGGACGTTCGCGCCGGACGCTTCGCAAACCATCGAGATCGCGTTGATGTAGGAGATTTTCATGGCCAAAAACGAATTGGCCGCGTGCTTGATCAATTCGGCTGAGTTGATGTCAGTGACGATGATTGGCGCTTCCAATGGCGCAAACAACTCGCGCAGAGTCTGGACTGGCCGCGGCGAGAGCACGCCAATGACCACCCGATCCGGCTTCAGAAAATCGTCGATGGCCGAACCTTCGCGCAAAAACTCGGGGTTGCTGACGACGTCGAAGTCGATTTTGGATTTGCAATACCGCCGGATTGTTTCGGCAACCTTTTCCCCCGTTTTGACCGGCACTGTGCTTTTGTCCACCACAATGCGGTAACGGGTCATGCTGGCGGCAATCTCCCGAGCGACGCCTTCGATAAAACTCAAGTCAACGGATCCGTCCGCCAGCGGCGGGGTTGGCACAGCAATAAAGATCACCTGCCCATGTTCGACGCCCTCGGCCACAGAAGTGGTGAACCGCAAACGCCCCGCCATGGTGTTCTTCTTGATCAGTTCGTCGAGGCCAGGCTCGTAAATCGGCACGCCGCCGCTTTTTAACAAAGCGACTTTTTGTTCATCGCAGTCGACACAAACCACTTCATGGCCTACTTCCGCAAAACAGGTTCCAGTGACAAGGCCGACGTAACCAGTTCCGATAATCGCAAGCTTCATGGACGAGACTTGTTGGTCGAGGAAACAGCCGCAGGTTGGGCCGGGGTGGCGGCCGGTTTGGCGGCGCCTGCCGGCGCACCATTGGTTCTTGGAGGCAAATTGTTCAAGTTCGTCGAGCCCGTCGTCCCGGTCACCTTGGCGGGCGCGGCGTTCGTTTTTCGCAACTCCGGGTGTTCGGAAAGCAATCGTTCGCGCAGCATGAGGATTTCAGGAGCGCGCATCGGGCCGCCGGCGGACAGTTCATCGTAAATCTTCAGAGCAGCGGCGGGTTGTGTTTTGGTGTAGTTGCGGGCGAGATTCAGCTTGGCCTCAGCCGCGACCGAGCTGTTGGGATATTTCACCGTCACGTTTTGATAAGCCGCAATGGCCTGATCAACTTTTCCTTCAGCTTCGAGCGACGCGGCCACCCCGTAGGCGGCGCTTGGCGCCAGCGGGCTGCCAGGGCGGTCTTTCAGAAACTGGTCGAACAGCTTTTCGGCTTCGCTGTAATTCCCCGACTCGAACATAGCGCCGGCTGCCAGCAATTTCGCCCGTTCCGCCGCGGTGGTTCCTGCATAATCCTTCGCCACCTTCAACAGCGCGGCGGGGTCTGGTTTCCGGTCGCGCGGACTTTCCGCGGCGGCATTGAGCGAAACCAAGGCATCGTTCGCTTCCAGGTCCCGAGCGTCTTGGTGGTACGACCAGACATAAGCCGCGAAACCGGCCACCACCAACACAACTGAAACGACAATAATCTGTTTCTTGTTGACTTCCAGCCAGGCCACAAAATCGTACAAGCTTCCCGGCACGTTTGAATCAGAACTCATAATGGTGACAGAAAATCCTTGGACGTATCGCAAAAGGCAAGTCCTAAGTGAGCCATCCTGATAACAAACGCCCGGCCGTGGCTTCCCGAAGTTTGGGGAGGGCGGACAAGTTGTCGGCGCTCTCACCAAGAATCTTGACCCCCTGGAGTAAGACATTATCTTACGCGCTGTGATCAGCATTGTGTCGTCAAAAGGACAGCTCGTCATTCCAGCCGAAATTCGGCAGCAGGACGGCATCGAAGCAGGCCAACAGTTCGAAATCGAACGGATCGACCAAGGCGAATACCGCTTGTCACGCATTCAAGCGCGACCGAACCAAGGCATGGTGGACTGGCTGTTGGCGTGTCCGGAAAAAGGGTACTTCGCTACGATCGATTCGGAGTCCACAAACAGTTTGTGATTTACCTGGCGGATGCCAACGTTCTCAGCGAACCGACCAAACCCGTCCCGAACGAGCGCGTGATCGCGGGGCTCAGAACCTACGAGCGGGAGCTCGCGGTCGATCCGATCATTCTGGGAGAACTGCGCTTTGGCATTTGTTGATCCTTTCTCTTGATTCGCCACGGGATGAGGTTTCACCCGTCTAAACGGATAACAGTCGCCAGTCCGGTTTTCCCCCAAAATAAATTTGGCCATCTACGCCTCCGTCCACGACTAATCAGATGAAGCCAAATTATGGATTCCATGGAACAACCTCTTGAGGATCTGGTCGGCCAAGCAAAACAGGGCCATGCCAGAGCAGCTGACGAACTCATCCAGCGCACGTATCAGCGGGTTTACGCTTGGCTCCGACGGCTCTGCCAGGACGATCAGGAAGCGAGTGATCTCACGCAGAAAACATTCTCGCGGGCATGGCAGTCGCTCGATTCGTTTCGGGGCAATTCCAGCTTTCCAACCTGGCTGCACGGGATCGCCTACCACGTTTATGTCGATTGGCGGCGGAAACAGCAGCGCAACCCCAATCAAACTCTCCCTTGGTGGGAAGACCAAACGGACCAATCGGCCGATCCGTTCGAATCCGCCGCGGAACGCGATCAAGCATTCCGACTTTATGAGCTCGTCGAAACGCTGGACGACGACGCGCGCGTCACTGTTCAGCTTCATTATTATCAAGGGCTGACTCTCGACGAAACCGCCCAGGCTCTCGGCCTGGCCACCAGCACTATCAAATATCGGCTCCATCACGCGCTCGATTTGCTGAAGAGCCGATTCACAAAGCTCAACGCCATCGAAACCTAAATTTTTTCACAATATGGACAATCAAACGATTGAGATGCTCCTGCGCAAAGCGCCGCAGCCCCGCGTCCCGGCCGATTTACTTTCAAAACTTCGCGCTGCCATTCCGGATCCCGAGCGGCAGTCCTCCCCATACCGGGAGAACTTAAGCCGGTCGAGGTTTCGGCTTTGGTTCCCGCGGTTCGCCTGGGCGCTAACCATCGGCACGGCCGTCGCCGGGATCGTTTACGAAGCCAGCCGCATCGAGCAGCTCGAAGCTGCCAATGCCCAACTGCAATCCCAGACCGCACAAATTCCTGCTTTGCGTACGGAAAATCAGGAAGTCCGCCGGATGCTGCTCGCCGCGCGCGACATTGAAAAGGCGCAACAAGACGCCGCGGAAGCCGAACGGCTCCGGGCCGAAATCGCCGCGCTCCGTCAACAAATGCAGGAACTTGAACGTCTCAAAACGGAAAACCCGCAGCTGGCCAGCCAGTTGGCGGAGCTGCAAATTCTGACACAAACCGCGCCGGACTTTCTCGGCGAAGAACAGAAGAAGGCAGAACGAATCGCGTGCGTCAACAATCTGAAAAACATCGGTTTAGCCATGCGAATTTATGCGGTTGATAACAACGACGTTTATCCGACAAGCATTGCCCAGATGACGAACGAACTTAGCACACCGAAACTCTTGATCTGCCCGAGCGATCGCCAGCACGCCAAACTGCGCGACAGCCTGACCTGGGCCAATTTCAGCCCGGATATGTGCAGTTATCAGCTCATTCTCTCCGGCGAAAAAGACGGGCTCGTGCCCAACCGCGTGATCGCCAAATGCCCAATTCATTTCAACTACGGGGTTGCGGACGGCAGTGTCCAACAGGTCAGCCCAGAGAAAGCGGCGCAGCTGGAAAAAGTCGTGAATGGCCGGCTCGAATTGGTTTGGCCAAACAATTAGGACGCCAATGAAAGCTGCGCTCTTAACCACCATCGTTCTTCTTTCAGCGGCTGCGCTGTTGCTTGAAACGAAAACAGCCGCCCGGTTGCGTGCGGAACACGACCAACTGGTTCGGGTCGCGGGCGAAGCTCAGCGGCTCAGTTTGCAAAACCAACAGATTCGAGAATTGCGAACCAACGCTCTTTCCGCAGAACAGCTGACGGAAATTCAGCAATCAGCCCGTGATATCTACAAACTGCGAAACGAATTAACCCAGCTCCATGCCCAGACGCGCTGGCAAACTCAGGAACTCGCGCGGGCTCGGGCTGAAAACAATCAACTGCGTGAATCGATCGCGAAGCTCGAGCAACTGCCAAAGAAAGCGCTCCCAGCGGATTATCATCCAGCTGGCCAATGGAGAAACGAAGGCTTAGCCACTCCCGAGGGGACGTTGGAAACGTATTTCTGGGCGTCAAAGACCGGAAACATCGAGCAATTGATCGCTTGTGCTTCTCCCGATCAACAGCAGCGGGCGAAACAAATGATTTTGGATCCAGCTTACCCGGAGCAAACGAAGCAGTTTGCGCAAATGCTCACCAGCGAGATGGCCCGATTTCCAGGGTACCGAATCGCGGAGCGCACTTCCGTTTCGCCAGACGAAGTCATCTTTGGCATCCAAAGCAGTGTTGGCGGCTCAACGCGCCAATTTCGCTTGAAACGATTCGGCGGCGAATGGCGCGTTGAAAAAGGTTTCCAGTTGCCGTAGCTGAAATCCTCGTAGCTGAACTCGTCGTAGCTGAACTCGTCAGAGTTCAGCCGCACCATTGCACCGCCCCGGCTGAAGACTCACGTCTTTCGCTGGGGCTTGTCCCAAAACCGTGGATTTCGCGAACTTGGTCGAAAACTTTGTCGGGAACTTGATCGAAACGGCCCGGTCCCCGACAAAAGTGGTTCGACAAAGTTTGCGATAAAGGATGAAAACCAGGTTGTTGGGACAGGCTTTAGCCATACCCCGTTTCACCTTGCAAAAGGGCACTTGGCTTTTACCTTTAGCGGGGATGGATACAAGCGCGCAAATCACCCAGTACGTGCCGGTGGCGATGCTCGGAGTCGTCGCGGTGCTTTTCGCAGGCGGCACGCTGTTCTTTTCAATAATCTGCGGCAAGCTCGGCCGCCGGACTCGGACCAAAGACACTCCTTATGAGTGCGGCATGCTTCCGGTAGGTGACGCAACCAGCCGGCTCTCGGTGAAGTTTTATTTGGTCGCAATGCTTTTCATCCTGTTCGATATCGAGGTTGTTTTTCTTTACCCCTGGGCCGTCATTTATAAAGACATGCTGCGCGATCACGCCGACATGATTTTTGGCTCGATGCTCTCATTCATGGGGGTTCTCTTCGTGGGCTATATTTACGCAGTGAAGAAACACGCGTTCGATTGGAATAAGTAGCTGCGGATCGCCGAGGCCGTTGCTCCGAGCGCGTCGGGCAAGTTGGGAGGTTTCATTCCGGTTTATGATCAAATTTGGAACATCCGGCTGGCGTGGATTGATCGCGCGGGATTTCACTTTTGCCAATGTCCGGTTGGCCACCCAAGCGATCGCGGATTGCCTGAATTCCGAGCTCAAGTCGCGGAGTTCTGCCATTTATGCGCGAGATCCCGTTTTGATTCTCGGTTATGACACGCGCTTTCTCGGACGCGAATTCGCCTTGGCGGCGGCGGAGGTCTTAACTCAAAACCGGCTCGAACCGCTCCTTTGCAATCGCGACGCGCCCACGCCTGTGATCGCGCACAACATCCGATGCCGAAAAGCGATTGGCGGGATCAACATGACCGCCAGCCACAATCCGGCGGAATATCAAGGACTGAAATTCTCGACCAGCAACGGAGCGGCCGCGCCTCCTGAAGTGACGCGCGAGATCGAAAGGCGGGCGGCTGAATTGCAGGCTCAGAATTGGTCAACTGAATCCGCCGTGGTTGGAACGTTCGAATGCCCGACGTTCGATCCGAAGCCGGCTTACTTCCGACAGATCAAACGGCTCATCGATTTTGAGGTGATTCGCAAAGCCAAACTCAGAATCGCCGTCGAGCTCATGTACGGGACCGGCCGCGGCTATCTCGATACGTTGCTGGCGGAAGCCGGCGCCAAACTGACCGTTTTTCATGCCGATCCAAATCCGTTGTTCGGCGGGCATCATCCCGAACCGAATGACGAGGGGATGGCTTTGGCAAAGGAAGCGATTCGTCGTCGCCAGGCGGAGCTCGGTTTGGGATTGGACGGTGACGCGGACCGGTTTGGAATTGTCGATAAAGACGGCGCCTGGCTGACACCGAATCAAGTGTTGGCCCTGGCGCTTTATCATCTCAAGAAAAACCGCGGCTGGACCGGCGCGGTTGTTCGAACCGTGCCCACGAGCCATCAGGTCGATGCGGTGGCGGGTTTGTTGGGCGTAAAAGTTTACGAAACCCCCGTCGGATTTAAATACATCGGCGCTTTGATGGAACAGGAGCCAATCATCGTCGGCGGTGAAGAATCGGGAGGATTGAGCGTGAAAGGGCATGTGCCGGAAAAGGACGGCATTTTGGCTTGTTTGCTCATGGCGGAACTCGTCGCCACCGAAGGCAAACCGCTCGGAAAAATTTTGCAGGCTTTGGAAAAACAGACCGGCGAATTCCACACCGAGCGGATCAACGTTGCGGTTCCCGCGGAAAAAAAAGAAGGGTTGTTAAAGAAACTTGCCGCTGGGCTCGACCGGGTCGGCGCGGCCAAGGTCGAGAAATTCATCACCACCGACGGTTATAAATTTCTTTTGCCGGCCGGCGAGTGGGTTGCCTTTCGCGCCAGCGGAACCGAACCGCTCATCCGCTGCTACATTGAAGCGAAATCCGCGGCGCAATTGAAGCGCCTCCGGGATGCCTGCCGAAAAATTCTGGCGTCGTAGCGCAGACATTCTTGTCTGCGGGTGAAGGAGCTTTCTAGCTCCACGTCCAAACAGGCGGCTGGAAAATCGCCCACACTCGCCGGCTGCCTGTTCATGGTCGATGTGCATGCAACATTTTGCATGGAACCTCTCGATGAACCGATGAAAGCGCAACGAGGAACAGCTCCCTTGCACTTGATCGTGTTCTTGCTCGGTGGATTAAGAGAAAGAAGATCAAGATCAAGAGCAAGATCAAGAGCAAGATCAAGAGCGAGAGCAAGAGCAAGATCAAGAGCGAGAGCATGAGCAAGAGGACACTTCATCATTCCAATGGAAGTTGCAAATACAGCGCGTCTTTGTCTCGATGCAGCAAGCGCCTCCGGTGGGGCGAGGCTACTGACGAGCCGCAAAACTCTTTCACCAACGGAATCGAGGTGGGGCGAGGCTACTGACGAGCCGTCAAGCAGCATGCACTCAGCATTCACACCGTTCCTAGCGGCAATGCGCGCACCGGCGCCAGGAGGGTTCTATTTCTCCGCAAAATTCTTTTCCAAAGCGGCGCGCAAGTGCTGCCGCGCTCGATAGAGCCTGCTCTCCACGGCCTTCGCGCTGCACTTCATCACGGCCGCAATCTCCAGGTGAGCGAGCCCTTCATACTCGGATAGGAGCAAACAGGTCCGCAGCTCCAATGGCAGCTGTTGAATGGCTGCGCGCACTTCCTTCGCGCGCTCTTCTGCCTGGAGACTTTCGCTCGGGCTTGGCCCCGCCGCGACAGGTTCTCGCCAAGCTTGATCATCGTTCGGTTCGAGCGAGACTTCCGGATGTCGTTGGCGCCAGCGGAATTTATTTCGAATGAGATTGGTGGCAATTGTGTAAAGCCACGTGGAAAAACTCTTCCGCAGATCGAATTTCTGCCGGTTTTGGTAAACCCGAACGAAAGTTTCCTGGGCCAGATCAGCAGCGTCACCATCGTCGCGAAGTTGCCGGATCAGGTAGTGAAACAGTTTTTCCCCATGACGCTGGATAATCGAATTCAGTGCGGCATCCTCTCCGGCGGCCAAACGTTCCATGTCGCGAGCGTCCAATTCATCGGGAGAATCGCTACTCATGCGAATGGTGCTCTTCCATGGCGGCAGAAGAAACCAAGGTCCGCTCCTGCACCCAGGCCAAATACCGTTTGCCCTGCTCGGGCGGCATGGCTTGGCTGACGTTGTAGAAATGACCGAGCATCTTGCCCTGACATTCCGCGCGGAGTCGCGAGGTTTCTTCGAGCTTACCCCGGATCTCGCCGGTAATCACATTCGTTCTCGAGAGCAATTCCTTTAACTCGGCATTGGCAGCGGCGATGCGGGCACACATCTTGCCGCATTCAGGCTCGTAAGCCAAATGGAGCTGGACGATCCGGTCATATTCCGCGTCGCTCAAGCGGAATTCTTTTTTCAACCAGGAGAGCTCAGGCGTTGGCTCAGCCAGGATGGCGCGATCAGCGGCAGTTCCCCAGTGGTAAACCGCAAGGAACGCCAACGCGGCTGCGACGAAGCCCGACATCAGGATCAAATTGGATCGTGTCACAGAGCTACTGCGTTTTTTGGTAGGGATCGACCGAATGCAGATATCGGTACGCCAGCGACTGTTCCACTCGGGCCGTCTCGCGCCTGGCTTCCAGGAAGCCGCTGGCAGTTCCGATTAGCAGGAGCAAAACCACATAGGACATGGCAAACGCCGGCCGGCGGAAGAAAGCTTCCGCCCAACTCGCGCAGCGCGGAAAGAAGCTCTCGCGGCGCTCGACTGCCTCGATGCGTTTCCAGACTTGTTCCTCAAAACGCGGAGGGAGAACGGCGGAAACTTTCCATTCCGCCAATCGGACATCCAATGGATCGGTTTGAAGTTTCGGCTTATTCATACGACATGCGATTAATACTCCGCCGAAGCGCGAATCCCTTAGCCGATCGCACTACGGCTGCACGATCCGATAGAACCGCGCGGACGGAGCGCTGCCGATCGGCTCGTTGATTTGGACCTGGCGCGCCGCAGTCTCGGCGGGAACATTCGTTAAGGTCTGCCAAGGCACTGGGCTGTCCAGGCTCGTCCGATATTCCACGGCGTACGATTGCCCCGCTTTCGCGGTGAACTCGAGAACGAAATCGTTTCCGGAAATGCGGGCGGACGAAATTTGCAAACCCGATTGGACAGTCCAAATCGATCTGGTAATCACCGCGTCCTGGCCCAATTCAGGATCGTCTTGAAACATTCCAGAATCGCGCTGGCCGCTGACTTCGACTTGATGCGCTCCATTCGCGAGATTCGTCAGAACGATCGGCTGGTCGATGGACGTTTCCGCGCTCCAAGCTCCGGCATCCAAACGCCACCTGTAATTGGTATAACCCGCTCCTTTCGTCCAGCTCGAAGATGGGATGCCGTTGCCGATCCGATTCACGCCCACGCGCAAGGAAGCATTCGTTTCGGTCGTCGTTCCAATCGGACCGCCGGAGATCGACGCGCCGAGCGGAATCACGCCGCCCATATCCAGGCCATTTGGCCCAGCGGCAACGCCGGCTGAACCTGGCAACAAGCTGAACCAGTCCCGGAGTATTTGCGCGTCGGTCCAATTCGTGAACACGGTTTCCGACAGCTGAGGGATGTGTTTGAGCATCGGGTCGGCCACAATGTTGCCTTCGCCCGGACCGGTCCAAGGCATGGGTAAAATGTTTCGTTTGAATGTCACGCTGGTCTGGCCCGGTTCGTAATTTCGGACCAGTTGCTCGGCGTCCACGATGATGTTCCCCTCGAGAAAAAATCCCGCGCCGAACGTCGTCGGCGGACCTGGATCCAAATCGCGCACATTCACAGCTCCCGCCGCAGTGTCCAAGCCGCCCAGCTTTGTCATACGAACCATGGTGTTATTGATCATGGTGTAGAAGTTCCCCTGCTTCGCCGTCGCGGCTTGGTCGCAATCGAAGAAGATATTTCCGATCATGGTCACCTCCGAAGTATTGCCGCCATTGTTACCCCCGGAAACAGCCGCGGAGCTGTCAGGCGCGCCGTTCTTGTGCGCGTGGAGGAAGATGTTTCCTTCGATCCAAGCGTCGGTGCCGTCCAGGTCGAGAATGTCGTCCGTCGCTCCCGTGAAGACATTGTTAAAAAACTGAATGATCGGTTGATTCGGACGATTTCCGCCGGTGAAATCGATAATGTCATTGTATCCGCTCGTTGTGCCGAAAAAATTATCGCGCACGATGCCACGCCCGCCCGCTTTGATCCCGCCAGTGCCGTGCACCAACTCAAAAGCGGAGGCGCTCGATGGAAAGTAGCAATGGCTGACTAAAAAGGAACTGCTGTCCAGTGCGACGTACTGGCGATCCGGGCTGCCGAACGTGAGATGGTCGAGATAAACCGTGCCGCCTTGACTATGAACCGCGACCGCTCCGTTGAATTCAATCTCAGCGTGAGCCAGCCGTGTCTCGGGCGATCCGGCGCTCCCGGAGATCACGATCCCAGCCCATCGACCCGTGTTGTTCGGAGACCGCGTGAAGAGAATCGGCGCCTCGGGTGTTCCTTCCGCGAGCAAACGCCCTCCGTCGGCCACGGTCAGATACACGCCACGATCCAGACCCACTGTCGTGCCGGGCTCAATCGTGAGAGTGGCGCCACGTTCGATCGTCAGAGCGCCGCAGATTGCATAAGGACTATTCGTCGCGAACAGAGTCATGTCGGTGGCGATCGGTCCGCTCAAACAATTCGTCGGCGCAGGCGCGGCGGCTTGAGTCGTTAGGTCTGCGATTTGAATAAAATCGCTGCTCGACGCACTCTCGTTTAATCCAACGATCGCCAGCACATGCGAACCGATGCCAAGCCTGCTGTCGACTGCGCCCAAATCATAAACCGCGGGAGGCTCTGGCGAACCGCCGCCGCGCGATGATTCGTGCAACGCCGTGGCCACGGCGGTAGCACCAGGCTGAGCCGGCGCGCCTGGCGAATTGGCGCTAGTCAAATACACACCGTCCAGCCACGCGATAAAACCGTCGTCAAAATCCATCGTCAGGACCAGGCGCAGTGTCGGATCGATCGAGGAGGAAACTTGGAATTCCTTCCGATAAGCGACAGTCGTGTAGCTATTCCGCATGTCCGGCAGGAGCGTTTGGCAGTTCGAAGTTTCAGCCGTGTTGTCCGCGTAACCAAGTCCGCCATTCCCCATGAACCAAGTGGAATCAAGCCCCGAATCAGGAGCGGTCTTCCAATCGGCCGGCAAAACGCCAGCACTCCCCTTTCGATACCGCCAAAGATCGGAGTGGCTCACCAGGGGCGTATCGGCGGCGGACAACGACGCGATCGAAAGGAAAAAAACGAACACGAGCGAAATGCGAAGTTGGTTCATGGCAAGTTTCGGAGTCTGAAATGCAAGCCATCAACCCTGCCACACTTCGCGAAATCAGCAACGGCAAGCGAGGCGCGCCTCAGACCAAGCGAGCTCAAAGGGCGCGACTTTTGAGGTTCAAGGAATCTATACCACGCCGAACCGGCGGTGCCGCCGTGCGTATTCCTCAAGCGCTTCAAAGAATTGTTGCTTCCTAAAGTCCGGCCAGAGAGTTGGGGTGACCACGAATTCGGCGTAGGAAATCTGCCAGAGAAGGAAATTGCTGACACGCATCTCACCGCTCGTCCGAATGATGAGGTCGGGATCGGGCCACTGCCGCGTGTAGAGATGCTGCGAAATCGTTTGTTCGCTGATTTCGGCGGCATCCAGCTCTCCCTTTTTCACCTTCGCCGCGATGCTCCGGACCGCCTCGACAATCTCAACCCGCCCGCCGTAGCTCAGCGCGAGGATCAAGGTCAAACCATTGTTTCCAGCCAGCGCCGCCTTCGTTTTCTCGAGTTGTTCCTGAGCGAATTCTGGCAGCCGATAAATCTGGCCGATGGCTTCCAGCCGAACATTGTTCCGGTCCAGTTCGGGAATTTCATTCTTCAAGTAGCGCGCCAAATATTTCATCAGCGTATCCACTTCCTCCTTCGGCCGGTTCCAATTTTCCATGGAAAAGGCATAAAGAGTGAGATACTTGATTCCGATTTCGCCCGCGGCCCGGACGACCATCCGGACGGATTCAACGCCCTGCCGGTGCCCCTCGACCCGCGGGAGACTCCGCTGCTTGGCCCAGCGTCCGTTGCCATCCATGATGATCCCAACGTGCTTTGGCAATCCGGCTTTTGCCTGCGGTGTCAGGTGCGGAGTCACCGAGGTCATCTGTTTAAACGAAAATCGTTTGCTCGCGAGCGGGACCGACCGAAACGAGTTTCAGCTTTGCTCCGGTCAATTCCGCGATGCTCTTGAGATAAGCGCGCGCATTCTTCGGCAAGTCCTTCCACGCCGCGGCCCGATCGGTGGGCGTTTTCCACCCGGGGAATTCCTGGTAAACCGGCTCGCACTTGCTCAGCACTTCGATGTCATTCGGAATGTAATCATAGCGGGTCGATCCGCACCGGTACTCGACGCAAACTCGAATCCGGTCCAACGAATCGAGCCCGTCCAAATTCGTCACTGCCAATTCATCAATCCCGTTCACCATCGTCGCGTGCTGCGTGGCCACCGCATCGAACCAACCGCAGCGCCGCGCCCGGCCGGTGGTGGCGCCAAATTCGCGTCCCATCGAGTGCAGCATGTCAGCGATCTCGGCATTTTCGGTCGGCAAGGGGCCTTCCCCGACCCGAGTGGTGTAAGCCTTCATCACGCCGACGACGCGATCCATCCGGTTCGGCGGAACGCCTGAGCCGGTCGATGCCCCGCCTGCGGTGGTGTTCGAGGAAGTGACAAACGGATAGGTGCCGTGATCGATGTCGAGGAATGTGCCCTGGGCGCCTTCGAACAAAATGTTTTGTTTCTGCTGGGCCGCCCGGTGGAGAAGAACCACCGTGTTTTTGACAAAAGGCCGGAGCGCATCTCCCGCTGTTCGGTAAGCTTCGTGAACTGTTTTAAAGGAAAGCCGTTTCGCCCCGAGCGCGTGCAGGATTTCGTTGTTCTCCCGGATCTTTTGTTTCAGCAACAGCTCGAATCGGGCGGGGTTGATCAAATCGATCACGCGCAACCCGGTCCGCGCTGCTTTATCGCCGTAAGCAGGGCCAATCCCGCGCTTGGTGGTGCCGATCTTGTTCTTTCCCTTCAATCGCTCCCGCTGCGCGTCCAACTCGCGGTGATACGGCAGCACCAGATGCGCCGTTTCGCTGACGAACAGATTGCCGTTCACTTTGATCCCGAGCTTTTGCAGCCCTTCAATCTCGCCGACCAAAGCCACCGGATCGACCACCACGCCGTTGCCGATCACGCATTGCTTGCCCGGACGCAAGATTCCGGATGGGACCAAGTGCAAAACATATTTCTTGTCGCCAATGAAGACGGTATGGCCGGCGTTGTTCCCGCCTTGCGTCCGAACAACCAAATCCGCTTGTTCGGTCAAGACATCAATCACCTTGCCTTTGCCTTCGTCGCCCCATTGGGCGCCAACTAAAATGGTATTCGCCATAAATGCTTGGATCGACCGGCGACATGAAAATGCCCCGAAACTGAATTCGGGGCACACGCACGGTAATAACTTTTGGAAAGTAAAGAGCGCTGCAGCCAGTGTCAATGCTGCAATGAGAGACACCCGGGGCAATGACAAAGGATCAATGAACGAATGACGAAATAATGACGAAGGATGCAACCGCACCAGTCCGCGTTGGTCATTCCGTTTTTGAGTCTATTTGGTCCTTGGTCATTGGTTCTTAGTCATTCCCCCCAAGTTTCACTTCACGGCGTTGGCGTTGCTCGAACCGGCACGCGTGCGTGTAACCGACCGCGGTGGCGAGTTCGACCGCCGCTTTGAAATCCATCCCCAATTCTGTAGGGGCGTGCGCATCCGATCCGAACGTGAGCGGGACGCCGAGCGCGTAGGCTCGTTCGAGCAGCGGTTTGCACGGATACATTTCCTTGCAGTCCTTGCGGAGCCCAGCGGTGTTGATTTCGATGGCGGTATTCGACGCTTTGGCGGCGCGCAAAAAACGTTCGTAAAGCGGCGTGCAATCTTGCTTCGGATAGAAACAAAACTTTTTTGCCAGATCAGCGTGCCCGATGATTTCGAATAGTCCCGAAGCGGCAGCTTGGGTCAGGCGATCGAAATAAGCGCTCCAGACTTCCCAAGGATCGCGCTCTTTCCAGGCGGAAATTTTTTGCGGATTGTCGATATCCCACGACTCAGAGACGTAATGGACGGACCCGATGAAGTAATCCCAGGGATGGCGCGCGCCGAGTTCGATGATCCATTCTTCCTGTCCAGGAAGGTAATCGACCTCGAGCGCGAGGCGAATGATCAAGCGCGGGAAATCCCGGCGGGCCTTTTGAACTTTCTCGACGTATTCATCGAGTTGATCAAAACGCATGCGCCAATTATCGAAGTCATCCCGCCGCATCGGGCTGTGATCGGAAAACCCGATCTCGTCGAAACCGAGCACGGCCGCGCAGGCGGCGTATTCGACCGGTTCGCCAACGGCATGCTGGCACAGGGGGGTGTGCATGTGGTAATCGGCGGGCCAAAGCATGGCTCGGAAGTTAAGAGGAACGACCCAAAGAGCAAAGCCGAAAGTCTGGCGATGGGAGCAAGATCATGATCCAGAGCAAGAGAACTGTTCTTCTCTGAGCTCAGGTCATTTGGCATTGTTCGTGGCGATGGCGCCAGCTGTGGTTAAATGCCCGAGCATTTACGGCATCCGCGGAGAACAAGGTTTTGTCGCGGTGATTCCGGAGCCAGCGACACTCTGGTTTTTCGTTATCTCGCTAACGTTTGGATTTCTGCAGCGGTTACTCGGTCGTTACCCCTTGCTAAGCCCGCGTTCGCTCGTCCGGGCAAACTGGATGAGATGCTGAATTTCAGGAACGGCTGGCAACTCCGCTTCCATCCGTTCCAAAGCGTTCGGCAAGCTCAGACCTTCTCGAAACAAGATTTTGTAAGCCTGCTTCAACGCCGCCTGCGTCCGTTCTGAAATTCCATTGCGTTCGAGCCCGACTTTGTTAATCGTCCGCGTCACCGCTGGATTCCCATCTGCCAGCATGAACGGCGGAACGTCCTGCACAACTTTCGAGCAGCCGCCGATGATCGACATTTTCCCAACCCGGCAAAACTGATGGACTGCGGCTAAACCGCCAATCACCGCATGATCCTCGACCACGACGTGCCCGGCCAGGGTGGCGACATTCGACATCACGATCCAATTGCCCAGCGTGACATTGTGGGCAATGTGCGCATACGCAAGGATGTGATTGTTCGAGCCGATGACCGTCGCCTCGCCATCTCCGGTGGCGCTGTGGACCGTGACCGATTCGCGAAAAGTGTTGTGGTCGCCGATTTGCGTTCGCGTAACCCCGCCTTTCCATTTCAGGTCTTGGGTCTTGAGTCCGATGCTCGCGAACGGGAAAATCTCGTTTCCTTTTCCCAACACCGTGCGGCCATCAATCACCACATGCGAATGAAGCTGGCACCCTTCGCCTAAAACAACGTGCTCGCCAATCACGCAAAACGGTCCAATCAAACATGAGGCGCTGACCTTCGCATTGGGATGGACAACGGCAGTGGGGTGAATGGAAACCATACAGCTCAGCTCTCCGTCAGCATGAGCGTGATTTCGGCTTCGCTGACAACGTCCTGGTCCACCGTGCAGACCGCTTTCGCCTTCGCCAGCTTGCCTCTGAACTTTGTCATTTCCGCCGTAATCACCAGACGATCGCCCGGCCGCACTGGCTTCCGCCATTTGACGCGCTCGGCGGAGGTGAAATAAGCGATCTTCCCGCAAATCCCCTGCATTTTCAGCAAAAGCACGCCGGCCACCTGCGCCATCGCTTCGAGTTGGAGCACACCCGGCATGATCGGATGTCCCGGAAAATGGCCTTGGAAAAAATCCTCGTTGAACGTCAAATTTTTCAGCGCGACGATTTTGTTTCCCTCGATCTGCAGCACCCGATCGACCATGAGGAAAGGAGCGCGGTGCGGCAGGATCTCCATGATCTCGGCCGTTCCCAACCCGCCCGAACCAGCCGCCAACTGTTCCATCTCATCCGCGAAATCCCCGGCCTTCTCGCCCGGCGCGCGGGCCGTTAACGCCCTGGCGCCCGAACCCGAGCCGTTCTTTTGGTCAAGCTGCTGACGAAGCCTCCGCGCCAACTCGCAATTCGCGGTATGGCTTGGCTTGATGGCAATGATGTGCCCTGTGATGGGCTGTCCCACCAAGGCCAAGTCTCCCAAAATATCCAGGATCTTGTGCCGGACAAATTCCTCGGGGAAACGCAGCGGTTCCGTCGTCAGGACCGCATCGTCGCGAATGACGACCGCGTTCTCCAAGCTGCCCCCGCGGATGAGCCCGTTTTTGATTAAAAACTCGATCTCCTCGTAAAAGCAAAAGGTCCGCGCCGCCGCCAGTTCGTTCTCCCAGGTTTCCGGCGTAACCTCGATCGTGAAGAATTGGGTGAACCGGCCGCGCTTATCCGCGCTGGTGCAGCTGATCTTGAGGCCGTCGTGCGGGAAGACGGAAATCTCCGATTCGCCGGCCTGCATTTGGAACGGGGCGGGCACTGCGAAGGTCTGCCGCGGCTCCGGTTGCGGCATGAGGCCGGCCTTCTGAATCATTCGGCAGAAGGTCCGCGCGCTGCCATCTCCGATGGGAGGTTCGTTGGCGTCGAGTTCCACGACCACATTGTCGATGCCAAATCCGGCGAAGCTGGCCAGCACGTGCTCGACGGTGTGGATCTTGATCGTCCCTTTGGAAAGCGTCGTCGAGCGATTCGTTTCGGAAACATTCTCGATGGCCGCTTCAATCTCGGGCGAGCCCTCCAGATCGGTGCGCCGAAAACGTATTCCGCTGTTGGGCTGCGCGGGGAGAAACGTGAGGTTAACAGCCTGGCCGCTGTGCAGGCCAATGCCAGACTCGCTCACGGGCTCCCGGATGGTTTTTTGTTGTGACACGGGAATTCGCTGCGCCGGCCGGAAGGCGCGGCCCGGAATTGAACGCAAGCGGGTTCCTAGCCTCCGAGCAATCAGCCTGCTTTGCTCGCAACTTCTTTATCCCGCTCTTCCATCGCGGCGCGCCGGGAAAGCTTCACCCGGCCTTTGTCGTCAATGCCGATGCACTTGACCAGAATCTCATCGCCAACCTTAACGATGTCTTCGGTCTGTTTGACACGGAAGTTGGCCAACTCGCTGATATGGCAGAGGCCATCCTGGCCCGGGAAGACTTCCACGAAACAGCCGAATTCTTTAATCGTCACAACCTTGCCGCGATACGTCTTGCCCACCTCGATTTCGCCGCTGACTCCTTCGATGGCGCGCCGAGCCACTTTCATTCCTTCTTCCGACACAGAGTAAATCTTGACCGTCCCGTCGTCCTCGATGTTGATCTCGCAGCCGGACTCCTCGACGATGCGCTTGATGTTCTTGCCGCCCGGGCCGATCAACGCGCCGATCTTCTCCGGGTTGATCTTGATCGTTTCGATCCGCGGCGCGTACTTGCTCAATTCCGGCCTCGCGGTGGAAATGGTCTTTGCCATCGTTTCCAGGATCGAGAGCCGGGCTGTTCTCGCCCGCGCCACCGCGTCCACCATGATGGAGTGCGGCAAGCCGCGGAGTTTCAAATCGAGTTGAAATCCGGTAATCCCTTTTTCTGTCCCCGCGATTTTGCAGTCCATATCGCAAAACGCGTCTTCCCAGCCGATGATATCAGTCAGCAGCTCGTGCCGCTTGAGTTTGTAATTCTCATCGGCCTCGGTGCAGAGGCCGATGCTGATTCCAGCCACTGGCCGCACGAGCGGAATTCCCGCGTCCATCAGCGCCAAACTGCCGCCGCAAACCGACGCCATCGAAGTCGAACCGTTCGATTCCATGATCTCGCACGTCACTCGAATCGCATAAGGGAATTCCTTCAGAGGAACCATCGGCTCGATGGAACGTTCGGCCAGCGCGCCATGCCCAATCTCACGACGGCCTGGACCAGAAATGCGCCCGGTTTCGCCGACAGAAAAGTTCGGGAAGTTGTAATGGAGGATGAATTGTTTTTCGCTGGCGCCGCCGGTGTATGAATCGAATTCCTGCGATTCTTCCGTCGTTCCAAGTGTGGCCAGGGCCACCGCTTGAGTTTCCCCTCGTTGAAACACGGCTGAACCATGAGCTCGCGGGAGGATTCCCACCTCGCAGCTGATCTGGCGCAGTTCATCGAATTTCCGGCCGTCCAACCGTTTGGCTTCGTTCAAAATGAGGTGCCGCACGGATTCTTTCTGAATGTGATAAAACGCATCCTTCAACACTTGGTCCGTGACCTTCTCCTCGCCGAATTTCTCGACCAGTTTCTTGCCCACATCGTCTGTGACCGCCTTGACGTTGCCTTCGCGCGCCAGTTTGCCGGGCGTCAATAGCGCGGGAATCATCCGGTCACCGGCCAAGTTTTTGGCGGCGGTCAGGATTTCTTCCGGCACCACATTGACCGTAATCTGCCGCTTGGCCTTTCCCGCTCGAGCCGCCAAATCCTTTTGCGCAGCAATCATCGGCTGGATCGCGTCCAAGCCGTATTGCAACGCGAGGATAAAGTCGGCCTCGGAAATCTCCTTCGCCGCGCCCTCGAACATCACGTGGTCGGTCGCATTGCCGACGTAAACCAAATCCAAATCGCTCTCGTCCATTTGCGCGTGCGTCGGATTGGCCACGAATTCGCCCTTGATCCGTCCGATGCGAACGGCGCCGAGCGGGCCGTCCCAGGGAATATCGCTCACCATCAATGCGGCCGAAGCGCCGATGATGCTGATGATGTCGGAATCGTTTTCACCATCCGCGCTCAGGAGAATGCTCTGAATTTGGACCTCGTTAAACCAACCTTTCGGAAAGAGCGGCCGGACGGGGCGATCGATGACGCGGCTGGTCAGAATTTCTTTTTCCGTCGGCCTGCCTTCGCGCTTGAAATAGCCTCCGGGAAACCGGCCTGCCGCAGCGGCCTTTTCACGGTAATCCACCGTCAGAGGGAAAAAGTCCTGGCCTGGCTTGGCGTTGGTGGCGGCCACGGTTGCGACGAGCACGATCGTTTCGCCCATTTGCACGGTGACCGAACCGTCGGCTTGTTTGGCGAGTTTGCCGGTTTCGATTGTGACTGGATTGGGGTTATTGCCAATTTGGAAGGTGATTTTTTCTGGCATATCAGAATTGAATGCCCATCGGCCCAGAGGAACTTCATTCAAAGCTTGAAAACCAAGCGCTGAATGAAATTTCCCAGTGCCAATGGGAGCTTGTTAAGATTTCGCGAAGTTGCCGCAGCCCCTCGAGCCGGTCGCGTTTTCCTGGACTCGCCGCGTCAGCGGTTGAGCTGCTCTGATTGTTCGTCCTGAAGGTCGGAGCCAGCCTTCACTTCGAAAGTCCTTTCTACCTTATTTGCGCAGCTTGAGCTTTTTCGTGAGGCTTAGGTACCGAGTGGCGTCCGTTTTGTGGAGATAATCCAAAAGCCGCCGGCGCTGGCCAACCATCATGAGCAATCCTCGGCGCGAGCTGTGGTCCTTTCGGTTTTTCTGCAAGTGCTCCGTCAAATGGTTGATGCGCTCGGTCAATAAAGCGACTTGAATATCGGCTGAGCCGGTATCCCGCTCGTGAATCCGAAATTCTTCAATCGTTTTCAACTTCACTTCCATAACGTTAGTTCAATTCCAAAGCTCAAAATATTGGCAAAAGGTAAGTTTGGCCTGCCCAGGTGTAAAGCACTTTTCACCGCGGCCAAAGCGAGGGGTGACTATGCCACAACCAGATTTTATGGCAACTGCCTTTTGTTTGCCGTTTGAATCGACCGCCCCAACGGTGTAATCTGAACCGCCTCGGGAACAAAAAGGACGTTATGAAACTTCACCGCAAACCTGGGATTTCCCGCCGCCAATTTCTCCGCCGCGCCGGCCCCGCCACTGGCCTTGCTGCGCTTGGCCTCCCAACTGTCATTCCCTCCTCCGTTTTTGGGGCCGATCCCGCCATCGTCCCGAGCAAACGCGTCAACCTCGGATGGGTTTTGTCCCGGAAAGAATGCATTGCCCCGGCCGAGACGGCTCATCGGTCAATCACCATCGCCCACTTGGGAAACATCGCGATGCTCACCGGGCGCGATATCAAATGGGATCCGGTCAGGGAACGGATCATTGGCGATCCCGAAGCCAGCAAGCGGCTCACGAGGGAATATCGGCCGCCGTGGATCTTGCCGGTGTGATGTGGCGGGCCGTCCCAGAGCATCTGCCGATGGACCCGGGCGAATGAATCGCTGCGCGCGGACCTACATCTCGAATTCTTCCACTTCCTCAATCTTCAGGCATTCTTCCGCGCACCTGCGACAAACTTGGGCGCAGAGCTGGCACTCTGATTCTTCGCTCTGCTCGCATTGCTGCGCGCAAGCCAGACAGGCATCGGCGCAAAGGTCGCAGATCTCCTCAACGAAACTCGAGCCTCGGCTCATCAGAGCCGCGGCGGTCCAGCAGATCTGCGCGCAATCAATGCAGAGACGCGCGCATTCCGAACAACTGCCGAGCGAGTGCGCGCCGCAATGTTCGCATTCCTGGGCGCATTGCTGGCAGAGTTGGATGCAGTTCTCAAATTCTTTGTGGGCCATAAAACCTCCTATTCTGGCCCAAAACTAGACTCGCCAAAATGTCGGCGCAATCAGGGCATCGACTGATTTCACCATTGCTTGTTCGCCCCAGCCGGATAGCTCAAGCAGCCAAGAAGCACTCGCGGAAAGGATTTGAAACCCCAAGGCAGGAATTTAAATCCGAAGCGCGAAATCCGAAACCATTCGACTTCTTCCGGAGCGATTCTTCAACAAACCCTAAACGCTTGTTTCGAAAAATCCCCTTTGTTAGCTTCCGGCCCACGCATGGCGGAGCAAGGCTCACCCCGGACATTTCGACGCCGGTTTCATTTCCAAGAAAGCGGTCTGGTCCTGGTGATCCTCGTGCTCGGTTTCTTCCTGACGTTCTTCGGCGGCTCCGTGCCCACCCCAGTCTTTCGAGTCAACGACCAGGGCGAACGCGAACGCGTTTTTAAGCTGAACGAAAAAGGCGAACGCGAACCGGTCCTCGTCCAGCGAAGCAAGTTTTTTAACCCGAAAAGCCTCACCCAACTTGGCAAAGACACGAGCTTCATCGCCATCATGGCGGTCGGCGCCACCTTCGTCATTATTTCCGGAGGGATCGATCTGTCGGTCGGATCGATCTACGCCCTCGCCTCCGTTCTGGCCGCGATGGTTTTTCATTACTACGGACCGGACGGCGCCAAACCAAACGCGTCGCCCTGGGCGAGCGTGCCGCTTGGCCTGCTGACCTGCGTGGGAGTGGCGACGATTTGCGGCGTGCTCAACGGCGGCATGATCGTGGCCCTGCGGGTCCATCCGTTCATCATTACCCTCGGCACCATGGCGATTTTCCGGGGAATCGCCTTCGTCGCGACCAAAGGCCAATCGATCGGCGGTTTTCCCGAGGCGTTTCGGGCCATCGTGCGCTGGGAGGCGGTGCAGGAACTAACGCTCGTGCCAATGCTGGTCATGGTGCTCGTGGCGATCGTCGGTGGAATTTATCTCTCGCGCTTGGCCGCAGGGCGGAGGATTTACGCGATCGGCGGCAATGAATTGGCCAGCCGTTTCAGCGGCATTCAAGTCGAGCGCGTCAAATTGAGCGTGTACATTTTTTCCGGACTGACCGCCGGAATCGCGGCGCTCCTGTCGCTCGGTTATTACGGCGGCGCCACCTCAGGCGATGCCCAAGGGTACGAATTGAACGTGATCGCCGCGGCGGTGGTGGGCGGCGCGAGTTTGTCCGGCGGGAAAGGCTCTGCCCTCGGGGCGTTGTTGGGCGCGCTGGTCATCCAGATGATCAGCACTGGGATCATCATTCTCGGCATTGACCAGAACTACAGCCAGATCATCATTGGCGGCGTTGTCATTCTTGCCGTTGTTCTCGACCAAGTGAACAGCTGGCTCGGCAAACGCCGTCTTGCCGCCCGGGCAGGCAGCCCTTAAACTTCACCCCTCCATTCCTATGAAATTCAAATTTCGTTCTCTCGCGCTTTCCGTCACCGCACTTTCTTTGATCGGCGGCGCCTCGCTCCTGCACGCGGCTGCGAAAAAGTCTTACGTCATCGGCCTGGTCGCCAAATCGCAAAGCAACCCGGTGTTTCAAGCAGCCCGGGTCGGCGCCACCGATGCGGCGCGCGATCTGGGAAAAAAATACGGCATCGACATCAAGATCGATTGGCGGACGCCGAACGAAGAGGACGCGCAAAAGCAAGCCGAGGCCATCGAGCAGCTGACCTTGAGCGGCGCCAATGGCATCGCGGTGAGTTGTTCCGACGCCAACAAACTGACTGACGCCATTAATTCAGCAGTGCGCAACGGCGTGCCGGTTGCCACGTTCGATTCCGACGCGCCGAGCAGCAAACGTTTCGTCACGTTTGGCGTCGACGACGAAAAATGCGGCGAGCAGGTCATGAATGAATTGGCCAAGCTCATGAACGGAAAAGGGGTGGTCGCGATTTTGGCGGGCAATCCCAATGCCCCGAACCTGCAAAAGCGCGTGCGGGGAGCAAAGAACGCGGCGAAGAAATTTCCCGGCATCAAAATCCGCGACACGTACTACCATAAGGAAACACCGCAAGACGCCGCGGCCAAAGTCGAGCAAGTCATGCAAGCCAACCCGGACATCACAGGCTGGGCGATGATCGGCGGCTGGCCGCTTTTCACGGACAACGCATTGAAGTGGGAACCCGGAACGGTCAAATGCGTTTCGGTCGATGCGCTCCCGCCGGAACTCGCGTATCTACGAAGCGGCCATGTCCAATTGCTCCTCGCCCAGCAAGTGTACGAATGGGGTTACCGCTCGGTGGAACACTTGATCAACAAACTTTACTTAAAGAAAGATCCCGCCGCCGTCCATGATGTGAGCCCGCTGATCCCCGTGACGAAAGCCAACGTCGACGAATTCGCCAAGAACTGGGAAAAATGGCTGCCGAAGTGATCCGTGCGACGGTGGGACCGTGCGACGGTGGGACCGTGCGACGGTGGGACCGTGCGACCGTGCGACCGTGCGACCGTGCGACCGTGCGACCGTGCGACCGTGCGACGGTAGGACGGTAGGACGGTAGACGGTGGGACAGTAAGACCGTGCGACGGAACGATAGTGAACTAAGCGGTGACTGACCACTGACGCACCGACGCACTGACGCACCGACGCACTGACGCACCGACGCACTGACGCACCGACGCACCGACGCCCCGACGCACCGCCCCACCGACGCACTGACCCAGCGCGCCACCGCCGCC
>Ga0082335_1001272_pt1 | contig 55109 bp, 49 predicted proteins | sample Subgrocontami58m_FD_72375 | JGI IMG/M metagenome (GOLD analysis project Ga0082335, IMG submission 72375) | Subsurface groundwater microbial communities from S. Glens Falls, New York, USA - GMW37 contaminated, 5.8 m (SPADES assembly) (version 2) ... | reverse complement strand
TCGTCAGGAAGTCGGCGGCGACCTTGCTCGTCGCGTAGATGGACTTCGGGTTGATCGGCGAGCGCTCGTGCAGGATCAGGCCGCCGGCGTCGTCGAAGTCGTGGTGGTGGGAGACCGACTCCCGGACGTTGCCGTACTCCTCGGAGGTGCCGGCGGTGTCGAACTTCTCGAGCTCGAGCCCGTGATCCACGATCGACTGGAGCAGGTTGAGCGTCCCGATCGTGTTCGCCATCACGGTCTCGTACGGCCGGTGCCAGGACTCGCCGACGTGCGCCTGCGCGCCGAGATGGAAGACGTACGGCCGGTCGGGCGCCGTCTTGAGCTCCCTGATGAGGTAGTCCACCGATGTCTTGTCGGTGAGGTCGGCGAAGTGAACCTTCAGCCGGTCGCGCAGGTCCGCGATGTTGTTGAGCGCGCCGCTCGACGTCGCGCGGACGAAGGCGTGGACGTCGGCGCCGAGCTCGACGAGCGCCTCGGTCAGGTGCGAGCCCATGAAGCCGTCCGCGCCCGTGACGAGGCACGTGCGTCCCGCGTACGCCGAGCCGTGGTCACGGCTCAGCTGCTCGAGGTCGGCGGGTGTCCACGTGGTGTCGTTCGGCACTGTGCGTAAGCTCCTTCCGGCTTGAGCAAGCGTACCGCCTCCCTGCCCCGGAGCGCGCTCGGCAGCAGCGCCGTCACCGCCGCTTCGACCGCCGTCGTCACGGGCCTCGCTGCCGTCGTCGGGGTCGTGATCGCGCGCCAGTTCGGCAGAGGTCCCGAAACCGATGGCTTCTTCGCCGCCTACGCGGTCTTCATCGTGCTCGTGCTGGCGGCGAGCGCGCTCCGCGTGGCCGTGCTGCCACGGCTCGCGCGCGCGCAGGATGAGGCGCGGCTGGGCGGCGAGCTTGCGGCCTACGCCGTCGGCCTCGCAATCGTGACGGTGCCGCTGCTCGCCGGCTCGATCCTCGCCTCCAGCTGGGCCGCGGGGCTTCTCATCGGCAACCTGCCCGACGCGGCGCAGGAGACGGCGGCCGAGGCGCTGCGCTGGATGGTGCCGGCCGCGGTCGCGCAGCTCTTCGCGGGACTCGCGGCGAGCGCCCTTGCCGCGCTCGACGACTACCACACCGCCGCCATCGGTTTCGCGGCCGGCAGTGCCGCCGGACTCGCGCTCATCCTCTGGCGCGTCGAGCCCGACGGAATCGTGGCGGTCGCCTGGGGGATGGCTGCCAACGGCGCTCTCGCGCTCTCGCTTCCGCTTGTCGTGCTCGCACGCCGGGGAGTCCTTCGAGCGAGCCCTGCCGCTTTGCGGCTGCGGGGCCGACTGGGCGAGCTCGGGGCGGGAGTGGCGCTCCCGCTCGTGCTCCAAGGTCTCTACGTTGTCTGCGTTCGCTTCGCCGGGGAGCAGGGCACGGGCGCAGTCACGAGTCTCGGCTATGCATACCTGATCGCCGCGGCTCTCGTGGCCGTGACGGCGTCGTCGCTCTCGCTCGTCTCGAGCGTGCCGCTGGCACGGCGCGGTTTGGGCGGTGCGCTTGTGGGCGAGCATGTCGCCGCCGCGTCATGGCTCGCGCTCACCCTCGTCGCCGGGGCCGCCGGGGTGTTCGCGCTCGCTGGCGAAACCGTTGTGCGCGGCGTCCTCGGCCCGGACTACGGCGGCGACGCGGGCACGGAGCTCGGACGCCTTGTCGTCTACCTGAGCCCCTGGATGGCGGTCTCGGTGGGCGTCTCCGTCACCTTCCCGCTGCTCTTCGTCGCCGGCCGCGTGCGGGCGCTGCCGCTCCTCGCACTCGTCGCGCTGGCCGTGCACGTGCCGCTTGTCTGGGCGGGTCAGGCTCTCGGCGGTCTCGGCGGCAACGTGGGCGCGCTCGCGCTGACGACCGCGCTCGTCTTCGCCGGCTTGCTCGCGCTCCTCTCGCGCACCGCGCTCTCTCATGCCGTCACGGGGCTCGTCCTCGCGACGGCCACCACCGGCGGCCTCGCCGTTCTGGCCTTTGCCCTCGCTCGCTGGGCGCTCGCGCCGATTCCCGCTGCCGCCGTCGGGCTTGCCGCCTACGTGTTCGCGCTCGTGGCGCTCCGACCGCCGGGTCTGACCCGCGCCTGGCTGTACCTGCGGGCGCTCGCATGAGGCTCGTCGCAATCGTCCTCTCCTGGAACGGGCGCGAGGACACGCTCGCGTGTCTCGAGTCGCTGAGTGGGGTCGAGACGGTTTGCGTCGACAACGGCTCGAACGACGGCTCGCCCGAGGCGATCGCCGAACGCTTTCCGGAGGTCGAGCTCGTCCGAGCCGGCGTCAATCTTGGGTTCGCCGCAGGGAACAACGTCGGCATCCGGCGCGCGCTCGCACGGGGTGCCGACTGGGTGCTGCTGCTCAACAACGACGCCACCGCCGATCCGAGACTCCCAGCCGCCCTCGAGCGCGCCGTGGCAGCGCGGCCCGACGCCGGTGTCCTCGGCTGCAAGGTGTACGCCGCCGAGCCTCCCGATCGGCTCGAGTATGCGGGCGGCCGGGTCAACCTCTGGCTCGGTCACCACGGCCGCCCGGACGGCTTCGGCCGGCACGACGACGGACGTTTCGACGTCCTTCGCGACGTCGGTCGAGTGACCGGCGCGGCGATGGCCGTCTCTCGCGCGGCGATCGAGAGCGCCGGGGGGCTCGCCGAGGAGCTCTTCGCCTACGTCGAGGATGTCGAGTGGTGCTTGCGCATCCGCCGCTCCGGGTACGCCGTCGTCTTCGTCCCGGAGGCGAGAGCCTGGCATCGGGGCTCGGCGTCGACCGGCGGCGCGGCGTCGCTGGCCAACCTCTACTACAGCACGCGCAACACGATCATCGTCTGCGAGCGCTACCGGCCGCTGCCCCGCGGGTTCGCGGGGCTCCGGCGGGGTGCGATCGTGTCGGCGCACGCCGTCCGGTGCGTTCGTCACCCGCATCGGAGCCGAGCCGTGTGGGCGGTCGTGCGAGGCTGGCGCGACGCGCGCCGGGGCCGCTCCGGCCCTCTCCCAAACCCCTTCCCGTAGCGTCGCCCCCGCCTCTCCCCATGTACGTCCTGCGCTGACGGTTGGTAGGTTCAGGGTCAATGCGTATTCTCGTTACCGGCGGCGCCGGCTTCATCGGCTCGCACCTCGTGGACGCACTGCTCGCACGGGGCGACGAGGTGCGCATCCTCGACTCGCTCGATCCGCAGGTGCACGACGGCGTTCCCGCGTACCTGGACACGGAGGCCGAGCTCGTCGTCGGCGACGTGCGCGACCATGACGCGGTCAGCCGCTGCCTCGTCGGCGTGGACCGGCTCGTCCACCTCGCCGCCGCCGTGGGCGTCGGGCAGTCGATGTACGAGATCGAGCGCTACACGTCTGTGAACGCTGTTGGCTGTGCCGTCGTGCTCGAGGAGGCGACCGCCGCCCGCGACCGGATCGAGAAGGTCGTCGTCGCCTCGTCCATGTCCATCTACGGCGAGGGGGCCTACCACTGCCCGCCCGAGGGCGCCGACGTGCTCGTCGAGCCGCGCCCCGAGGAGCAGCTCGCGCGCCGCGAGTGGGAGCCGCGCTGCCCCTCGTGCGGCGCGGAGGTCGAGCCACGGCCGACGGGCGAGCGCAAGCCGCTGCTGCCGACCTCGATCTACGCGATCGGCAAGCGCGACCACGAGGAGATGACGCTCGCCTGGAGCCGCGCCTACCGCGTGCCGGCGACCGCACTGCGCTTTTTCAACGTGTACGGGCCCCGGCAGGCGCTCTCGAACCCGTACACAGGAGTCGCTGCCATCTTCGCCTCGCGCCTGCTCAACGACCGGCCGCCCGTGATCTTCGAGGACGGGCTCCAAGCCCGCGACTTCGTCCATGTCGGGGACATCGTCCGCAGCGTCCTTCTCGCACTCGAACCGGGTGCCGCGGACGGGCTGCCTGTGAACGTCGGCACAGGGTGCGCAACGAGCGTGCTCGACGTCGCGACAACGCTCGCGCACGCTCTCGGAAAGCCGGCCGAGCCGGAAACCCGCAACGAGTATCGCGCCGGCGACATCAGGCATTGCTTTGCGGACATCACCCGGGCGCGCGAGCTCCTCGGCTTCGACCCAGCCGTCTCGTTCGCCGAGGGGATGGCCGAGCTGACCGGTTGGCTGGCGGAGCAGGATTCGCGCGACGGGGTGCTCGCTGCGGCCGCACAGCTGGCACGCCGCGGGCTCATCCGCTAGGCGTGGACCACCGGCCTGCTCGAAGGTAAGCTCCTGCCGGTGCCCGCAGCGTCGGCGAGCGTGTCCATCTCTGTGTGCTGCCTCACCCGCGGTCCTACCGCTCGCGTCGCCGCCCAGCTCGCGCTGTTCCGCGGCCTGGCGAGCGAGATCGTCGTCGCAGTCGACGACTCCGTCGAGCCGGAGCTGGTTGGCCCCCTCGCCGACGTCGCCGACGTCCTCGTCCGCTATCCGTACGCTGAGCCGGTAGACCGGCCCGTGGGCTGGCTGCACAGCCTGTGCTCCGCGGAGTGGATCTTCTGGATCGACGACGACGAGATCCCGAGCACCCAACTGCTCGCCGAGTTGCCCTCGCTGCTCGCCGAGCGCGAGGTAACGCATGCGTTTGTCGCGCGGCGATGGCTCTTCCCAGACCGCACGTGCTTTCTCGACGAGCCACCTTGGCGGCCTGACTACCAGCTCCGTGTCGTCCACAACGACCGCCGCGTCCTGTGGTTTCCCGGCGTCACGCACTGGCCAATCGAGGCGGTCGGCCCGCGGCGCTACCTCGAGGGACCGATCTACCACACCGACCTTCTGCTGAACCCGCTCGAGGCTCGGGAGCGGAAGGTGCGCCGCTACGAGCTGCTGCGTCCAGGCCAGCGACTGACCGGCCGGCCCATGAACGATGCGCTGTACCTGCCCGAGGAGCGACCTGCTGCGGTGACGGCGGAGCTGCCGGCCGACGACCGCCTTCTCATCGATTCCGTCCTCGACGTCGAGTCGTGGCCCGAGCCGGCGGCCGCGCCGGAGCTGCGCTCGGCGACCCGCGAGGAGATCGATCTCCATTGGCGAGGCGTTCCCGTCGACGATTCCGCCTACCGTGCGCGACTCGAGGTCGTGGAGCGCCTCGCTCCGATGGTCGCCGGCGAAAACCGCTCGCTCGACGTCCGCGTCGCGAACCTTGGAACCCAGCACTGGCCCTGGGGAACGCTCGGGCGGCCCGAGTTCCGCCTCTCGTACCGCTGGTACGCAAACGGCGAACTGGTCGTCGGCGACGGGCTGCGCACGTCGTTCCCGGAGCCCGTCGCGCCCGGTGCGTCGTGCCTCGTTCCCATCGACGTCGTTGCACCCGAGCGCCCCGGCCGCCACACGCTCGAGCTCGACCTCGTGCACGAGCGTGTGCGCTGGTTCGGCTGTCCGACCCGCGTCGAGATGGAGATCGAGCCGTGCGTGCGGATCGCGATCGTCGGAGCCGACGAGGCCCTGCTCGGTGCGGCCGCGGCGACCATGGCCGAGCTCTTGCCAACTGTCGAGCCGGTCGTTCTCGCTCCGGACCCGGGTGCCGCAGCCGAACGGATCGGGTACCCGACGGCCGCGAGTGGCCGTTCCTATCTGCTCGCCACCGACCGACCGGAGGGCGGCCTGCGTGGCCGGCTCGGGATCGTGGCTCGCACGGGCTCGCTCCTCGCGGATGCCCGCCGCGCCCGTCGCCGCCGATCGCCGCGCTGGCTGTCGCCTGCCGGCCTGGCGTTCCTCGAAGAGCTCGTGCGCGCCGACGGCCTGCTCGTCGTCGGTGACGACCCGAGCGCCGGCGAGCGTGAGAGCTGGCAGCACGCGGCGACCTGTCTCGCGGCCGCCGCGCTTGGCCGGCCGGTGGCGATCGTGGGGCCGCCTGACCGGCGGAGCGGTGGTGGCGTCCTCACCGGCGTCCCCACGCGGCTGGCACGCGCCCGGGCCACTGTGCATGGCGACCTCGCGGCGGCGGTGCGACAGCTCGGACACACGCTCGGGGTTCCGGTGCGGATGGGCGGCGGCGGAACGTGACCGGCGCATCGATCCTGCCGGCGGAGCTCGCCGAGCGCTTCCGGGGAAAGCGCGTCCTCGTCACAGGTGGCCTCGGCTTCATCGGGTCGAATCTTGCGCGCGCGCTCGTCGCGGCGGGCAGCGAGGTGTGTCTTGTCGACTCCCTCATTTCCGAGTACGGCGGGAACCTCGCGAACATCGGTGGGATCGAGGACGCGGTCAGAGTCAACATCTCGGATGTCCGCGACGAGCACAGCGTCGGCTACCTCGTCCGCGGGCACGACTACCTCTTCAACCTCGCCGGCCAGACGAGCCATCTCGACTCGATGACCGATCCGTACACGGACCTCGAGATCAACGCCCGCAGCCAGCTCTCGATCCTCGAGGCTTGCCGGCGCCACAACCCCGGGATCAAGATCGTCTTCGCGGGGACGCGACAGATCTACGGCCGGCCGCGGTACCTGCCCGTCGACGAGGCGCATCCGCTTGCGCCCGTCGATGTGAACGGCGTCAACAAGACCGCGGGCGAGTGGTACCACCTGCTCTACGGGCAGATGTACGGCCTCCGCGTGGCAGTCCTGCGCCTGACGAACACGTATGGGCCGCGAATGCGTGTTCGCGACGCCCGGCAGACGTTCCTCGGGGTCTGGATCCGCGCGATTCTGAACGGCGACGAGCTGCTCGTGTTCGGCGACGGACACCAGCAGCGCGACTTCACGTACGTCGACGACGCCGTCGTCGCGTTCTGCTTGGCAGCTGCGCATGAGGACGCGAACGGTGAGGTGTTCAACGTCGGCGGCGACGGACACGTCAGCCTGCTCGAGCTCGCCGAGCTCGTTGTGAGGGTGAACGGGAGCGGCTCGTACAGCAGCGTTCCCTTTCCGGCCGACCGCCTCGCGATCGACATCGGCGACTACTACGCGGACGATTCGAAACTACGGTCGCGGCTCGGTTGGCGCCCGGTCGTCCCGCTGGAGGAAGGGCTCGCGCGGACGCTGGGCTACTACCGGACGCACGGCGAGAAGTACTGGGGTGACGAGGGCTGATCGTTCCCTTTCTCGACCTCGCGCGCCAGACGCGCTCGCTCGCGGCCGAGCTCGAGCAGGCAACCGCAGGGGTCCTCGCGGAGGGCCGCTTTGTCGGCGGCGCGCCGGTGGAGGAGTTCGAGGAGCGCTTCGCCGCCTATTGCGGGGCCTGCCACGCGGTCGGTGTCGGGTCCGGCACCGACGCGATCGAGCTGGCGCTCCGCGCGCTCGGCATTGGAGCGGGCGACGAGGTCGTCACGGCCGCCGCGACGTGTGTCCCGACGGTAGCCGCGATCGAGTCGGCGGGCGCGACGCCCGTACTCGTCGACGTGGACGCCGGGACCGGAACGCTCGATCCGGGCGCACTCGCCGCCGCCTGCACGCCGCGCACGCGCGCCGTTGTCCCAGTCCACCTCTACGGGCAGTGCGCCGACATGGCGCCGATCGTCGCTTTCGCGCGCGAGCGCGGGCTGAAGCTCGTCGAGGACGCCGCGCAGGCGCACGGTGCGGAGTACCGGGGCCGCCGCGCCGGCACGTTCGGCGACGCGGCCGCCTTCAGCTTCTACCCGACGAAGAACCTGGGCGCGCTCGGCGACGCGGGGGCCGTCGTCACAGACGATGCGGCCCTCGCCGAGCGTGTGCGGATGCTGCGCAGCTACGGCGAACGCGAGCGGTACGTCTCGGTCGAGTGGGGACGGAACAGCCGACTCGACACACTCCAGGCCGCCGTGCTCACGGCGAAGCTGCCGTTCCTCGAGGCCTGGACGAAACGGCGGCGCGAGTTGGCGGCCCGCTACCACGATGGCCTCGCGGGAACGGGGCTCGTCCTGCCCGTCGAGGCACCGGGTCGCCGACACGTCTACCACTTGTTCGTCGTCCGCTCGCCGCGGCGCGATGCGCTGCGGGAGCAGCTGGCGGCCCGCGGCGTCGAAACGCTCGTCCACTATCCGCGTCCCATTCACGGCCACCCCGCCTATGCCAACCTCGATCGTGGCGGCCCGCAACTGGTGCGCAGCGAGCGGCTCGCCGCGGAAGCGCTCAGTCTGCCGCTCTACGCGGAGCTCCGCGACGACGAGGCGCAGCAGGTCGTCGCGGCGGTCGTCGGGGCGCTGGCGCCATGATCGAAGATCGCCGGAGCGCTCGCTTTGCAGTCAAGTGGGCGGTCAAGGCGGTGACGCCCCCGATCCTCGTCCTCGCCGCGAAGGTGGTCCTCGTTCGCCTCGGCCTCCTGCGCCCCGCGCCGCCGCCCGCGCCGGAGTCCGCGCCGACGACACCCGGCAGGCCCGAGTGGGAGTACGTGCCGGAAGGCTGGGAGCGTCAGCGCCGCGACCCATCCGTGCGCGGCTGGGACGTCGATGCGATCGTCGAGGCGTATCGGGCCAAGTGGCCGTCGTTCCTCCATGCCCTGGAGGGTGCGCGGCCGCTTGGGGTCAACCACGAGGTTCCGGTGGGCGAGGAGATCGTCACGGACGATCTTGCCGCTCACAACATGCTCGTCTCGTTCGCCTACGCGCTCGCGCTCGCGGCACACCGGAAGGAGCGAGTGTCGATGCTCGACTGGGGCGGTGGGATCGGCCACTACTACGAGATCGCGAAGGCGATCCTCCCGGGCGTCGAGATCGACTACCACTGCCGCGACCTGCCGAGGCTCGCCGTCGCCGGAAGGGCGCTCCACCCCGGGGCGACGTTCTCCGACGACGACTCCTGCCTCGACCGTCGCTACGACCTCGTCCTCGCGAGCTCCTCGCTGCAGTACAGCGAGGAGTGGCGCGAGACCCTTCGCCGTCTGGCCGGCGCCACCGGCGGCTTCCTCTACGTTGCCCGCGTACCGGTTGCGCTCCAGAGCCCCTCGTTCGTCGTCCTTCAAGCTGCGTACGCGTACGGCTACGAGACTGAGTACCTCAGCTGGGTGCTGAACCGCGAGGAGCTGCTCTCCACCGCGTCGGCATCGGGCCTGGAGCTCGTGCGCGAGTTCCTGCTGATGGCGTGGCTGAGCGCGGCCGGAGCGCCCGAGGTGCCGACCGGACACCGTGGCTTTCTCTTTCGGCAGGGCGCCGACGCACCGGCGAGCAGCTAGCCGCCCCCTTCGAGCTGCGAGCGGTAGACGACCTCGTGTGCGGCGGCGGTGGCCTCCCAGGTGAAACGGGCCGCCCGCTCGAGGCCGGCGGCGACGAACGGCGCCGGGTTCTCGAGCACGCCAAGCGTGACCGCGGCCATCTCTTCCGCGTCGAGCGGGTCGAAGAACGCGGCGGCGTCGCCGCAGGCCTCGGGCAGCGAGCCCGCGCTGGAGCACGCAACGGGGCAGCCGCAGGCCATCGCCTCGAGCGGCGGCAGGCCGAAGCCCTCGTAGAGGCTGGGGAACACGAGGCAGGCGGCACGCTGGTAGAGGGAAGCGAGGTCGTCCGCTGAGACCAGTCCGGCGACTCGCACTCCCTCCGGCACCGGCCGGCCGTCGTGTCCGCCTCCGGTGAGCACGAGCTCGAGGTCGGGCCGCTCCCTGCGGACGAGGGCGAAAGCATCGAACAGCCGCGTGTGATTCTTGTGGGGCCACAGGCGGGCCGGGTAGAGAAGGAAGGGCTCCCGAGGCTCGTGCCCCCGGTGGAAGCGGTCGTGGTCGAGTCCGTGCGCTATGGCATGCACGCGCTCGGGTGGCACGCCCAGACGCTCGACGACGCTGTGGCGGACGAACTGGCTCGGCGCGATCACGACCTCGGCTCTGCGGGCCGAGCGCTCGTGGGCGGCGCGGCGGAACAGCCTCTCCGCCCGGCTGAAGAGCTCCGGATGATCGAGGTGCTGGAGGTCGTGGATCGTTACCACCGTCGGCGTGCCCGGAAGCTGAGGGAGCGCAATCGCGAGTGGGTAGTGGACGGCTTCGAGGCCCGCCATGCGGCGTCGGAGCGGCCCCGGGCGCGACGCCGCAAGCCCCATCGCCAGGAGGCGCTGCGGAATCGTGTGCGCCTCTCGGTACTCCGGCACCCTCACCTCGCGCAACCCCTCGGCCGCGCCCAGCGCCGCGGGTGGCGTAAACGCCGTGTAGTCGAGCGTGCCCACGCGGGCAAGCCCACGGCAGAGACCGCGGGCGTACGTCTCCGCCCCGCCGACTTCACCGGGCACGAGTGTGAGCAGGCTGATCCCGACCATGCGCACCTACGCTATCGGCCCCGGAGGGAGCGCTCCCGAAGATGATCGTCGGCAACCCCGGCTGTGCGGGGGAAACGGAGTGGAACAGCTTCGAAACCGGCCGGTGGGCGGGGCGAGAATCGCACGCCTGGGGAGATCCTAGGACGCGGCTAGAATGCACCGATGCCCGGCGGAGACGACGAAACAACGAGCTCTGCAGGGGTTTCTGACAGTGGGCCCGTGGACATCGGCGCGTTGCTCGAACGGCTGCGCGACGAGGTGCGCCGTTCCGGCGGCGATCCCGGCGGCGCGAGCACGACCGGCGCCGGGTCCCGCCTCGCCGCGCGCGCGGAAGCGGAGCGGCTGTGGCCCGTCTCCGCCGACCGCGGGCTGCGGCTGCGGCCCGGGGTCCGCGGCGGCCTCGGCACTCCCGTGAAGGCGGTCCTGCGCAAGCTGATGCGCTGGTACGTGGAGCCGCTCGCGTACGACCAGCGCTCCTTCAACGCCGCCGTGCTGCGCCTGCTCGACGACCTCGAGGAGCGGCTGCAGCGGCTCGAGCGCGAGGCTGAGGAACGCCACACGCCATGAGCTCGCTCACGCCTCTGGGGCACCGCTGGCGAAGGGGGCACGCGCGCGACGCGCGGGACAGTACATCCGAGTACGGACCGCGCGTCGCGCGCGCAGCCAGCCTGAAGTCCAGCGGTGTCAGCCTTTCGCGGAGCCCCGCTCCGCGGGGCGGGAGCGAAAGGCGGCCAGAGGCGTGAGAATCGCCGTCTGCGCGCCGCAGGTGCCGTTCGTGCGCGGCGGTGCGGAGATCTTCGCCGACACGCTGGTCGCCGAGCTCCGCGGCCGCGGTCACGAGACCGAGCTCGTGACCGTTCCGTTCAAGTGGTACCCGGGCACGCGCGTGCTGACACAGGCCTTCCTCTGGCGGCTGCTCGACCTCGAGGAGTCCGACGGTCGCCCGATCGATCTCGTCGTCGCGACGAAGTTCCCCTCGTACGCCGTACGCCACCCGAACAAGCGCGTGTGGCTTCTGCACCAGTTCCGGCAGGCCTACGAGCTCGACCGCACCGAGCTCGGCCAGTTCGGCGAGTCCGCCGCCGACCGGGCCCTTCGCCGCAAGGTGCAGGAGCTCGACCGGGTCGCTCTCGGCGAGGCGCGCCGGCTCTTCGCCACCTCGCGGAACGTCGCCGACCGGCTCGAGCGGGCAACGGGGCTCCAGCCCGAGCTGATGCCGCACCCGCCGCAGGAGCTCCACTACCGCTGTGACGGCTACGGGGACTTCGTCCTCTCGGTCAACCGGCTCGATCGCGCGAAGCGCATCGACCTGCTGCTCGAGGCGGCCGCGCTCGCTCCCTCCCTGAACGTCGTGATCGTCGGCGACGGTCCCGACCGCGAGCGGCTCGAGGCGCTCGCCCACGAGCGCGGGCTCGACGGCCGCGCGCGCTTCGCGGGCGTGGTGGACGAGGACGAGCTGGCGCGGCTCTACGCAACCTGCCTCGCCGTCTTCTACGCACCGGTTGACGAGGACTTCGGGATGGTGCCCTACGAGGCGTTCCTGTCCGAGAAGCCGGTGGTGACGACGACCGACGCCGGCGGGCCGCTCGAGATCGTGTCCGACCGCAGCACGGGTCTCGTCTGCGCGCCGGAGCCGGCCGAGCTCGCCCGTGCGGTCGAGTTCCTGCGCGGCCATCCGGACGACGTTCGCGCCTACGGACGCGCGGGCAAGGCGATCGCCGAGCAGGTGACGTGGGACCGCTGTATCGAGAGGCTCCTCGCGTGAAGGTCGCCTACTTCTCGCCGATGCCGCCGGAACGCTCCGGCATCGCCGACTACTCGGAACTGCTGCTGCCGGCGCTGCGCCGCCGGGTCGATATCGCCGTCGTCCGCCGCGGGCGCAAGCGCTCCCCGCGCGGCAGCGGCGTCTGCCTCTACCACGTCGGCAACAACCCCGAGGCGCACGGCTGGATCGTCGAGGCCCTGCGGCGGCGGCCCGGCGTCGTCGTCCTGCACGACTTTGTCCTCCACCATCTCGTCGCCGGCCTGACGATCGGGCGCGGCGACGGGCACGGCTACCTCGACGCGATGGAGCGCGAGGGCGGCGTAGTCGGCCGGCTGATCGGTCACGGCGTGCTGGACAAGCGGATCCCGCCGCTCTGGGAGTCGCGGCCCGAGGAGTACCACCTCGCCGGAGAGGTGCTCTCGCTCGCGACGGGGCTGATCGTCCACTCCCGCTACGTCGAGGCGCGGGCCCGAGCCGCAGGCTTCGAGGGCCCCGTCTGGCGGGTTCCGCACCCGGCCTGGCCCGTCCCGGAGCTCACGCGCGTGGAGGTCGAGGGCGCGCCGCTCTTTGGCGCCTTCGGCAACCTCAACGCCTCCAAGCGCCTGCCGCAACTGCTCGAGGCCTTCGCCCGCGTCCGGCGGGCCCACCCTGGCGCGCGGCTCCTGCTCGTCGGGGCGACGTCGCCCGGCTTCGACCTCGACCGGCGGCTGCAGCGGCTCGGGCTCGACGGCGAAGGGCTCGTGCGCGAGGGCTACGTCGAGGAGGACCGCCTGTGGTCGCTGATTGCGGCCTGCGACGCCGTCGTCTCGCTGCGGGCGCCGACGATGGGGGAGACCTCGGGCGTCGCGGTGCGGGCTCTCTCCCTCGGCAAGCCGCTCGTCGTGAGCGACGTCGGCTGGTTCTCGGAGCTGCCGGGGTCGGTCGCGCTCAAGGTCCCGCCCGACGGGGCCGAGGCGGACACGCTCGCTGCGGCCCTCTCCCTGCTCGCCTTGGACGAGGACGCGCGGCGTGCGATGGGCGAGGCGGCGCTGGCGCACGCCCGGCGCGAGCACGACGTCGAGCGGGTCGCCGAGCTCTACGCGTCCGCGCTCGAGCAGGCGGCGGGCGGCGAGGCGGTGCGCGAGGCGGTGCTGGCGGAGGTCGCCGAGGCCGCCGCGGCAGCGGGGATCGATGCCTCCTCGGAGGAGGCGGGCGAGCTGGCCCACCGGCTGGCCGAGGTCCGGATTGCCGAGTAGGCTCCGCGCTCTTCCGGCGTGGGTGTGGCTCGCCGCCCTCGTCGCGTGCTCGATCCTCTTTCGCGCCTGGCTCGGCCGGCAGATGGCTGCGCCGTTCATCTTCGTGGACGAGCTGATCTACTCCGAGCTCGCGCGCAGCTTCGCGGCGAGCGGCGAGTTCCTCGTCCGGGGCGAGCCGTCGGGCGGTTACGGCGTTCTCTACCCGGTGCTCGTCAGCCCCGCCTACGCGCTCTTCGACTCGCTCCCAGCGGCGTACTCCGCCGTCAAGGCGATCAACGCCGTGCTCATGTCGCTCGCCGCGGTGCCCGCCTACTTCCTCGCGCGCCGGATGCTCGGGCCCGGCCTCTCGCTCCTCGCAGCGCTGCTCGCGGTCGCGGTGCCCTCGATGGTCTACACGAGCACGGTGATGACGGAGAACGCGTTCTACCCCCTCTTCCTCGCCGTCGCGCTGGCGCTCACGGCGACGCTCGAGCGGCCGACGACGGCGCGGCAGCTCGGCCTGATCGCCCTCTGCCTCGTTGCCTTCCTCACACGTGTCCAGGCGGTTGCGCTCGCGCCGGCGCTCGTGACGGCGCCGCTCCTGTTCGGGCTCTTCGCGGGGCGCCCGCTGCGGACGACGCTCGCCACGTACCGCGTCCTCCTCGGGACGATCTTGGGGGGCGCCGCCTTCGTCGCGCTGCTCCAGCTCGGGCGCGGCCACTCGCTCGCGGAGCTGCTCGGCGCCTATGCGGTCGTCGGTGAGGCGGGCTACTCGCTCGGAAGCGCGGCGCGCTTCTTCCTCTACCACGTCGAGGAGCTCGACCTCTATGTCGGCGTCGCTCCGCTCGCCGCGCTCGCCGTGCTGACCGCCGGTGCTCGCCGCGCGCCGCGCGCTGTCCAGGCGTACCTCGCTGCCACGCTCTCGCTCTCGTCCTTCCTCGTAGTTGCGGTCGCCATTTTCGCCTCGCGCTTCGCCGACCGGATCCAGGAGCGGAACACCTTCCCGGTCGCGGCGCTGTTGCTGCTCGCGCTGCTCGTCTGGGTCGGGCACGGCGCGCCGCGGCCGGTGCGCACGACCGTCGTCGCCGTTGGGGTCGCCGCCGTGCTGCCGGCACTCCTCCCGTTTCGCCGCTTCATCGACACCTCGGCGATCTCCGACACGCTGATGCTGCTCCCGTGGTGGTCGCTCCAGGACAGCGCGATCTCGCTCGGCCATGTGTGGATCGCGGTGCTGGCGCTGGGAGCGGCCCTGGCGGCGCTCTTCGCTTTCGTGCCGGCGCGTTTCGCGCTCGCCGTGCCGCTCGTCGTCGTGTGCTATTTCGCGGTCACGCTCAAGCCGATCCAGGCGGGGGCGCACGGCATCCGGCAGGCAGGGGAGGGCGCGCTCTTCCAGGGCATCGGCGCCGAGCACCGGGATTGGATCGACCGCGCCGTCCCGGATGGCGCTGACGTGGCTGTGCTCTGGACGGGGCGTCCCGACCGCTTCACCGTCAACGAGAACGAGTTCTTCAACCGCAGCGTCGGGCGGGTCTACTACCTGATGGATCCGACACCGGGCGGCTTCTCGGAGACGAAGGTGACGATCGGCGGCCCGGACGGGGTCGTCCGGCTTCCGGACGGCAAGCCGCTGCGCCCGCGCTACCTGCTCGTGGACGACTCGATCGCGCCGGCCGGCACGCGGCTCGCTCGCGACGAGCGCAAGGGGATGACGCTCTACCGGATCGACGGCCCGCTCGTCTCGACGACGGCGATCGAGGGCCTCTACCCGAACGACACGTGGTCCGGGGAGACGGTTCGCTACACGCGCCTGCGCTGCAGCGGAGGGATACTCACCGTCTCGGTGACGAGCGATCCGAGCCTCTTCCCGCTCGGGGGCCCGCCGCAGCAGCTCTCGGCGCTCGTCGGCGGACGCGAGGTCGCGCACCGGAGCGTGACCGCCGACCAGCCGCAGGAGCTGCGCGTTCCTCTCACGTCGAGGAACGGCCGCTGCGCCGTCGAGTTCCGCGTGACGCCAACGCGGGTGCCCGCGGCCGCGACGAACGGCGCCAACCCCGATCCACGCTCGCTCGGTCTCCATTTCAACGTCTTTGATTTCTCGCCTGGTGGTCAACGATGAGGATCGCGCTCGACGTCAGCGCGCTCTCGCATCCGCGCACGGGCGTCGGGAACTACATCCGCGGCTCCATCGCGGGGCTCGCGGAGGTCGCCGGCGGCGCACACGAGCTCGTCGGCTTCGCGCCCACGAGCCTGGCCGGCCCCGGCCGGATCCGCCGCGCGCTCGAGGGAATCCCTCTCGACGACCTGTGTCTCTGGCCCGTGCCGGCCTCGCACGCCGTCCGGACCGCTTGGAGCCGCCTCGGCCGGCCGGCGCTCGAGCGGCTGCTCGGGCCCGTGGATGTCCTCCACTTCTGGGACTGGTGGGTGCCCCCCTCCCGCGCGGGTGTGCGCGCGACGATGGTGCACGACCTCGTCCCGATCCGTTTCCCGGAGTGGGTGACCCCGCGAACGCGGTCGATGCACGGCTTCAAGTACGCGCGCACCGCTGCCTGCGACGTCGTCTTCGTCAACTCGGCCTACACCGGCCGCGACGTCGTCGAGCGGCTCGGAGTGCCGAAGGAGCGGATTCGCATCGCCCCCCCGGGCGTCGAGCCGGTCTTCGCGACCGAGGGCGAGCGGGCCGACCTCGGCGCACCCTACGTCCTGACGGTCGCCACGCTCGAGCCGCGCAAGAACCTCGCGACGCTGGCGGCGGCGTATCGCCTCCTCGGCAGCGACCTCCTGCTCGCCGTTGCGGGCGGCGAGGGGTGGGGCGACCAGGCCGACCTCGCGGGGCCCGGTGTGCTTCGGCTCGGATTCGTCTCCGAGGAAGAGCTCGCCCGCCTCTACCGGGGGGCGGCCGTTGCCGTCTACCCGTCGCGCTTCGAAGGCTTCGGCATGCCGATCGTGGAGGCGATGGCCTGCGGCGTCCCCGTCGTCGCCTCGTCGCACCCGTCCATGGACGAGGCTGCCGGCGACGTCGCCGTGCGGGCCGACCCGGACGACGCGGAGGCGATCGCCCGCGCGATCGAGGAGGCCCTTGCGCGCCGTGAGGAGCTCATCCCGCGCGGGATCGAACACGCGCGGTCGTTCACGTGGCGGAGAGTCGGCGAGGTCTTCCTCGCCGGCTACCTGGAGGCGGCCCGGTGAGAGTGGCGGTCGACGTCTCGCCGCTCGTGCAGACCCGGGCGGGCACCGCACGGCACATCCGCGGTCTGCTCGGCGCGCTCGAGGGGAGACCCGGGGTCGAGCTCGAGCACCTCTCCTTCGGCGGGCCGGGCCGCCTCTCGTCGGTCGTCCGTGACACCCTCTGGTACCCGTTTGCACTCGGCCGGGCGCGCGCCGACGTCCTCCACTGCCCGACCTACCGCGGGCCCCTTCGCTCCCGTACGCCGGTGTGCCTGACCGTGCACGACCTCGCGATCCTTCGTCACCCGGGCGCCTTTCCTCCCTGGCACCGCCTCTATGGGCGCACGGGGCTGCGGCGCGTCGCCCGCTCCGCGGCGCGCCTGCTTGCCGTGTCGGAGTTCACGAAGCGCGAGATCGTCGAGCTGCTCGGAGTGCCCGCGGAGCGCGTGCACGTGATCGGCAACGCGGTGGACGACGTCTTCGCACCGGAGGGGCCGGCTGCGGAGGGCGAGTACGCCCTCGCCGTCGGCACGCTCGAGCCGCGCAAGAACCTGGCCGGCGCAACGGCGGCCGCGCGCCTCGCCGGGATCGAGCTGCGCGTGGCCGGCGCCCCCGGCTGGGGCGGGGTTGAAGCGGCGGGCTCCCTCGGGTTCGTCTCCGACGAGGAGCTGGCCCGCCTCTACCGCGGCGCCCGCTGTCTCGTCTACCCGTCGCTCTACGAGGGCTTCGGCATCCCCGTACTCGAGGCGATGGCCTGCGGCTGCCCGGTCGTGACGAGCGCCGGCACCGCCATGGAGGAGATCGCGGGTGGGGCGGCGGTGCTCGTGGACCCCCGCGACCCCGATGCGATCGCCGCCGGGATCCGAGAGGCGCAAGCGCGACGTTTGGAGCTGCGCTGGCTCGGGATCGCGCGCGCGCGGGAGTTCACCTGGACGCGCGTCGCGGACGCGGTTGAGGCCTCGTGGCGGGGGCTCGCGTGAATGCGCCGCTCGTCGTCGTGGACGCCGATGTCCTCGGCCGGCAGCGGACGGGCGACGAGACGTACGTCCACAACCTGCTCAGAGAGCTGGCGCCGCTCGCGGCCGAGGCGGGGATCCGGCTCGCCGCAGTCGCGCGCGCGCCCGAGCTCGTGCCCGCCGGGGTCGAGGCGTTGACCCTCCGCACGACGGTGCAGGAGCTGCGGATGGCCTGGACGCTGCCACGGCTGCTGCGCAGGGAGGGCGCGGCGCTCGTGCATACCCAGTACGCCGTGCCGGTCCGCTGCCCGTGTCCCGCCGTCGTGACGATTCACGACCTCTCGTTCGAGCGCGACCGCGCGCACATGGCGCTCAAGGATCGCCTCATGTTCCAGGCCACGGTGCCGCGCGCCGCGCGCCGCGCCGTTTACGTCTTCACGGTGTCGGAGCGGACCCGGCGCGACCTCGCCGGGCTGTACGGCGTCTCGGCGGAGCGGATCGTCGTCACGCCGAACGGAGTGGACCCGGCCTTCGAGCCCGGCCCGCCCGGTCCGCACGACTACGTCCTTGCGGTCGGCGCGATCCAGCCGCGCAAGAACCAGCTCGCCGCGCTGGCCGCGGCGCAGGCCGTCGGCCTGCCGCTCGTCGTCGCCGGGCCGGTCAAAGACGAGGGAATCGCCGACGAGCTGCGCCGGCGCGGAGCGCAGATCGAGGGGTACGTGACGCAGGAGCGGCTCATCGAGCTCTACCGCGGCGCCGCGTGTCTCGTCCAGCCCTCGCACTACGAGGGGTTCGGGCTGCCGGTGCTCGAAGCGATGGCCTGCGGCACGCCCGTGGTCACTGTGGACGAGCCGGCCCTGCTCGAGGTCGCGGGTGGCGCTTCCGTTGTTGTCGAGGAGGCGCGGCTCGCCGAGGGCATCCGGCGGGCCGTCGCCGAGCGCGCCCGGCTCGTCGCGGCCGGCCTCGAGCGGGCGCGGCTCTTCTCGTGGGGCGAGACCGCACGCAGGACGTTCGAGACCTACCGCGAGATACTCCGTCCATGACTCCGGTCAAGACCTCGGCCGTCGTTATCTCCCACGGCCATGCGACCGAGCTCGAGGCGCTGCTGCCGGCGCTGCTGCCGCAGGTGGACGAGCTCGTGGTCGTCGCCAACAAGCCGGGCTCGATCGGCACAATCCCACCCGGGATTCACGTCCTCCAGAACCCGGTCGAGCTCGGGTTCGCCGCCAACGCCAACCATGGCTTCGCCGAGACGACCGGTGAATACGTCGTGCTCGCCAATCCGGACGCGCTCCCCGACCCGGACGCGGTCGCCCGGCTTGTCGCCTTCGCCGACGCGCACCCGCGCTGCGGGGTCGCCGGTCCGCGGATGCTCTACCCCGACGGGCGCTGGCAGCCGACGCGCCGGCGCTTCCCCACGGTCGCCGGCACGCTCGTCCGGCGCACGCCCCTGCGCCTCTTCCTCCATCCGTTCGAGCGGCAGCGGCGCCACTACCTGCTCGACGAGCATCCGACCGAGCCCGTCGAGGCCGACTGGATGCTCGCCGCCTTCATGCTCCTTCGCCGCGAGCTGCTCGACGAGATCGGTGGCTTCGACCCGCACTTCCGCATGTACTGCGAGGACATCGACCTCTGCTACCGCGCGGCGCGGGCCGGCTGGGAGCGCTGGTACGTGCCCGAGGCCGTCGTCCACCACCAGTACGCAGCCGTGATCGACCGCCGCTTCTTCACGCGGCGCACGCTCTGGCATTGGCGCGGGATGCTCCGCTTCGTGCGCCGGCACCCCGAGACGCTGCGGCAGCTGCGCTAGCCGGCTGCTTCCGTGAACGAGAACCCGACCTGGGCGCCAAGCCGGCGGGTGTCGGTCGAGTCCTTGGGTGCGAGCTCGGCGGGCACGAACGGTGGCGTGACCGTCACCGTCACGTGGAAGGGCGGGGTCGGCGTCGGGATTGGGAAGATGCGCTCGGCGCACGAGTGGACGGTCCAGCCGCGCTCCTGGGTCACCTTCCGGATCGCCGGATGCCGGTCGGGCCCGACTCCGAGCTCGCCGACCTGGATCAGAACCCGCCCGGGCTTGTCCGCGCTGCTGCAGAAGCCCTTGCGCCCAACCGTGACGAAGACGGTGCCCGCGCGGTTCCCCTCCGTGGCAAAGCGCGAGTACGTTGCCATCACGCTCGCCGGCTCCTCGCGCTGCACGCCCATCCAGCCATCCGAGAAGACGCCTGTGACGGAGCGCTCGAGCCGCAGCGGCGGCGCGAGCCGATAGAGCCGCAAGCCGCCCGGCTGCTCGACGAGCACGTCGCCGACGAGGTAGACGCCCCGGTCGGCAACCGCATAGCGGTAGCCGGGATCGTTCGAAAGCGTCCCGAAGCGGTCGACGATATCCGGGGTCAGCGTTGGCCCCGGCCCGGGCGCGCTGCCGTCGATCGACCAGACCTTGTCGATGCCCCGGTTCCAGAACTCGAGCAGCCAGACGCCGTTCGCGTCGGCGATGCTCTGCCCCAGATAGAGCGTCGGCTGCCTGCCCGTCGCCTGGTCGACCCAGTCGGCCGGCTTCGGCAGGTTGCGCAGGAGGTCGTCGGCGAAGGCGTTCGAGGCCCGCGCGCCGACGATCGCCCCCGTCAGCGTCCAGGCGAGCGTGAGCGCCGCGGCCGCGCCGAGCAGCTGCCGTGCCCCTCGCTCGTACGGCCGCGGCAGGCGCGTCATGGCGATGACGAGGACGGACGCGACGAGCATCCAGAAGAGCGCTGCCTCGGCCCGCCCCGGAGTCCAGGCGAACGTGCGGTTCAGCCAGGCGAGGATGGCGAGCCCCGGAGCATCCGAGTAGAAGCGGGTCTCCATCTCGTACGGCGTCGTCGCGATCAGGTAGGCGGCGAAGGCCGCCGCGCCCGCCAGGGCGGTGAGGCGGACCCGCCGTCGCTCGAGCACGACCGCCGTGGAGATGAAGAGGAGGGGGATGAGGTAGATGAGGTTCCGCTCGACGGTGACAATGCCGTAGCGTGTCGAGAGGTAGGCCGCCTTGACGGCGGCGTAGAAGCCGAAGGCGCCCACCGCGGCGGCGAACGTTGCAGCGAACGCCCGGTCGGCGGGCGCACGGGGCTCCCCGCGCGGGCGCCAGGCACCGGCGAGCCCGGCGACGACCGGGAAGACGCCGAGCCCGATCGTGAGCGCCCCCGCGGCCCGGAGCCCGTAGTCGAACATGCGGCCCTTCCAGAGGCGCGTCGCCTGCTCCCATTCGAGCGACTGATGCCCGATGAACGCGTTGGCCACGATCACTCCGCCGACGAACAGGGTTACCGCGCCGGCCCAGTCCCACGCTGTCCACTCGCGGCGTCGGCTGCGCGCGCGCTCGCTCGTCCAGAGGAGCCACAGCGCTGAAAGGGCGTAGATCCCAACAAGCACGGCGAGCTGGTTGCGCACGAGCGGCGCGACGAGGCTCGCCACGCCGGCGGCGGCGACAAGCGCTCGCCGCCGCGTGGCGAGCGCCCTTGCGATCAGCAGCAGGCAGAGCGTCGCCCAGGGGTAGGCGAGCGGCTCCTCGACGAGGAACGAGCTGTAGACGAGCGCCGGCACGGCGACCGATCCGAGCGCTGCGAAGAGCGCCGCGGGTCGCCCGACGACGGTGCGGGCGAGCAGGTACGCCGGAAAGACGGCCGAGGCCATCGAGGCGACACCGAGGTACTTCGCGGCGTCGTACGCCGCCGCAGTCGAATGGAGCCACCAGACCGGCGCGAGCACGTAGGCGTAGAGCGCGATCCGGTGCAGCGGCTCGCCGCGCCGTGCCGGCTCACCGCTCTCGGCGATCGAGCGCGAGAGCTGGCTGAACTCGAGCTCGTCGGTGAAGAGCCACGGCGTCCCGTGGCGCCACGCGAGCCAGCCGTAGAGCGTGCAGGCGGCGGCGAAGATCGCCAGGACGGGCGCCGCCGTGCCCAGGCGGTCGGCGGGCCGGGGCGCGCTCACTCGGCGGCGGGCTCGAGCAGGACGTAGGGGTCGTGGGAGAGCTCGAGCCTGACGAAGCGGCACGGGACTCCGGCCCGCGCACAGGCCGCGGCGACGAGGTCGAGTCGCTCGCGTGAAGCGCCCGCGATCGTGACGAGCACCGCCTCCGGCTGCGCGCGCTCGAGCACGCGATCGATCTCGTCGATCCCGCCGAGCACCGGCACTCCCTGGAGCCGCCGGCCGCGCAGGCCGGGGTCGTCGTCGAGGAAGCCGATCACCTGCTCTCCGGGCTGCTCGCGCAGCTCGCGCAGCATGCTCCGGCCGGACGTGCCGGCGCCGACGATCAGCGTCCGCCGCCGTTCCCCCCGCCCCTTCAGTGCAGCGATCGTGCCGACGAGCGCCCGCTCGGCGAAGCGCGAGGCGCCGATCAGCGGAACTGCGATCAGCGCGTCCACTGCGAAGATGCTGCGCGGCAGGTCGCGCAGGTCGCCGAAGGTCGTGAGGAACAGGTACGCGGCGCCCTCGGAGACGACGATGGCCACCGCGATCGCGAGCGCGTCGCGCGCGCCCGCGTAGCGCCAGACTGCGCGGTACAGGCGGAGGACGATGAAGGCGACGTAGCGCGCGAAGAGCACGACCCCGACCGTGAGCCCGACCGCGTAACGCTGGGTCGTCGTCCCGTTCCCCGTGACGACGATGAGGTAGGCGGCGTAGAGCGAGGCGACGATCAGAGCAGCATCCACGGTGACCTCGACGAGCAGCCGCCGATGGACGAGTAGGCCGGGTGTCGCCGCCCGCTCAGAGTCCGACTCGCCCAGGAAGGTGCCGAATTGGAGCAGCGCGGCGAACGTGAGGAGCACGCCGACGAGCGTCACGTACGGATTTGCGAGCACGCCGTAGCCGAGGCTCGTCGCGCCCAGGGCCGCGGCGATCACCGCGAGCAGGATCACCGCGCGCTTTTCGGAGAGGCCGCGATAGACGAGCCGGTGCGAGGTGTGGTCCTTGCCACCCTGGCTGACCGGTCGCCCCTCGAGCAGGCGGACGAAGGTGACGAGCGCGGTGTCGAGGATCGGTACGGCGAGCACGAGCAGGGGCAGCACGAGCGTCGCCACCGTCGTCCCCGCCTCCTTCCAGCTGCCGAGGAGGCCGAGCGCCGCGAGGGCGAACCCGAGTACCTGGCTGCCCGAGTCGCCCATGAAGACGGCGGCCGGCTTGCGCAACCGCAGGTTGAACGGAAGGAAGCCGGCGCAGGCGAAGAGGACGGCGAGCGAGAGCGCCAGCGTCGCCTCGTTGTTGTTCAGCGGCATCACAGCGGCGACGGCGAAGTAGGCGCAGGCGATCGCCGCCATGCTCGCGGCGAGGCCGTCCATGTTGTCCAGCAGGTTGAACGCGTTCGTGAGGCCGACGAGCCACACGAAGGCGAGCCCGAGCGCGAGGACGTCGTTGGAGAAGATCTCCGCCCGCAGGCCGCCGGCGAGGGCGATCCCGGCGGCGGCGAACTGAGCCGCCAGCTTCGCGGCCGGTCGCAGATGCAAGACGTCGTCGGCAAGCCCGGCGAGGAAGAGGAGCGCGCAGCCGCCGAGGACGGCGAGCAGCTCGGCGCCCGGGTCGACGACGCCGGCGGCGAAGGCGGCTCCCATCCCCGCGCCGATCCCCAGGATGAGACCGACGCCGCCGAACGTCGGTGTCGCCGCTGTGTGCCAGCGCGTGTCGTTCGGGGTGGCGACGAGCAGCCGGCGAGCCGCCGGCGAGCGGAGAAGCCCCCAGATCGCCAGGGCTGCGACGGGGAACGCCGCGAGAGTAGCGGCCGCGCTCACGCGCGCCCCTCGCCGGCGTCGGCTCCCGCCGTGCAGAGCACGGCTCCGCCGCCGCCTGGCGCCGTTCGCGGCACCGGTCTCTCCGGGGTCGTACTACCCGTACTGTCCCCTCCGGCCCGGCACCGCGAGCGGCGCCCGAGGAACGCGCGGGCGGAGGCGGTTGACACCGGGCGTCTCACCGGGGCGTAGGGTAGTCGAGCCCTGTAAGGGCGGTGTATGGGTGTGCGCGGGCGCCCACGAGGCGTCCCTAGACTAGTCCCACGCGATGACGGTCTACGTGGATCTGTTCCGCTACCGGGAGCTCTTCGGGAGCCTCTTCCGGCGCGACCTGCGCGCGAAGTACAAGGGCTCGGTGCTCGGGCTCGCCTGGTCGCTCGCGCACCCGTTGATCCTGATGGGGGTCTACCTGCTCGTCTTCTCGGCTCTCCTCAAGGTGCAGCCGGCCGAGATCCAGCACTACTGGCTGTTCCTGCTCGCGGGCCTGCCGGCGTGGGTCTTCTTCGCGACCTCGCTCCAGGCCGCCTCGCGCAGCCTGGTCGAGAACGCGAACCTCATCCGCAAGGTGCGCTTCCCGCGCCAGCTCGTCCCGCTCTCGATGGTTGCGACGGAGCTCGTCGGGTTCGCCGTCATGCTCGCGGTCGTGATCGGGCTCAGCCTCGGCTACGTGCCCGAGGCACGGGACACCGCCTGGCTCGCGTTGCCGCTCGGCGCCCTGGTCGTGGCGCTCGTCGCCGGGCTCGCGCTCGCCGTCGCCTCTCTGAACGCGCTCTACCGCGACGTCGAGCACCTCGTCGCCGCGCTGCTGCTTCCCTGGTTCTTCCTCACGCCCGTGCTCTACTCGATCGAGACGGTGCCTGGTGTCGCCGATCACCGGCGGCTCGTCGACCTCATCCACTGGGGCAACTTCATGACGCCGGCGATCGAGGCGCTCCGAGCGCCGCTCTTCCTCGGTGAGCTGCCTTCGCTCGGAGACACGCTCTACCTCGCCGTCTCCGCGGTTGCCGCGCTCGCGCTCGGCGCGTTCGTCTTCAGCCGCGTTGACGACCGCGTTGCAAGCGAAGTCTGACGGCGATCCGGCCGTCGTAGAGCGCAGGCCCGCCGCCGTCCCAGGCCGGTAGGCCCTCGTGCTCGCCCGGCTCGAGCCCCGTGAGCAGCGACGGGCAGAGCAGCGGCTGCGGGAAGCTCGGATTGCGGCCGGTGCCGGGCGCCCACGCGGCCAGCCGTTTGCCCCATCGGCGCCGCTCGAGCAGGCCGCCCTCGGGCTCGAGCGAGCCGCCGACTGCTGCGAATCCCTCGGCGTGGGCGTCGAGCACGCGCCGCGACCAGTCGGGCGCCGGCACGCAGCCGGCGGCGAGCCACGCGACGGCCTCCGGCCCGCGCTCGACGAGCGGCTCCTCCTGCGCGGCGAGTGCCGCGCGCGTGTCGGCCTCGTCGCCCGGGCCGGCGCTGACGGCGGCGGCGAGCCGGCGCGCGGCGATCCGCGGTGCCACCTCGAGCCCGACGGCGAGCACGTGCGAGCCGACGTCGCCGAACCAGTAACGGTGCTCCTCGATGAGGTCGAAGGCGAGCGTGTAACGGCCGGGCGGCATCGGTGCGAGGAGCTCAACGGTCAGCTCGGCGCGTTCCCCCGGCCCCACCGGCGCGGGGAAGGCGCTGCGGATCCCGTCCCAGAGGATCGGGTTGCCGCGGTCGTCGAGCCAGTGGTAGGCGAGCTGGACGCCCTCCGTGCCGCGGGAACGCCAAGTCGCCGAGCCGGCGTTCTCGAGCAGGACGCGCGCAGCCCCTGTCGCACCTGCGCGCGGGCCAGCGAGCTCGTAGGCGAGCCAGCGCACGGCGAGCGGGCCGGAGGGGATGGGGTGCTCGCCGACCGGCTCCATTCCGGCGGTAGTCTAGATCCGTGAGGATGGGCGAGATCCTGGTGGACGGCGTCTCGCGGCGCTTTCGCGTGCACGCGCGTGAGGTGCGCACGCTGAAGGAGCTGTTCATCGTCCGCGGTCGCACCGAGGCGACCGACGTTTGGGCGCTGCGGGACGTCTCGGTGCGCGTCGAGCCGGGCGAGGCCGTGGGCCTGATCGGCCGCAACGGCTCCGGCAAGACGACGCTGCTGCGGCTGGTCGCCGGGATCATCAAGCCGACCGGCGGCCGGGTTGCGACCGGGGGGCGGATCGGCTCGCTGCTCGAGCTCGGCGCCGGCTTCCACCCCGACTTCTCGGGCCGTGAGAACGTCTTCCTCAACGGCTCGATCCACGGGCTCAGCCGGGCGACGATCCGCGAGCGGTTCGACGAGATCGTCGCCTTCGCCGAGCTCGAGGGCGCGATCGACCGGCCGGTGCGCACGTACTCATCCGGGATGTACATGCGGCTCGGCTTCGCGATCGCCGCCTTCCTCGACGCCGACGTGCTGCTGCTCGACGAGGTGTTCGCCGTCGGCGACGAGGCCTTCCAGCGCAAGTGCTTCGGCAAGATCTTCGAGTTCAAGCAGCGCGGCGGGACGATCGTGTTCGTCTCTCACGACGCAACGGCCGTCGAGCGGCTGTGCGGGCGCGCGGTGCTCCTCCAGCAGGGACAGGTTGCCTACGACGGGCCGACCCACGAGGCGCTCGTCCGATACCGCCGCCAGCTCGCCGACGAGCTCGATCCGGCCGAGCGCGGGGCGGGCCTGCGCGAGTGGGGGACGGGGGAGGCCGCGATCGTCGGGGCTCGGCTCGTCGGCCCCGCCGGCGAGGAGCGGGCCCAGTTCCTCGCCGGCGAGCCGCTCTCGCTGCGCGTGCGTATCGCCGCCGCCGAGCCGGTGGCAGCGCCGCGTCTCCAGCTCGAGCTGCGGGACGACGCGGGCATGCTCGTCGCCTCCGAGAGCGTGGACACCGCCACGCTTGGCTGGGACGGCGGCGCGGGCGAGCGCTCGCTCCGCTTCGACGTGGAGCGCCTGCCGCTCGCGGACGGCCGCTTCCACCTCCGCCTCGGCCTCACCGACGCGACCGGGGAGCGGCTGCTGCACTGGCTCGACGATGCGCTCGTCTTCCTCGTCTACCCCGACGGCGAGGGGCGCGGGGTCGTCCGGCTGGAAGGGAGCTGGACCGCTGAGGAGAAGAGGGAGACCCGATGAGCTCGCGCACCTGTCCCGACTGGCCCGATCTGATGGAGCTCGCTCCCGAGCTGCAGTTCAAGCACTACACGGTCGCCGAGGCGAGGCTGCCGTCGGACGTGCTGACGCAACTGACGCACACCTCGCTCTCGGACGTTGCGATCTGCTGCGACCTCGACCGCCATGTCTTCAACACCGACCACACGGAGGCCGAGGTCGGGGAGGCCCTGCGCGCCTCCCACTGGTTCGAGCTGCGCGACTGGGTCGCGGGCGGTCACGGCCGCGACGCGGGCGGTCACGGCCGCGACGCGGGCTGACGAGCCTTCGGTCCCGCGACTAGGCTTGGCACAGTGCCCCACGTCGTCGTCCCCTTCCGCGGCGAGGACGGGAAGAGCCGCCTCCCCGCCGAGATTCGCGCACCGCTCGCGCTCGCCATGCTCGGCGACGTGCTCGAGGCGTGCGTCGAGGTCGGGCCGACGACGCTCGTGACGAACGACGCGCTCGCGCGAGCGCTCGCGGCCGAGCTCGGCGCGGGTGTCCGCGACGACCCGGGCGGGGGCCAGGGAGCGGCGGTCACCGCGGCGCTCGCGTCCCTCGCAGGCCCCGTGCTCGTCGTCAACGCCGATCTGCCGTGCGTCTCGGCGGCGGAGCTGACGGCGCTGCTCGCCGCCGCCCCGGCGCTCGTCGCGGCCGCCGACGGGACGACGAACGCGCTCTCCCTGACCGATCCCTCGAGCTTCGCGCCGCTCTTCGGCCCCGGCAGCGCCGCCCGCTTCCGGGCGCACCTGCCGGGGCTGGCCGACGTTCCGCTGCCCGGGCTCGCCGACGATGTGGACACGCTCGCCGACCTCGAGCGGCTCCTCGACCGGGTCGGGTCGCGCACGCGCTCGGCGCTCGCGACCCTCGAGGCCGCGTAGGCATCCGTGCGCGTCTGCCTGCTCTCCGGCGGGGTGGGCGGGGCGCGCTTCGCGCGCGGTCTCGTCGCCGCGGCCGGTGCGACGAACGTGACGGTGATCGGCAACGTCGGAGACGACGTCGAGGTGCTCGGCCTGCGCGTCTCCCCGGATCTCGACAGCCTGCTCTACGCGCTCTCCGGTCTGCACGACGAGGAGCGGGGCTGGGGCCGCGCCGGGGAGACGTGGAACACGCTCGAGAGCGCCGCGGCCTGGGGGGGAGAGAGCTGGTTCCGGCTCGGCGATCTCGACGTCGGGCTGCATCTCGTTCGGACGCAGGCTCTGCGCGCGGGCGAGCCGCTCTCCACCGTGACCGCGCGCCTCGCAGCCGCGGCCGGGCTCGAGGCGCGCCTGCTGCCGGCGACCGACGACATCCTGCGCACGTGGCTCGACACTCCGGCCGGCAGCTTCCCGTTCCAGGAGTGGTTCGTCGGGCGGGGGCACCGGGACGAGGTGGACGCGGTGCGGTTCGAGGGCGCCGGCGAGGCTCGCCCCGCTCCGGGCGCGCTCGAGGCGCTCGCCGGGGCCGACCTGATCGCGATCGCGCCGAGCAATCCGTACGTCTCGATCTGGCCGATCCTGGCCGTGGCACCGCTGCGCGCTGCGCTCGCCGCGCGGCGCGTCCCGTGCGTCGCGGTCAGCCCGGTGATCGGCGGCCGCGCGGTGAAGGGGCCTGTTGACCGTATGCTCCGGCGGATGGCCGGTGACACGACACCGCACGCGGTTGCAGGCTGCTACGCGGGTCTGCTCGATGCACTCGTGCTCGACGAGGCGGACGCGGGTGCGGCTGCGGGGCTCGCCGTGCGCCCCATCGCGACACGAACGCTGATGACGGACCTCGACGCGTCGCGTCGGCTCGCCGAAGTCGTGCTCGAGGCCGCCGGAGCCGTGACATGAGGGTCGCGGTCGTCGGCGGCACGGGCAGCTTCGGGAAGGCGATGGCCGCACGGTTCGCGCAGGCCGGCGTCGAGGTCGTGATCGGCTCGCGCGACGCCGAGCGCGCGCGGGCGATCGCGGCCGAGCTCGGCGTCGAGGGCGCCGCGAATCCCGACGCGGTGCACGGCGCCGATCTGATCGTGCTCGCCACGAAGGCGGACGCCGCCGTCGAGACGGCGCGCGAGCTGCGCGGTGCGATCGGTACGACGCCGGTGCTGTCCGTCGCCGCGGAGCTGTCGTTCGGCCCGGGCGGAGTCAAGCCGACGGCCAGGCCGACATCGATCGCCCAGCGGATCCAGGACGAGCTCGACGCGCCGGTCGCAGCTGGATTGCACTCCATCGCCGCCTCCAACCTCGGCGGCGACGCCGTGCCGGACGAGGACGTGCTCGTCTGCGGCGACGACCCCGGCGCGAAGCAGCTCGCCCTCGAGCTCGCCGCACGCCTCACCTCCGGCCGCGCGGTGGACGCCGGGCCGCTCGCGAGCGCCCGCGCGCTCGAGGGCATGACGGCCGTGATCGTGAATGTGAACAAGCGCTACAAGGCGCACGCAGGCTTGCGGGTCACCGGCCTCCCGTGAGCGAGCTGCGCGTCCTGCCGCTGCCGGGGATACCCGAGCTGGGCGAGGGCGACGATCTCGCCGGCGCCCTCCTGGAGGCCGCGGGGCGGATCGGCGGGCTGGAGGACGGCGACGTCGTCGTCGTCGCCCAGAAGGCGGTCTCGAAAACGGAGGGCCGCCTCGTGCGGCTGGCCGACCTGGAGCCGTCCGCGCGCGCCATCGAGCTCGCCGGCGGCGAGGACGCGCGCCACGTCGAGGCGATCCTCGGCGAGGCGGTGCGGATCGTGCGCTCGCGCCCGCCGCTGCTGATCGTCGAGACCCGGCACGGCTTCGTCTGCGCGTCGGCCGGCGTGGACGCCTCCAACGCGCCCGAGACGGGAACGCTCGTCCTGCTGCCGCTCGATCCCGACGCCTCGGCGGCACGGCTGCGCGCGCGGCTGGCCGAGCTGGCGGGGAGCGACGTCGGGGTCATCGTCAGCGACTCGTTCGGCCGGCCCTGGCGCCAGGGAACGACCGACGTCGCGCTCGGCTCCGCCGGGATCGTGACCCTGCTCGACCTCCGCGGCGAGCGCGATGCCGCCGGCTACGAGCTGCGGTCGACCGAGATCGCCGTCGCCGACGAGATCGCCGGCGCCGCCGAGCTCGTGATGGGGAAGACCAGAGGCGTGCCGGCAGCGCTCGTGCGCGGCCTCTCGCTTCGCGGCGACGGCACGGCGCGGCAGCTCGTGATGCCGCCCGAGCGCGACCTCTTCAGGTAGCCGCCGCCCTACTGCGGCTTGTCGGCTCCGTCCGGCGCGTTCGCGAGCCCGCACTCCAGGCAGTCCGCCTCGACCGTCCAGCGCGTGCGGCGTCCGAGCGGCTCCGGCTCGATGCCCCGGCGGGCGAGCTCGATCGAGATGACACGGTCGCCGAAGCGTGCGAGCGCCGCGTAGAACGACGAGTCGGTCCTGGATTCGAGCTCGCGGCAAAACGTCGGCAGCCAACGCCCGACGTGGTCGCGCAGGAAGGCGTCCTCGATCTCCCTGCACGTATCGGCCGCGCCGTCGTCCCGCTCGGCCTGGAGCGCGAGCCGCTTGGCGCCCAGGAAGGCGAGGAACTCGAGCTCGCAGCCGGCGTGGTCGACCCGTTCGGCTGCCGGCCCGTGCGGCTCGGCGCCGAACGCGCGGTAGAAGCCGGCGACATCGGCCATCTGTCGCGTGTGCCGGAAGGGATTGCCCTCGTAGCTGCCCTCGTACGGCGGGACGGCGACCTCGCCGCCGAAGAGCGCCTGGTAGGCGGCGGCAAGCTCCTCCACCAAATGCCCCGGGCCGAGCGCGGCGAGCAGCTCGACGAGGGCCGGGGCCGCCGGGTCTTCTGCTGCCTCGGCGCGCTCGAGGAGTGCCTCCCCGAGCGCCTCGATCTCGGCGAGGATCTCCTCGTCGGGCGCGGTGAACCCGAGCGAGAGGAGCCGCCAGGTCGCGACGAGCTCCACACCCCCGCGGGTCGCCGTCTTCACGCCGTCCCCTCGAGCCCGAGTGTGAGCCAGCCCGCGATGTGCTTGCGCGCGCCGCGGTTGTCGTCGGCGCCCTGCCAGACGGCGAACGCGATCGGCCACTGCGTGTCGGGCAGCAGCGGGTCGCCCGCCTCGGGACGCTGGAGCGGCACGGCGATGGCGACCTTCCAGCGCCCGCCGTCGTGGGTGGCGCCGCCCCGGGCGCGCTGCTTGGCGAGGTGGGTGACCGTGCCGAACCCCTCGGCCACGATCTCCTCGACCGCGGTCGTGCGGGCGGTGATCGAGACCGGGTTGCCGACCGCGCGTGCGGGCCAGTACGCCAGCGCGTCGGCGGCGCTGAGGATGTCGTCGGGCATGACGTCGTGTACGACGCGGGGGTAGATCTGGTCGACGCCGGTCTTGCCCGCCAGGTCGCGCTGCCACGTCGCGCGCCACTGGAGCACGTGCACCGGCGCGCCCGGCCCACCCATCGTGATCGGCGGTGTCGTGCCCGCCCGGGCGGGGAGCTGGACGGCGACAGCGTCGTGGAAGACGCCGATCCCGTCGAGGTCGTCCTTGTCGGCGTCGCCCCACTCGAGCAGCAGCCCGAGCTCCTTTCCGTTGTGGAGGGCGCGGGCGACCAGCTCGTGGATCGTCGCCTCCTGCAGGAACGGCTGGGCGACCTGCTGAGGCTGGAGCGGCACGATGATCGGGTCGGCATGGCGCCAGTCGTTGCTGCCCGGGTCGTCTCCCGGCAGCTCGGCGTCGCGGAAGCGGGCCGTCAGCTCACTCGACACCAGGGCCGGCTTTCCGGGCCGCAGCCTGATCGCGACGCCTGCCACCGCCGCCGAGCCGGCGACGAGACCGGCTCCCCCGACGATGACCGCCTGCTTCCTGGTGATGCCGCCTTCGCTCATCCCCGTCTCACGTGTTGTGCCGGAAGCCCGTCACCGGCTCGCCTTTCAGCTCGGTCGCGAACTCGAGCGGCCGGACGAAGGTCGGCTCCTTCAGCGGCACAGCGACGATCTCCTGCCCTGCGTCGTCGTAGCCGCGCGCGACGCCGTCGGCGACGTCGAACGTGCTGATGACCCGCTCCGTCGCGCCGAAGAGCATCAGCAGCCCGAGCAGCTCCGGGTCGTCCTTCGCGTTCTGGTACGTCTCGATCGCACCCGGGACGCCGGGGCCGAACATCTGCTCGAGGTACTCCGGCGGGACATGCACCGGCGGGATGTAGTAGACGTTCGGCTCGAGCCCGAGCTGCGGATAGAGCGGCAGCGCGAGCTTGCGGATGTGGATCAGGAAGTCGGCCGGCTTGCGCGGGTCGGCGTTCTCCGGAGTCGAGACGTAGTTCGTCAGGCGCAGCTTCCCGATGCACGACGTCGTGCACTGGGTCTGGAGGCCCTGCTCGAGCTTCGGGTAGCAGCCGATGCACTTCTCGCTCACGCGCGTCTCGAGGTTGAACATCGTCTTCTTGTACGGGCAGGCGGTCAGGCACTCCTGGTAGCCGCGGCAGCGCGTCTGGTCCACGAGCACGATCCCGTCCTCGGGGCGCTTGTAGATCGCCTGGCGCGGGCAGGCCGCCACGCACGCCGGGTACGTGCAGTGGTTGCAGATCCGCTGCAGGTAGTACATCCACATGTTCGCGTGGGGGGTGTCGGGGATGTACGTCGTCTCTCCCGCGGTGCCGGTCGGCTCGTCCTCGCCGAGGTTCGGGTGGTTCCAGTCGGCCTCGTCGGGCTTCCAGCCGAGCACCTTCTCGCCCACCGGGGCGGCCTCGAAGACCGTCGTGCCCGTGTAGGTGTCGCCGTCCCAGCCCTGCTGGCCGAGGAGGTCGAGCACGTTGACGTCCCAGCCGGTCGGGTAGAAGCCGAACGGCTTCGTCTCGATGTTGTTCCAGAGCATGTACTCCTGGCCCTTCCCCCAGGTCCACGTGCTCTTGCAGGCGATCGTGCAGCTCTGGCAGGCGATGCACTTGTTCGTGTCCATCACCATGCAGAACTGCTTCTTGGGCCGCGGCGCGTCGTACGGGTAGTCCATCGCGCGCCCGAGCTGCCAGTTGCGCACCTTCGCCATGGTCAGCTTCCCGCCTTCCGCGAGACGAAGTTGCCCTTGAGGTAGGCCGTCAGGGCGGCCGAGGGCGCCTGCGGGCGGAGGCCGAGCACGACCGGCCGCCACAGCCCGTGGCCGCCAAGGCCGCCGTCCTCGGCCTTCTCGACCTTCACGAAGGACTCCTTCGGTGCGCCGGAGGGGGAATGGACGTCCGCTTCGAAGCCCTTGCCGATGATCTGGCCGAAGTAGTTCTTCCGGGTCATGGACTCGGTCATCTGCGTCGGCCGCAGGTACGCGCGCGTGCCCGACTGATGGCTGCCGTGGCGGAAGAGCGAGACGTAGTTCGTCTGCGGGTTCCTGGCCGGCGCGCCCGGGTTTTCCTTCTGTGCCCGCACCGTTCCCGGCGTCGCGGCGTACATGTTGAACCACGTGCGGATGACCCCCGGGGGCATGCCCGGGTAGACGCGGACGCGCATCATCACGCGCGCGACCTCGTAGTACGGGTCGTCCTCCTTCCAGCCGCGGTACGGGCGGTCCGCGGGGTCGGCGTCGAGCCAGGCGTAGTCGCCTTCGTTGAGCCCGAGCTCGGCTGCGTCGCCGGGGTTCATCTCCATGTAGGCCTCGCCCGTCCACGGCGTGCGCGGGTCGCGCCGGTAGATGTCGCCGAACGGCCCGAAGAGCATCGAGATCCAGTCGGAGTCGACCGCCGTCGAGTGCGCGCCCCAGCGATACTTCGGCGTCTGGAAGATGAAGCGGAAGGCGTCGTCGGCCTCGTTCAGCGGGTGCCTGGTCTTCGCCAGCTCCGCCCAGCTGCGGACGACGTTGCGCACCTGCCGCGTCTCGACGTCGCGCTGGTCCTCGGGGATGTCGTAGTCCTTCGGGGTTCGCGGCCTGATGGACGGGTGCTTCTTGTTCGAGAGGATCGCGTTCGGCTCGTAGAAGGTCGCGTCCACGGGCTCGCGCCAGACCGGCAGCGACTCGCCCGCGTCGCGCCATTCCGGCTCGGGGCGGTAGAACTCGAGCCGCCCGGTCGGCGTGTACCAGGGCTTGTCCTCCTGGCGCTGCTCCCAACCCGCATGGCGCGGGTAGGTGCGGTTGTTCATCAGCGCCGGGATCCCCCGCTGGCAGCTCTCGTGCAGCTCGCTGAAGACGACGCCGCGGGTTGCGCTCGAGCCGTCAAGGATGCGCTGCAGGTACGGCGAGGGGTCGCCGTCGAGCACGCCCTGCCAGTAGTCGGCCATCCGGGGCTCGCCGAGCTCTCGTCCGAGCTCGGCCGCCACCCCGGCGAGGATCTGGTAGTCGGAGCGGGAGTCGTGGATCCGCGCCAGCTTCGTCTTCGGGAAGGCGAGCAGGAACGGGTTCGTGCAGCTCGCGGTCATGTCCGGCTGCTGGAACTCCGCCCACGAGTCGGCGGGGAAGACGATGTCGGAGTACTCGCAGGAGCTCGTCCACCACCACTCGTTGCAGAAGACCGCCTCCTGCCGGGGCAGCGTGTTCTTGACGACGTCGAACGACCACTTCGCGTTGCCGAGCAGCGAGTTCGAGTTGCCGAACCAGATCATCTTCACCGGCGTCGGCATGTGGCTCGCGCCGGTGATCATCTCCTTGCCGGCCTTGAGCGGGCGCTCGCCGTAGTTCCAGTAGTGCGCCGACTCGGCCTTGTAGTACTTCTTCACCCTCGCCGGCTTCGTGAGGTCGAGCTCGATGTCGAACGGATCCTCGAGGATCCACTGCGGCATCGCCTGGAAGAGCGAGCCACGGTAGTTGCCGGCGTAGCTGCCGACGTTGCCGGTCAGGTGGCCGACGTTGTCGGTCAGCGCCGCGACGAGGAAGTGGACGCGGCCGAAGAGGTCGGCGTTGAAGTAGTGGTTCGGGCCCATGCCCGCCGCGAGCAGCGTGTGGCGCTTGTTCGCGGCGAGCTGGCGGGCGAGGCTCGTGATCGCCTCCGGCGGCACGCGCGTCAGCTCCGACGTCGTCTTCAGGTCGAAGCTGTCGTCGAGGTACTGCTTGAGCAGGTCGAAGACGGGCCGGGCCTTCACCGTCGTGCCGTCGGCGAGCGTCACCTCGAACTCGCCGGTCAGCGCGGCATCCACCTTCATTCCCGCACCGACCATGTCGCGGGTGACGACCGCGGGCTTGCGCGCCCGCCGGTTCCAGACGACGAAGTCGCCCCACTCGTCGCGCAGCTCCTCCGGCACGACCTGCTTGCCGACCGTGAACGGCGGCGGCGGGGGGCTGCTCTTGATCTCGGCGTCGGGCTTGAAGACGACGTAGTTGGAGAGCGTGGCCGGCGCGTAGCCCTTGACGACGTCGCGCGCGCTCAGGCGCTCGCCGGTGTCCATGCGCACGAGCAGAGGCAGGTCCGTGCGTTCGAGCACCGCCCTCCGGTCGTACAGGCGCTTGGCGATCAGCTCGCGTGCGACGCCGAGCAGGAGGGCCGCGTCCGTGCCCGGCCGCAGCACGATCACCTCGTCCGCCTTGTTCGCCGTCGGCATGTAGTCGGCGCTGATGACGATCGTGCGCGTCCCCTTCAGCCGGGCGTCGCCGAGCCAATGGGCGTCCGGCATCTTCGTGCAGATCCAGTTCATGCCGAGGAGGACGACGAGCTTCGCGTGCTCGGCGGCGAAGAGGTCGAAGTCCACGGTCTGGCTGCCCGTCACCATCGGGTGTCCCGGCGGCAGGTCGGTGTGCCAGGCGTAGTTGTCGAAGGCGCGGCTGCCGACGATCTCCTCCTGCGGCACCTCCGGGCGCACCTTGCGGTCGAGCAGGGCAAGCATGTTGGCGAAGCGGTAGAAGCCGAAGACGCGCCCGACGCCGAGCAGCGGCATGCCGCCGCGCATCTTGATCGCCTGCACACCCGCTCCGTGCATTGCCTCGACCATCGCCGGCTCGTAGCCCTGCCGGAGCAGCTTCTCCGCGCCCTCCGGGCCGTTGTAGGTCTCGGCGATGTTGCGGATCGCCTTTGCCGCGATGCCGTTCGCCTCGTCCCACGTGACCTTCAGCCAGGAGTCCTCGCCCCGCTTCGTCGAGTCCATCTCCGGCGTGCCGTTCGCGTTGCGCGGGAAGCCCGCGTCCGCCCAGGCCTTGAAGCCTGCGCGTACCATCGGCGCCTTGACCCGGCGGTCGCCGTAGATGCGACGGCCGAGGACGAGCCCCTTCTGGCAGATCCGCGGATCCCAGCGGTGGGAGGCCTTGTTGCCTGCGAGGTCCGTCGCCTGGCCGTAGCCGTAGGTCGGGCTGATGCGGACGATCACGCCGTTCTTGAGGTGCGCCCGCAGCAGGCAGTTGTGCGTGTCGTTGGGCGCGCACGTGAAGACGAACGAGTCGTCCTCGGCGTACTGGTCGCGGTACACGCGCTCCCAGTCGCGACTCGGGAAGATCGTCAGCGGGTTCGAGATCGCAACCGGCTTCTGCTCCGCACCTGGCGCGCTGTGAGCCGAGGACAGATAGCGCGCCGGGAGGAACAGGTCTCCAAGTGCGGCACCCGACCCCGCCGCGACAGCTCGCCGGAGAAGTTGTCGACGGGAGAGCCGACTGACGCGCACCGCCCAACACTCATTGCCCGCCGCCGTCCGCACATCGGAGCCGAGCCGCAACCCGGATCCGTACTTTCCCCCGAAGCGCACCCTTTCGGTCGGCCCCACGATCGACGTCCACTCGGCGGTCGTCTCCTAGTAAGGTAGAGGCCATGAGCTATGCCCTCGCCGGGAACGCGACCTCGCCGTCCCTCGACGCCTTCGCGCAGGAGCTGGCCGGCGCGCTCGAGCGCGCCGGCTTCCAGCCGTCGGCCTCCGACGACCCGTCCGACGCGGATCTGGTCTTGAATCTCGTCGACCAGCAGGCTCCCCGGGCCTTCCGCCGCAAGGCGAAGGGCACGTACTCGGCGACCCTCTACGAGCTGCCCGAGGAGCCCGAGAACGTGCTCAAGTCGAGCTACCCGCTGCTCGTCCGCTCGCTCGCGAACATCGTCATGCTCTACGTCCCCGACAAGGCCGTCTGGTTCACGACGATGGAGCGCGGCACCTACCGCGTCGAGCCCGACGCCGACGAGGTGATCGCGCGGCTCGCGCCGCTCGCACGCTCGCGGCTCGTGATCGAGAACGACTTCCGCACCGACCTTGAGCCGGAGCTGTGGGGCGGTGACGAGGTGACCGAGGACATCAAGGCGGCCGGCAAGCGGATGGGCGATCTCGATCTGCTCCCCGCTCCGTTCCCGATCGAGGAGCTGCTCGACGAGCGCGACATGCGGCACGTCATGCGCCTCTACGGGGTCGGTGGGCTCTCGTACGGCAACCTCTCCGCGCGGCTGGACAAAAATCGCTTCTGGATGAGCGCGAGCGGCGTGGACAAGTCGCAGCTCGACGGCATCGGACGCGACATCCTGCTCGTCTCCGGCTACGACTCTGTGAACGGGCGCATGGTGATCAGCGTCCCGCCGGCGGTTGAGCCGCGGCGCGTCTCGGTGGACGCGATCGAGCACTGGATGATCTACCAGGCGCACCCCGACGTCGGCGCGATCCTCCACGTCCACGCGTGGGTGGAAGGCATCGCGGCGACACAGATCAACTATCCGTGCGGGACGGAGGAGCTGGCCCGCTCGGTCGCCGAGCTGATCGATCAGGAGCCCGATCCCGCGCACGCCGTGATCGGCCTGCGCAACCACGGCATCACGGCCACCGGCGACACCCTCGCCGAGATCCTCGACCGGATCGAGCCGCGCGTGCTGCGCCAGGTCCCTATGAATTGAGCGCCTGGCGGCGCTCAATTCAGACAAAGGCGGCCTTCTTCCCAAGCTTCGGCGCGAGGGACCGCGCTGGCCGCTACGCCGAAGCTCGAGCTACGGCGCCTCTCTAGCGGATTCGACCGCCGTCAGGCGGGCGAATCCGCCCGTCGTCAGGCGGGCGATCGTAGGCGCAGGGCCGCTGCGACCGCGAGGAGCGCGCTCACCGCGTCGTTGCCGATGCACCAGCTGCACACGGCGTCGATGACCGCGAGCTGGAGCACGAGCAGGTAGATGCTGAAGGCGAGACCGCCCGCAGCGATCCCCGCGGCGAGCGCGCGCGAGCGCGGGCCGTCGAGCGTCGCCAGTGCAAGGATCGCGCCGTACCCGGCGAGCCCGAGCACCGACACGGGAATGCCGGCGAGCTTGGCGTAGGCCGAGTTCTGGACGGCCTCGCAGCCGCCGCCAGTCAGGCAGAAGCCGACGTCGCTGCCTCCGTACCAGGCATAGGTCAGGTAGCCGGCGATCGCCGCTCCTGCGAGTGCGAGCGCGGCGACGGCGAGCCGCAGCGCTCGGTCGCTCACGGCGTCAGCGCGGCGTCGAGCGCCGGGCGGAACGCGCTCGGGTCGAGCGAGCCGAGCTCGAGCTGGTGGGGCGGGACGCCCTCCCGCATGACGAAGAACGACGGTGTCCCGCGGACGCCGTCGGTCCTGCCTTGCTCCTCGGCCTTCGCGAGCAGGGCGTCGACCGCCGCCGAATCCGTCCCGGCGAGCATCTGCGCCACGTCGAGCCCGGGAACTGCCTCCCCGATCTGCCGGACGAGGGCGTCCGTCACCCAGCCCTTGTTCTCCTCGCCCTGGTTCGCGAAGAGGAGCTCGAGCATGTTCCACGCCTTGTTCTGCTGCGCCGCGGAGAGCACGACGCGCAGGGCCTTCTCGGAGTCGGAGCCGAGGAAGTAGAGGCCGCGGAACTCGAGCCTCACCTTGCCGGGCCGCACGTACTCGTCGAGCAGTGTCGGGAGAGCGCCGTTGGCGAACTCCCCGCAGAACGGGCACTGGATGTCCGCGTACTCGACCATCGTCACGGGTGCCGCCGGCGAGCCGAGCACGAGCCCGTCCTGCGGGATCCCGTCGAAGAGCTTGGGGTCGCCGAGCAGCGCCTGTGCCCCGCCGGTCGTGACGAGCGGCGGCTCGGAGCTCTTGTCGCCGCCGCCGGCCACGCTGATGATGATCAGCACTGCGGCGATCACGGCCGCGCCGCCGCCGGCGAGCGCAAGCAGCAGCGTCCGGGACGGCCCCACGTGTTGCGGGGTGTTCGTCGGGGCTTTCACTCGCGGCGTACGCTTGCCCATTGCGGGGTAGTTTGCCTGCCGGTTGGCGCTCGGTGCGTCGGCGCGGACGCGGACGGGCGCTGCGGATAATCCCCGATCAGACACAATGGGTGCGGCGACGAGTCGCCGTGTATGGCGGGCACCGATCACCAGAGACTCCAGGAGAGGCAGCGGGCCCTCATCGAGGCCGGAATCGCCCTTTCCTCGGAGCGGTCGCTCGACACGCTGCTCCAGCGCCTCGTGGAGACGGCGGCTGCCCTGACCGGGGCGCGCTACGCCGCGCTCGGCGTGCTCGACCTGACCGGCGCGGTGCTTGAGCGGTTCGTGACGCACGGCATCGGGGACGAGACGCACGAGCAGATCGGCCTGCTCCCCCGGGGCCGCGGCATTCTCGGCGTGCTCATTCGCGAGGCGACACCGCTGCGGATTCCCGATCTCATGGCGGACCCGCGGGCGGTCGGCTTCCCGCCGAACCACCCGCCGATGCACAGCTTCCTCGGTGTGCCGATCCTCCTGCGCGGCGTGGCGTACGGGAACCTCTACCTGACCGAGAAGGAAGATGCGGTCGAGTTCACCGACGAGGACGAGGAGGTTGCGACGCTCTTCGCCTCCCAGGCGGCCGTCGCCATCGAGAATGCCCGCCTCTACGAGTCGACGACGCGCTGGCTGCGGCAGCTCGAGTCGCTGAACGAGGTGTCGACCGCGCTCGTGGGCGAGTTCGAGCTGCCGCGCCTGCTCGGGATCGTCAGCCGGCGCCTGCGCGAGCTGCTCGGCGCGCGCGTCGTCTGTGTCGCGCTGCCGGATCCGGACGGCACGCTACGCATCGCCGCCTCCGACGGGATGGACCTGGACGGGTTGAGGCTTCCTCGCATCTCGAAGAGCGCGCGGATCCTCGACCGCAGGCGGAGTGAGCGCGTGGACTCCGTGATCGACGACGCCGAGGTCGATCAGGAGTTCGCCCGGATCTTCGGAGCGCGTGCGCAGCTCTGGGTGCCGCTGCTCGTCCGCGAGCGCGCGATCGGCGTCGTGCTCGCGATCGACAAGGCGGGGCCCGACCCGCGCTTCGTCGAGGACGACCTGCGGCTGGCCGAGAGCTTCGCGCAGCGGGCCTCCGTTGCCGTGGATCTCTCCGAGCGCGTCGCTCGGGACGCGCTGCGCCGCGTCGTCGCAGCCCAGGAGCTCGAGCGGCGGCGCCTCGCCCGGGAGCTCCACGACGAGACGGGGCAGGCGCTCACGTCGATCCTGCTCGGGCTGAAGGCGCTGGACGACGTCGGCGACCCGGCGGCCGTCGCGGTCGCCGTCGCCGACCTGCGCGAGCTCGTCGTCGCCACGCTGCAGGACGTCCGCCGGCTGGCCGTCGAGCTGCGCCCGAAGGCGCTCGACGACTTCGGGCTCGTGCCGGCGCTGAGGCATCTGGCGGAGAGCTTCTCGGATCAGACGCGGATCGCGGTGGACGTCGAGGCGCTGCTTCCGGAGGAGCGGCTGGCGCCCGAGATCGAGACCGCCGTCTACCGTATCGTGCAAGAGGCGCTCACAAACGTCGTGAAGCATGCGCGTGCGCGGAACGTCAGCATCCTCCTCAGCAGGAAGAATGGGAGCGTGTCGGTCATGATCGAGGACGACGGCCAGGGGTTCGACCCGGCGCAGGGGCGCGCTGACGGGCTCGGCTTGCTCGGGATGCGCGAGCGGGCCGCGCTGCTCGGAGGCACGCTCTCGATCGAATCGTCGGACGGCGCCGGTACGACCCTCGTCGTGGACGTCCCGCTTCCGTGAGCATCCGGGTCCTCATCATCGACGACCACGCGGTCGTGAGGTCCGGGCTGAGGCTGCTGCTGGACGCGGAGGCCGACATCACCGTTGTGGGTGAGGCCGGGAGCGCGGACGACGGCGTGCGCGCCGCCCGGCTCGAGAAGCCCGACGTGGTGTTGCTCGACGTGGTCATGCCGGGACGAAGCGGGATCGAGGCGACACCCGAGCTGCGCAAGGCGGCCTCGAACGCGAGGGTGCTCGTCCTCTCGATGCAGGACGACCCGAGCTATGTCCGCGAGGCCTTCGCCGCCGGCGCCAGCGGCTACGTATTGAAGGAGGCTGCGGACGTCGAGCTCGTCCAGGCCGTGCGTGAGGTCGCGTCCGGTGCGCGCTACGTCCATCCGGCTCTCGGTGCCCGCCTCGCCGCTGCGGAGGTGGACGCGGCTTCGCGGGCGGCCGCCGACCCGCTCTCCGAGCGGGAGCGCGAGGTGCTTCGGCTCCTCGCGTTGGGGCACACGAACCAGGAGATCGCGAAGATGCTGTTCATCTCGGTTCGCACCGCCGAGACCCATCGGGCGCACATCATGCAGAAGCTGGGCCTCCAGACCCGCGCCGAGCTCGTCCGCTACGCGCTCGCCAACGGGTTGCTCGAGAGCGACTCGTAGCAGCCGGCTGAGGCGTGCGCCGGTGCTCGGGCGCGGCGGGCCTCGCACGTCCGCAAGTCGGCCCGGCAGGGCTGCGACGTGGCGCGACGCGACGCGGTGTCTGAACGATCAGGGGGCGGCCCGGGGGCGCCCCCTCGCAACGCCAGCTGACGGGAGATCAGTGGGACGCCGTCCCCTTCGGAGTACCCACCTTGAGCAGCCCGACCTGTCCGAGGTCGACCGACGCGAACGAGTGGCTGACGACGGGATAGAGGCCAGGGTCGTCGATCTTGACGTCGAACACGCCGCCGCCGCCCGCGGGCACGCTCACGGTCTGCACGCCCTGCTGGTACTGCGACATGTCCTGGTTGGCCCAGGCTCGGTCGAAGAGGGTGCCGACGACGTGGAAGTCGGTGTCGAGGCTCGGACCCGCGGCGACGACGTAGAAGCGGACGGTCTCGCCCGGGTCGGCCGTCAGCGGGTGCTTGACGTACTGCCCGGCGTAGCCGTTCCAGGTGACCCAGTCGGGCTGCACCGCATGGGCCTTCGCCATGTCGAGCGAGGCGGCCGAGTCGGTGCCGGGGCCGTTCAGGTACCACTCGCTCGAGACGAGCACGTACTCGCGGTCGGCCTTGGGCAGCGGTGTCGCCGGATCGACGACGATCGCGCCGTACATGCCGTTGGCGATGTGCGCGAGCACCGGCTTCGTGCCGCAGTGGTACATGAACACGCCGGGGTCGCCCGCCTTGAACCGGAACGTGAAGGACTTGCCGGGCGCGACGTCGATGAACGCCTCGTTCGGCGCGATGCGCGCCGCATGGAAGTCGATCGAGTGCGGGATGGCGCCGCCGTTCGTCAGCGTCATCTCGATCGTCTGTCCCTGGCGGGCATGGACGATCGGTCCGGGGGCACCGCCCTCGAAGCCCCACGCGTTGTACTTCACGCCCGGCGCGATCTCGATCGTCACGTCCTTCAGGACCATGTGCACCTTGACGACGTCGCCGGCCGGGACCGGAGGAAGCTCTGCAGGGTAGGGCGTGTGCGCGGCGGCGAGGTCGTCTGCGTTGGGGACGCTCGCGCCGGCATAGCTCTGGATCCCGGGCGCCTCGGTACCGGCTGCGGTCGGTGTCGCCTCGTGTGGGCTCGGGGCCGCCGCGCGAGCCTCGGCTGTCGGACCGCCGTCTGAGAACGCTCGGTTCGCGGCGACGATGATCGCCGTGAAGGTCAGCAGCCCCGCCACCGCAAGCGCACCCGCCGTCAACATCGCTTTCACCAGAAGCCTCCTTGATCAGAATTGACTACGAAGGACGGTAGGCGCTTCGGGGGAGCGGTCGAATCAGGGAGAGGTCGCACGACGCTGCGGCTTTTCCGCAGCCCTCAATGAGCAGCGTGCCGCCGCGCCGTTACGGGGCGAGCTCGAGCGGGATCTCGACGACGTCCTGCCTCGAGCCGTCCTTCGCCGAGTGTGTGAAGACGGTCAGCACCAGGCGGCCGGGCGTGGCGGGCCCGAATGGGAGCTCTGCGTCGAAGGTGCCGCGCTCGCCTGTTCCGGACGTTGCGGTGACGGTCCGTTCCGCGAGCACGCTTCCTCCCTGGTCGGCGATCTGGGCGCTGAGCGTCGCTTCGAAGACGTTCGCGCTCCCCTGGATCCGGAGCGGGCTCGTGACGCGCTCGAACGGGGTCGGCGACTCGACGAGGATCGCGGGGGTCTGCCCCTCGAACGCCTCGCGCCCGGCCGGCGGGTCCACGACGACGCCTTCGCCGCCGATCGCCGCCACCGGCTCGCCGTCGAGGGCGAAGCGCACACGTTCGACCGTGGGGAATTGCGTGAGCGTGAAGACGACCTGCGCGACGCGCAGCACCATGGAGGTGCTGCCGCCGCCGGACTCGAACTCGTGCGAGAGGTCAACGGTGGCTACACCACCCGCGATCGAGAGGCCGAGCACCCGCGTCCCGGCCGGGATCTCGCTGCCGAGCCCGGCGCCGGCGCGCTCGCCGTCGCTCGGGCCTGCGAGCAGCGCCGCCAGCGCCGCCGCGCCGACGGCCTCCGTCTTCGCCACGGAGCGGGACGCGACGCCGAGGCGCTCGCCGCGCACGAAGTAGACGAGGAACGACGTCTGCGCTGCGGGCGCGGGCTCGGTCGCCCCAGCGCCGGTGCTCGCCGGCGGAGGGGCCTCCGTTGTGGCCGGCGCCTCGCCGTAGACGTTGTCCCCGCCGCAGCCGGCGGCGAGCAGCGCGAGAGCAGCGGCGAGGGAGGCGGCGAGCTTCATTCCGCCGTCTTCATAGCAGCCCGGTCGCCGCTCACGCGCGGTGCGGCTTGCCGTTTCGTCGGTGGCGCACCCCGTCGTGAATGCGGATGAGTGCCGAGTGCAGCTCTCCGGTCGGAGCGACCGGGTTGAACAGCGGGCTCTCACGGGCGTCGTTCAGGAGCGCATGGAGGGCGACGGCGCTCACCGGCGCCACCTCCGTCTCCGGGTCCACGAGATCGTCGGCCAGTTCGAGCAGGTCGGCGCGGTGCGCGGCGATCTCGCACTCGAGCTGGCTGTCGGGGGGAGGCAAGGCGACGACGTCGCGCAACGACGCGGCCATCCGCTCACGGCTCTTCTGCGAGGTGAGCGCCGCCGCGTACCGGCACACCTCGGGGAGCTCGTAGGTGTCCGGACGCGCTGCGAGTCGCGCCAGCAGGTCGTGCCGGCGGGACGCAGCGGAGAGGGCGAACACGCCTTCGACGAGTGCGCCGAGCACGAGCCCGGCGCCGACCGGCTTGCTCCAGTGGGCCGCGACCGGGGCGGCGGCGAGCGCGGCGACCGCGAGCGCCGCGTTCCACCTGCGGCGGAAGCCGAGCTCTCGCACCTCGACTGCGAGCGCGTCGAGCCGGCGCGCGATCATCGCTCGCCTCCGGTGGCGGCGCGGACTTGGTGGGAGGGCCGTTCCTCGCCGACTGCGCGCCCGTCCAGCATCCTGACGATCCGGTCGGCCCGGGCGGCCACCGAGCCGTCGTGCGTGACGAGCAGCAACGTCGTGCCCTTGCTTGCCCTGATCTGATCCAGCAGCTCGAGCACGCGCCGCCCGGCTTCGGAGTCGAGGCTGCCTGTCGGCTCGTCGGCGAGCAGCACGCCCGGCTCGTTCGCGAGCGCCCGCGCGATCGCGACCCGCTGGCGCTCGCCGCCCGAGAGCTCGGCCGGGCGCTGAGTGCCGTGATCCTCGAGCCCGACGAGCGCGAGCAGCGCGCCGGCGCGCTCGCGCCGCTTGCGGCCCGAGATGCCGAGCTCGAACATCGGCACCTGCACGTTCTCCGCCGCCGTCAGGTTCGGCAGCAGGTTGTGGAGCTGGAAGACGATCCCGACGTGACGTGCCCGGTAGTGGGGCAGGTCGTGCTCGCTCGCGAGGTCGTGCCCCGCGACCACGATCGTGCCCGCATCCGGCGGCTCGAGCGCGGCGATCAGGTGCAGGAGCGTGGACTTGCCACAGCCCGACGGTCCGACGAGCGCGACGAACTCCCCCTCCTCGACGCGGAGGTCGAGCCCGTTGAGCGCGCGAATGCGCCCCTCCTCGAACGTCTTGACGACGCCGTGGGTCTCGACCGCCGGCTGGCTACTCATAGCGCAGCGCCCCCATCGGCGAGAGCCGCACCGCGCGGTAGGCGGGATAGAGCGCGCCGGCCAGGCCGACCCCGAATCCGATCAGCAGGGCCCGCACGAAGATCGCCAGGGGGTACTGCGGCTCGAGGAACGAGCTGACGGCGGGGATCAGCGTCACCGCTCGCGTCGCCGCGACTCCAAGGCCCATCCCGAGCGCCGCCGCGATCGCGCAGAGGACGAGCGACTCGCCGACGATCAGCCGCATGATCCGGCGGCCGCGCCAGCCGACGGCGCGGAGGATCCCGATCTCGCGCGTCCGCTCGAAGACGGACATGATCATCGTGTTCATCACGCCGATGGCGCCGATCACGATCGCGAGCAGCGAGATCGCGAGGTTGCCGGCGTCGAGCACGCGCAGACCCTGGTCGACCTTCGTGATGTCGCCCAGCTCGACGATGGCCGTCAGCTGGGGCGAGCTCTCCTCGATCCGCATGGCGACGTCGCGCACGCTCGCGCCGGGCTTGACCGTCGCATAGACGACGGTGACGACGTCGGGCTTGCGCGCGAGCTCCTGCACCGCCGGGAGCGGTGCGTAGGCGCCGGCGTTCTCGAGCAGCGAGCCGCTGCGGTAGATGCCGGAGACGCGGAAGACGGTGCGGTCGATCGTGATCGTGCCGCCGGGCCGGAGGTCGAGCGAATCGGCGGCGCCCGCGCCGAGCACGAGCTGGCGTAAGCCGCGCGGCAGCACGCCGGCCTCCAGCTTCGGCACCACGGCGGGCATATCTTCCCTGCGCACTCCGGAGGTGAAGAAGAAGGGGTTCGAGCCGACGCGCGAGAAGTGCATGAGGACGCCCCAGGCGCTCTCGATGCCCTGCTGCCGCTCGACGGCGCGCTGGTCGCGCGCCGAGATCGTGGAGAAGCTGAGGTCGGCCGCACCCTTCTGGGCGACCATGAAGTCCGCTCCGCCGATGCGCAGGAGGTCCTCCGAGGTTGCCTTCATCCCCTGCGTGATCGAGCCGAGGGCGACGACGGTCGTGATGCCGATGCCGATCCCGAGCACCGTCAGCAGTGTTCGCGTCCGCTGCCGAACGAGATTTCTGACGATCAACGACAGGAACGACATGGCCTGGTCGCAGGATCGGCCAGAGGGAGTCGCAGCGCATCGGAGCGGTTCCGGATCGGCCCTGCGGCTTCCTACGAATGGCCGGCCCGGAGCGCTACGCGGGCGCCTCCGCTGGGCTCTCCTCCGCCTCGGCGGGCGCCCGCACGACGACGACCGGACACGGTGCCCGATGCAGCACCGCAGCCGACACGCTGCCGAGCAGCACGGTCAGCATGAAGCCGTGGCCATGGGAGCCGACCACCACCAGCGTCGCCTGCTCTGCAGCGGCGAGCCGGCAGATCTCGGTTGCGGGGTCGCCGCTGCGGAGTGCCGTCTCGACCTTCAGCCCGGCGCGCTCCGCGGACGCCTTGGCGTCGGCGAGGGTCAGCTCGGCGTGCCCGCGCTCGGCCTCGACCAGCTCGGCGGCAACGCCGAGGTTCGAGTACGGGAGCCCGAAGTCGCCCTGGACCGGGCGCCAGACGGTGACGATCAGCAGACGGCACGCGAGCGCGCGCGCGAGCCCGATCGCCTCGGCGAGTGCCTGTGACCCCGCCTGGGACCCGTCGGTGGCGACGACGATCGTGTCCATGGTCACCTCCCTGGTGTCGTGCCTCAAGTGTCGGCTCTCTGCTGAGGGGCGCCATCGGGGCGGCGCCTCTGCCCGCTGCGGCTTTTCCGCAGGCGCAATCGTGTGGCGTACCGATGCCGATTGCCCGCGCGCGTCCCACCATTGGGCAACCATGGCGCCGACCTACGCAGTCATCTGGCAGGAGCCCGGCTTCCCGCCGTACGCGGGCAAGCTCGTCGTCGGCCGGCGGCAGCTCAGCCTCGAGGGCTCGGCGGCCGGCGCGCGCCAGTCGCTCCACCGCCTGCTCTACGACGAGATCGCACGCGTGCGGATGGGCCGCGCCCCGGAGGAGCGGCTCGAGGGCCGCAACGCGGTCGTCCTCGAACGGCGCCAAGGTGGGCCGCTCCGGATAGCGACCGTCAACGGCATCGGGGAGACGAGCGAGCTTGCCGACCAGATCGCCGAGCGCGTTCCCGGAGGTCTCACCGAGTGAGCCTCGTCGCCGTGGTGGCCCCGCTCAAGTACGGGACCTACCAGGACGCGAAGCGGTTGATCGAGAGCGGGCCGCCCTTCGACCCTGTGGGAACTCCGCTCACCCGGCACGAGGTCTTCCTCTCCGACGCCGAGGTCGTGTTCGTCTTCGAGGGGCCGGACGTGAGCGACGCGGTCGCGCAGCTTGCCGTCGATCCGTCCGTCTGGCGGGCGGCCGGCGAGTGGGCCGACCTGCTCGCCGGCAAGCCGCGCATCGCCGACGAGGCGTATCGCTGGTCCCGCGCCGAGCCCGACGCTTAGACGGGCTTGGCGGCTCTCGTCTGAGCCTGCACGGCCTGTTTGAGCGCGTTCAGCGCCTCGTCCGTCCGCCCCTCGGCCTCCAGCAGCTCCGCCAGCCGCGACAGGGTGTCGAGGCGGTAGTGGTTGGGTGCGGCCTCGAGCAGCTCCGCGGCGTGCCCGTAGAGCTCGATCGCCCGTGACCGATCGCCGGTTTCGAGGAAGACGTCGGCGGCGAGGCTGTAGCAGCGGCCCGCGCCGACCACATCTCGCTCCGGAATCGCTGTGATGGCCTCCGCGGTGAGCACCGCGGCCTCGGCGGAGCGTCCAAGCCGCGCGAGCGCTCGCGCACGCTCGAGCTGGAAGACGGTCTCCTGCAACGCGTCGCCCGCCTGCGCGGCCAGCGGTGAGCCCGCCACGAGCAGCGCGAGCGCCTCGCCGGCGTCGCCCCGCTCGAGCGCGGCGCCCGCCAGGAGCTCGTAGGCCCGGGCCCCGTAGTGGGTGTGATCGACGAGGTCGAGCGTCGCGAGGGCGCGCCGGGCGTAGCGGGCGGCCGCGTCGTGGCGGCCCAGGTCGGCCTGCTGCTGGGCCTGCGCCCAGTAGAGCCGCGCCCGCGTCGCCGGGTCGCCGAGCTCCGCTGCGGGTTCCAGGGCGGCGCAGAGCAGCTTCTCAGCGCGGTCGAAGGCGCCCGTTGCGACCAGGGTGTCTGCGAGCAGTACCGCAAAGCGCGCCTGCTCGAATACGTCGCGCCGCTCCTCGGCGGCGGCGAGCGCAGGCTCGTAGACCGAGATCGCCGACTCGAGCTCGCCGAGGCTCGCGTATGCCGCGCCGAGCCATTCGAGCACGTGTGGGTGCTCCGCGGCTGCGGGCCCGAGCAGGCGCCGAGCCTCTTCGAGCTGCTCGGCTGCGTCGTCCGTTCGTCCCTCGTCGAGCGCGATCTTGCCCAGGCCGGCGAGCGCCCGGCCACGCTCGTGGCGTGTCGCGAGGCCGTCGAGCACGTCCGCGAACAGCCGGCCCGCGGTGCCCGTGGCGCCGAAGCGAAGCGCGGCCTCACCGAGGAGCAGCCCGTCGCGGGGTGCGCTCTCGGCGCCGCGCGCAAGGTGCTCCTCGCTGACGCTCAGCAGGCGCCCGAGCTCGCGCAGGAGCTGAAGCGAGGGGATCCGCTCGCCGCGTTCGATCCGCGAGATGTAGGCCGCGCTACAGCCCGGGAACGCGAGGTCGCGCTGGCTCAGGCCGGCCGCCTCGCGGGCCGCCCGGAGGCGTGCGCCGACGGCGAGAGCGCCGTCCACGTGCTTCAACTTCTGGCGATCCATATGTACCTTTCGTAACGTAGCAGGGCGCGGCAGCGGCCACAAGCGGTCGGGCGAACAATACGACTCCCTCTCCGCCACGACAAGGGAGGATCCGGTGAGAACAGGAGTCACCGCCGGGCGGGTCAGCCCGGATCGGCCGCGCCGGCGCTCCGGCGGACGACGCTAGACGCGCTCTTTCGCCCCGCGATCCCGGTACGTCAGCTCGGACGACACCGAGACGACACCGGGCACGCGCTGGACGAAGACCGGCAGCAGCTCCGCGTCGGTCGCGGTCTCGACCTCGCCGGCGAGCATGACGTCGCCGCTCTCGACGGTGATCTCGATCGCGTCGGGGGCCATCCAGAGCGTTCGCTTGACAATCTCGTTGCGGATCTCGTCTGCGATCTCGCCGTCCGTGCGCGTGAACGCCCGTACGAGGTCGGCGCGACTGACGATCCCGACGAGCCGTCCGTGGTCGATCACGGGCAGCCGGTTGATGCCGTCCTCGATCATGCGGGCCGCCGCCTCGTGCAGGGGCCGCTCCGGGCCGATCGTCAACGCAGGCGAGGTCATCGCCTCGCCGGCGGTGCGAGCCGCCAGCTTGTGCTCGAGCGCCGAGCCACCCGTTTCGAAGAGCCAGCCGAGCAGCCCCGTGTGCGTCGACCGCTCTCCGCCCTCCTTGAAGAGGATGTCGGCCTCCGAGAGGACGCCCACGACGGCGCCGTCTTCGTCCACGACGGCCAGGCCGGAGATGCCCTTCTCGGCGAGGATCGCGGCCGCCTCCTTGAGGGGGGTCTCCGGACGGACGGTCATCACGTCCCGTGTCATGACATCCCTGATCTTCATTGTCTTCAAGCCTCCTCGGATTGTCTCGTTCCATCGTCGTGCAAGCGCGCGCGCCGGTCATCGGTGGCCCTCCGGAGCCGCGCTGCGGCTTTCCCGCGTGGAGTCCAGCTTGTCTAGGCGCGCAGGGCGCGTAGCGCGTTCAGGATCACGGCGATGTCGATCCCTTCCTGGAGCAGCGCGCCCCAGACCGGCGGGAGATAGCCGAAGGCCGCGACGACCATCGCCGCGAGGCTGAGGCCGATCCCTGCGAGAACGCTCTGCCGCGCGATGTAGAGCGAGCGCCGGCCGATCTTGACGGCCTCGACGACCCGGTCGATGCGGTCGACGACGATGACGGCGTCGGCCGTCTCGGACGAGACGGTCGCGCCCGCGAAGCCCATGGCGATGCCGACGTCGGCGAGCGCGAGCGCCGGAGCGTCGTTGATTCCGTCGCCGACCATGATCACGGGCCGGAGCAGCGGGTTCTCGCGCATCGCGCGCACGACGTCGAGCTTCTCGTCCGGCGAGTGCTCCGAGTAGACGCGGTCGACGCCGATCTGCCGGCCGATCGCCTCGGCGATCTCGCTCCGGTCGCCGGTGACGAGGGCGATGTGGCGAATGCCCGCGCCGCGCAGCTGCTCGACGAGATCGGCCGCGTCCTCGCGCACGTGGTCGGCCATGACGATCACGCCCGCGAGCTCGCCGTCCACGCCGACGAGCACCTTGGCACGGCCGGCGTCGTCGCCGACGTCGAGCGCCCGGGCCTGCGCGCCCGCGCCCGGGTAGCCGTGCCCTTCGAGCCAGGCGCTGGAGCCGACCGCGACGCGGTGCCCGTTCACGGCCCCCTCGATCCCTTGCCCGATCCGCTCCGTGGAGTCGGTCGGGAAGGAGAGCTCGAGCCCGCGACGCTGCGCGTCGTGGACGAGAGCTTCGGCGAGCGTGTGGGCGGACAGCTGGTCGAGCGACGCCGCGAGGCGGAGCAGCTCCTGCTCGGGCAGCGCGCCCAGTGTCACGATGCGGTCGACGTCCGGCGTGCCGAGCGTGACCGTCCCCGTCTTGTCGAGCAGCACCGTGCGCGCTTCGCCGAGCCGCTCGATCGCCGTTCCGCCCTTGACGATGACGCCGACGCGGGCGGCGCGCGAGAGCCCGGAGATGAGCGCGATCGGCGCCGCGAGGATGAGTGGGCACGGCGTCGCCACGACCATCACGGCGAGCCCGCGCTTCGCGTCGCCGCTCGCGGCCCAGGCCGCGCCTGCGACTGCGAGCGAGACCGGCAGGAAGATCGCCGCGTAGCGGTCGGCGAGCCGGACGAAGGGGGCCCGGTGGCGCTCGGCCTCGCGCACGAGCTTGACGAGCGCGGCGTAGGCGCTCTCCGCCGCCGAGCGGGTCACACGCAGGTCGAACGCCGAGCCGGCGTTCGCGGTGCCGCTCCGGACGGTGCCGCCCCGGTGCAGCTCGACCGGCAGGGGCTCGCCGGTCAGCGCCGACTCGTCGATCACCGCGCTCTCGGCGGCGACGACGCCGTCGGCCGGGACGACCTCGCCCGGCCGCACGAGGACGACGTCACCTGGGTGAACGTCGTCCACGGGCACCTCCTCCACCGTCTCGCCACGTCGCAGATGGGCGATCCGCGGCGCCCGCTCGACGAGCTTCGTCAGCTCGCGGCGGGCACGCCGGCCGGCCGTGGACTCGAGCGCGTTGCCGCCCGACAGCATCAGCGCGATGATCGAGGCGGCGAGGTACTCCCCGAGGGCGAGCGCCCCCGCGATCGCGACGAGCGCGATCGCATCCACGCCGACGTCGCGCCGCGCCAGGGTCCGCGCGACCGACCAGACGAGCGGGATCAGCGCGGCGGCCGCGGAGGCCGCCCAGACCGCGTGCGCCGGACCGTCGATCTCGAACAGGTGCAGCACCGAGCCGACCGCGAGCGCGACGAGGACGGCGAGAGCAAGCAGGCGTTCAGCCATCGCTCAGATTCGTCGGACCGCGCCGGTCACCGGGGAGCGACGGGAGCGCGCAGGCTGCTTCCGTTCCACTACCAGGTCTTCGCCTGTGGCTGGACGTGCGGACGGGCGAGCTTGATTCGCGCGTCCACGGCGACGGCGCGGTCGGGCAGCGCCAGGATGGGATTGAGGTCGAGCTCAGCGACCTCCGGGATGTCCTCGGCGAGCCGGGAGAGCCGGTGCAGAAGGTCGATGAGCGCGTGCGCGTCGGCGGCAGGCGCGCCGCGGAAGCCGGTGACGAGGCGTCCTGCCTTGCCCTCGTGCACGAGCTCGCCGGCGTCCACGTCGGTGAGCGGCGCGAGTCGGAAGTGCGCCTCCCCGATCAGCTCCGCGAGCACCCCGCCGGGCCCGAAGGCGACGAGCGGGCCGAAGAGAGGATCCTGTACGACTCCGGCGAGCAGCTCGGCGCCGCCGGTGATCATCGGCTGCACGACGAGTGCGCCGCCGATCCGCTCCGCCGCGGCCCGCACCTCGTCGGCGTCGGTGAGGTTGAGGGCGACACCGCCCGTCTCGGTCTTGTGCGCGCCCGGCGTCGCGGTCTTGACGACCACCGGGAACCCGAGCTCCAGCGCGGCCGCCACCGCCTCCTCGGGCCCGGCCGCGAGCCGCTCCGGCACGACGGGGACGCCGTAGGCCTCGAGCAGCGCCCGCGCGTCGTCCGGCGTGAGCCAGGCCTCGTCCGTCTCCGCCAGGACGCGCGCGACGAGCTCGTGCGCGCGCTCGGTGGCGATGCCCTCGAGCTGGGGCACCGAGCCGGCGGACCCGCGCAGCCACTCGGCGCGCTCTGCCGCGCGCCCGAGGGCGCGGGCCGCCGACTCCGGGTACGCGAACGAGGGCAGGTCGGCGGCGGAGCGCAAGGTCGCCGGGGCGCCCTCGGCGGCGAGGATGCACGTGAGCACCGTCTTCTCCGGCTCGCCGGCCGCGGCCACCGCTTCGCTCATCGCCTCGCCGACGTCGCGCGCGGGCACGGCGACCGGCGGCACGAACAGGAGGATCGCCGCGTCGATGCCGGGGTCGGCGAGCAGCAGCGGCACGGTCCGCCGGTACGACTCCGCGGTCGCGGAGCCGAGCATGTCCACGGGGTTGGCGACGCTGGCCTCGGTGGGCAGGAACTCCTGCAGCTTCGCCTTCGTCTCCTCGGTGAGCGGCGCCAGCTCGAGCCCGGCCGACTCGCACGCGTCGGCGCAGAGGATCCCGAGCCCGCCCGCGTTCGTCAGCACCGCCACGCGCCGCCCGCGCGGCGCCGGCTGGCAGGAGAGGAGAGCGGCGACGTCGAGCAGCTCGTCGAGCGTCTCGGCGCGGATCACGCCGGCCTGCCGGAAGAGCGCCTCGACCGCGGCCTCGGAGCCGGCGAGCGCGGCCGTGTGCGAACCGGCCGCCCGCTGCCCCGCTCGGGTCACGCCGCTCTTCATCGCCAGGATCGGCTTCACGCGGGCGATGCGGCGCGCGATGCGCGCGAACTTGCGCGGGTTCCCGAACGATTCGAGGTAGAGCAGGACGAGATCGGTCTCCGGGTCGTCCTTCCAGTACTCGAGCAGGTCGTTCGAGGAGACGTCCGCCTTGTTCCCGATCGAGAAGAAGGCGGAGAGGCCGAGCCCGCGCGCCTCGGCGCGCTCGAGCAGCGCGAGCCCGAGCGCGCCGCTCTGCGAGGAGAAGCCGATCCGCCCGGCAGGGAAGGGCCGCGGCGCGAAGGTCGCGTTCAGGCTCACCGCGGCGGAGGAGATCCCGAGGCAGTTCGGGCCGACGAGCCGTGCGCCGTGCGCCCGCACCATCGCGAGCAGCGTCTCCTGGCGCTCGACTCCCTCGGGCCCGATCTCCGCGAACCCGGCGGAGATGACGCAGAGCGCGCGCACGCCCTTCCGCAGCGCCGCCTCCGCCGCCTCGAGCACGAGCTCGCCGGGGAGGCAGACGACGGCGAGGTCCACCTCGTCCTCGATCAGCTCGACCGAGGCGTACGCCTTGACTCCGGCGACGGGCTCGCCCTTGCGGTTGACCGGGAAGGCGGCACCCTGGAAGTCGGCCGCGAGCACGTTCCGGAAGAGCTCCCCGCCGATCGACCCGCGGCGCGGCGAGGCTCCGATCACCGCGACCGTGCGCGGCCGGAAGAACCCCTGCAGCGAGGCCGTGACGGCGACGTGGTCGCGCTCGTCCACGCGCTCGCGGTACGTCTCCGTGGCGGCGATCGGGAAGCGCACCTCGTAGACGCCGCCCTCGAGCCCCCTGGTCGCCTTGAAGCCGACGTTCTCGAAGACGGCGAGCATGTTGCGGTTCTCGGGCAGGACCTCGGCGACGAAGCTCTCGAGCCCGTGCTCGGCGGCGACGGCGGCGAGCTGCTCGAGCAGGCGGGTGCCGATCCCGCGCCGCTGGAACTCGTCGGCCACGGCGAACGCCGCCTCGGCCGTCTTCGGATCGCGCAGGCGCGCGTAGCTGGCGAGCGCGACGATTCGCTGCTCGTCGCCCTCGCCGAGCCAGCCTGCGAGCGAGCCTTTCGCGGCCCAGTCCGGGTCGACGAACATCGCCGCCATCTCGCGCCCCGCGGCCGCGAGCCCGTGGAAGCGCAGGAAGCGGCTCCTGACGGAGAGCCCCTGGAAGAAGGAGACGAGCGCGTCCACGTCGGCGGCGGTGGGCGGGCGCAGGCGCAACGTCGTCCCGTCGCGGAGGATGACGTCGCGGGCGGTGGCGTTGCGCGGCATCGAAGCGGTGGTGGCGTGGTCGGGCAACATCCCTCCTCGGGATTATCCGCGGCTCGAGCTCATGCTGACGGAAGCCGCCGCTTCGATCGTCGCGGGGTTCGCTTCAGCGGGCATCGGGCCAGCCGCCGATCCGGCCTGCGGAGATCTACCGAGGCGCTGCGATCGGGGAAAAGCCGCAGCCCGAACCCGGCCGGACACCGATGGCGCGCGGTGGGGGTAGAGACGACGCTGTGGGGGCATGAAGCGGATCGTCGTCGCCACCGACGGGTCCCACGGCGGGCAGGCCGCCGTCGCGGAGGGGGCCGCGCTGGCACGGGCCCTTCAGGCTGCGATCACGATCGTGCACGTGCGGCCGCCGATCGCCTTCCTGGGCGAGCCTCTCTACCAGCGGCGCCTGTCGAATCAGCTCGAGCGGGCGCGGCGCGCGGTGGACGATGCCCTCGCCCAGCTCGAGGAGCAGGGTCTCGAGGCCGACTACGAGATCCTCGAGGGCGAGGCGGCCGACGAGATCGTTCGCATCGCAGAGGCGCGTGACGCCGATCTGATCGTGATCGGCTCGCGCGGACTGGGCCCCGTGCCGGGCGCGCTGCTCGGCAGTGTCTCGAGTGCCGTTGCCCGCCACGCCGGTTGCCCGGTTGTGGTCGTCAAGTCAAAGGATCGCGCCCGGGCCGTGCCGGAGGAGCAAGAGCTCACCGGTCCCGCCGGCTAGCCGGCGGCCAGGTCTGCGCGGCGCGTACACCGCCCCCTCCACGCCCGCGGAGGGGGCGGTCGTTTTCTCCGGTTGCTAGAGATGGTCGTTCAGCGTCAGCCGGTGGCGGCCGGGCGCAAAGAGCATGTCGAGCAGCGTCGTCGCCGCGGTCCTGTGCAGCCGTCCGTCGCCGTCGAGGGCGCAGATGCGCAGGCGGCCCGTCTCGTCGAGCCCGAACGAGATCTCCACGCCGCGCTCGTCGAGCTGGTCGAGCACGCGCGCCGCCGCGCTCAGGTCGCGCAGCACCTCGGGCGGCGGAGTGTCCGGCAGCTCTGTCGGCCAGGCGGTCACGGCCGGGTAATCGGCCGCGACCCTCCACGGTTTAGCGTGGATACTGCGCCGGTGGAGCTCGATCTCGACCGCCTCTTCCGTCCCGCCGAAGGGCCGGGCAGCGGCTGGCACCGGATGCCGGCGATCGCCGCCGACGCGATGGTGGCGACGAGCCACCCGCTCGCGACGCGCGCCGGGTTGCGCGCGCTCGAGCGCGGCGGCAACGCGGTGGACGCGGCGCTCGCGGCCGCCGCCGTGCTGACCGTCGCCGAGCCGACCGACAACGGCCCGGGCGGTGACGCCTTCGCCCTCGCGTGGCTCGGCGGGGAGCTGCACGGGCTGAACGGCTCGGGCCGCTCGCCCGCGGTGCTCGACTCGCAGCGGGTCGACCGCGCCGGCCCGCGCTCGGTGACCGTGCCGGGCGCGGTGCGGGCCTGGGCGGACCTCGCGGCCCGGTTCGGAGCGCTCGGGCTCGACGAGGCGCTTGCGCCCGCCGTGGATCTCGCCGAGCGCGGCCTCGCCTGCACCGCCCGCATCGCCGACAAGTGGGCACGCGCCGAGCGGGCGCCCCGGCCGGCGCCGCGGGCGGGGGAGCGCTACCGCCTGCCGGAGCTCGGGGCGACGCTGAGGCGGATCGCGCAGGACGGGCCCGACGCCTTCTACTCGGGCGAGGTCGCGCGCGCGATCGCCTCGGCGTGCTGGCTCTCGGAGGAGGACCTGGCCGCCCACCGCTCGGAGTGGGTCGAGCCGCTGCGCTACGACTACCGGGGCGTGGACGTCTGCGAGCTGCCGCCG